>CEUX01000721.1_pt1 | contig 20231 bp, 16 predicted proteins | sample 531361 | NCBI WGS metagenome assembly CEUX01 (sample SAMEA2622736, study PRJEB7988) | marine metagenome | isolation source: saline water (ENVO:00002010), including
CAATGTGTTTCTGTATAGAGTAGATAGTAAATTTACAACGGAGGACTTCGCTAAGATGTCTACCATTTACGGCTCGGAGTTCATGAAGCCGGGCCAAATACCGATTAAGTATATTCTTTTAAACCCTTATGATATTGCCACTGTAAGGTCTACTAATTTTCATGGGCAAGTTTATAGAAAGATATTGTCGGAGTTTGAGCTAGAGCGCCTACAAGACCCTAAGACCGAGTATGATAAGGAAGTTCTCGAGGGGCTCCCCAAGAAGACTCAAAAGTTAATCAAGGACGGAGGTTATGGGTATGACGGGATATCCATGGAGCTGGATCCTGAAAAGCTTAACTTTTCTTTTTACAAGAAACAAGATTATGAGCCTTTTGCTATTCCTTTTGGTTTTCCTGTGTTAGATGATTTAAATTGGAAACTAGAGTTAAAGAAGGTAGATCAATCCATAACTCGAACTATTGAGAATGTGATCTTATTGATTACAATGGGTAATACGCCTGACAAAGGCGGAATCAACCCTCACAATCTCAAGGCTATGCAGTCTTTATTTTCTAATGAAAGTATTGGGAGAGTCCTAGTTAGTGATTATACTACTAAAGCAGAGTTTATTATTCCGGATCTTAATAGGGTTCTTGGCCCCGAAAAATATGAGATAGTTGACAAGGATATTAAGGAAGCTTTGCAAAACGTAGTAGTAGGGCATGAGCGTTACAGTAACACTCAGGTAAAGGCTCAAATTTTCTTGGAGCGCTTGAAGGAGGCCCGGGAAGCGTTCCTGCAAGACTTTTTGATTCCTCAAGTCAAGTTGGTATGTCAAAACCTTGGGTTCAGGAAATATCCCATATTAAAGTTTCAAGAGATTGATCTCAAGGATGAAGTGCAGTTACAGCGTGTGACTACTCGACTAATTGAGCTGGGTATCCTTACTCCCGAACAAGGTATTCAGACCATCAAGACGGGCCTTTATCCCGAAACTCATGAGTTGGTTGACAAGCAAGAGGCTTACATTGATGAGCGTCAAAAAGGATATTATACGCCACTGGTCGGGGGGCAACCTTTAATGCCCGATATGGAGGAAGAAGGCGACAAAGGCTACCCCTCTAACACAAACCAGCCAGAAGACAAAACTCCCACTGTACAGGATGTGGTGGATGACAAAAGAATCGAGCCCGGAGCTGGACCGGTAACAGTAGGACGACCGAACAAAAAAATCAGGCAAGAAAGAGGGAGGCCTATGGGTTCCGACAAAAGGGACAGTATGAAGCTCACCACTAAGGCAGTTCAGGACGTGGTTTACGACATAGAAACTTTAATTAAATTTTCCCATAAGGAGATGAGGAGCTCTCATGATATAAAAAGACTCTCAAAAGACAAGAAGACTTTACTGGATGAGTTGTGCAAAAGCGTGGTTATCTCGGCCCCTCAAGAGGATTGGGAAAAGACGGTTAAATCATGCATTAAAGACTTCTCGGGTATAGAAGCTCTCGATCCCCTTCCGGGGGTCCTTGAGGCTTCTCAGGAGCACCAGTTGGAAATTTATCCAGCCGCCCTTGTCCATCATGCACAACAAAAAGATTCTCAAACCACTAAAAAGGGTGTAAAAAAATAATAACTAACTATTTTTACTATGGAACTAGACTTCTCTAAAAACATCAAGGACTCATCGGAGTTGCAGCAAATCCTTGCTGAACAAAAAACGCGCAAAGAAATTTATGATTTGCCCGATTCGGCTTTTGCTCACATTGAAGCAGGAGGCAGGAAGGTGGCCGGTAAAACGGTACCGCACTCTTTAAGGCACTTTCCCGTATACAACGAGAGCTCTCTGGCGAGTTCCCTTGCTGCAGTAGCCGAAAGTTCTCTCCCTACGGAGGTTAAGACTAAGGTATACGTTGCCATAGAAGCTAAGGCTTCCGCTTTTGGCGTTAAGGTTGACGAAGAGATGGCTATGGCCGCTGAGCGCTATGACGGGAAGAAAAGAAGCGAATTAAAGGACAGTGCATTTCTGGACCCCAAGCGCCGATCTTTCCCTGTAGTCTCTTGCAAGAATGTTCGTGCCGCTGTCAGTACATGGGGAATGTACAAAGGCCCCATGAGCTTTGAAGAGTTCAAGCGTAAACTTACTGCTCGCGCCAAGAAACTGGGCTGCGAAAGCTCTTTGCCTAAAACATGGAAGGATGAATCTTCCGCTAAAGATTGGGACAAGATCGACAAAGACGAGCTTAAGCACGATAACAAAAAGGAAAAGAAAGAGCATTATAAGGATGCCGTCAAGGATGACCAAGATCATATCAAAAAGCTTAAGAAGGACGAAAAGATCGACAAGAAAAAAGAGGCGGAGGCTGCTAGCGACAAACAAAAGGCCGCTAAAGAAAAATTCCTTGAAATGATTCGCAAGAAAAAAGGCGACAAGAAAGACGACAAGGATGACAAGTCCGAAGACAAGGATGACGACAAGAAGGAATCCAAAGCAAAGGACTGGGAAAAAACGGACAAAAAAGAGCTCAAGGACGACGACAAAAAGGAAAAGAAGGAACATTACAAAGACGCCGTCAAAGACGACAAGGAGCACATCGATAAACTCAAAAAGGATGAGAAAATCGACAAGAAGAAAGAGTCCGAAGCCTCAGATGAAGATAGGGACGAAAAAGAGCTCAAGGATGACGACAAGAAAGAAAAAGCCGAGCACGAAAGGGACGCCATCAAGGACGACAAGGATCAAGTCGATCACCTAAAAGAAGACGAGCGTGAAGATAAAGATGCCCTCAAAAAGGATGAAGCCATGATGATGAAAAAAGCAGCCATGCAGATGAAAGAAGATGAGGCCATGAAAATGAAATACGCTAAAAGGGTGGAAGATAACGAAGCCATGCTGAAGATGAAATCTCGTATAGATGAAATCGAGAAAGCTCGTAACGAGATGGAAGTCGAAAAAGCAATGACGCAAAAAAAGCTTGATGCTATGATGCAGAAAATGCGGGCGTCAGATGCTCCCTAAAATACAGCACTCCATTTCAACAGCACAAAGCGTTGACTCCAAACGCTATGTACTCAGCGATAAGTTGAAGAAAGAAGCATCGACGACGTCGGTGCTTCTTTCGTTGCAAGAACTGCCCTACAAGCCCTTCAATCGCAACTCAAGTCTAGAAACAGGCCAAGAGCTTAGGGAAATTCAGCTAGCTCAAAAAGACGCTCCTGACTGGCATGAAGGCGAGTACGCCGTTAAACTAGATAAAGATTTTTTGGGCATATTTGAAGAGTATGCATCTGAAAATGATCTTATTATTGACATTGATTTCCTCAAGCGTACTTTAGAGGATATTGACCGATTTATTCTAAGCATAAAGGGTTTTTATGGCAGGCCCAGACCTTATCAAATTAATCAGTATCATGGAATTGACATAGAGCTCTATGATAGCCAGACCGCCCAAACTCCATCTTATCCTAGCGGGCACGCCTTGCAAGGAAGGTTAATATACCGCATACTCGAAAAAGATAACCCTTCCCATTCAGAAAATTTAAAAAGAATTAGCGATCAAATTAGTTATGCCCGAATACTTAGGGGGGTTCATTTTCCTAGTGATAACACGTTTGCTCATGAAATAGTAGATAAATACTTAATGCCTAAACTTAATAAAGATGTGTACCTAAAGTCAAAGGCATCACAAAAAGCAATGAAAAACAATCCATTTAAATATACCAGCTCTTTTGAGAACGACATTGTTGCATCGTGCGTCGATGGCACTTGTCAACGATTTAATATTAGTGAGGCTTCTCTGGAAACTCTACGCCCACTTATACCCGAGGAAGTTGATTTAAGTAAGAATATTGACTTGCTCGGAGTAGCATTTAACGCTGCTGTGGTTAATAAGTTTAACAAGAATGGTGATGGTATTGATACAGAGACCGCCCTAGCTATAAATGATTATTTTATAAATAAGCCTACTAACATTGAACATAATAAAGAAAAAGTTGTGGGGCATATCATATCGGCAGCTTTTAGCGATATTAATACCAGTACGCTTTTAGAGCCTGATCAACTAAAAGGAACATTAGACCCATTTAATATAGCATTAGGAGCATTAGTCTATAAAGTTGTTAATCCTGCTTTTGCCCGAATGCTCGAACAAACCGATGAGGGAGAAAGTTTTCATAATAAAATTTCTGCTAGTTGGGAAATAGGATTTAATGATTATTATATTGCCTTAGGCAGTAAAGATCTTAACGAAGCAGAGCTTATAACGGAAAAGTCCCAAATCAAAGAATTTAAAAAATACCTTCAAGCTTATGACGGGGAAGGGAAAATGGATGATGGTACTTTGGTTAGCCGACTGGTAGTGGGGGAAATATACCCGCTAGGCATCGGGTTTACCGCTACTCCTGCCGCTGAAGTAGAGGGCGTCTTGGTTGAGAATCAGCAAAAAATCCAAATTAAAAAAGACAAAGCTGCCGCTGAGGTCATCGAAGTTAAAAACACTCACTTAACCACAAAAAGCATGACTACTGAAAAAAATAGTTCCCTTTCAGAAAAAAATGATGTAAACATGTCAAACGCATTAATTATGGATACTAAAGATCTATTAGAACAAATCGAAGGCCTTATTTCGGATAAGCTTGATAACAAGTTGCCGGAAGAAGCCATCGCTAGCGTTTCCAAAGTTATGATGGACGCCATCAAGCAAAAGGATGAACTTTGGCAGGCCGAAAAGGAAGAAAAGGAAAACGCCCTTTCGGAAGCTAAGGAACGCCACGACGCTCTTTCGACGGAAGTCGACGAAGTGAAGGAAAAGCTTGTTGCTACCGAAAAAGCTCTGGAAGAACTGGCCGAAGAGAAACGTCTTCGTGAAGCTAAGGACCTTTTTAACTCAAGGATGGGTGTCATTACTGAAGCCTATGAACTGGGAGAAGAAGACCTTAAGATCGTCGCCGCTGAGCTTGCTGAGCTTGAGGCACAAGACGAAGCTTTCGCGTCCTATCAAGAAAAGCTTAATGTCATATGGGAACATAAGACAAAGGCTCACCTTGAGGAACAGGAAAAGACCTTCCAAGCCCGCCTCGAAGAAGCGGTTGCGGAGCGTCTTGCTGACCTTAGCGAAAGCAACGCTTCCACGGAAACTGAGTCTCAAGACACTTCCGATGAAGTCATCGAAGAGGTACTGGAAAACGTCGAAGAGGAATCTGCGGCTGCCATTACCAACAACAACGAAGCGGCTTCGGCCGAAGAACTTTCACTCCGAGAAAGGTTTAATCACGCTTTCTCCTCTGAAAACATTGAAATTAAATATTAATCATGGCTATTAGACTATTACCATTCCGTCAGTACGCCGAAGAAGATGTCGTAAATCTCTACGCCAGCACTCACGTCAACGATCAAGTTGACACGGCGCAAGGTAGTGGTGACGCAGGACTCTTCGTCACGGTAAGTGCTGGGGACTTCAGTCTTGATCCGATTCAATATGCTGATAGTTCTTACCTCGGTAAGACCGACTATCCGTTTATTGGCCGCGATCAATACCCGTCAGTCCCATTGCAAATCACTCCTGCTACGTCCGGTGAAACCGTTCTTGGCGTGACCATGCTTCAAACCGCCCTGAAGGACGAAAATGGCGAAAAGCTCCTCTACTACCCGCAGAAGAAGCTGGAAACCCAATCGGTCCTTACTGGAGAAGCCGTTCCCGTTCTCGGGAAGGGTATCGTTACTTTGGCCAATGGCCTTGGCAATCTGCCTCGCGCTATTGATGGTGACCTTGATATTGGAGATTACCTTTGGGTAAGAAACGCCGGTCTTGTTACTGGTGTTGGTCCGAACCGCGCTGAGCAGTCCGTCCCATCCGATTGTCAAACACTTGGTCAAGTTATCGGTACTGGCTGCCGTTACAATGAAGGTGTTGCACCTGACCAATTTGCTGGAGCTTCCGTTGGAACGGGCGCTCTTAACGAAAGTGGTCTGTACGCCGTCGTTCGTTTGAACATCGTCTAATCGAAAGGAACTAAAAGATAATGAATATTACTCTTAAAAGAACCGACGAGCAAGTAGAGCTTGTAAAGGCGATGGCTTCCCGTGACCGTACCGTAGCGTACGAAGCTCAAGCCGCTTTGGCTGAGTTCATGGGACCTGTCCTTGCGGAAGTTGTTAATCAAGCTCCTGTAGTGAGCAATTTGTTTAGCTCTTTTTCATTTAACGCCGATAGTAACCCGAGTCTTCCTCTGGATCTTTACTACGACATCAACGCTGATGACTACATTAAGGTTTACAGCACCACGGTTCCCGGTGGTCTTCCCACCAACCAAGTGCTTCCCACCGCTAGCGAACTGAAGTTCACGACCTATCGTCTCGATAGTGCCGTTAGCTTTGATCGTCGCTATGCTCTTCAGTCGCGTCTTGACGTGATTGGGAAGTCCATGACCCGTGTAGCTCAGGAAGTTCTGCTCAAGCAGCAGTCCACTTCCGCTAACCTTATCCTTGGATCGCTGGCTGACGCCTCGACCAATGGAGAAGCTCACGTTATGGACCAAGCGTCTTCGACCCTTGGTTTCACCTTGGCTGACTTCAACAAGCTTGTTACTAAAGCGAAGCGCATTAACACTGCGTGGACCGGTGGCACGCCTGATAACAGCATCAAGGGGATCACTGATCTTATCGTTTCTCCTGAGACGATGGAAGACCTGAGGGCTATGTCTTACAATCCCGTGAACATTGCTGGTGGGGTAGCCCCTGCTGGTGGTCAAAGCGCTGGGGTAGTTGCTGCCCCCGAAGGTTTCCGCCAAGGCATTTTTGCCAACGGTGGAGTTCCTGAGCTGTACGGCATTGGCCTTATGGAAATCAACGAACTGGGCAGAAACAGAAAGTTCTGTAAGCTGTTCCAGACCTTCCAAGCTGCTTCGGATGTGGCTAATAAGGTTGACTTCGACGCCGCTGACGATCTCGTCATTGGTATTGACCGTTCCCGCGAGTCCTTGATTCGCGCCGTTGCAACTGATTCCGAAACCGGTGCAGAGTTTACTCTCATCGCCGACGATCAGTACAGCAACCGCCAGCAAAAGCTGGGTTGGTTCGGATCTCTCGAAGAAGGTCGTATGATTGTCGACAACCGCGTTCTTACGGGCGTTGTTGTGGCGGGTCACTAAGCGGATCTTAACTATTGTCAAAAACCCGCCCTCGAAAGGGGGCGGGTTTTTTGTTCTCTAATACTTGAAATTTGTGTAAAATCGACTATAATATTATTATTAATCTATCACTTATCATGGCTAAAAAGAAAAGCACCACCACCCCTCGTAAGACAACTAAAGCAAAGTCCACTAGAAAGCCCAAGGCTCCTAAGAAGGACATAAACAGTATGCAAGTAGCTGACGGCAAAGACAGCATGGCTCAGAGCATTGACGAAGTTAAAGATCTTGAACAGCTTTTGGGAGTTCAACAATCCAATCCTTTTCGGACCACGAGTGAAGCAGTACTCACCGAACGCATGAATGAAATGACCCTTACCGACTTACAAGGGCTTGCGATCAATGTGGGAATACTTCCGAGTGGGAACAAACTAAACCTAAAGACCAAAATAATGAAGGCGTTTAAGTCCCATGGGGGCGCAGGCGCTGGATATAATATAGGTTTCCAAAGGCCATTGGTTGATCCCGGAAGTAAAGCTGCGGACGATATATTGAAGATCTCTAGAGAGGGATTCTAAGAATGTCGACATTGGGGGAAATCGCGACTCGAATTTATGACAATGAATTCGATGACGAAACGACGGAGCTAGGTAGACTGTATAGTATACAGGGAATTTCTGGTTGGCTGGAAGGAAATCTAGGGCAATTTAACAACCTGTGCTATACCGAATTTGGAACAGCGGATAGTTTTAAGCTTGAAGAAGAGAGTATTCTTTCCCAGCTTTATCTTGCCGATTACTATACCAAGCAAGCTCGCAAAGTTTTAAGCATGTCCGTGACGGGCTCTACTGATTGGACTCGTTTAAGCGAAGGTGACACCACTATCGTGCGTACCAATAAAGTAGATCTCTCTCGGGTTTATCGTAACCTTGCCAAAGATGCAGCCGAAGAGATTAAAGAGCTAGTATATGCTTATAATTCTTATCAGGCTCAACCTGTGCAGACCGCAGGTTTTGACGGAGGATTCGTTTCAGGCACGGGAGGATACTACCGTTATCCTTATTATCCTCCCTACGGACCTTAATGAGCGATGGGATCACTTATTTCAGATTCCGACAAAACTAATATCGGGAATGTCTTTAATGATATTCATGATACTTTTGCGCGTCCCGTTACGGTATTTCAGAAAAAAAATGAAATCTTTGTTGCTACCAATAGTACCTATAACGCTCTTTACGGCAGACTGACTAATGAACAGACCAAGCGACAAACGGTTACCCAGACTACTGTTCAGGCTCGTATACTTTACCGACAAGATCAAAAAGAAATAGATCTCCCGGGAACCCGAGCACAAGTTAATGTTCCCCTAGGAGAGGGAGTTGTGCGCGTAAAGATAGATCAAGCAGGATACGACCTTTTCAAAAAGGCTAGTAATATTGAGATAGACGGTCAAGCTTTACGCATTGTAACCGATGCTGGAAGGATCGGTCCTTTTACTGTGCATTTTTATACTCTCTATCTACGGCCGGCAGATTAATGAGGAAAGCTAAAATAAATATGAAGGGACTTCGAAAGGAGGTCGGAAAAAAGGCTTTTCCAGCCTTTAAGGCAGCTGTAGTTCCTCGTATAGAAAGAGCTTTACAAAGGGAAACTCTTCAGCTTCTGGCCGATTTTGAGGATCACGAAATCACTAAAGAGATTGAGGGTGGTCCCGGCGCTAGAAACTCGTCGGGAACCCTAGGAGGTTATGGTAATCTTTTTACTTTTATAGGGTTCAATCGGGGCCAAGATCCCATATCCCCGATTCGTAGCTTGTTGGCTAAATCCATCAAGGTGGTCAGTGTACGAAAGCAAAGAAACGAATTAGCTTTGCAGTTAAAATTTACAGTTCCTACCGAACAGGAAATAGCAAGCGTGGCGCCTCTCCCTTGGGCGAGCGGAAGTTGGACGGAAGCAATTGAGCGAGGTATCAGCGGGGTTGGCCGATACCTCTATTCTCAAGATAAAGGCCGATTTACCACGAGCCGCTCAGGGCAAGCCATAGAGGCCAGCCTAGAAGTACGAGGGTCTGGAAGCTCGAGCCCTACCGCCTATATAAGCGAGATTTTAGCTAAGATGTTAAAAGATATAGAAAAATCTCTTAAGAACCTATGAAGCCCCAGTTTGACCATAAAGTTTTAAGTAGTTTCTATCTATGGTTTGATGATAGGATAACTCGCTACGGAGAAGCGGTACAAACGGGAATTTCTCAACAGTTTTATTATTCCGACCTCAATGTAGATATTCCCACCAATCAGGTAGCCTACTATAGTCCTGACCGCCAGTTCGTAGCCAACGGAACAGGGGTTCCTTCGGGTGTATACATAAAATCAGGGAGTGACCCCTATGTAGAGGTTAATCAAAATGGAGATGATGCTACCGGATTGTTAATAGATTTTGATAAAGGCAGGGTGGTGCTTAAAAGCGAGATGGGTTCCGATTTAACTATCAGTGGTAATTTTGACAGAAAGACAATTAATTGTTATATCACCAATGAAAGTGAAGAAGATTTACTTTTTAACACTGATTTTTTATTAGCGGCAGAAGATGATGAAACTTTCTTACAGAGTGTTACTGGGCTAGGAAGTCCCAACTATACAGTACCCGCCGCTTTTTTAAGTTATAACTCCAGTTTAAATACGCCTTTTGCATTAGGTGGAATGCAAGATACCCGCAGTAATGTGAGGGCATTGGTAATTGTTAACGACAATTTTAGCTTAGATGGTATGTTGTCCCTATTTAGGGATTCTACTGAAACCTGTGTTCCTTTGGTGGATTTTGGTAATTTTCCTTTCGGGGAATATTTTCATATCAAAAATCCTCCTTATACATATACAGGGCTCTATGATAGTATCATGAGCACCAACGGGCCTTACGCTTTTATTGAGAAGGTTAATTGCTCAAAAATGTATGATACTGCGGGGGCTGCAACCACTATTCCGAGGAATATGAGAATAGGATTTATTGACTTTACTATCAGTACGCCTAGGCTCCCTAAGGCCGACATTAATCCTACTTAAGAAAAAATGTTCTCTTTTATGAACTTTAACTGTAACTACAAGTAAACCTTTATTTTATTATGGCTAGAAAACGCATTATCTATCAAAGTGAGGCCCTTTATGCGGGCAAGACTGGAGATTCCAGCCCCCAACAACTGCACCGTGTTCAAGACGTAAGTCACTCGATTGAAGTGGCTCGGCAGGACATCAACGAGTTTGGTAAGCTGGCCGCTCTTAGTCGCGAAGTTATTGAGCCCCCAACAGTTGGGCTTGATTTCACCTACTACGTCGTTGACGGGTTCAACGAAGCAAGCGGGCTCGGTTTAAGCGTTAACGGGATTAACGTAGCGAGCGAAACCAGTGCCGTTTCAGGTCTTATGGCCGAACAAACCGCCCTTAACGATGTAGCTGAAAAGAATTATTACATTCTTACGGTGCCCGAAGGCGAAGACGCAAGCTCTCTTCCTGAAGGAACTCCTTACTCGTCCGATGAATATGGAAACATGGGTGTGATTGGTATCGGGAACGGATATGTTACGAGTTATACTCTGGATGCTTCCGTTGGAGATATTCCTTCTGCAAGCTGCAGTGTCGAAGCCTCTAACCTTCGTTTTGATACTAGCGGATCTGGTTTCCAGAACCCTGCAATTTCAACTACTGATGGAACCGCTAAGCCCGGCACCGTTACTATTCCTAAGTCTACCACTGGTGATCTTTCCGCTGCGGCTCTTCGCCCCGGTGATGTAACCATTGTATTCGGAACTGGAGCTGCAAACGACGGCCTTCAGGCTGGTGGTGCAATTCTTCCCGGAATGCAAGGTGCCGGTACGGACAACGCTTCTGGTGCGAATGTCCAAAGTTTCAGCATCGACCTGCCATTGGGACGTACCCCGCTTCAGCGCATGGGTAATATTTTCCCCTTCTCTCGTGAGTTGGATTTCCCAATTGCTGTTAGCATGTCGGTAACCGCTAACTTGACGGAAATTGCTGAAGGTACCCTTAGGGACCTCCTTTGTGCAGAGGCTCGCAAGCGGGATATTACCGTAACGATGAAGAATCGTTGTGATGGTGGAAGCAGTATCGTCTACACCATGAAGGGTGCCATTTTGGACTCCCAAAACATGAGCTCCACGATTGGGGACAACAAGAGCGTTGAGCTCTCGTTCAGTACTCAAATTGGTGGTCCTTCGGATAGCGCAAACGGAATCTTCATATCTGGTAACTCCGGATCATGGGGTTAATCTAGATCATAATTTAAACTCGAAAAAGCCTCCGGTTCTCGCCGGGGGCTTTTTTGTGTAAAGAAATATAGGTATGGCATACGGTAGAAATTACTATCCTGACCAGCAAGTATTCGTTGGTCAATTAGGCGCTGCAGCTCAAGAGCTAAAAGGCGTCCAATCGTTTGATGGCAGTTGGAACATTCCTTACGAGCAAATGATGGCAGGGGGTTATAATTATGTGGGCACGGAAATAGGGGGAGAGCTGGTAGGAGAAGTCTCAGTTTCAAGATCTATAATAACTTCAGGGGATCCCATAACCGGACTAATAAATTCTCCTGTTAGCGGATATTTAATATATGGACCAAAAGAAACATATGATAAAGCTTTTAATTTTTCTAGAGGATATATTAACTCCTATGAGTCCTCTTGTTCTCTCGGAGAGGTTGCTAGTTGTGACTTTGGCCTAACAGCGTATGGGGGCATTGGAAAAATCAATGACGAAAGCCGTACTTATACTCCCATATCTCCTGATGTGGCTACCGCCGACAATATATCCCTCACCACCGACTTTGGCTCCACTAATGCCATACAATCGTATAGTTTAGGAATTACCTTTGATCGAACTCCGGTAAATAAGATCGGCCAAGATTTTGCCCCTACCGAGTTTACCACAGCGATGCCTATTGTAGCTAGTATTTCCTTTGAGGTATTAGCTAATGATTATGAAATACAAAACATTAGAGAGGTTGTCTGCGCTGGCTTTACAAGCAATTTGGTAGTAGAGCTTAATAAGTGCGGCGGCGACAACATAAGGACCTTTAGGCTAAGTGATGCCAAGATGGTCGATTCTTCCTTGCAAGCAGGCATAGGAAATGACATGTCAATTTCATTGAGCTATGAATCTTATTACAGCTCGATTACGGGAGCAATGGAGGCTATAATGGCATGAGCTTAAACTTTAAAAACATGGCAGCTTCCGTATCGGGAAGTGATACGGACTTAAGCTCTTCTTATTACGCCAACTCCATTAGTATTTCAGAAAGCCTGTCCGAGCTAAATTTTGGCAGCTTGGGAAGCAATGCTACTAATTCGGTTTCGGCTAAAGCCCCTGAAGGCACAATAGACTTATCCTTTTATATAACTACGGGGTCTGAAATAACGGCCATTACAGGCCATTACGGCAAGACAGGATTCCTAGAGGTGCGCGCTGGACCTTTTACGGCGGATAAATGCTTGCTTGAATCTTTTAATTTTGCCATAGATCCCGTAGGCATGGTGATGGGTTCTACGAGTTATAGTTATTATGGGCAGATACAATCAGGAGCTTTAAATCCTACTGGCTCGGCTCCCACCATTCGACCAGCTCATGGTGCAAAAAGCGACTTAAACCTTGACTCGATGGGAGTGTCGGGAGCCATAGCCATTTCTTACGATGTTTCTCAATCTTATGATATTGGATATACCTTAGGGCAAAGCGCACCAGCGCGAGTAACCTTTCAAGAGCTAACTAAAAATATATCCATAGACGCACAGGCAGAAGATGTTAACTTTAGCAAAAGCAATCTCACAGGAGCCTCAGGCGTATGCCACACACCCATTGGGGAGGACGGCTTTTCCTTAAAGAGCGGAATAATTTCTTTAAAAAACTTGTGCGATGAAGAAATAGCTTCATTTGATTTTAGCGGCTATCTAGAAAGTAGGTCGTTTGAGAGTGCGGCAGGCGATAATGTCCAACAGTCTCTATCCCTAACTGAGGTGTCACGAGAGGGGGAATGTTGATATGAGTACGTGTTATAAAAATTTTCCGGTTGTCATAACTTATGAAGACCTTTCCACAGAAACAATTTATGCAAATAGCGTGAGTTTGAGTGAAACGGTTGGGCTCGAAACAGCGGAGTCTCTAGGGGCTAAGGGGGCTAGCACGGTTTTTAATAATTCGGCTCCTCAGGGGTCCATTTCCGTAGAATCCTACCTAAGTGAAGAGATGGATAAAACCCTAGATCTGGTGGCTAATAACTCTCAAAACTTAAGAATACAGGTGGGGAAGTATACTACTCCCGCGCCTTGCGTTCTTTCTTCGATGTCCGTGAACATAACTATGGGAGAGCCCTTGGTTCTAAGCAGAGACTATTCCTATTATGGATCGGTTATAGTAGGGAGCGATCCGGCCGTGGAGGCCCCCGAAATAACGCCGGCTATACCCGAGGGAGTGTCCCTCTCGGGATATGAAAACATTGGAGGATCTAATATTATTACCGATGTCTCATGGAGCTTAAACCAAAATTACCAAGAGATTAATTTATTGGGCAACGTAACGCCGGTTATAGCATACAGCAGCAGCGAGAGAAGCATGGATATTAATGGAGAAGGGTTAACCGAGGCTTTAATGCAATCCCCTTCCGCAGGCTGCGTGGTGCCACCCAAAGAGTATAACTTAACTATTAGCGGCTGTGGTGGGACGACGCTCGGGACCCTAGTAATGACCAAAGGATATATGCAGGCAAGGAGTTCTAATGTGGCCGCCGGGGAGGTAGAAAGTAATAGCGTATCTATTGTTCAATTTTTCTAATTGAAAAAACAAGATAATTGTTATATAATAAAAAGATGGATCAAGGTAAACTACAGGAACTACTGGAATTTCAGGTAAACCGAAATGTTATTAATTTATATAAATCTTTTTTAATAATGACGGAGGACTTGCATCAACAACACAAATCCAGTTTCACTAAACTCAAAATGGCTTTTCCGGAAAATACCGATCTAATAGAACAAGCCGACTATTGGGACGAGGAGAGGATGGAGCATATTCGCAAAAGAATTTTAGACAGTGGTAATCACTCCCTCAGGGAGCTGGTTGGACAAATACAACAATTTCAATTAACAACTAAGGTATAAGGTTATGGCAGATAAAGCAAAACGGGAGCTATATAGCTTCAACATCGACATTGAGCGAGAAAAGGAAAAGGAAATCACCAAGGAAAAAAAGCGTAAGAATAAAGAAACGGGCAAGATGGAAACCATCGAAGAGACCGTCATCCGGACCGTTACGGAAAAAATTCCCGTTCGTATGGTTTTGCGCAAGCCCAGTCGAACCCAAATCGAAGATGGTGACATGTTTTATAGTATTTGGCTAAATAAGTTCATTAAGATGGGCTTGTTGACCAGAGCTATGCTCGCAAAAAAACAAGTAGATATTGGCGGCACCCTCAATGAGGATGATAAAATGAACTACGCTAGGCTGTATTTGCAGCTCTTCGAAAAGCAACAAAACATTATTCGCTATAGCGCCAAGGACCGAGGGGATATGAGCGCCGATGAGCAAGAGAGGCTGGATATAGCAGTGTCGGAGCTTGCGATTATTCGTAAACAGTTAGCGGATTTTGAAGCCGCTCAATCTTCTATATTTGATCATACGGCTGATGTTAAGGCCCGCAATAAAACAATTACGTGGTTTCTTTTGCATTTGGCCTTTTATGAAGAAGGAGAGGGGGAGGAGGAGGAGGTTTATCAAAAACCTTTGTTTTCCGGAACTGACTATGAGGAAAGGTATCGTAGCTATCAAGAGCTCGATGAAGAAGGTGATGAAATCTTCCTTAAGTCTATCGACAAACTTAGTACCGTAGCTACTATATGGTACATGAGCGGCACTCAAGAGCAGGATGAATTTGACGCCGTTCTCTCTCAGATTAATACCGAGGCCGATGTTAATGATGCTCAATTGGCCAGCGTGGTCGCCGACAAAGCTAACAATATTAAGGATGAGCCTGACGATGAGCCCGAGGGGGAGTCGGAGGAGGAGCCTAAGAAGGCCGCAGCCAAAGAAAAGCAGGCGCCTAAAAAGGCGACGCCCAAAAAACGCGGACGCCCTAAAAAAACGGCCGTAGATGAAGGCTGATGCTCCTACTGATCAAGAGCTAAGAAAAGTTTTTTGTGATATTTCGGATGGGTACTGTACCGCAGTATACGGAAAACAGACCTTAACTATAAAGCATCTTGGTCAAAAAGACCAATATGCCTTAGAACGCAATAAGCAAGAAATATACGACAAAGCCAAGGAGAGCGGGCTTCCCACCGAAAAAGAGGCGTTAAAAACTCTCATTGAGAACGACGTATGGTCACAAGAGGAAGAGGACAAAATTGAAGAACAGGAAAGTTATCTAAAGAATCTTCAAGATACCAAAAAAAACTTAATTATTCCTAGTCAAATAGAGAATATCAATGGGGATATTAAGGGGGCGGAAAAAACCTTAAACGAGTTAAGCGAAAAACGACGCTCACTACTTACGCAAACCTGCGAGGGTTATTCTACCATCAAGAATAACGACTTTAGTATTTATTTGTGTTTATACCAAGATCGCGCCTGCGAAAAAAAGTTTTTTTCATGGGAGGAGTTTGGGGAATTGTCTAAACCAGAGCTTGCCGAACTGCTCAGTATTTATACCGAGGCGACCCAGCATTTAAACCTTGACAATATAAAACATTTGGCTATAAGTGATATATTCACTCTGTATTATAATCTTTGCGGATCGGATGGGCTAGATAAGTTTTTCAGGAAGCCAGTCTACACCTTAACTTTTTACCAACTGAACTTGCTTAACTATGCGCGCGTACTTCATTCTATACTGGAAAACGTAGAGGGCATTCCTGAAAATATCAAAAAAGACCCTGATGATCTTTTAGCTTACGCAGAGTCCAAGCGGAAAAATAAAAACGTAGTAGAGAAAAGCAAGGACAAGCAGGGCTTTAGTGTGATGGGTGCCACTAAAAAAGATATGGATGATATGGGCGTGGCGGACGAGCTTTCAGTCAGCCCCTTTGAAATGGCCAAAAAGAAAGGCTCTCTTACTTTAGAAGATTTTCAAGATTTTAGTTAAATCTAGTGTATATAGCAGTAAGGTACTGGTATTATGGCATTAGGTAGAAATATTGAAATAGATGTAGGCGCAAGGGGCTTTGCGGACGATATCGTCTCACAAGTCAACGATGCGCAGCGCCGCATTCAACCCCTTAACCTTAAGCTAGACGATAAAGGATTTCGTCAGCCACTAGGAAGGATAACTGGGGATCTGTCCGAGTTTCAAAATTCCCTAGATGCATCTGTAGCTCGTACTCTAGCTTTCGGGGCCGCAGTGGGGGTAATTAATTCTGTAGCTAACGCTTTCAAGGGGATGATAACTTCTGCTACGGAAGTTGAAAAAACATTAAAAGATGTTAATGTAATTCTTAACCTCAATAGCCAAAACCTTAGAAGTTTTTCAAATAGTTTATTTGAAGTAGCTCGACAGACCGGAACTACTTTTGATACCGTATCGGAGGCTGCCGTTGAATTGGCGCGTCAGGGTCTGGGAGCCGAAGAGACCTTAAAAAGAATAAACGATGCTATGATCCTTACCCGTCTGTCGGGGATGGATGCAGCGAAATCAGTACAAACCTTAACTGCGGCTATTAATGGATTTGGCTCGGCCGCATTAGATACCACGGAAATAGTAAACAAGCTAGCGACGGTAGATGCTGCCTTTGCAGTAAGCACAGATGATCTAGCCAATGCCCTGTCTCGAGCTGGAGCGACAGCTCAGGCCGCAAAAGTTAGCATGGATGAACTCTTGGGGGCTGTTACTAGTGTGCAGCAAACCACAGCACGAGGGGGTGCGGTAATAGGTAATGCATTTAAAAGCATATTTACGCGGATACAAAGATCTTCCGTTCGTGAACAGTTAGAGTCAATAGGGGTAGCCACTTCAGATGCCGCCGGAAATATTCGGAACGCCATGGACATTTTAAAAGACTACGCTCAAGTATATAAAACTTTGAGTGATAGTCAAAGGGCTTATACCGATGAACTAGTAGCCGGTGTTTTCCAGATCAATAATTTACGAGCTTTAGTAAAAGATCTCGGAAGCGGGTTTAGTATTTACGAAAGAGCTATGAGTCAGTCCGCAGGGGCTACGGATGAGGCAACGCGCCGTAATGCCGAGTTAGATAAAACCATGTCGGCATTGATGATGAAGTCAATCGCCAACGTAAAACAGCTAGCAGCGGCCATTGGCGGAATAGTAGCCTCTCCCGCTGTAAAAAATCTTTTGACCATTTTCAACTCTATTTCGGAAGCTCTAGTCAAAGCTTTAGATCCCGAAAAAGGAAGCAAAGTAATCAAGGGAATGTTTGGGGCGATAGGTAAGTTTATTTCTGGGCCCGGTCTTTTGTTGGTTGGTGCCGCTTTTATAAAGCTATTCAAGTTCATTACGGGTCAGAGCTTAAAAGCTGTAAAGGAAGTATTTAAGATAAAAAGTGCTACTAGCCAAGTGGCTGACACAGAGGCTAAAATAACCGCTATTCTCCGCCAGAATGAACAACTCTATAAATCTATTTCCAACGAAGCTTTAAGTCACAAGCAAAAAGAAGATTTGGTTCTTCAGGTTATAAATGCCGAAAACGCGGCTCTGGCACGTCAGCAGCAAATGATATCTCAGTTGGCCCGCAGCCGAAGCGTTCAACAGTCAGTGTCGGGGCTGGGGGCAGCTCGGGGGTTCGTTCCTAACTTAGCTAATAATGTAAAAGGCGCAATAGCGTCAGAAAAAGAAGCTATAAGAGCAGGGGTGGGGGGTGCTTCGCAGGGAGCAAAACCTAAGGTGTTGAAAAATTTTCCTACAGGCAAAGGAAAGAAAGAAACTTTTGTAGCTAACACGGATGAAGTAATTGTTCCCAATTATGGTGGGGGCAGCGGATCTGCCATAATGAACCCGGACATGATAGCCCAATTAGGTGGACTTCCGGAAGATGCCAAACCAGTAGCTCGTGGTTTTATTCCTAACTTTGCAAGACTAAAAGCTCCCAGCGAAGAAAGATTTTATATTCCTAAGACTGGATCAAGGCCTGCGGGGGCGACCATAGACGACAAGTTCTACGCTATGGTTCAGGTGGCAAAAGCTATTGAGAATACTGCTGCAGCCAACAGGGTTAAGATGGATACCGCCGGAATTACTCGTTATGCAAAACTATATAGCGAGGAAATAAAAAGAACTAAAAATCCTTTCTCCAAAGAGATCCTTAATATACCGAATTTATTCCTCAAAAATCAGGACGGCGAATTGTCGCCACTAACTATTGCCCAAGTAACTAAAGAGCTATTTAAACCCCAATACAAGTTTGAGAAACTACAAGGTCCCAAACCCAAAATGGGTGCTCCCAATAAAGAAGCGGCGTTTTATGCTTCTATGTTTGATGGGTTTATTCCTAATTTTTCAGCCCCATTCCCGAAGGGCGCCCAAAAAGCGGCCGACAAAGCTCTAAAGTCCGTCGGTGGTATAAAACTTAATTCTAAGGGCTATATTGACGCAAGAACCCCTTATATAATAGGAGCAAACTCTGACCGATTTTTTATAGCCTCTAGGGATCAAAAGCCCCCCGCAGATGGATCTGGCATGATAGAAGGAAATACTATGAGGCGTCGAGCTGATGGTACGGCCCAACTTTCCACTTCTAAATTAAAGACTAATATTGCGTGGAGTACCCTTAAAAATGCCAAACAAGTCCCCGCCTCTAAAGCAACAGGAATCGCTATAGCCCTCCGCACCGAACCCGGACAAAAGTATGAACAACAAGTGGCGGCATATACCGAATCAGGATGGACCGGGAGGGGTCCCGACGTTTTTGATTTTAGAGATACTGTATGGAAAAAGAATACTCCCATAGGAAAGGGCCCAGACGCCCTTACAGAACGCTGGGGCTCAGCGGATGCTATTAGCGGAGTAACTCATGGCCCGAAATCCATTTTTAAAAAACTCAGATCGGAAGGTTTAATTACCGATAAGCAAATCGTAAATGCTATAAAAACCGGAGTCCTTGATGCTACCGGTTTCGACTTTGCCGAAATAGGGGGAGAGGGCAGTGACTCACCAAAGAGCTCTAGCCGCATGAAAGCATTTACGGTAGGTAGTCCCTTGTTTAACGACCTTAGGATAGGCGCAGGAAATACCTTAGAAAGCTTAAGGAAGTATGAAGAAGGCGGGGAGGCTACAGGACGCGGCAAGGTAAAAGGCAGTGGAAAAGGCTTTAGTTTAAAATGGAATCATGATGTTTTTGAAGCTGCCAAAGGTTTCATTCCTAACTTTATATCGGGTACTGAGTGGAATAAAATAGCTCAAGACTATCTGAATAGTGGAAATATGCCCCCTCTCGGCGATCTACCTATAGATACCAGTGGCTTAGGGGCTATTGTAGGAGCCGGAAAGGGAAACAGCATAACTCGAAGTGGGCGAGCTAGCTCACTTCCCACCCAAGGGTATACTAATTTATTTGGGAACGTGCCGCTGAGCGCCCTCGGTGTTGTAGGGCCCGATGGGTCACCCGCTACTGGAGGAGACTTACCTCTGGGGCAATATCTTTTCGGCGGAAAAGGAGCTAATATACAAGCAAAGTTTCCTATGGCTTCGGTTTACGACGCGGAAAATAAAAGCGAGGAAGTATCCAAGGAGATTGGTCCACGCTTATTGGAAGCTGTAAAGCCGGGGCTGCAGTCTGCCGCACAGGCGATATATAATAAAGCGCTTCCGGGCCAAGCTCAAGGAGTCGCAAGCAAGCAGATGGATCCGGAAAGGTATTTGTCGCGCTCAGTTCAAGGGGGATTATTGGAAGGCGCAATACGCTTTGGGTCAGATGCATTGGCGGGAGAATTTGGGGCGGCCGACGCTGAAGGCGCTGCATGGGACTTTACTGCGGGCGGAAATATTCCGGCGGATACTAAAAATGTATTTTTCTCGGGAACGGGAGTACAAGTAGCTGACGCCAAAAGAAGTAAAAAGGCGGCTGGAAAAGGGCCGAGTGGCCTTTTGGAAAAAACTTTAAGATCAGTAGCGGGCGGCTC
>CEUX01004947.1_pt1 | contig 20097 bp, 28 predicted proteins | sample 531361 | NCBI WGS metagenome assembly CEUX01 (sample SAMEA2622736, study PRJEB7988) | marine metagenome | isolation source: saline water (ENVO:00002010), including
GGCGGCGAAGGCGGCGAAGGCGGCGAAGGCGGCGAAGGCGGCGAAGGTGGTGACGGTGGAGAGTTCACCTTCACCGAAAACCAAGTAAATACCGTCACCAACAAGGTGCAGGAACGCGCCAACATCATCAACAGCATGGTTCAGGCCGGTCTGGTAGACATCGGAACCGCTCGCACCATGTACGACGAATCGGTCGCCACGATCTTCTCCAATTTCATTGGAGAACAGGGCCGGGTCTTGAGGGCGTTCAAGGATGATCTCGCTGCCGCAGGTGTGCAACGAGAAAGCGACCGCAACGCCATGTTGGCCTCCCTGCGGCAGGCGGGGATTGATCCGGGGTTGATCTCAGCCCAGTTGGCTGAGATCGACGCCATCTACGGTGAGGGTTCTCAGGCGCAACGCGACTACTTGGACAACATCACCCGGATCGGTTCGATGGCGAACATCGAACACGGTTTGATGGGCAACTACATTTTCGGTGGGTTGGAGCAGCAACTTCGCGGCGAAGGCCGTCGGATGGCCGCTGATGCGGAGTTGGCCGGGGTCGATAAGACTGAGGCGTTGGAGTTGGCCGGACAGCAGGCGGCACAACTGGCGGGCATCTACGGCGGCAGCCCTGATTCGATTCTGGCCGGGCTACTTTCCGGCGTGGATGTTGCGGGGACGTTGGAGCAGCGCCGCGCCATTGAGGACGCCCAGCAGTTTGCCACTGATGAGCGGCTTGCTGGTCAGCAGTTCGCTACCGGCGAACGTCTCGGAAGCGAGCAGTTCGCCAGTGGTCAGAACTTGTTCAACACGTTGGCGGGGCGTACGACTACCCCGTATCAGCAGGCCCAGTTGGATCTCGCTACAAACAGGTTGGCGTTCGATCAGTTGTCTGATCTGTGGGCTATGCAGCAGCCGACTCAAACCGAAATTGATTCACAAATTGCAGTTGATTACAAGTCGGCGTTGCAGAAGGTCCAGAACTATCAACCTACTATTCAGGAAAGAATCCGAGGCGTGCGACGTTCCGCCGTTGATTTGTTGAATCCCGCCGAGTTGCGGGCTTTGAACGAGTACGGGGTGTCTGTTTCCGATCTGGATCGAAGCGGCACAAACATTGACAATTTGGCGAATGCTTTGAACGTGGATTCTTCCGTTCTTCTTGAAGCGATTGATGCCGGGGTTGGCAACACGCTTGTGGCACCGTTAGTCAATGAAAGCATACGTGCGCAAAATGATCGACCTGTCGAATACGAAAACGCTTTGGGCGACGTTGTGCAGATCCCGATGTCTCAGTACCTCAAGCAGTTGCAAGTAGAGAATGATGAACTAAGTAATCGAGTTCTGCAAGCAAAACTCGTACCCCCGCCTGCGCCGTGGACGGTTGGTGCTTTCAATGTGGGCGACAGCCTAGAGGGCGTTAATGTAACGGATTTCCAAACGCTTCTCGATTTAATGAGGGAAAACAATTTGGGTGTAGATGACCTTCTTGTAGGTCTTTTGAATTACGATATGGGAGGATAGTCGGTGGCGATTATCCGCAATGAGGGGGTTGGCCGCGACGGCATTCTGAAGGCGATCAATCAAGGCAGTTCAACTTTGCCGCCGTTGCAGGTTAAACCATCTACGGTTGTTCCGCGTAAACCAGAACCAATCGACCTGACTCAGGTTTTGAATTTGCCGCCGGTAACGCGGAAACAGCAGGAGGGTATGGGGGGTCTTGCCGGTTTCGCGTTGAAGGCTCTGGATCTTACTCGTACTGTCCCGTCGAGTTTCTTGAAAGAAACCTTTGATTTGTTTCAGGGGGAAGGTTGGTCTGCAAGAGATTTCTGGAATCAGTCAACCTCGCATTACGGTTTCGGTGACTTAATCCGCGATGAGCGCGACGCTGTTGCCACCATGCTCGCATTGACCTCTCCGTTCAACATGGGGATTGGTTTGGGTTTGGCGGCTGCGGTGAAATCTGAGAACATTTGGGCCGACAGGATTATCGGCGGTTTCGGTGATCTTGCTGTGGATGTTTTGACCTACGTGGGTGGGGTTCCGGCGATTCTAAGAAGCCTTGGGAGAGCCGGAACAATTAGACATTTGGGTAACTACCAGAACCGGCTGGGTGATCTCATCAATTTGTCGAAACGCGGCACTCCTCAAGCCGCCGATGAGGTTGCTGTTGCTTTCAGGGAGTTGGGCATTAAAAATGTGGACGATGCGCAGGTTTTACAAACTGCTGCGCGGGAAGGCATCACGGCTGCTGCGGAAAAGAAGTCTCTGTCTGGCGCTATTAGGGCTTTAAGCAAGACAGAAGAGGGGCAACGTGTGGCGAGGCATGTCGCGTTGGAGGCTGGTGTCCGGTTGAGGATGCCGGGAACCGGCGCGTTCGGGCGTGTGCTGAGGCAAGACCGGTGGTTGGATGCTACCGCACGGGCAACGGCGAGGGTTTTGGGTAGAGACCCGGACAAGGCCGGGTTGTATCACAGACTTGCTGATGCTGTGACGCCTTTTGAGAAACAGATGTTCCCGTCTGATGTGCTGCTCCCTGCCGTGAAGTTGATGCGGGATCAGCGCCGGTTTGGAACTGCCGGAAAGGCAGCCCGAGAAGCGGTTGGCGAGTTGGACCCGGCGTTAGCGGCGGTAGCAGGTCGGGCCGCTAGGGCACCTGTTGAGTTTGTGGCCCCATCGCTTAGGCGAGGAGCGCAGGCCGCGTTGTTGGCTAATCTAGTTGCCCGCGCCGCTGATGCTCCGATCCGTGCAGCGGATCGGTTGACTCCGGCGAAGTTGCAGGATCGCTTGAGACCTTTGTTTTTTCAACATGGGGAAATATTGAAGAACTTGTACGCATCGGGTGATGCTGACTTGATTTTGACGGCGGCACATTTTGAGCCTGCGTTTCGTCGGAGTGTCGGTCGAGAAAAGGTTCTTGGGGACATTGTTTCCCACATGGAAGAGTTTTTGAATTACGGTCAAAAACTCGGTTTGAAGATTGATGAACTAAACGCTTCGTTGATGGATGTGATGGATGCCACACAGGGCGTGTTTGGTGGGGTTCCCCGCACTCAAGGTTTTATTGATTATGGGATGGGTTCTGTTCAGGGCGCTGAGATTGTGGCTGCGGCTAGGGCTGCTGGGCCTGATACTTCCGCTGGGCTTTGGTTTAATGAGTTGCCTGCGAGAATAAAGGAACTTGGCGACGCAGAGTTGTTCAACTTGCTTAAAAGGCTGGATGATTGGCGCGTTGAAATTACCGCGTCAATGACGCGGAATTTTGGGGTCAAGGGTGAAACGGGGGAATATTCTTGGGGTGCTGCTAATGACATAGTTGCTACCGAAGGGATGGCGTACAGCGGTCCTCGTTCCATTAGGGATGAGAACGTGGACCTGATCTACGGAAGACCTCGCGTTAAGGGGGAAGATAGAACAGTTTTTGATCCGATTCATGGTCGCCGTGAGCCGGGTGCGGTAAAACCGAGAATTTACGGGCCGGGGAAACGGGTGGTTTTGAACCCTGATTCAAAGGACGAGATTTTACGGCAGGTGATGGAAAGGCATGGCAATCGAAACTTCATAGGGACAGATGCCGAGGGGAATCTTTTTCTACGGAAACCGGTTGTTGATGGGCAGGGGATTGTAATTGGTTGGGAGGCTTTTAAACCAAGTGCGCCACATGTGGTGGGGAAGTCTGTTCGCCGCCAGATTGACGAAGCGTGGCAGGAGGTTTTTGGTCGCCCATTGTATGAAACGGATTTCACTAAAGCGTGGGATGCGTGGAAGACTGGGGTGGGTAGAGAGGTGCGTATGCTCTCCATGTTTGAATACATGGAGCAGTACCTCCCGGCGATACGCGACGAGGGAGCGTTAAGGGAAACCCTGAAGGCAACTATTTCAGAGTCTGAAACATTTTTGGGGGGAATCGCTAGAAAAACTAGGAAGGCCGCTAGGCAGGATGTTCGGAATCGAAAAAGCGTACGCAAACTGATCGAAAATGCTAAGCGGGCGAAGAGTGAACGTGTCGTAAAGGAAACTGAGCGTTTCCAAAATGCTGAAGAAATTAAGAAAGGGATGAGGCAACAGCAGGCTATTCAACAGCGGTTGGATGCCATTCAGCAGCGCATAGAGGAATACGAAGAGTTTCTGCGTGGGGAGTTGTCGAATGTTTCTTCTACTCACAGTGTTTCCGTGGAGGATTTGACGGACCCGAAGACGGTTGAAAGGTTTGGCGAACTTTCCGATATCCGCACCGATCAGATCACTTTGTTGCAGACGATTGCGGCGGAAATGGAACATTTGAAGCAGATGCGGCAGCAGTTGAAGAATGCCCGTGATGCTTGGGAAAAGTATGTTCGGATTGAGATTGGTGACGAGGTTGAGCCTATCGTTCAGGCTTTGAGGATGAGTTTAGAAGAGGCCGAAGGTGCCGCTAAAGAATTTGAATCAGCCAAAATTGCTTATCAAAATGCGGCATGGATTAAAAACGAATATGCCGGGAAGTTGGCTGAGGTTTCTGAACAGTTGGCGGAAACGCAGGCGACGTTCGCTGACATTGGGCCTTTGATAGAGAAGGAGATACCCCTTCTCATTGACCGTTCTCGTTTGGCAACGGCTGAGGCGCGGGCTTTTGATACAACAAACATTAGGTTGCAGGACGCTGTCGACGAGGCTAAGCAGGCGAGGGATCGGGGGGAAAGTTCGATTGAGACTGCCGAAAAGATTTTGAGGGACTTGGAGGAGTCCCGAGAAGTCTTGAAGGGCACGATTGGGCTGTCCGAACATGGAAAGATTATTAAACGTCTGCAAGAGTACAACGAGCGGCAGAAGCGTATTGTTGTAAGGTTGCGGGAGGCTTTAATTGAAGTAAGGAAGGCTGACAGTTCCGAGCGTTACAACGATCTGTTGACAGCGAAAGCAAAAGAGGCGCGTTCCGAACTAAGTAAGGCTCGGGCGGAGGCCCGCAGGTGGGGTTTAAACCCTGAAACAATATGGCCGCCTGTAAGGGTGATTGGAGACGTAGAGGACCCTCTTTCTGCAACCGCCGGAGTGCGTTATAAAATTGATCCTGAGACGGGGAAGCAAATTCCAGATCCCGAAGTCGAAGGTGGTGCCAGATTCTTAGATTTAGAAGAGATCCCGGAGGCTGAGATTCTAGCCCGTCAACGGCTTCGTATGCACAAGGCGCTACAAGAATACGGCAGCGTTTCCGATAAGACTGCTGTATTGAAAGAAAGATTGGACGTTGCCCGAAGCGAAAATCAGCGCGCCCAACAGAAAGTTCAAAGTGCCATAAAAAGGTTGAATGAATACGAAGGTGTTCCGAAAGGTCCTCTGGTTAGGGTTCCTCATCCGGCAGAATTTTCGACCGGAACCGGCCCTTTGGGGCCTTACGCCAAAAACATTCGAAAAATTGATGACCGTCTTTTCGCTATCAGCGCCGACGGCAACTATGGAATCATTAGGGTAAAGATTCCGGGTGAACCTAGAACAATTCAGGGCAGAACGCTTACCGGGTCCTTACCTGAGCAAACAGTGTCGCCCCGTCTCATCGCAGATACCCAAACTCCTGCGCAGCGTCGGCTACAAGAGTTGGATGCTTTAAACAAGAGGGAGGCTTACGAAGAGGCTCAGGCTGTTGATCTTCCGGGACGCAGCAAGATGACCCGCGACGAACTTGTTGCTGCCCTCAAGGGGATAAAAGGGGACACGTTTGAAGAGTTGCCGTTAGAGGAAATGTCTAGGGCACAGGCTGTTGAAGAAGCCCGCAGGTTGGGTGTTCCGGGTGCAAGCAGGATGAAGCGCTCCGATCTGATTTCTGCTTTGAGGAGCCGGAGGCAGAAGCGTCTGCGTGAAACGACAGGGGTGGCGCGTCAACCGGACGAAGAAGTTGAGTTCCTTGAGGGGACGAGACGGGCAAGAAGAGAGTATGCTCAAGTTCATTACACGGAACCCGTTTCCTATACCGATGTTGATCTCTTAAAACCACCGAAGCCTGAGCCGTACCGATATCTGGTTGTGGAGAACACTGGCAGGAAAATGGATGGTGTTCCAGAATGGCGGATCGTTACGGATCGTGACGATCCGCTGGGATTGTGGAAGATCGGGCAACAGTTGGACCGCGACATCGTGGGTGGTCCTCCGGGGTCTAAACGCAGGCAGCCGTGGCGTACAGCAAAGTTCCGTTTCTTCGACGAGGGGAAAAAGGAACTGGTTGAAGGCTTTGACGTGGAGGGTGCCGAAGCGGCTGTTGGTAGGGCCGCCAGAAAGGTCGAGGTCGAGAGAGCCAAGTTGAAGAAGATAGAAGATCAGATGGCAGCGTTGGACACCGAAAAGGCTTTGCTTCTGAAAGGACAGGTGGCGGCACGGAGGGGTGTGGTAACCCGCGCTGTGAGGGAGTTGGGGGACGCTGAGAGGATTTTGGAGGAGCGGAAAGCGCTGGCCGTGCCTCCAGAGCAGCGCATACAGCACTTGCAGTTGAAAGAGAAGCAGATCCGCCAGAGCATTAGCGATTTGGAGGCTGAACGCGCTCGTCTTGAAACAGAGTTTGAGGAAGCGCAAGCCGTTGTTGAGCCGACGGAGCCATTCGGTCCTGTTCAATTCTTGGACGATTTGGACGGTGTAAAGAACACCTACCTTGATGCGGACATAGAATTCGACAATTCGATGAACGAATTGACCGCTCTTATTGATGATTTCCAACAACGAATTCGCGGTATGGATTCGACCAATCCGGCTGTGGAATCCATGAGAATAATTGAAGACCAGTTGAAGCGCGCCTTTTTCGGGCCTGTGGACTTAAAACCTACACGGAATGTTGACATTGGACCCCGTGGGGGTGGTGCTGGTTCGATGAAAGAGTTCGACCCCGGTCTTCCAGAGGGGGTTGGCTACCGGGAGCGGAAACCGAAGAGTCAGGGCGGCCTTGTTTACGATGTCACTGGGGAAGGCTATTACAACTCTTCCACTTGGCGCGTTCCTAAAGGAAGTCCTATAGCGGGTGGCGCAACTGTCAGAACGGTGTATGAAATTGATCCTGCCACGGGAAAGCCATTTCTTGACCCTGAGACGGGGAAGCGAATTCCAAAGGTGGATGCATGGGGGACTGTTCGGGAGTTTACGCCACCGGAAGAAACCTCTCCGGTGGGCCGTTTGAGTAGATGGTTGCGAATCGCCAAGCAGTTTGAGCAGGCCGACCAGATTCTCCGCCATGAAGAGTTGAGGCTGGGTGGACGCGGTAAAACCACGGATTCTGTGCGCGCTCAAACCCGAGCCAATTTGGACGAGGTGAACGCCGAGTTGCGTAAATTTGGTACAGAGTTAGGTGTGGCGACTACTCCGCACGGCATTGGTCGCGGATCTATTACTGTTCAGGAATTGTTTAGTCGAAGATTTAAAGACATGACTGATGTCGAAGCCTTCGGTGCTTACCGCTCAGACTCTGACGAATTGCTTCGTTTTCAAAACGAGTTGCTTGAAACGGAAGGGAGGCTTGCGAAATTAAAAGCCGAACGGGAGCGGATTGGGGAAGAGCAAGTTGGGCTTGCTTTCGCGGAGCAGGAGGCCTTGGAACGGGTTGCCATTCTTGAAGCAGAAGTGTTGAATTCTGAGGTAGCCGACTTCCTTAAGGAAGCGGCAGTAGGGCTTGACGTGCAGGTGGGTCGCGTTGGTGACGCGACCCGTCGTTTACAGAGTGCGCTTAGGGGTGCTGAGGGGCGGGATTCTGTTAGGGGTACGGCGGCTAGGCAAGAGGTTTTACGGAAGCAAGGCTACAAGTCGTTGGAGGAAGCGGCTGGGCGTATGGGAGCCATTCGTCAAGATCCGTTTGATGTTTTACCCGGAAAAAAGATTTTTGAGTTGCCGAAAGCGCAGCGTGAGCAGGTCCAAGATTTGTTGAAGGATGCTATGACTGGGCCGGAATGGGGACCGTGGCGGCTTATTTCTGGCGACGCATCTTTCAATGAGGAAATATACAATGTTGTTAATGCGTTTGCGCAGATCAACGATCCCGGAAAGTTTGGTCGGGATGGAACTTTTTGGAAACGGTGGGACCAGTTGCAGAACTGGTTGAAGGCAGGCATGATCGCCACACCGGGGTTCGTGAACCGGAACATTTTCGGGGCGTTCTTTAACGCGGCGATTGACGGCGTGAACTTGGCGGAAATTTTTACTTCTGCGAAAATGACGAAGAGGATTGCCCGGAAGGCAACGAGCGAAGGCACATCGTTTATTCGTGCGGCAAAGAGCCTGTCTGGCAGCAGCCCCGAGTACAAGCGTTATTACCAATTAGTTGAGGCTGGTGTGCGCGGGGGCGGTCAAGCAATTACTTCTATCGAATTGGAATTGGGGTTACGTAACGCCCGTCAAATGCAGATTTTGTTCGGCGGTAAGGACGGCAAACCCGTGCGTGCCGCATCTTATAAGCCGTGGTCGCCAACCTTCGCCCCATTTCAGGCGGTCAGGTCAGCGAACAGTTGGGTGGAAGACATTATCCGTATCGGTGTCGGCATGGACACTATGAAATGGGGCGGTTCGGTCGAGGATGCGTTGGAACGGATCGCCAAGTCCCAGTTCGACTACGACGAGTTGACCAGTTTTGAACGGAATGTGGCTAAACGCATCATGCCTTTCTACACTTGGACACGAAAGAATGTGCCGTACCAGTTGACACAGTTGGGTCGCAACCCGGCCCGTTACAACGATCTGTTGACAGCGAAACGTAACTTGGAGTTGGGAACGGAAGAAGAGGGGGTGGTACCTGACTACTATCTGGAACCTTTTGGTATAAGACTGCCGTTCGCTCCCGGTGGGGCAACGATCTACACCGCCCCTGATCTTCCGTTCCAAGATTTGTTCAGGTATGGAGGGAAGGACGGATGGAAGGGCGCGTTGAAGCAGTTGGTTGCGGGAACCACACCGATTGTGAAGACGCCTTTGGAGTCGTATTTCGGTAAGTCGATTTACACGGACATTCCGTTTACTGGCCGCTATCAGCAGGTTCCGCAACCGTTGGCTTCTTTGCCGATGCGGTGGCTGATGCCCATGTTGGCTTCCCAAGGGTGGGCAAAGAAGGCTCCGAACGGGGAATGGAAGATGCGTGACCATCACATTTACGCCGTGACTGGGCTGGTCCCGACATTCAATCTGATACGTCGGATGTTTCCCAACGAAGAAAGATATCAGCGTTCCCTGACTCGCAACTTGCTTTCTACTTTGGGTGGTATCTCAGTGAACTTCAACACCCCTGAGGCGCAGATGTCTTGGATTCAAAGTAAACGCTTCCAAAGGGCCGAAGAACGCAGGGATCTACGCGATCTTGCGACTCGGCGTAGGTGACAGCAAAAATCCGTCACGGATTTTTGCGGGACAAAAAGGGCTTTCTAGTATGAGGTATATTTCCCGCACCCAGTGGGGTGCGCGGCCACCGCAGACACGAAACGGCGCGTTTACTGCGTTGCGCCCGTGGAGAGTGGCCGGAGTTGTGGTGCATCACTCGGCTGTCGTAAACGGCCCCCGTGGGGCCGACGCTGTTCGTGCTTTTGAGGGGCATCATCTCCGCAACGGGTGGGACGGGATTGCATACAACTGGCTGGTGGATGAATCGGGGACTATCTATGAAGGACGCGGATGGGAAGCGCGGGGGGGAGCGACTAAAGGGTGGAACGCTAAATCCATCTCCATCTGTTTCACCGGCCACGGCGATGAGCAGCCTAGAGATCCTGTTCTTGCGTCGATCCAGACTCTAGTGAAGGAGGCGCAAGCCCGGTTCGGTGGGAAATTGTGGGTATCCACTCATCGCCGTAAGGGTTCTACTACTTGTCCGGGTACTTGGTTGGGTAGTTGGGTCGAGGGCGGTACGACTCCTCCGCATAATCCTTCGGACGCTGATTGGGCGGGGATCGTCGCCTATTTTCAAGATTTGAAAAAGCAGGTGGAGGCGTCGCCTTTGGGCCGTTGGCCTCGGCGTCGCCGGGGTGAGGCTGTCAGGATGGTTCAGTCTCGTCTGGCGGATAGGGGTTTCAACCCCGGTCCTGCTGATGGAATCTTTGGACGCAACACAGAGAGAGCGGTGAAAGGGTTTCAGGGATCGCAAGGGTTCTTGAAGGTAACAGGCGTTGTGGACGGCAACACGTTCGCTGCGTTGTTCATACAGTAAAGGAATTATCATGCCGAAAGGTGAAGGATACGGTTCGTTCGAGGAAACCTTTGGTTCTCAGGACGAGCAACTCTACGATTCGTCGTCTTCGTTCAACATGTGGGACATATCGCAGAAGGCGAAGAAGGCTGCCGCATATTTGCGTGGCACTAATTTGGGTAATGCCGCTTATGGTGGCCGCCCGTTTGGAAAGTAGGTAGAGATGAGAGATGGATCGATTCCTAAGTTGGTGAAGGCTACCCGTGTGCTTGTGGACACGGTAAAGAGCGGTTCGGTTTTCCGTCCGCCTGCTGGACCGTCGAAGGGTGGGGCTCGTAAGGCCCTGTTCGACTGATGCCGGGGAAGAAGAAGCGGCCTCGCCCAAGGTACTAGCCATGCCGTTGAGAAGGGGCACGGATCAGAAGACTATTGGGCATAATATCGGCAAGTTGATTGCTGAGGGTTACCCCCGCGATCAGGCTGCTGCTATAGCCTACGATCATTCCAAGCGTTCTAAAAAGGGGAAGAAGAAGTGAACAATATTATTGAGCGCGCCGCGTGGACTTTTGTGCAGGCGTTCGCGTCGGTGTTTGTTGTTTCTGATTTGTCTACCGCCAAGGGCGCTCTTGTCGCTGGTGCGGCAGCGGTGTTGTCTGTGTTGAAGACGGTGGCGCGAGACAGGCTGGGGTAGTTGTGGATGATGGGCTGGACATTGAGTCAAAGTGGCAGGAGTTTGTCGCCCATAACGCCCACATTGAGGAAGGGGTTTATGACGAACTCCGAGAGACAGCCCATCTCTTCGACGCGACCGACGGCATCCACGCCAAATGGTCCCCCGATGGTTTGTTGGGAATGCTCTTGGTCTTTGATCCCGACGAGGCAGAGGCCCTCCTCGGAGCGTTTTACGCCGGGGTCGAAGGAGTGGATGAAGCGACCGAAGTGTTCGCGGTGTGGATCACGTCGCTGATGGGGATGCTTCGTCAATGTATGGTTTCGTGGAATGATTCTTAGAATCTTTCCGTAACCAGTGTTGAATGGCGGGCGACTGCGACAGTTCCGCAATCAAGAGTTTGCGGATTCTGTCGCGGCGTCTAGCCACCGTGGTTTTGGGGATGCCGAGGGCTGCGCCGGTTTGTCGTAGCGACAGTCCCCAAATGAAGATTCCTTCAAAGATTGCTCTGTCTTCCCAGAACAGGTTGTCGATTGCCCGTCCCACTACTTCTCGGAGGATGGCGAAGTCTTGGACTGACGGTTCGGGATCGCTGCCGTTGGGGGCGATCTCCATTAACGCTTGTATCTGTGTTTCTGGTCTAACCCGACGCTTGTCGAGGATGTTGCGTGCTGCGAGGGGGTCAGTCGGGAATTCCTGATAGTTCTTCATATCCAATAACCGTTTGCTTGTTTGTAAAACTGGTTACTGGATTCAATAGTTCGGCGTTGATGACGCGCGTATCTTCAGGGGAGTAGTGGGAAGGCTCGCCCTTCTCCCATGCTTCGTCGTGATCCATCCATCCCAGTATATTCACTTGCTTGAATTCTGGTGGAACTGGTTGCACCACGAAGAGGATTAGTCCTTGGTTGAGTTGGCGTTTACGCACGGCAGCGTTGGTGCTGGTGCGTACCCTGCGTACTTCAATGTTGGTTCCAACATCGGGCAGGTGTTTGTGGGCGGCGTGGTCGCTTTTGTGCCAGACATGCCCGGACCAGTATTGGTTGATGATCTTGGCGACGGCTAGTTCTCCGACGCAGGCTGCGACCTGTGCGGTGCGGTCGTCTTCCATGCGTTTCTTGTCGTAGTGGACTGCGTCTCGTTTCCCCCAGTTTTCTATGAACCGTCGCGCCCCCACGTGGGACGCCCATTCGTATTCCCACGGGTACAGTTCTACGAGAATCATAATCTGTCCACTTTCACCGCATTGATGCGGACGACTTGTCCATCGTCTGCCCACGCTACACCATTGAGGGCATCTAATGTGAGTTTTATGTAGTTGTCTAGGTCTCCTCTCAGGGTTTTGGCGTTGTGCGGGGATGTGGTGACGTGGATGGTGGTGCTGTCTGGTTCGTATACGAGGGTGACTTCTACCGGCCCTTCGATTGTTTCCCCGATTTGTGTTGCCCATGCGTTAGCAACGATGTCTTCCTGTTCCAGTGTGGTTTTCGGTGTGAAAACTTTTCCTTTGGAATGTCGGGGTCTGGCTTTAACTTTGGGTCGTTCTTCAACGACGACCGTGTATACGTTCAAGACGCCACCCTTGCTGCTTTGATGACTGTTTCCCATAGGCGTTGCCGCCCGTCTTGGCGTTTGGCGTACTTGCCTCCCCAGTCTTCGTCCGCTGATTCCAGTTCCCGCATGATCGCTGCGTTGTCGTAGCCTTGCCTGACCATTGCACACGCGAGGTTGAACAGTGTTGATGAACGGTCGCCGTTGGGTTTCTCGGCGGTGGGTCTCGGCCCTCCCCGCCGTATAGCCCCTGCAAGGCCTGCCAGTGTCCCTCCGCCGTACTGATACACCCGGCGAGGCGGAGGCGGCTCAGGGGGCTTGTAGAGCGCTCTGACGGCACCCCACTGTTCCGGGGTGACGCGGCTCTTCATCGCTGAAGCAATGAATGTTTCCGGTTCCATCTCTGTTCCACCGCTAAGAACAACATTACGTCCCGGTTCCCGCCCTGCGGGAAACGGGAGGCGAACGCCGTTGCCCCAACCCTTGCCGGTCAACTCAATCTGCTTCGGATTGACTTCCTTCGTGGGTGCACCCACCACATCACAAGCACCGATCAGACCTTCGCGGACAGAACGTGCAGCAACATGTTCACTGAAGAACACCCACAGGTGGTAGCCCTTGGATCGTGAACGCTCTATCCAACCTTTGACACCAAGCCGGTTCAACACCAGTTGAAGGTTCGATGCATGGATGAGGCTCTCTTCCTCACCCTCGTCAAAGTCCACGCATCCCCAATGGACGACGTATCCGTCGTCCACTTTGCGCAACGGGTAGACACCTATGGATTTGCCGGGGATCGTAAGGTGGTCGCGGCACATCTGGGTGAACCCCATCCCCATCGCTTCGGGACGGCTCTCGTCGGGGGTTTCCAGAGGACGGAAACCGTCGGCGCTATCCGTCGCTATCCCTCCGCCTTGAAACAGTTCAGCAAAATTAGTATGGCTTCCGACTATTTGACTGTCAGGCATCTGCATCATTCCTCCCTATCGGAGGGCACGAGTTCCTCCCAGTAGGCGTGAACGTGTCCGCATTCCGGGTCCAGATAATAAACCTGATCCAACAGACGCGCGGTCCTCTTGTTCTTGCAGAGGTTCACGTTGATGCTGTTTGCATGGTAGGAGACTTCCCATTCTGTGAGGTTCGGGTCGTCCTTACGGCGGTAAACCTCCATCACGAAGATCGCTTCCTGTTCGCCGCCGTAACGTCCAGCATGAATACCAGCAGGCTTGCCTCTGTCTCCAGAGGTTCGTCCCGCTTGATGCACCAGCCCGACAGGGACACGTTGAGTTTTCGCCCATCGTTTAATGCCCTGCGCTTTGGATGTCACACCGCTGCTGTCCGCTTCGCCACCCGGAAGCAATTCTAGATAGTCGATCATGCAGAACGATGGGTTGCGACCCCACCATGCACGCGCCTCATCCATCGCAAGAGTCATCTGTTCAAGAGTCATCGACTCGTCCACGACAGCGACCCGTGAAAGTTCCTGAGTTGCTGCACGTTCCAGATCACCAAGCATGTCGGCGTCGCTCGCCTTGATTGCTTCCTCCACTTCGGTGGATGAGCGGCCTTGCAGGAGGCAGAACAATTTCATTACGACAAGTTCACGCGGCTCGTCCATCGAAAAGATAACGATGTGCGCTTCGGGATCGTTCACCAAATTGTGAACGATGCTGTTGAGGAGGATCTGCGACTTGCCGGTGTGGGACTTGCCGACAACCAGAAGGACTTCTCCCTTGCCGATCCCGCGTGTTGCGAGATCCAGTTCGTTGAAGCCCAGATACCAGCGTTCGCTAGGGTTGCGGATAAAGCCAATGAGGTTTTCCACCACCATTGAAGTCAACGCCCAACGGCGTGGCTGCACTGGTGTCGGATCTTCCTCCGCAGCGGCGACAGCCGCCTCACCATCAGCCTCCACGGTTTCCGAGGCTGCGGTGAGGCGGCGTGCTACCTCCTCCTCTGAAAGGAGGTGAGCCATGTCAGCCTCGGATCTCTGAACCGACCTGCTTCAAGCCGTCAGCGTCCTTGCCGGTGAACGGACACACGAACCAGTCCGGCACCAGCGGGGTGCCGTCCTTCTTTGTCAGCCAAATCCCCTTCTGGTCGGACTTGCGCTTGTAGTCGGGACCGTTCTTGTTGAACGTGGACTCGGGGTCCAACTTCTTCTTCCAGTTCGGAGGCCACCAGTCATTCTGATTTTCCATCAGATCCTTCCAAACATCTTGGAGAGATCCGCCGCCCGTACCCTTTGGGGCATAGGTCGGAGTCCCCGGTGGCGGTGGTGCCACGGCACCACTCTTTGAAGCCCCGGAAACACTTTTCTGAAGCATCCTGACTCCCTGTTCGTCAACCTCGTAGCCCACACCTAGGGCCTCGTAGTTGGCAATGTCCAGAGTCGTGCCCCACTGGGCGATGATGTCGGCCACGTTGTCTTGGCTTTCGTCACCGTTCAATGGGAGCGTGACCGAACACGACGCTTCCGCCGGCTCGTAGTCACCTGTCTGTATTACTTGACGGCGAAACACCGTCACTGTTGGTTGTGTTGCTTGTGTCACCTTGGGTCTACCTTTCTATTTGGTTCCAAGGGTCTGGTCCCGCAAACCGTCCACGACACGTTGACCATGCGCCACACCATTTCGGGGCGCAATGCCATCCTGCCATGTTCAACGGCCACACGGGAAGATCAGCCGCTATAAGGGTTCCGGCAGAGCGGGCGAGCGCAACCAAACTCGCCCACTCTGCCGGACCCGCCTCAACAAGGGTTCTGTGAACCTTTCCCTTGACGAGGTATACGAACTCAAAACCGATGGGTTTGTTCAAGCCCATCTCTTTTTCGGTAGCCACCGCCCACGTGTACGCGGCGGCCTGAACCGACCATCGTTTCTTCTCCCAATCGTCGGACGGCTTACGCCCCGGATTCTTCCAGTCGATGATCGGAGCCGGAAACTTTTGGATACAGTCGATGGTTCCCCGTAGCCAAATTTGAGGATCGTGGTCAACTACGAGCGGCAGTTCAAAAGAATGTTCGACTGCTGTCGGAAGTAAAGAAGGTCGAACTTCGTTCCACCATGCTTCCGTATTTGCTGCAATAATTTCGATTGCTTCGGATTGTTTATGGTTCCATCTTTGGATTTGTGTCTGCTTGTCGTTCCATTCCCCGACCGCGATTTCTTGCTGTTCACGAATGGAAAACGGATCGCCGGTCGTCATGACTTCCAGTAGGCATTGTTCGATTCCGTAGTGGACGGCGGTGCCGATAGCCGTGTTGGTGGATTCTGTTGATTCGGCAATCCCCAGCATATTTTGGCGGGCACGCTCCGGGCACATCGCTAGTTCCGCCAGCCACGACTGGCGAAGAACGATCCGGTCTTTGGTCACAGAGCAGGAGTTTAACATGGTGGAATCTCGGGGTGGTGGATGGGCATAGCCGGTCCCACCCCCTTAAGGGGGGGTGGGACCGGACATGAGAGGCAGCACAGGGTTAGGAATCTTCGCCTTGGTCTTCTCCGCCTTGGATTACTTGAAGGCGTGGTCTTCCGTCGTCTCCGGTTTCTTCCTCTTCGTTTGCCTCGGGGCTTACTGATAGTAGGAGTTGCCCGAGATCATCCATGAGGGTGGCAGAAAGTTCTGTCAAATCATGGGCGAAGTCTCCGATTGTCGTGACGATTAATTGCATAACGCCCGCTAATCCTGAGATCGCATCGTCGATTGAGTACCCTTCTTTTTCGACGATGGACTCTACATATTTTAGCCTGTCTTCTAGGCTAGGACTTGGATTCTTTGGATCGCTCATACTCCTCTTCTCTCCATTTTTTTAGCGTCTGCATGGTGAACGTGTCGTGCATCATTTCGAGCCGGAAGCGAGGGGTGACCTTATTGTTTGGGTTCAGTCCTCGCTTTTCAGCCCGTTCTTCTACTTCGATCTGCTCCTTTTTTCGCTGCCTCACTCTGCGTTCACGTTCATATTTTGCATGGCCGTTTCGGCAGGTCACGCATTTGCAAAGCCCCCTTGCGTACGATTTCCAGCCGTGTTTCAGTTGCTTCTTGCTCATTTTTTTCCTTTCGGGAAGTCGGGGACCGCACCCGGAGGGAAGGTGCGGTCCCCGAGAGGCTGCCGTTTACCCTAGGCGGCGGATCGGCATTGAAGAGCGACAACGCTGTCGCTCATCGTGCGTGTCTCGATTTTCTTACCGTGCCTTTGGGCTGCCATGTACGCCATTGGCCGGAAGGAACTGATGGAGCAGTCGAAGTCCTCGCCTTTGGTGAGCAAGCGTGCCTGTCCATCCAGCCATTCGGCCCACGGGTATTTCTCCTCTTTTCCCTTTCGGGTTGCCGGTGGTAGTTGAGCGATAATAGTCGCCATTTTTTTCTCCTTGTTGCTTGTTATGCTCGCCGGTTGGCGAACGCTTCTTGAGCCCGTTCGTAGTCGGAGATGTATTGTCCTCCCGAACAGTCCCAAGTCTGGTTGTCATCCGATGCCATAGTCCATACTACATACGGATGCAGGTCATTGTGCGGCAAGTGCGCTAACACTGTGCCTATGTAATTGCGTAGCCCGTTGCCGCCGGGGCGCACGGACCACATCAGGGGTTCAGCCCCATTGTTGAGTGTAATCATTCGTTTTCCTCCTCGGGAAATAGCCGGTCCCAACACTCGGGACACAGCGTGTCCCCGGTGTTGCGCCAACCCATTATTGCTTCTCTTTCATCGGCAGAGTGGTTGGGAAAAAGTTCCTGTATGAGTCCCTGTCTTAGTTCATATTGCATCAGGGCTATGGAGTCCGCTTCTACACGAACATCGTCGTCGCATTTGCGACAAGGAACTTTCAGTGTTTGAACTACCATCAATTTTCCTCCTGTCTGGTTACGGGGTGGCCGCTATCTCGGCCCCGTCATCACTCCCGGAAAGCGTTGGCTGCTCGTGGGGGTCGATGAAAGGAACGAAAGCATCTTCCATGTTTTTCGCCATGTCCGTAAGGACCTTACTCATGCGATAAGTCAAGCCTTTCATCTGTACCTTAATTTCTTTCGCTATGGATTTTTGTAGCCAGTGGTAGTCGATGGCTACTGGTTCAACCTTGTCGGGTACCTTATGGAACTGTTCGCCATCCCAAGTCAATGCTTTCCGCACTGCTTGAATAAACGATTCCCCTACGTTGCATGGTCTCACCGATCTGTGGAAATCCCAAAGTAAAGTTTCTATCTCATCTGGAACGTCTAGTTGTCGTTCGGTTATCGTGTCATTAATCGCATCGTAGGTATGGTACTCGATGCTGTGCCAAGCCTCGTTTTGGATCTGATCCGATACCTGCTGGGCGATGGTGTCTTCGATGTTCAAAAATATGTCGGAGTAGTCCAGTTCTACTTGGCCGGTGGCTTCGTGGATAAAGATTTGGTGTTCGCTACTCATTATATTGTCTCCTTGTTGTTGTTTCTCACGTACAGCATTAACCGTATATGACCTTGCCGAACATGCCGACCTGTACCACGTGGTCAGCATCGTCAGCGTCGTAATTTGGAACCTTATCGACACCGCCAGCCGCAACACAGTTGCGGATGCGGTCCCGGTACTTCCCATGAAGGCTCAATTCCTCATCGCTCAGAGAAAGAATCAACCCAATGCCTTTCAGCATCGTTTCCCGGTCGATCATTTTCATCTCCCGCTCCAAGTGGGTGTCCTCCCATGTGTAACCCTTGGCGTAGAACCCGAAGAGGTTGTCGTTCTTGTGGTCGTCCATCCACCGGTAGGCACGCACATCAAACCAATAGTTGATGCCGCCTTCGATGGCTGTAACAAACAGGTCAAACGGCAAGTCATCCGGTATCTGTAGTTCAACAGTCACAGTGTTCACTGTTCAACCTCCTCAAATTCAAACTGAATGCTATCAAGTACCTCCTGTAGTTCGTCTATTGAACGCAACAGTTGCTCAGCCAATGCTCCAATATTGACTGGGCCGTCACCGCAGCGCGCCCATTGTTCCGCCCGCTTATCATTCTCATTCATTGTTATCTGTTTCCTTTCTGTCGAAATCTTCCGGCAACGGGTATCGTTCCCACACCCACCGGCCTTCACGTTGCTCCCTGCTTACACCGGGTGCCCCGTCACAAGGTTGATGCGCCCACTTGCCACCAACTTTCGCAGCACAGTAGATGCATTCCACTATGTCGCCGTCGAATGAGTCAGCAAACTTATGTCCCAACTGTCTCTTCATTACTCCACCTCGCAGTCGTGTCCGTAATGCCACTCTTCGGCATCAATATCATCCCACATGTCGAAGATCCGGTGACACTCGGCGCACCTGTGAAGTTCAGCCCACGGCTGTGATTCGCTACTCATAGTTTACCCCCATCCCCCAAACATTTCTATTGCCTCTTCTTCGGTCATAATCATAAAGTCGCCGTCATGCCAGCAACTTGTCAAACCGTAAGTACCTAGAAATTCGTTGAACCTAGCCTCCACTTTTTCGACAACCTCCCCTACCCATAGATCCTCTTGGTACGGATCTTCCTCATAATTTCGCATGATGAGTTTGTCATCCTCGGTGGCAAACTCATCCAACACATTTAACACCAAGTGGGAGATCGCGTATATCCCACGACTCCCATCCACATAACAGCCGGGTGCGAAACCACACACCCTCTCATAGTTGTCCTTAGCGCTAGCAATCTCATACATGGTTACATTCCTCCTTCCAAGATGACCCCGGCCATAACCTCAACCAAAGCCTCTATCTCCTGTGCTGTGCCTATCGGCAGTTTCATATCGTAAATGTCTGCCAGTTTCATACCCCAAATAGCATCACGTGCCTCATCGTAGGCTTCCTCCCATGCTGCCCCTTCCGCCAAGTAACGGTTCAATTGACCATCCTCCCATGCACCCAGTGCACGGTCAAACTCTGCTTCCATCATCGACTCAGTGTAACCACTTGGAAATACCACCGTCATTTGCTTTCCTCCTTGTCTTCAATAAACATCCGGGCTGTCATCCATAAAACAACCACAAACCCGCTGATAAAAAACACTTGGACAACCCTAGTCCACAGCATCACTCATCGTCCTCCGACGGCCACAAATTCTCAACCTCAGCCTGATGATGAATCTCATCACAAATGTCCTGATGAAATGCCCACCAAGCAAAAGCAAGACGGGTGTCAAGCCATCCCTTCTCCGTAGACGGCGGCTCTATATCCATAACCGCATCATAGTTGCGTGTATGAGTCATAATCACCTCATTACCCCAATAGTAAATGATCCAACGATGACCATCCACATACTCCCAAGTGGCCTCCGACAAACCATCTTCATAGTCGTCAGAATAATCGCCAGCCACACCTCTAATATATTTTGCCGACGCCTGAACCTCTTCGCAATACACGCGGCTTGACGCCAACTGCTCTTGGATCGTCAAATCTCTCTTGTATTCATCTTCCTTGCTCATATTTATTCCCCTTTCTCACTCAACACCCAAAGTTTCTCGGATTGGGAACCCTAAGGTGTCAAAGTTTGAGTCCCATCCGAATCTCTTTCTAAGTTGCGAAGCAGATACCGCATGGTCGGCGGATCAGCCTCACGTGGCCTCTCCAAAATGATCTCACACCATGCAGGCAGCAACTCATTCAACTCATTAAACGCTACATTCGCCGCATCACGCGCACTGTCCGCCCACACAGTCCTAATGCCATCCGCCGCAACCTGAAAGCGAACATTATACTCTCGCTCATTACCCATCAACTTGCTCCTTTGGTTTCACCCGGACAACACCATCGTCATCCTTGAAA
>CEUX01057602.1_pt1 | contig 20093 bp, 21 predicted proteins | sample 531361 | NCBI WGS metagenome assembly CEUX01 (sample SAMEA2622736, study PRJEB7988) | marine metagenome | isolation source: saline water (ENVO:00002010), including
AGTGTGAAGTAAATATCTATAATTCAGTCTTTTGTAAAGTTAAGACAATCCGTCCAACTAACTATACGACTGGTAATCTAATCACCTATGATGTATGGTGTATTAATCATCACTTCATTCCACTAGTTAGGTGGTATGACTTATCGTCAATTAAGGATATCTGTGAAAAGAAATTAAAGATAGATGAAGAAAAGGAGAAGGAGGCGTATGAGGCGAATAAACCTATCAAAAAGCATATTGCTACTGAGATAGTTGATGACGGACATTTTAGAGAGTGGTGTGAGGTTGAAAAGATGATAGATGCGTCCAATCTAAAAGGTTTTGAAAGAACTAAGTGGGAGAGAATTTATAAGTTTCATTATAAGAATAATAAGAATTATGTTAGAAAGCAAATTAACCCCATTAACAATAAGATTGCTACTTACGATTTTGAAGCGACTCCTAATGGTAATAATGGTAAGTTTATTACTTACCGAGCGTCGCTAGCGTATAATGTTCTAGATTCAAATGATAACTTTATTAAGATGGAGACTAAGACCTTTGGTGGTAAGGGTTCTATCCGTAAGATGATGAAGTGGTTATATGACAATAGGCGTATGATGAGTGGATATACCTTATACGCGCATAATGCGGGTAAGTTTGACCTTCTACTCATTCTAGGTGAATATCTATTAGAGAATGATGAGTTCTGGAAGATAGACACTGAATCCCTAATAGTCCTTAATGGAGCGTATCTTAATATAGTCCTATTCAATGAGGATATATGTCCTCACGGAGGGTGCGATGAAGATGATATTTATACCATAGCATTAAAAGATTCTTATAGGTTGCTACCAGCATCGCTAGACAAACTTTGTAAGGAGTTTAATGTGCCTCATAAGAAACTTACTGGTTCAGTAGATTTCAATGAGGTCAATATAAATAACTGTTTTGGTGGTTATGTAAAAGATAAGAAACCATTCTCATCTGACCTATTCAGAATTGAGTTAGGTAATTATGTATATTGTAATTGGGACGTAGTAGGTCTATTAGAAGTTATGAATACCTTTAAGAGTGAGGTATATAATAATATGGGATTCATTAACATAACGGATTGCCTTACTGGCGCATCCCTATCTAAAAAGAACTTCTTTCTAAGTTATTATGATGGAGTTAATATGCCTATCTATACTATGAATGAGAAGTATGATACCTTCTGCCGTAATGGATATTTTGGAGGTCGCAATGAGGCATTCTATATAGGTGAGAAGATAGGTAAAATCTATTATAATGATTTCACTAGTCTATACCCCGATGTAGGTAGAAAGAGATTACCCTACGGCAAACCTAAGAGATGGAATAAGGCAGACGTAGAAAAGTGGAATGAGAGACTAAATAGTGGTAAGAAACTTGAACCCATTATAGGTATAGTTAGAGTTATTGCTAAGACTAAGAACTTTGATATTCTACCAATCCACTCAATTAAGATGGACGGTAAGTTAATGTTTCCACACTTAGAGAAACCGACTGAACTTTATCTATGGTATAATGAACTACTATACGGCAAATCGTTAGATGCTTATGAATACGAACTATTAGATGCTATTAGTTTTGGAGATAGGGTATTCGGTATTCCTAAGGATGAAAGAGAAACCTTTTGGGATAATGGTGTTCTAAGTGACTTCTTTAATGATGCTTTTGAGAAGAAAGGTAAGGCAAAAGCAGAAGGTAAATTAGCACTAGCACAGTGCTATAAGATTGTTGCGAATAGCGGTTATGGATTTTGGGGTCTTAATGCCCGAGGAGATAATAATGAGGGTAGGGACGGTATGGAGATATTAAAGTGTGATGATGACTCATTTTGGGACTTAATGAGTAAGGGTTATGTATCTAATATGAATAAGGTAGGTAAATACACACTAGTAAGAACATCTAAACCTATGCCCGTTAAGGATTTTAATGTAGCGATTGCGGCAGCGATATGTAGTGAGGCGCGTATTAAACTCCATAAGTATATGATGGCGATTAGAAAGGTTGGAGGTAATCTTCTCTATGCGGATACTGATAGTTGTATTAGTGATGTAGATATTACTCAATACCCCGAGATAATGACTGAGTTCTGCTGGGACGGTAATGGTGATGACTTAGGTTCTATGAAGAATGAGGCAGTTGAAAAGTTAGAGAAATACTTTCATTCTAAGGTTATGAAAGATAATCCATTACTAGATGAACGAATGGATAAGTCTAAGATTAAGAAAATGATTAAGAATCATATGAAACTACAACTAGAAGCAGATGGTGGTGATTACTACTTTGACAAAGGTATTATCGCTGGTTGTAAGCAATATTGCTTACATAAAACTACTTATGATGGAGGTTATATTGAGGCGAGTGCTGCTAAGGGAGTAGCAAGAAAATTAAATTATGAGGATTTTCATCATCTACTTTATGGTTCTAAGATGGACGAACAGAAAGAATATGAGGAGATGATTAAGAAAGAAAAACCCGACTGGGTCGCACCAGACGGATATAGAATCTATGAAAGACAATATCAGTTTAGAAGTGGTCTAATCTCTCATATTGAGGGTGATATTGAGATTATCAAAACACCGATAGATAAAGCAATGAGGATTAATTATCTGAAAGGTGTATGTGAAGGTGGAGATAAGATAAATGGTATAGAAGGTAAGGGTTTTGTAGAACCGATTAGAGTCTAGACAGTTTTATAGATAGTTAAATACTCATATATCCCCTTAGGTTTTGTAATCTTATGATAAAAGTTAGATACATCATAAATCTCAGTTTTAGTTAAATATGCTACCTCTTTTAAAGTTTGACATTCAACATTCTTATAGAAATTTTTTTTCTCCTTATCATAAAAGATTTGGATTATCCATAGTGAGTTGGTTCTCGCCATCTTTATTTTTATAAAGATAAAAATTAAACTTAATAAACGAGAAATCTTTTATATGCCTTATACATAAAAGGATGCCTAGTGAAACATTAAAGAAAGCGGTTAAGGACGGATTAATTACTCAGAAGCAATATGATAAACTCCCCGAGAAACTTTTGGAGGGTATTGTTAAGTCCAAAAAAGGAGGAGGTAAAAAGAAAAGAAAGAAGCGTAAGTCTAAGAAATAATCTTTTATAGTATATAAAAGATTATGGCGAAAGGCGGTAAGAAAGGGAAAGGTTCTAAACCAGTGCCGAAAGGAGGAGCGTGTTTTATGAAGTTCAATAGTGCGGGGAAACCTTATAGAGTTTGTAAGAGTGGAGCAGAGTTAGAGTTTGAGAAAAAGCGTGCTGCTAAAAATAAAAAGAAGAGAAATATATTAGAACAAAAAAGAAAAGAAGTTAAGAAGTTAGATAAAGACATTGCTAAGAAAAAAGCAGAACTAAAAAAGGTTGAGAAAAATCTTAAAAAAAAATCTAATAAGAAGTAAATGAGTATTCGTGAAGAAAGACTTAATGATTTAGAAGTTAAAAAAACCTCATTTGGAGTTGATAAAAAAGATGCTTCTATACCTAAACCGCTCCCGAGAACTTATAATCACTTCTTATTAATTACTGCTAAACCTCGGCAAGGTAAAACGACTTTAATGTATTCTTTACTCACATATAGAAAATCTCCTTACTATCGCAAATTTGATAAGGTTTATGTTTTTTCTCCGTCTCTCGCAACTAGTAAAGATAATCGCCTAAAATCCGTAGCAGACGAACAGAAGTTTATGGAGATGACTGAGGAGAACTTACAGCAAGTATATGATGAAATAGAAGGTAGTGGTGAGCGTGTTCTTATCCTCGCAGATGATGTAGTAAATGATGTTAAGAAAAATGTAGGTGTAACTAACCTTTTATCTAAAATGATGATGAATAGACGACACGTCTGCGGTGCTAGTGATGATGGAGATGGGTGTGGTTTAAGTATGTGGATGACTACGCAAGTATTTAATAAGTTACCTAGACCTCTAAGAGCAACGGCAGATTATCACATAGTTTTTAAAACAACCAATAAAAAAGAATTAGATACTATCTTTGATGAGATAGTTTTATTACCTCGCGAAACTTTTGACGCTATGAATAAGTATGTATTTACCGATAAGCATAATTTTATCCTTATAGATACAAATGAAAGATATGATAGAATGTATCATAAAAATCTAAATAAAAGACTAGTATTTGAAAATGTAGATGAACCTACGATACCCGTTGAGCGGTAGGCAGTTGCTTAAATATTTGTGTCATTAGAGGTTTAGGTATCTTATATCTATCACATAGACTCAAATACGCCATATCAACCTTAGAACCACAATTACCTTCTTTTAAGTTTAATTTTACATTACTGAAAAAATCAGTAGGTTTTCTTCTTTTATCACCATAAAGACAATAAAGAGTCTTTTCGGTATGATACTTAGGCAATTTCTTCATATGGGGAGATTTCCACATAGAACCGTGAGGGTTCTCCATTACCCATCTTAGTTTAGGATTCAACTTACTAAAATATCTTATAATTTCAATAGTCTTTTTTAATAGTTTATCACCTAAAACTGCCGACGGTGTTAGGGGTTTCATAGTATCCGTATTTCTTTGATTTCTACCGTCACGAGATACTTTTGCCCTAGTCAGCGCCATATTCGTATAAGAAGAGCAAGGAGGACTCGCCCATATATAATCGGGTGTAGGTAAATCTTTGTAATTAAGTTTGAGAATATCAGTAAGTATGGTAGGATTATATTTCTTTTCATTATCTACTGAGATTACCTTGCCTTTGAACGCCTTACCAGCGCTACCAGTTCCTTTAAAAAGTTCTAACAATAAGGGCATATTTTAATATCTATTAGATAATAAAATGAGTGATAGCAACAGTGAAGTTTTAACTGGTTTTGATTTATGGACTCCTAATGATTATAGTAATTTTATTACTATTTCTGCGGCAGCAATAGGTTCTACATTACTAGTTATCTTTAAGAGTAGATGTAAGAAAATTACTATTTGTTGGGGTCTATTAGGGTGTGATAGAGAAGTAGCAACTGATAGTGATGAAGAAAATCCACCACCTAATAATGATGATGATGAAGAAATAGTCCCACCTCGCCCCGCACCTCAGAATAATCCTTAAAAATAGGTGCGTTCGTTCTTCGTAAAAAAAATCTACGATGATAGTAAAATGAGTAGTTCAGATGAAGAGTCGGTTCAAAGAAAAAAGAAACCTCTAAGTGAAGCAAGATTAGCGGCAATAGAAAAAATGAAAGAAGGTCGCAGAAAACAACTAGCGCAACAAAAGAAAGAAAAAGAAGAAAAAAAAGAATTAATAAAGAAAGTGAAGAAAGAAAAGAAATCTAAGGTTTCAGAAGAAATATCATCCCTCAATGATTTAAGTAACGAGCAATTAGAAGAGTTAAGAAAGATGGCGATTAATCCTTCTAATAATGGTATGGGTGAGAATATTGAAGTAGAAGTAAAAGAAGACACACCGCCCCCTAAGAAAGTTGCTCCTAAGAAGAAAAATAAGAAAACTGAGGAGGATAATCCTAACTTAGTATATAGTAGCGATGAAGAAGTTGTAGTTAATACTCATCATAGAGGTAGAAGAAAGCAAAGAAAACCTAAAAAGAGAGTAGTTATTAATAACTACTATGATGATGACGATAGTTCATCATCAGAGGAAGAAGAAGTAAATAATTATTACTCAAAGAAACAAATGGCGAGACGCCCTACTAAGAAGAATCATAAGAAAGAAGAATCTTCTGATGAAGAAGAAGGGCAAATATACACTAACCAACAAATCCCTAGGGGTGCGTTTCACGGAATTAGTTTTTGTTAAAAGACAAAAATATTTAGAGATTTGTTGAGAATAATATCTAAGTTTAATTCAAAATGACTGAAAAACACTTCGTAATAGATATTGAATACATAAATGAACTAGCGTGTAACATAGCAGAAAATGTCCCCGAGGCATACTACGGTAAGTTTGTAAAAGAGTTAGGTGAATATCTAAAATGCGCTATGGTAGATAATGACGATGATGATTATTCTACTGAGGATGACCTTAGCAGCGATAGTGGTAGTGATTTAGCAGAAGAAGAATATGAAGTAAATATGACCTCAGAAGGATTTTATGAACTTAGTGAATGCGATGTTAAAGATTGTAATGCGGTTGGTAAGTGTAAAAAAAACCTATGTAAAAATAAATGAGTGTAGAAAACAACTCCGCGCGTAGCATAGATGGATTAAATAGAATAGTTTGTGATATAATAGATGTATCAGAGTCTATTCAAATAGACGGAGATAATGGAGACCCTAATCAAATAATTACCTCAGACGGAACTGAATCTAAATGGAGTTCTATTAGTGAGTTATTACAAAATCTTACAATTTCATCACCTTTAAGTTTTGTGAGTGGTTCTAATTATAATGGGTCAGTCGCAAGAGAAATACAAATAGCAGATGGAGCAATAGGTAATGTTAAATTAGAACATTCAACCATCTCGGGCAAATCATTAGGCACTAATTTATCTACTGCTACTTTCAGCGCACCTTTAACCGCAACTACTTTTAATGGTAGTTCGGATTCATCTATAACAATCGCTGATGGGGCAATAACAAATGCTAAATTAGAAAATGATACTATCTCGGGTAAAGCATTAGGGACTAATTTATCTACATTAACTTTTACAGCACCCTTAACATCTACTACTTATAATGGGAGTGGGACTGCCTCCGTCGGCATAGCAGACGGAGATATAGAAATATCAAAATTAGAAGAAAATACGATTAGTGGTATTGACTTAGGAGAAGATTTAGAAAACTTAAATGTTAGTGGATATGGTCTATCTATTGGTGGTGCTTATAATGGTAATACGGCAAGAACTTTACAATTAGCAATAGACCCTTATGGTGGTCTAACTGCGGACGCTGGGGGATTAAAAATGACTAATACCACAACAACATTAGGTAATACAACCCTAACCTTAGGTGGAACTTCTGCTGACTTAGATATGGGTGGTGGGGATATAGATGACGCTGTTATTACTGATAGTAATTTATTAGATACAGCAAATAAGGTTTTACCTTCTAATGTTTTTAATAATGGAGGTCAATATGTTCTACCTTTTGATGCTGGTATATTTCACCCTAACGACGATAGTAGTTATTATAATTATTGTTTAGATGATGATGGTAGTAAGACCAGCGGAAGAGGTATGATTAAAACTGCTTCATTAGAAGTATTAGGAGTTGTTCGTATCCCTCGTGGTTGGACTGCTACTGGGAGTTTCTTAGATATAAGAGATAGTAGTGGTAATGTGATTAGTTATTCTGCTCCTACTTATGATGTATATAAGATACAAACTTCTAAAAGTGGTGGGACAATAGATAGTAGAGTTCATCTATCGGGTATGATGGGAGATAGTATTAATACTGAGAATACTTTTAGTGGCGCACAAACTTTTACTGGTGTGTATAACTACGCATTATTAATAGATATTCATATGTCTTCTACATCACACTTTATCGGTGGAGGTTATATTCTTCTTAATGCTCCTTCTTAAAGTCTCACAACAACTTTCGTCCTTATCCTTCACCTTAGGAGTATCTATTTCAAATAGTTTATCTATACCTATATACGCCATCTGTGAGTATTCATTACAACCTCTATCACATCTACCGCCTCTACCTACAAAAAACTCAGTAGAATCATACTCCCAACCAAATACTCCATCATCACAGTTAAAGACGAAGATTGCTCTTTTCTTTGTCTCCATCAGTTCTAATTTTTCTAACTTAGTGTAATTAAACATTAAGGTTTTGTATTTATTATGAGGTATTCTCCTACTTTTTACTTCAATAATAAACTCATCGTTTTCAAAATCAAAGGGATTATATTTATCTAGTTTGTTTAACTTACCAAATCTATGTTCTAAATAAGGTTTTATTCTATCTTCTTCACCAAAACCAAAGGACATATCTGCTAGGTATTGAGGATTATCTTTATGAGGCATTCTTTACTTTCTACTATATAATTATTAAAAATCTGAAACGCACCTTAGAAATAAAAGAAATCTATGAGTATAGTAAATGGATAGGCGACCACCAAACCCTAGAAGGTTGAGTAGGCGACTTTTTAAAGATAAACCTTCTATTACACCAGTAGATACGGGTAAGACCCCAAAGTATCTATTAGGTAAAGAAGTAAAAAGAACACCTTTAAGAAGTGATATTAAAAGTATTACTGTAAGGGAAGGAGAAGATTTTGTTACTTATCCTTTATGGAAAAGGGGAAGAGCAGAAGGTAAGATTCAATGGAGTGGAGGTAGTAAATATGAAGACTATTTACAATGGAGAGATGAAGCAGAACTAACAGATGAAATATATGTAGGTAGAACAGTCGCTAGGGATAGAGTAGTAGTAACTGAGGAGGGTGATAAGGATATTGAAGATTATAGGGAGAAACCTACTAAGCAAGAAAAGAAAGAGTTTGGTGAAAGAGCAAGAGATGTTGCTGAGGAGATGGTAGAAGATGTATATAGTCTAAGTGCTGGTGATAGCAAACAAATTGCTAAACAACTATTAGATAAAAGAAAATCTATGTCTAGGGCGCAACAGAGAAAATTGGGTAGAGTTATAAGGGATGGTAAAACTAACCCTATCCCTAGATTTAGAGAGGATAAAGAAAAGATAGATGAATTACATCAAGATGAAGTTACTTATGATGTAGGTGATATCCAACACATAAAACCCGTTAAGGGGGTAGTAGAGTATTATGAACTAAAACCCGAGTTTAGGGGTGTAGAAGATAAATTAGATGATAAGTATGAATCTCACTTTCGTAATATAGGTAGATTGTTTAAAGATGATATAAAACTAGCAAAAGAACGGGGTCAGTTATATGAATCAGTAAGAAGTGCGGGTCTCGCTAAAAATCAAAAAGTAAAAACCTTGCTTCACGATATAATAGAGAGAGAATCTGGCGCTAATACTAAGAAGAGGATAAGTGCTGACAAATTTAAGGCATTAGGGATGCCTACTAAGAGGTGGAAAGGTGATGGAGATGAATGGGGTAAGATGATAGATTTTTCTAAACAACATAAGATTAAACTTTTCGGTTGGGATAACCCCGAGTGGGATGATAAGTCTGATAGACAACAGTTAGATGACACGTGGTCTCATATGCGGGAACACCAAAGGGTAAAAAAAATACCTAGTGCTTTAAGAAAATACTTAGATAATGTTGTAGATGCTGAAAAAGAGGTTGTTAAAGAACTACCTTTCTTAACACCCGAAGATAGAAAAAGAATGGTTAGAGAAATATCCGACTTAAAAGAGGTTAAAGCATTAAGAGCATCTGAGAATCCACTTGCTAAAAAGTTAGAGAAAAAATCTGAGGTTTGGGGTAAAGATAAGTATAGAAAAGGAGTTTATGCTAAGAGTCCTACTGAGTTAGTAGCAGATGATATTGCTTTTGGTGAGAAGTTAGAAAAAAGATATACAAAACAATCTATACCTTTTGTAGGTAAAGCAGACCTTAAAAAGAAGTTAGTTGAGTTAGAAGATAAAGAATATACCTTACACCCCGAGATGTTAGGTGATAGTAGTAAGGCACGAGATGTAAGGCGGACGTTAGCGTGGCAACTAGTAAATTATATAGGAGACCCCGACGAGAGGAGAATTACGACGAGCGTCAGAGTGCCTAGAACTCCTAAATACAACTGGAAAGATGGTAAAAGTTTCTCACAAACTTATTTTGATGAGGGGATTGTTAAGGCAGCGGATAAAGAAGATTTACCCCTATTTACGGCAACATTAGCGGATGGTGGTAGAAGAAAGTTTAGAGAGAAACTTATTACTATGGATGAAGATTGGGAGAAGCACCCCGACTATGGCGGTAAAGGAGCAGATATTAGTTTTTATAAAGAAGGACAAATAGACCCTAAGTTTCTAGTAAGTGGTAAAGGTAACTTTAAAGATGCTATGAATGTTAAGAAGATAAAGAAGGTCAAAAAAGAAACTAAGAAATATGGTAAGTATAATTCTAAACTAGAAGATAAATTAGATGAAAACTATGGTTGGACTAAGAGGGGCAAACAACTATTAAGAACTAAGTATTCTAGGCGTTATGATGGAGAACCTAAACAAAGGTATAAAGTTGTTAGAACTAGGTTAGGTAGTAGTGCGTTAGGTAATCCCGACTTTCAACTAAGGGTTGCGAGAGGTGGTGGTAGGAGAATATTTCATACTGCTGAGGCGAAGACTAAGGGTTGGAAAGAAGTAAGTAAAAATCAATTTACTAAGCAAGCGGAGAACTGGAAGGCATTAGATGTAGATTCAACACCCGCATCTCAGTTACAATTAAGAGGATTAAGAGATAGGAGAACGGGAGGTGGTAGATTATTAGGTAGAGGTATCCCTAACCCTCGTAGAATGGATAGAAGTAAAGAATATAGAAGTGCTAGAAATGAAGCACTTATTCAAATGAGAATAAATGAATCTGCTACCGTAAAAGATATTAGAAGAAGTGAAGCAGTAAAAGCACTTAATCTAAAACTAGCAAAAGAAACTGCTGAGAAAACAGCAGAAGGTTTAAAAGCGAAGAATGCTGGACTAACTCATTCTTATAATGTTAATGTTAGAAATCAAACTGCCGCAACCTTAATAGGTTCTAGTCCCGATGAGTTAAAAAAGATTGTTAAAAAAGGTGGTGGTTTAAGTTTAATTAAGACGATGATTAGAAAAGGTGAAATAAGTGATATATCTGTCTTAACGGGGTTAGCAGATATAGACCCCGCTACTATTGTCCCGCCCAACCCTAGGACGGGGCATAAAGGCAACCCGAAGGGTAGTAGTTATATTAGTAGAAAACAAATGGACGCCTTAGTAAGGTTATTTAATGAGGGTGGTGAGTTTGTAGAAGGTCAAGAATACTTCTTTAAACATAGAGGGGAGTTTGGTGAATTAGAAAATCTAAGAGGATACTTAGAAAAGGGTGGAGAAAGACGTGATAACTTAATGTTATTTAGAATACTACCCTCTGGTGAAAGGCAAAGATATCTAGTTAAGAAGGGAGATATTTTACCCTTAGACGACCATACATCTACTACTGCGTCGGGTAAGAGACAACCCTTAACTGAACCTAGACAAATGAGTATGACTGAGTTTGACTTATTTGGAGAAGACCCCGATGGTAATGTAATAGATTATACTAGGAGAGGGGAAGAGATTATTCAAGACCCTAAGACGGGAGTTAAATCATTAGTAGCGGCGAGAGGTGCTGAATTAGATGAACCTACACCTAGACAACAAACAGTTTTAGAATCTCTAAGAAGCGATGAAGATTTTGATTTACACGGCGCTCCCGCACCAATAGGATTACACTTAGAAGCAGAATCACCTTCTTCTGAGGAGGCGTTTGAGTTTGGTGGTGACGCACCTACATCACCGCCTTTTAGACCAGCGCCTCAACCCGAACCCGAGGCAGCATTAGATTTAGAAGATGTTGATGATGCCTTAGAGGTAGTAATGAGTGGAGAGCGTCACGCCCCCTTAAATGTAGGAGGTTATGAAACTGGTGAGGGAACTGAGATAGCAAGAGTCTTAGGAAGACAACGGTCAGAAGAAGCAGAAGAAAAAGCAGAGGATATAATAGGAGAAATTGAAGATGAACTAGCATTAGAAGGATTAGCACCTACTCCTAGACAATCTGCCGAGGCGCAAGCGATTATAGATAGTCCATTATCTTTACCCGAGAAAGAAGCAAAACTAGCAGAATTAAAAGATAAGTTAGCGAAAGAAGTATCTATATTAAGAACTATGAGTGAGAAATCACCTAAACCTAAGAAACCTCCTAAGAGTCCTAAGAAAGAAGTATCTTTCGCAGAAGTTAAACCCGAAGGAGATAAGTTGTTTGATAAGAAAGAAGCAAGAACTTATACTCCATCTGCCGTTGATTCTAGTTGGGAGAAATTTGTTGATGTAGTCCCCGATGAACTACTAAGAGAAGATTGGGATTTTACTGGTAGAGGAGGTAAAGGACTTACCTTACAAAGTAGATTAGGTGAGGGTGGGTCGCAAGAAGTCCCCGATGGTTTTATAGCATTATATACAACTAAACACGCCCCGTTAGGTAAGCAAGTTGCCCTAGTTGTAAATGAAGGTGATTTATATTATCTACTGAGGGGGATACATAAAGTCCCTATTAGAAATGATAAGGGTAGAGAAAACCCTATTACTGAAAATACTTTAAGAACTTTTTTTAAGGACGTGATTGTAGATTTAAGAAATGGTAAGAAAGATAAAGCGTTTAATAATAAACAGTTACTAAGAGCATTAGAGATGATACCCGCTGCTCCCGAATCTGATGAGGATACTGATGAAGATGAAACTTAGTTTCGTTTAAAATCTATGAAAAAAATATCTAAGTATTAATAAATGACAAAAGTTCAAATCCCCGCCTCAATCATCAAAGATGCTGTTGATAGAAACGCTCATAAGTTATTAGAGGGGTTAGAAGTCCCTAATTGTGATGAAGTAAGTAGATTATGTGCCTTTGAGATGTTAAAAACTGATGCTCTAAGAAAGAAGAGGTTAGAACAGATGTCTATGATGGATAGATTAGCGCTCCAAAAAGAATATAATGAGAAAGTATCGGGTCTATTACACCCTAATCAAAGACCCTCAGTTGTAGGTGTTTTAGGTGATGCTGACCCTCGTAAGGCATATGAGTTTGTAAGATTTGATAAGATAGAAACTAAACATCCAATAGAATATATAGACCCTAAATGTATTGACTATGATATTAAAAATACTGATAAGGAGAATAATAAGATAAAGACTGATATGCCCGTTAGTTTCTTAGCAATAGAAGAAGGTGATATTGAGAGTGGAAAAGAGTGGTATAAGAACTATGACCCTAAGTTACCCGACGGTATTTGTGAGTTAATGGCGAGACATAACTGGGGTGACTTAAAGTATATGACTAAGAAATCTGCTCGTAATGATGCTAAGAAATTAAAGAAGAAGGGTAAGGACTTAGGTGAAGAGATGGGTTTTACTGTTAGGAAGGCAGATAAAAATAACCCTATTGTAGTCAATTTTGATTAATATATCTTATAGTATAAAATGGGAATACTAAGTATAGGTAAAAAGATTGTAGGTGGAGCATTATCTATTGGTAAAAAAGTCGCTAAGGGAGTTGCTGGTGCGGCATTAATAGGTGGTGCTATTGCTTATGGTATAGGTCATAAGGAGGCATCACACCCTAAGAATAATCCTCCACCTCTACCCGAGTTTAAACCAAATAAACCTTATGATAAGAAGGTGGTGAATAAACCAGCACCAGAGGGGTTTATTCATAAGGTCGGAGAAAGTGGTAAGTTAGAACTACATAAAGCGTCTGATGTAGCGCAACAACAACTTATAGGACCAGCGTTGCCTCCCGAGATGGAGGCACAATTAGCAGTAGATAGTTTAAAACCAGTCAGTAAGAAAGATAAGTTAAAAAAGAAACTACCTAACCCCTTTAAGAAAAAAAAATGAGATTAATATATAAATGGCGGATGAACCTATTGATGTAGAACCCGAGCGTATCGTAGAGGAGGAGTTAGCACAACCTAAGACCATTAATATAGATGAGATGGGTGGTGATGAACTAGTCAAAAAAGAAATAGAGTTACAACGCTCTAAGTCTAAATATGGTCGCTTTCAGTATAATGAGGCAAAAGAACTAGCAGCAATACAAAGAAGGTTATATGGGACACCTAAGGTTAATTTACCTAAGAAACCTATGACACCTTTTGAATATAGTAAGAATATGGAGAGGTATGCTCCTATTATGCCTAATACGAGGAGTAGGACTTATGGTATGGAAGTATTAGGAAAAACTAATTTAGAATTCGGTAGAAAGTTTGATAGAAATAAAAAGAGAAAGCATAGGAGGAGGCGTAGAAAAAGAAAATCTAAGAAAGATAAAGATGAGGACGATAAAAAGCGTTGATATTAAGAAGACCACTAAACCTAAGAAAAAGATGGAGGCGGTCTTTAAAGATAAAGATGGTAAGGTTGTAAAAACAACTTATTTTGGTGCTAAGGGTTATTCTGATTATACAATCCATAAGGATAAAGAACGGAGAGAGAGATATAGAAAAAGGCACGCTAAGGATGTAAAAGGGGTCAAAGATTTTACTACTGCGGGTCATCTAAGTATGGACGTTTTATGGGGTGATAGTTCAAACCTAAAAACTGCGATAAATGATTATAAGAAAAAATATAAGTTAAAGTAAATGTGGTTTATTACTTTGATACAAAATCCTAAGATGGCGATTGACATCTTATTAGAAAGATTAGCAGAACACTAAAATATGCGTTTTATAAAGTTTTTTTATTTCTATTATATAACAAATGAGTTATATCTTAGAGTCAAATACTCCTCCGCCAGTCATTATTCACTTAGATAGTCGTTTTGCGACTCAGTATTTAGAGACTGATAAAACGACTAATTATTTATATAGTATGAAAGAACCCTTAGCAATCCCCGACCATATGAATGTCTTATTATCTTTACATACTGCTACAATACCTTATTCTTTCTATAATGTAAGAACTAATGTAAATGATACTATTAAGTGGAGATATAATGGAGGTGGTGTAAATGAACTAATACTACCAGCAGGTAATTATAGTGCTAATAAACTAGCATCTACTATGAAGACTGCTTTTGAGGACGGGACTGGATTAACTGCGTTAGTTGAGTATAGTAGGGAATCTTTAAAGTTTAGTTTTACTATTACTGGTGGTAGTCAGTTTTCTTTTGACTTTACTGGGGGTGGAACTAGAAATGGTGAAGAACTTATAGGTATGGATGATGAGGTAGAAACAACTATACCTATCGGAGTAAAAACACATTCTACAAAAGCAATAGATTTAAATGATTCTATCCACGGATTATATATAAGACAGAATATAGCGACTAAGGGGACATTAGATAATGAAAGTGGAGTATTCACTAACATACTTGCCCGATTACCTATTACCACCAATGCGGGAGGTATTATCTTTTACACTCCTTCTTCTAACGACCACGAAACTATGGTATCAGTCCCATCTATACAAACAATTGGTATTAGACTTACTGACGACCGTAATAGAAGCATTGACTTAAATGGACTACATTGGCAGATGAGTATGAAAATATCTTATATTCATAAGAGGGATATAGAACCTCCTCCATTGAGGCGACCTAAGATAATGTGGGGCGCAGAAGAACAAAAATTAAAGAGAAAGAGTAAGAATAAGAAAAAATAACTAAGTTATATATAAAATGGGTTTCTTTGATACGATAACATCTATTGGTAGAAAGGTGAGTGGGGTAGTTCATAAAGTTGCCTCAGTAGGTAAAAAGATAAGTGGGACAGTTGGTTCTATCGCTCATAAGGTTGCTGCGGGTGCGGGGACACTAGCGGCGGGTGCTGCTGCTATTGGGTTAGAACCAGTTGCCGCTGGACTGGGAGCAGTTGCGGGAACTGCTGCGTTGGTAGGTAAAGGAGCAGATGCTATACACGGTGGATTAGATAAAGCAGAAGAAGTGAGTGGAGCAGTAAGGAGTGGGATAGAAAGGGTAGATAAGGCACATAAAGCAGTTCAGAAAGTTAAAGGTGCTGTTGCGAAAGTAGTTAAGCGTTAAAATTATTTTTTACGATGTTTAAGTTTTTTATTATATCTTATAATTATAAATAAGATGAGTAGAACTATTGGAAGTGGTAAATACTATACGCTCAATTTTACAATTGAGGCAGAAGCATTACAAACTCAAACTAATACAGACGGACAAAGACTAACTTTTCCGACCGCTCCTATGTATCTAGATAAAGAAAGTTATTCTGGTAGAAATAGGGTTTGGTTAAAGTCTGTCTTATTCGGCAGCGCAGATGCTGAAAAACTCGTGGATGATGTAAGGGTTGCTAACGTCCATTTGAAGTTAGAATTAGCAACGCCTTCTATGAATAGTTATGCCTTAGAATGTCTCCCTCAGAATGCCGTAGGTATAGATACTAACCTTACTGATATAACTAATAATGCTGCTAATCGTGCTCGGTTTTTAATAGACCCTAAGATTAATGTAGATTATGGTGAGGCGGCGCATTATGGGTTATATGTAATTGCTGGTGGCGCTCTCGCTAACGGAGATAGTCAGCAAATTAGAGCGGGTGCTGGTGCTGGTCTAGCGCAAGGTAGAGTAGATGGTGCTGGGGCGGATATACCCCTAAGTGCTATACATACTGGGTGTGTTGGTAATCCAGCAAACGCTATTGAGGTTGGTAATCTATGGGGGACTACTATTGATGCGAGATTAGTTATGTTTTCGTGCTTACCCGCAAGAGATGTTGGTGCTGGTGCTGGTGGTGAGGGTAGGACGTGGAGCGGTCAAGAAGGTTGTATCCACTGCGAGATAGTTGTTGAACCTATCATCAACGAACATATACCTAGTCATTTTAGAATGGAAGATGAGAAGAATAGGCAGAAATTTTAAAAATTAAATATTAAGATAATAAAATATTATATAAGATATAAATAAACTAATGGAAGGAGAAGCACCCGCGCAGAATGTATCAGCACCTAACTCGGTAAATTATGGAGACCAACTCCCCCTCGGTATTGAGGCGAAATCTCAGAAGAGACTTTTCTTCCCTACGACTGGGGACACATACTCACCTACATCTAATACTATCTGCCGTATTGATGTGAATTATGACGGACTGCTTGATACGCAGCAGTCATTTTTAGAATTTGACCTACAAAATACTGGCGCTCAGACTGCTGCCTTTGACTTAGGGCAACCAGTAATCAAAAAACTAACTATATCTAGTGGAGGCGTAGTTTTGGAGGAAATTCACGACTACAATGCCCTAGTTGCTGGCGTCTTACTCCCCGCGCAAGCGGGCGTTCAGAACGTCCATTATGAGTCTCAGAATAATACTGGTATTGACTTTGAGGCACAATTTACTGATATCGCTGGGGCAGATGCTCCTTGCGCTACTGGTTATGCTAATGCCGATAATGCTAATGTCGGTGCTATTGCCGTAGATGGTGCTACTGACCCGCCTACTCGTGCGCAGATGGTTACGACTATGGGGACTGTGAGAACTGCTGTTGATACTGCTGTTGATACTACACTCACTACCTTTAACGGTAAGGTTCAGACTGCCGTCACTAATTCGGTAGTTGCTGGTGTAAATGCTGGTGGTGCGACTATCTCGGGTAAGTCTGCCCCTCTCCGCTACACCTCTATTGCCGATGGTTCTGCTGGTTCTACGGCGACGACTCGTGTAGGTAGATACGCTGCGGGGACTACATACAAACAGCAATACAAACTCGTTAGTGGTCTTTTAGACAACGACAAATACCTACCTCTCGTCCTTATGAATGCGGGTATTACTATTGAGATTGAACTAGCGTCCGCTGCTGAGTGTATGGTTCAGAATGTTGGAGGTGCTAACGCGCCTTCTTATCAAATATCCAATGTGCGCTATGTCGCTCACCTTATTGACTTAGAGCGCTCGTTCTATGACCGTCTCCGTATGGTTCAGCAACAGTCGGGAGGTGTCTTACAGATTGCGGGTCAGTCTTTCCGCTCGTTTAGGACTACGATTGATGCCTCCACGAGTCAAGCGAATAACTGCCCCGCTCGTGTCCGTAGTATTAAGTCGTTCTTCTTCTGTGCTAAGCGGACGCCTTCTCTTGACGAGTTCGGTCTATCCTCATCGGGTAACCTCCTCCTTAATCAGTTTCAACTTGCTATTGGTGCGACTCGCTACCCACCTACGGCGAATGAGTGTGATAGTTCTACTAATAAGGTTGGTGCTTACACTGAACTCGTTAAGGCGTTTGGTAAGGTTGGTTCAACAGTTCATTCTGACTTACTTATGGGTTCTAACTACCTCCGCTCAACTGGCGCTGATGCCGATGCGGGTGTTAGAGGTTCGCTCATCTCGTTTGCCCCTTACGGTATTGACCTAGAATCGTTTAGACACGAAATTGAGAATGGTATTGATACCTCGTCCCGTGCCTTACCAATTACCCTACACACGACCTCATCTGGCGACCCTCGTGGTGCGAATGGAAACTGTAACCAGTTGCTTATGTATGTCCTCTACGACTCACTCTTCTATGTCAATATGGACGGAAGCGTTTCCGTTTCTAATTAAAAAAATATATCTTATTAATATAAATGATTAGAAATATAAGACATATACAAATAAAAAAGGTTGCTTATCACCCCAACCTCTTTAAAGCAATAATTACCTTTGAAAAATCCAATGTAAATTATGATGAAAGCGACGATATAGAGTATATTAAGAAAATATCCAAAGAAGCAGATAAAGCGTCTCAAATTAAGTCTTAAATATATTTAAAGATACGCCGAGAAATATAGGTATCTAAATAATGCGTCCAGCAAACTCTAAGAATAAAAAAATGAAATATAACCTAACGGTTGAACTAATGGGTGAAACTAAGTGTGATGAGTCGTTTGCGTCTTTGGGGGATATAAGTAAAAAATTAAATATACCTTATCATACTATCGCTGATGTTTATGAAGGGAGAAGAGTAAGTTTTAATAGATTTTCTGATTGTCATTACTTTCCGAAAATATCAATATCTAAGTTAGATTCTAATAATTGTGAATGTCCTTAATTTCTTCTTCTTGCTCTTTGTTAGTTATTTTAAAGTTATAGTTATTTATACTATACCTTTTATTCAATAGTTCATAATCCTTAACCTTATTAATGTAGTAAGGCGACTTCTCATCGTGTCGGTTAGTATCTTTATCTAGAACGCACTTACCCATCTCGGGGCATAAGTAGGATATATAAGTTGAATCACCGTTATCCTTGAATATCTTACCTAGATGTGTTTGAATTATTTCGTGAATCTTATCTCTAAGAATACAATCTTGCGATAATATCATCTTATCCATAAACATCTTTACATCGTTGTTTATCTTATTACATATCTCGTGAGATAGATTTATCTTTACTTCGGGCATATAGATGTCGGGTATGGTTAAATGATTCTTCATTATTCTTACTATATATCCTCTATTGAGTAGTATGTTATGAAATGGTTGAGGTGTGAGGGGATAGGTATCTCCTAACAGTATTTTCTTTTCAATTGTCATAGTGTGATTAACTATGTTATTAACTTTCTCTTTGAGTCTGTTAATTTCTTCACATCTCTTAACATCGGTATTAGCAACCTCCTCGGTCTTATCCATAATCTTCTCCATCATATCTATCATATCGTTTTCTTCATTACATTCTTTAAGGGTTTCATAACCACTCTTAAACTTTTGTAGTTCTGTTTTAGTTGTATCATATTTATCAAAGATTTTATCTATTGCTTCGTTTAGTTCGCCGCAATCAGATATATCTTTTAGTTCGTCGTGTTTCTTACTACGATTATATATTTTCTCTTGCGATATGTCTATTTCACCCTCCAATCTCTCGCAGTCATCTACTTTTTCATCATAGGTTTCATCGCTTACTATATGACCCATAGATATTTGTGAATCTATTACAGTCTCAATAATCTCATCTGGGATACAATGACCGTCGTCCGCCATCTCCTCGCATACACTCTCCCTTATCTCGCAAGGTAGGTCATTGACTACATAGTTCATTGTTTCTTTAAGAACATCAAAAGCGTTGATAACTGAGGTATCTTCATCTAGATATTCACCTCCTACGTTCTCATTGTAGTAGTCCAAAACTGATGTAGCGCATAGTGGCGGGGTGGCGCAGGTGGTTGTTATCATTCTATTCACTTTGGTTAGATTTTTGAGTTCTTCTTTGATGTAGAAGAATCTTTCGTGAATATCTTTGTCTTTGAGTCTTATTTTTATCCTCTCGGTTTCTTCTTTGTTGATATCTTTTGTTCTAAGGATATCAAAGAGTATCTTGAATTGGTCTTCTCTCCATTTGCGATAATAGACACGCTTTTCTTCTAATACTTTCACCTTATTACTTAGAAATAGGTTAGAAAACTCCAATTCTTCTACTTTTTCGGTTAGTTCAGCGATAGTTTTAGCGCTCATAAGGTCTTTTGTCATCGGTTTATAGTCTGATATA
>CEUX01076282.1_pt1 | contig 19897 bp, 5 predicted proteins | sample 531361 | NCBI WGS metagenome assembly CEUX01 (sample SAMEA2622736, study PRJEB7988) | marine metagenome | isolation source: saline water (ENVO:00002010), including
TTCCGATACTTATCTTGGTTTCTCCAAAAAGTTCTTCTTTCAAGTGGACCACGGTCAATGCCATTATTTCCATTTGAAATCGAAGCAGAAATTGTTCCGTCTGGATTTAATGTTCCCTTTGCGACTTCTGCATAATTTGTTCGACCACGAGTTTGTGCAAGACCTGTGTTTGTTCCTCGTGGATAAATTATCTCTTTATATCTGACAGAATCGATTGTTTCAAACAAATCGGCGTCTTCTGTCATGTAATCGTAGGTTTGTTTTTCATTTTTGGTGGAATCAATATTTAAAAAGTTGTATATTGAGCCGCTTTCATTTGTTCCATCGTTTGATGGTCCTTGCGAAAATAAACACATATTATTGCCATATGTGTGTCGCAATGTAAACGAGTTTTCGTCTGATATGTTTACTGTCTGTAGTGGACGATATTTGAACGTAACTGGTGGTTCAACAAAGTTCTTGATGTTGTTAGAGTTGCTCACCAAGTGCGGCCCGGATTTGCCGGTGCCGATTGGGTTTGAAAGCTCAACCGTTCGTGGAGATTCCATGACAGAAAGTATATTATTTCGTGCATTATATCGACCAATAGGAGTTTCACCTGTCCTAATTTGTTTCCAAGATGGATATTGGTAAGGTCCATTGAGATTTAGAAAATGAGCGTTGATTGCACCACTATCAGCCAAATTACTTCCACTTAAAAACCCTTGCGCTGGGAAGATTGTGTTCTTTATAGCTTCAACATTTACAACAATATTTGATATTGATGCGTTTAAAGTATTAATAGAGAAATCTGGCAGTAGTTTCGTGATAATTGGTTTTGAGGATTTATAGAATGTTGTCCATGTTTGTCCTGATGTTCCTCCGTCGTGTTGGTAGAAAATATTATTATAATATCTTGCGATCCTAAATCTCCACCCGACTGCGTATGTAACACTTGTTTTGAAAATTGCAGATGTGCTATTTTCCCACACTTGTAGTTCAATACCCCCACCAAGCGGTGTCACTTCAAGTGCATATTCTATATCACTAAACGCTTTATAGGAAGGGGAGCCTCCCTCAAATTGTAGAGGAGGATTGTCGTTAAGACCAATAAAAACATAAGAATTTGTTTGATCTATTGTAAATTCTATATACCCATTACCATTTAATTCTGTCTTTCCTGCGGCTGCGCCGTTCCAGTTACTGCCTCCGTCAGTTTTTGTCAACGTTTTTCCATCTGCACTTAGGGTGACATTTTTTAAATTATACCAGCCAGCAGTAACCCTATTTTTCGGTTGTACATCGGCAAACAAGCCATATTTATAATATTGAGGTTGATTGCTTGGTAAGTACGAAAGCATATTAACAAAATTAACTGAATAATCTTGACCATTTGTAATGTTTTTGAATTCCCAATTACTTGATAATAGTGTCTGGACCGTCGCTCCTGTTGTTGAAGTGGCCGAAGATGACGGCACAGTATAGTTTGAGGCATATCCTACTGGTTGGATTTTGGTATTGTCGTAAGAGCTATTTATCCATGCATACTGCAATTCACTTTGAGGCAGTGCATGTTGGATATACCAATTGTCAAATTGTGGATTAGAAATTTTTACATCCGATACGCTTGCACCTACACTGTAAAGGGTGATGTCGGGATATAAGTCTGTCGTTGATTTTACTAATGAAGTGTAAAAGGTGGTGAAATTTTTTCCTTCGTCCGTGCTTTTTTGATATTCCACCGTATCATTTGTACGTAATATTCTAAAAATATTCCCCACAGCAGCAAAACCTGCTGATGTGTGAACATTTGAGCCGTTTTGCCATATGTAAACATTTCCTGTCCCAGTTGCGGATATTTGAATTGCGTAGTTCATGTCCGTGTAGGATGAACCCGCAGGAGGGCTAGAATTTAAACCAATAAGCTGATCATAAGAAATAGTAGTTACTTTGAAGGACAAATATCCATTTCGTGGAATTTTTTGGTTTCCAATCGCAGAGGCATCCCACGCAGACGAACCGGCTGGTTTTGATATAATTGATGTGCTACGATCAAACTTTATGTCGCCGACAAAATTAACCCAATTAACATAGCGGTTATAAAGTGGCTTATCAAGAATTGTTGGTCCAGAATTTCTACTGACTTTGTGATAAGATGCGATTACACCTTCATATGATTGCGGATTAATCATATGTTGATTTGGGGTTGTTCCGTCGCCTACGGTTCCTGTTGGGCTGATTCCAAATTTTCCAGAATATTCTTCATACCACCCATCAAGAGATTTTCTTACAATTAAGTTTCTGTAATTTAAATTATTATATACGCCGAATTCTTCGGATTCAAAATCCAAACTACCTCTTGACACTTCTGGACCGCCAGGGGCAGAGAATTTTTCAACAAATATAAACTTATTACTCCCTGTTAAGTCTCTTCGAGGCATTGCCAAGTCGGTGGTTCCAGAGATATAGGTAGACGAAGCAGTCACCAAATTAACAGCAGGAACAAAACCTTCAGAGTCAACAAAGTAGCGGTTATTTATTTTTCTTCCAGAAGTTTGCAACATCTGGTAATCATGCTGGTAATTGCCTACTGTTGCCGAAGATGTTCCCCATTTGATGTTTGCGATATTAAGAGGTCGTTTGGCATATGCGTCACGCAACATGGTTGCTCGTGGATTGGCACTGCTGACAGTTCGAGATCCAATTTGGATGCGACTACTTCCAGCATCGACCTCCCAAGCTTCAGCTCGTGTAAGGGATGTGTCGGTTGCACCAGAATTGATATTTTGATGACGGTATTGCCAGCCGCCAACATGAGCATTTGTAAATGGACCCTGCATTGGAGTCTCATTATCATCACCATAAGCATCATCGTGGTAGTTTGTAAGTTGTGTGTTGGCCCTAAAACTAGAAAGATATGACGGACTTATTGACGAACTAAACAAGCTGAATGGAGCAAAAATTGAAGTTTTTCCTCCACCTCTATAATTAATAGCTGTTTTAGAGTCAGATGACAAGTCTGATGTATCAGCAAATGTACCATTCAGTCGATTTTTAGCATTAGGATCAACAACGTCTATACATTCCTTGTCAGCATCAATGCTGGAAGCTGGGAGTCTTAATTTTAACCCGCTTGCATTAAATCTAAAACGTGTTTTTAATTCTTCATGAGTAAAATCCAGCTTTTTTGATTTGGGGAAGTTACTGCCACCATGAAGTTCTACCGATTCTTCGACAGTTAGTTTATAGGGTTTTGTAAAGTTCCTTATCGCATACGCTTGCCCTTCATAAGTTGTGGTCGTCGAGGTTGATGCTCTAGAAACTGCGAGTGTTGGGCCTGAACCGCTTTTGAAGTTTTGTGCTCGACGGATGGTATTTCTAGCAGAGTCAACACTTGTTACACCAGAAGAAATATTTGGATTTGTGCGATTTGTTCGATCTTGCCACCACTCACAATTGGTATTTGTTGAGGTTTTTGGGTTGGGGGCAATGCCGCGTTTTCCAGAATAGAGCATCTCATTAATGCCGCGAAGTCCAGCTTCGGGTGTTGATGCTTTGCTTTCGAGTGTTGGAAATTTTGTCCAATACTTATTTCTCTCCAGAACATGACTCTCAACCACATTGCGTAATTTTTCAGAAAAATCAGACGAAGCGGGAGCCAACTGAATGAGCATGGTTCCTAAACTTGTGTCAATCCATTTGAAATATTGAACGAATTTTTCAAAATCAGGTGTATTGTCAACCCTTTCAAAATAGAGAGCGCGTAGCTTCTCCATATCTTTATAGTTTTGGCGATATTTATTTACTGGTTCTCCGATTAAGTTATTGAATGCAATAATAGTGCCAAAATAATTAATCATTTGCTCAGAAATTATGCCATACATGCTTTTTTCAAATGCAAAATAATAATCTATAGGTCTTGATTCTTGCGAGAATATTTGGCGTGTTGTATCATCAACAATAGAAACCATATCAGAACTATTTAAAGTTTCTGGTAATTGTTGTTTGAACGAGTTTAACGACACTCTACTTATTGAGCCTGTGTCATTGACCGGGAAGTCGTATCCGACACCAGTATGTTGATATTTGGCAATTGGACCTAGCCAGCCCCAACGAGTTGTCAAAGCAGTTGACCCCGAAGAAAAATCTTGAACTACAAATTCACCAGAAGGTCCAGAACCTGTAAGTGTATCAAAATTCCAATCAAGAACAAGAGTTTCCATTTGTGGAATTTGAACAAATTGATCTCCCAAAGATTTGCTTAGTTGAGAAATATAAGCGTTTTTATAGGGGTATTCTGAACCGAAATTCTCAACATCTTTTGCGTGAGCTTGGATTGTTTCATTTTTTAAATAATCCATCCAAACACGAACAGATGAGATTCGCGTGTCTGCTTGTTGTAGTATTCCGCCATCAAAATTTGTTCTATGTGCGCCAGCGAAGAATTTCTTGTTTGCAGTTAAAAACTTTGCAGCACCATCCGAACTCATGGTTGTGTTCACTTCAAAACTATTCTGTAAAATATCAGAAGTATAATTATAGCCACAAAATTCTAAGTCATAATTTCCAACTGCACTTCCACTAACACCATCGGCCAAAGGATATTTTATTGGTTTTATTTTGACAGCAAAATTCCACTTTGAGTCGCTGTAAACGTTTTTAAACAAACTGCTGGTTAATAGTGGGAAATAGCCTCCTGCGGTTCCAGTTAATTGAAAATAAGCATCGGAAGAGCCTAATTTGGGCTTAACGGCTGCGACTTGGAAGTTTCCGACATCGGATGTCGCCCAATTGTTTGAAGTTCCGAGAGTGTGACATCCGTAAAGCGACGAAACCAAAAAGTCATTTTCTACGTAATTTTTACTTGCAGGATTTAACGGTTTTGGAAAAATAGCTTCAGCTTCGTATGTGTTTCCTCTAAAAGTTACTTCATTACTTGAACTTACATATTCCCTACTATTCGCATTGGTGCTGGATGTTTGTTGAAAAACGGTTGCGTTAAATCGAGTTGATTTGTGAAAATCTACATAATTTTTCTTTACAATCCTGTTGTTGCCATTGTTTAAAAGCTCATAAGTAATATCATTACCATAAAGATTTAATTTAACAAGCTCATCATCAATACCATAACATCTGATAAGATTTCTGAATGATTTTTCTGTACCTTTCGATTTAAAAATATAAATGAGGTTGTTATATATGTTCTGATATATTAGATTTTTTGTTTCGTTAAGTTTTTCATTAAAATTACGGTGGTCATCTCTTGAAGCTAAATATTCTAAAGCATTAGCATTTTCAAACACTTCTGAAGATACTAGGCCCAAATTATCAACCAAACGATTAGCGAATGGGTACGGCTTATAGCTGCCGCTGGGATACATAACATCTTTAATCTTTGGAACAGCCTCTATCTGAAGCTGGAGTGTGTCAAAATAACTTCCCATTATTTGCGTCAAGTCTTTCAACACATTGCCATTATTTGATTCGTCCTCTTCTATGATCCATGACGGAAAAGAATTGTAAATGCTTGCATTGTTCTGTTGATCGTAGGCAAACCCTTCTTCACCTTTTGTGTTGCTAAGACTTACAACATCTGGATGGTCGGCATAAATAATTGGGTCTTTAAATTCTTTTTTGGCTGCATTTGACAGAACCATTGCTGAACCTGTAAACCTGGAACCGACTGCATATCCCACCCAAGACCCATTTGTTGTTCTTCCAGAATAGTCTAAAACAACAGAGTCTTGTGGTTTAGTTTGAGTAGTGCTTAAAACACCTTCATTAAATTTATAATAAAGACCAAGATCAAGCGGATTTTCATAACTATATTTTGTAGAGGCTGTAGCAGCATTCTCAATATCACTATTTGTTCCCCCACCAACATCAGTGAACCAATAACTTTTAATCTGTTCTGTTGAACGAGAGCGCCGCCAATATCTAAAATCATCTAAAGATGCTGATAATTTGGCTGCGCTTTTGGCTCCAAAAGTACCAGAAACATTCGTGACTAGTGAGCCAACCGTGGCAATCATTGACCCGGTGACAGAACCGATGTTTGAACCTGTTAATAAGGTATGCTCAAGGATGCCATTCCTGAACAACTGTCCTTTCATCTGGGTGCCATCATTCTTGAAAGATAAGGCAAAGTGGTTCCAAGAGCCTGTAAATGGTGTACTTGAACTCAAAGATACGGTCGTACTGTGTGGTCCTATAATGTCATTTCTGTATGAAAAACCAGCAGATCCAGAACGCAGCTCAATGTTAAACACCGGATCAAGAACATTTGATGTAGCGCCGCCAGTTAATTCAACGCGAAAACGACCATAATCATTATTCCCATATGTTCCACTATTCCAAAGATCAAATATTACTTCCTTGGAAGATTCATTGGCACTACTATATCCTTCCTTGTTTAGCCAAAATTCTAATGTTATGCCGTTGTCACCATCGATCTCAAGGTTGTATCTACCTAAGCTTGAGGTATTATAGAGGTTATATTCTTTCCAGCTAGTTCTTAAATCTCCCGAACCAGTAGATGGGTGAGGCGAGCCTTTAACAAAAATGTATTCTTGTTGGGCAGTTGAAAAAGTATCGTACCCTCCAGCATCAGTAACTGCGGTGCCATAAGTTTTTCCAATTAAAATATATCCATTTGTTCGAGGATACTCATTGTCAAACATGTGCAGATCGAGATAAGACGCACTTAACCTCCAATCGATCCTCTCCCTCAACGAACCATCATAGGGATATTCATTTATAATGTGACCTATTGCATCTTGATAATATTTTTGTGCAGAGCCATATCGGGCAAAATTGGAGGCTGATTCAAAATTTATGTAAGGAACAAAGCGGTTTTTTTCTTTAAGATTACTTGCCACATAATCGGCGGACTCGATTTTGTCGCCGACTTTTTTTACAGTAGCGTCAGATAATACTCCACCAACCTTGTTCTTTTCAAAAAGTTTTTTAATATCAGCCATATTATTACTCTACTACACGAAATGTAAAAGATTCTGGTTGTTCTTCATATGCATTATTTACATAATAAAGAAATTTAATACCATAAGAATAACCGGGTTCCAACATTCGTACATCTAAATCAAAATAACTTCCTGTCGCATCGTATGATAATCTTGTGTGCTTTTCACTGCCAGTTCCGTAAGCAATAACTTCATAGTTGTCAACTTCTCGATAAACTTTATAGTAAGCATTTTCAATATAATCATTTTCAATCTCTTGAGATGCTATAGTGTAAATAGTTGGACTCCAATCTTTTAATCGCGTAAAGAGTCGTAATCTTGCAATATCATTGTTGGAAAGCTCATCTGTCAAATTAGTGATTGTAGTAACGTATCGAGGAATAGAATACACATTTGACGATGCAAACGATTTGGGCCTAAAAGAGCCTGTATGATAAGTGATAGAGCTTGCGGCACCAATCCCCTGATTAGCAGATGCGCTAAACCAGCGATCATAAACTAATGACGCTGTGGTGCTCAGTGCAAACGAAGCACTATAAACCCCTGTTGAAACATGACCTCCCGTCACCGGACTATTTGGAGCTACAACAAGCTCATCTCCTCCACTTGCCGATGTAAACACCGAAAGGTAAATAGGATCAGTTCCAATTCCATGTATGTTTGTTGGTGTACCTCTGTAATAATTGTAAAGATATATGGTGTTCAAATTGTTGTCAGCACTTAATGCCGAACTTGATAAGATAAAATTACCTCTATTATCCTGTTTTGTGTCATCCCATCTTGCTTCAATAATCGGGCGTTTAAAAAAGTATTCACTTCCACGAGCTGAAAATCTTTTTGTGTAGTATGATCGACTTCCACTAGCTTGACTTGAAGTCAGCATTAGACCAATCCCATAATTGGTATAATCGCCACTTAACCACTTTTCAACCAATCCTGTGATTTTTATCTCTATGTCTTCGGTTCCATCCACAAAATTTTGTGTAAAATTAAATTCATCATAAAAAGTTGAACTTGCACCCATCCATGATGCACTTAAAAACGAACCACCTTCGATTGTTACACCACCACCATGTTGCCATTTGGTATGTGCAGATGCATTAATCCAATTAGAACCAGTACCATCGTAAGTTAAATCAGAGTAGTCCTCCATATCTAATCCATAACCTTCTTGCCAAGATTGTGAAATTGGCGAAACAACCATAGTAAAGTCGCGTGGTAAAGTCTGATCAGTTGCAACATTAAAGACTCTTAAATAAAAATCAACACTTCCACTTGCAGGAATTTTATTATTGTTTCGATCACCTTGAATCGTGTAAAGACTATTAGGGGTAGTAGTGTCACTTGTAAGAACTGGAAACTGAACTAATGTTTTAGCTTGCTCATTAGAGGAAGAATTTGCTTGTGCATAGATCGAAAACACCTCAACAGAATCTGAAAGTCCCATATTGCTTCCTGTTCCACGAGTTATTAAATTAGATTTAAATGCGTTTGTAATTACATTATCTTTTGTTGCAGTATATCTTCTAAGTGCCATTATCGAATACTCCCCTTAATATCTTGTGATGGATATTTAATTTCTAAAACTGCATTATGAGGGACCACAATGTAGCGATCATCTACCGACATGTTGTCATCCACATTAAATAAGACGCTGTTTGAATATCCCAAACCTGTTTTTTGCGTAACCTTTACACGGGTTACGTCTAAAATCCCAGGCGAACGATTCAAGTGGGAGAAAATTTCCCCTATGTAGAATGGCTCACCAATCTCAAACTTCCTTTCATAATAAACACTTAAACTCGCCACGGCCTCATTAAGAACTTCAAATGGGTTTGATTCTGGAGTTGAAATCGCATCAAACTCAATGCCGATATTTATCACTTTTGCGTCTAAAATATCAACCGTATCATTTATCATTCTACCCTGATTTAACCAGTGTTTTAAGTTTTCTTTTAGCGTAGAGTTTGCAGTTGTAAAATTACCATCTACATCTTCAGACAAAACGTAAATATTGAGGTTTCTCTTGAGTGAGCCTGGATCTTTTATTACATTCGCTCGCTTGATTGCTCCATACTTTGTAGGCATTGCGTAACACATTGACTTATAGTCTAATGCCGTCACTGCTCGATTTTGAGATGCAAAAACATTATATATTCGCTCTTTTAACTCATCAATAGAAGGATAAGTAACATCACCTGTGATAGGCTCCTGGTTATTTACCTCCAAAGAGTTAATAACATCTGAAACTTTCGAGTTCACCAAAGTATTGATATTCCCAAACTCAAACAAAGGGCCGACAACATTTGATAATCCACCGGCTGCGATATTGACTTCAGATAGGGTATTCGCCAAGTAACCTATTGTCAACGTCGTGTTGCTTGGGGCAACACCAAATTTATCTGTGCTCACAAGATTTGACGGATCAAAAGAGGCGTCGGAAAAATAATCTTTTCCATGAACTTTCAATATAGTCTTGCTCGGATCTAAAAGTGGATCTGCTGTGACATCTTTTTCAGAACCAAAACCAAACTGTAAATAAGTTTCGCCCTCCATAAGCTCTGATGTAAATCGGCGGGGAACTGCTAAGGGCCTCAAAACGTTTGGTGTTGTTTTTTTATTAGCTCCGTTATTGATTAAATCTCGATAAACAACATCTTGAGAAAGATAATCGACTTCATAATATTCATTTCCAAGCTCATCTTCAACCGATAAAATTTCAGAAATATTTGAACCAGCTAGTTTTACTCGTAAAAACTTTTGGAAATCTCCAACAATGACCTTTTCTTCATATCTTTGTCCTGAAATTACTTCACCTACTGCCTTGATTGCGTATGAAGTGATGTTTCCATTGTCAGAATTAACTGCCGCAACAACTGTTTCGTTGTCAGGATCTGCAAAGTTTACATCCTCATTGAGGGTAAATGCGATCCCATCATCAGATGAAAACACGCTTCCTTTCTTAAGGATAGGTATGTAATCCGGATCTGGTTGATCTCCGCGAGAGTTTGCTGGGATAATTATAAACATCTCTGCCAGACCTCGGGAAATTGGCACTCCTTTAAATTTGAAGCCCATTTGTTTTCCAAGTCTCAAAACATTATTATATTCGATGGATGTGTCCAAGAAGGTTTCATTAACTTCATAATCTAAGTAAAATGAGAGAATATCGCCCACATAAGCCACCGTATCAAGCATCATGGAACCAAAGCCCGCTTCACTAAAATCTTTAAATGTATGAGGATAATATCTTTTAGCATATTCTACCAAGTCTTGCTTGATGCTATTAAAGTCTCTGGATGTGTACTTGATTGCGGGATATTGTTTTTTTCTTGTCATTCTACTTCCTCTTCTATCAATAATTAGTTAATAACGCCCGTAATATCAATAGCATCATCTAATTCCAAAGGAACGATGCGATACTCTACTCTCACAGCCAAAGTGTTTGGTGGTAAACTATCATCATATTCAAATGAATTAAAGATAATATCGTTTATACGAATATACGGTAAGTATTTGCCTACTTGATTATAAATTTGCTCTGCTACAGAATCATATATGAGAGGATTGTCGTTTTCAAATAAAAATTTTTTCAACCCCACTCCAAAATTTGGATTCATTATTCTTTCGCCAGGAACTGTCAACAAAAGATTTTTAAAATTTTGTTTTACCAGAGCAACATAGTCATCAATAAGTTTGTATCCAGTTGTTTTGCTTCTTGTGAGTGGCAGTTTGGGGGTCAAAAAAGACATGTTGTGTTCCTCTTGTAATAATTAGAGCATCGTCACATTATTACCTAATAAGTTGAACCTCCATCATTACCAGAACCATTGTTATTATTGTTGGCCATATCATCACCAATCCCAAATTCCAATTGATAATCAATATCACAAGGTTCATCAATTTGCTCATTATAATCGGGATCTGGATTGTTTGCCAGTTGCTGGGTGAAATCATCTATATATGAATCCAGCCAATTAATATTACTATCATCCAAGACCCAATACAAGACTCCAGGAAAACCACCTGGTGTTGTTCCAACAGGTGGACCCCAAAGCCAAGGCGCAAAAATTGTAGCAGGAAGCAGTGCTAAACCAATCATCCAAGTTTCTGGTTCATATATAAATGTCTCACGAACTGGATTAAACCAATCGTTTGGTGGTTTACGAGTCGATTCTGGTGAATGAATTCCAAAACCACATTCTGTTGTGCTTATTTCAGTTCCCAACAGCGACTCGCCTTGTGCAATTGCTGCTGCACCAGCTTGATTAAGGGCATTCAATTGACGTTGAGAATTCGCAATTATAGAGTTCATCATTTGAATACCTTTTTTAATATTTTGAGAAATTGCAATGTTTATGTCTGTTTGTTCGATATATGCCTTGAATATCTTAAGTGGGAATTTCAAAGTTAAATTAAGCAGTGCAGCCCAAGGAGGAGTAATGCCATTTTGAAGAGCGTCTAACAAATCTTTATTTCCTGTTTGGCAAGCATCGGACCATTTTCCACTCCTTAAGGAATTCAAGAAGATATACATCACACTTTCTTTGGAAGGGGCAAATAAATTATTTATATCAGGCAACGTTGACAAATATGAAGCTGAATATAGATTAGTCAAGGACAACATCCTGTCCAGAGAAAATATGTATTTAAACAGTAAAGCATAATCATCAGTTTCTTGCATTTGTCTTTGCAGGACATTCTGTGGGCTTGATAGGGGTACGACCTCACCATCCCTTTGTTTAGGTTGAGAGAATAAATACCTAAAATAGCCAACTTTTTGAACTTGTTCTTGTTCGGTAGGCGATGCTTGGCCACACACTTGTTCTGCTAATTTTTCTGGAGAAACAATAGAAAATCCACCTTCTGGGAACAAAGATTCGATGTCTGTGAGCATACCAATTGGGATCTCCACGGAGGTAAGCGGTGTCAAATATATATTCCTCTCTTGAGCACCTTTTTGCTCCTTCATATAATATGTTTTTTCTAATTTAGCATTAGTGCGATCACCTCCATCAACGAAATCTTCTGGACGCTTAAGTGGGTCTGAAAAGTCTTCTGGTTTTGAAAGTAAAGATACTCGCAAGCCAAAATGAAGATTCTTGAAATAATCTCTTAATTGATGCTTTTGTGATTGAGTTGTATTTTCGGGTGTAGCTTCTGTTCTAGATGGAAGACCGGTTCCGCAATCTTCTTGGAATAAGTTTTGTTGTTCTTCAACTGATGTTGCAGGTTTTATAAGTGGTAATGTATTCAGTTTACCTTCAAATTTTTCCTTCATGAATTTATCGAACTTATCGATATTCACAACACCCCTTGTTGAATCATCACGATCTATTTCGATGTATTCTTTGTTCGGAATAAGTTCAAAATTCTCTGTTCTGCCATAATCTTCTACACGAATGTATGGTTCTAAGATGATGTTCCCATTTGAAACATCCAAAGTTGGCGGAACAAGCATGTCATTTCTTTTTTCTCTACCATTTGCTGCGATTGCTTTGGCTGGTTCGACCATGCAGTTTCTTTGCTCCTCAGCCAACGCAAAGCTTTTTTTGATTTCTCGCATTTCTGGAATCCAATCGGTTTCATATTTTTCGATTATTTCTCCATATAACTCTTTGTTGGTTACAAAGTCTTGTTTTGCAAAAGCTTCTAGAGCGGTTTGAACCGCAGCTATTCTTCCCGATGGGCCATTTCTAGCCACTAACGAATCATATGCATTTTTCAAAACTTTTAAGCAAAATGAGCTTAATTCACTAGAATCAACATTATTTAAAAGAGCATCAATTTTTTCTGGCATTGTAGGGTTGCCATATTGTTGTGGGCCAACTCCCGGAAGTGCATATCCTGCTTTTGTTAAAATTAAATTTATATCGGCTATAAAATCTTCATACTGCTTCTTTTCCCATTCTAATGTCCTTGTAATAGCAGTAACATCTAAATCCATTAAACTGATGTATGGAATTTCATTTAGTTGAAGTCTTCGCAAAGCTGACTCTGTATTTTTTGTCCAACCACATGTTCCACACTCGGTATAGTCTGGCTGATCAGGAGATATTCCCGGTGTTCCTGCTTTACCTAAAACGTAATTGTGCCAATCAACCAAAAATGGTATTAAATAACCGTTAAACGAATTTGTTTTATAAGTTTGGCCTGGGATTGTTCGACCATCAATTGTTGGAATAATTCTCTTGTATTCTTCCGGCCAATCAACTGATCCTGCTCTGTCAGTTCCGCGAACTTGCAAATCATTAACCACGCCAAATGCGCCAACCCCATTCGACCTTCCATTTTGATCTCTTCCGAAGCCGAAGATTGCATTTGATTTTTCCCTTTCTTTTGACATTGCCCACAATAAACTTCCTGGACCATAATATCTAGCTGACTGAAGGAATGCCGCTCTGTTTGCCTCACTTGTCACCGAGCTGGGTTGGTGATAGTCTTGGTCCCACCACCATGGAAGATTATTAGGTCGCCACAAGCAATATTCAGGATTTTTTGTCCTTAATGTTCCTTCTTCAGATTCAATACCCCAAGCAGCCCCCACTTGATTGCCTTGATCTCGTGGATGATTTCCAAATGGTCGAGGCCCATAGCGGATTGGACCTAAAGTCCAATTTTTTGCAGCTTCAAAAAACCTTAACAACCCGCCATTATTTCCAATCATTCCTTCTTTTTCGGCTTGTGATACACCAAATGGGAAAGCACCTTGTTTTACTGTTTTTCCTGGGGTTATTGTTTTTGTGGGGAACACATTTGCCGCCGAGTCATAAGGAAATCCAGCCAAGCCCATATTGCCCATTCTGTTATTATTCGTGACATTCATCATCTCAGTAGAAATTGCATAATAAGGAGACTTCTCGTAACCTAAGTTTATCGCCTCGCGCCATGCTTGAACTGGTCTAAAATCTGGGTTTCCAGTTTTAACCCACCCAATATTCGACCACACATTACTTGGCCATAATGCATTATTTGCTCGATCCATTGCAGAACGAGCTTCTTTGTAATTTTTGCCGTCTAGTGCTGGTGTTTGTAAAGACTTGTCATTCGTTGGGTTGAGGCCAAAATACTCTCTGAAAAAATATCCAGTCGGATATTCATAAAGCATTCCAGAAAAACCGCCAGTCGGACTTGGTGTTCCACGGATAAATTCAATCTTCTTTTTAGTTAAAGTACCATTTGGGCCAAGTGCTGCTAAAATATCTCCAGAAAGTTCTGGTATATCCGCCACTTCCATGTAATTTCCTAAAGTTTTATTCTCTAGTGTTACAGGGTCAGCGAAACGTATTTCACCCTCTTCTTGAGGAGGTTCTACGGTCGGAAGCCATTTTTCAATTAAAATTGAGTGTGGAGAACCATCACCTTTGAGTTTGACATGCTTAGAGAGTCTACGGGAAACCGACGCCATTTGGTTTTTGATAAAATACTCAAGAGCAGTTCGGAAATCTTTATAAATATAGAGCTTATATTCAGGAACTTGTGGGTGATCTCTAACCTCATATTCTAAAGAAAGTTTTGAAGTCTGATTATTTCTGTTATAAAGTTCTATCGTTTCTGTTTGGAATGCTCTGTAGTATTCAGTACCCACAGAACGACTTATCAATCCGTCTACGATTTGATGATACAAATAGTAAACAGAGGTTGCATCGATGTCTGTTTTGTTCCCTAATGTAAAGTAGTGAAAAGTGCTTATAGATCTTAGCAAATATTCAACAACGTATAGTCGAATTGTCAGCAATATACACCCTGCTCGATTAGAAATTTCAAAAGCACTGTTTCTGTTTCCAATCAATCCAGTTGGGTCAAAATCAACATTATTTAAACCAAACGCATCTTTAAAACACTTTACATATTCATATTCATCAAAAATTCTATCTTTTATTAAATCAACATCCAACAATGTTCTATAGCATAGAGCGTCATTGCCTACGATTCTTGTTGGGGTTAAATTAACATTTTTTAATCCGCGACCCAAATCATCTGGTTTTAGATTGAAATAAGGTGACTCACTAATTTGATTAGTAAAAGCACAGAACAGATCTACAAAAATATTTTTATATGTTTCCTCATCGTACAAGAAATTAACATAAGTATTTTCTTCAGTAGAATGTAAAAATCCATCTTGAAGAGATGGTGGAACTGATTCGTTTCTTTGCCTTTGTATTGGTTGACCATTACGATAAACGGTGTTGGCGTTAATCATTGCATCTTTTGCAAAATCATAAAAATAACCTTCTTGCGGCTGAACCGGTTTTGAAGTATCGGCGGGCTTTCTTATAGATGCAAGTTCTTTAGATTCTATAACTTTAACTGCCTTTGTGTTGATCTGGGCTGCTGTTGGAGGGCCAGAAAAGTTTATCGCAGAATCTAGTTTTTGAGCCGAACCAGAAGAATTGTTGGCAGGTGTTGATAGGATGTTTAAGTCTAAAGAAAACTCATCTTTTTGTAAATTAGAAGTTCCATCATTATTGTTTGGGCTGTAAACAAAATTAAGCTCAGAAGCAGCCAACGCTTTAAGTTGATTGGCGACTTGGCCCAAAGAATCTCCATTTATAGTTCGATTGACACCACCAAGACTTAATTCTCCACTAAGTTTACCCACGTTGTCAGCTATTTCATCGAAATTAACCCCATATGATTTAAAAAGGTTTGGCATCTTAAAGCTGTAATCTGTCTTTGTGTGATCAGGTTTGGGTTGAATTTTAAATATGTCCGTACTAACCGTTGAATTGGAAGTTTTTAAATTTCTACACATATTCGTGTAAGAGTTTTTCAATCCTGGTGCATAATCTAATTCTCCAAATTTATAATCTTTTACCGGAATTGGAGACTCTCCAAACGCTTTTGCATAATCAGAAATGGTTGCGGGAATTTTATTCCCTGTAGAATTATATTTTTTACCAAACTCAACGGTGCGTACACCACCGATTCCCAAATTGACTGAGGCGGATTGGGATGTATTGGATATTGTTCTTCCGCCCGTGTTGTATAGCTTATTAACCCTTTCCCATTCATATTCCTGTTCGGGTGTTGGCCTGCTTTGGCCTTCATCCCACATTCCCGCACCATAAGGATTTAAATAATCACTGTCAAAAAAGCCAATAAACCTATTATACTCTTTAATTTCTGTGCCTTTGGTATATTTCGGTTCAGGGTCATCAGGTTTGAAATCATCGTCTTTGGGCTGTTTAGAACCAGGAATTGCAGATCCATTAGGTAATGAACCCCAAGATGCCATACCCTTGTTGACCATATCAACAAATGATGGATTTAAAATTCTAATTTCTTCTCCATCAACTTCAATCTCAACAGTTCTACCAACCTCTTCGTGCAAAAGTGGGCGCTGTGAAAAAGCAGGAATCATTCCCTGTAGATCTCTTGAAAATGTTGTATGAAGAGGATCATAAATTGTGTCAATGGTTTGGTTAATCATCAACTGTGTTACGGGATGAGAAACTGGTAAAACACCTCTTGTGATTATGGCGTTTCCATTTTCGTCATAAGTTCCACTACACACTAGAGGTGGCGCAACACCATCTAAAATATTATCATTATTGAGCATTTTTGCAAACTCAGTAATACGTTGTTTCTTACGCTGTTTTGACTTTGCAACCTGTTCTTTCACCTGTTGTGGAGTCATTTCTGGGTCTTTTTTGCTTAATATTTGCTCTCTTAACGCACTATCATCTGCATCACACAGACAGTCAAACTTTTCAGGAATTGTGCTTAAAGTTGCAGCTAAATTATCGACGATTGATTTTTCTGGAAGGATGCTTGAAAATCCTCCCATAAATCTAGATATATTGTCGTCTGTCTCTTTGGGAGACATTCCAGACAAAACTAGCTGCAAATTAGGAAATTGTGGCAACACATCACGCATTGCTTGTTTCGGTTCGTCACCCAGATTACAACCAAGCAATGCGTTGCCCACTTCACTAGGTGTCAAAACTGTTGAAACAGTTTCAAGATATTCAGTGATTTCGTCAGATGCACTCTTAAAAACTTCAGTTCTTTCCCATGGCTCATCTTTTTCCAACAGAATTTTAATTCTTTCTTCAGTAACCCGAGTTCCAACAACTTTTTGAGCTTCTGCTATGAAGTAATTTCCTGATAGTGCTGCTTCTTCGACTTTTTTCTCTAACGCCAAACGATTTGGTTTTGACATCTCTCCCGATTGATATTTTTGAAATACCTGTGCGGCTTCTAAAGTATAAATTTTCTCTCGGCTTTTGACGCTATTTTTTAAAACAGTTTGTGCCAATAATTCTGCATCTCCGATTGCATTATCTTGAACGGCACTATAAAAAGATCCCAAGACAATCGATGGACCGCTCGCTGCTAAGTTTGCTCCAATAGATTTACCAATAAGGTCTGTAATTCCTTGGCCGCCAAAATTAACTTCGCTTCCACCAGCACCTGCACAATCATTACAAAAATCAAACAATGATTTAATTATCTCAATTAGTAACTGCCACAAGGCTTGTACAATAGTGGTTACTATTGTCTCGATTATGTTCGCAAACAAATCAAGCATAAAGTCCGCAATAGGATAATCACTAGGCAAGGAGATGTTTGGAGGGTCAAAAATAGATTGTATTGTTTTTGTTGCTTCTGTTAAAGTGTCTAGTATGTCTGTTGAAACATCAAAAACACCAATTCTTGGCAAATCTAAACACTGAATAGCAGAATTAATAAGACCATTCAATCCAAGCTTATCAAAAAATTCATTGTACATAGCCTCGATTTCACGTGTTGTACTTGATAAGCTATTAAGATTTGCTAATACTGTATCGCCTACGAATGAATTTGCTACGTCTAATTGTGCCTGAATCTCTTGTCTGACTTCTGGTGTGTTCAAGAAAAATCTAAAGTTTTCGACTTCTTCTTTGGTTTGAACCTTTGCTCTTTGTTCTTTCATGATTTTGTCATGAACAGGTTTTTTGGTCCAATATGAGCGGGGTGGTGGTTGGCTAAAATCAATTTCTGGGGTTCTGTATACGTATTCCTTTAAGAACTTAGACCATGATAAGGGTGTATTCTGGATGGCAAGTTTTTGCATTTCATCCAGTTTGGATAAGAAGAATATTGTTCTATCATTATTTACACTATCATTTTCAACAAAATTTTCATACCCTTTAATTAAGTCAATATATCCCGAGCCTTGATTCACTTTAGACATCAACACTTTATAATCATCGTTAATGTAAAGGGAAATAAGATCTGAATTTGACCGCGAATAGTTAATGTTATTGTCGGCCATAAAGGTTGAAAGAGCAGGAATAAAGCCTTGTAAGCTGGTTGTCTCTTCTGTAAAATCAATGCCATAAACTCGGCCATAGAACTGATTAATTTCAGCACTGTATTTGTTGATCAAACTCACAGCAGATTCTACCTTTTCACTTAAATCATACGTGTTTAGATCAATTTGGCTTGTTACTGGTCCTAAAGAGTCTAGATTTTTTTGTTTTGTCTGAGGCTCTAAGCCATCCAGTGTCGAGCAAGGCAAAGAGATCAGGATTTTCATTTTAGCTTTGGGTCGTGAAGAAACATAATAATCTTCTGTTATTACATCTTCATGAAGCTTGTCGTTTCCAACTTTACTATAATATTTTAAAATACGAGAAAGTCCAGGCTCTTTGGCCTGATTCATTCTGTCTTGTAGGTGTGGACCACCTGTTGTTTCATGCTTTGATACAACTGTAACCGAATATCTATCTGGATGACTGCCAGAAGCGGCCTGGTAAAATGGCTCACTGGTGTTGTCTAAACTAGTCCAATTTACTGTTACTAGTGATTTTACTTTTTTATTGTCAGCCATATTAATTAACGTAATTCCATCTACTACAGATATATTTTTCATTCGTTGGTGATAATGTATTTAGTTTTAATGCACCAATATTTTTCTTAAAATTTTCAAGACCTTCCTGTACATTTACTGAAAGTGCAGAGGAGCAGCGCGGACCAGCAAACATTTCAAGAACGTGATTGGCTGGTAATATGGTTTTTCCATCCATACCTACGTGAGTGTGTGCGGCAATCTCTTTATTGAAGGCATGTTGGAAGGTCAAAAAAGAACCAACAATACCTGATAATGAATTTATTTTAGCAACAATCTCATTTAAACATTCAACAAGGTTGTCACCTTTAATCATGGGTTGTAAAGAAAAGTATTTGTCATCAGTTTTGTTTCCGGCAATAATATTAATACCAGCAACACTTCTAATGGGTTGTTCACTTTGAGATGTTGTTTCGGAACCTGGACCCATTGTGACAAGTTTGATGCCTCTTCGAGCAATAAGCCTAACATCGTCAGCTTTCATTGCTATACAAGCTGCTGGACCCCAGTCCATTTTTTGAGTTTTTTGTCCTACAAACCCAATATTCCCAGGAACTAAACTAAAATTTTCATCAACATCAGATTTTTGGCTGATGTATATTCTTGCAGCGTCTTCTTTGAACATTGGATGTACAAACACTGTTTTTTGCCCAATACTTGGATAATCTTTAGATGCGTTTTTTGCTGTTTTTGATTTCGTTTTGCTTGCACCCGACTCTGATTTTGGAGCAGCACAAGCTACTACGCCAGAACCCATGCGACCGACCACAATATCAATAGCTCCAGCTTGTGTGTGAGCATTATAGCCCGTTGTGGGTGCGCCAGGTCTGTCACGACCTAAAACAATATAAGAATTATTTTGCCCTTTCCAAACATCTTCACAGGGCAACTCAATGAACGTAGGTAAAGCTTCTGGTAATTGTGAACCACCAATACCATCTTTCCAATTTTTTGCAGCTTGCGAATCTACATTGGAATCCAGGTAATTGCCGATCTTATCGCACAATTCTGCTTCCATTGCTGGTTTTGTTGGGTTTGGTTTGTTGGGTGGTTTTACCATGATTGTATCTCCTTATATATCTTCTTCGGGTGGGTATGGCCC
>CEUX01024153.1_pt1 | contig 19893 bp, 42 predicted proteins | sample 531361 | NCBI WGS metagenome assembly CEUX01 (sample SAMEA2622736, study PRJEB7988) | marine metagenome | isolation source: saline water (ENVO:00002010), including
TAGGAATTGTAAAGCATTGTAGGACATTTGTAAAGAGGAATTTTATATAGTGAAGCCACCAAAGAAAGAGTTTAAAACCAATTCATACTACAAAGGTATTACGTGTTTGTTGTCAGCTTCACACTTTCTAGATGAACAAGGAAAAGAGCACAAGATACCACACGGATTAAAAGTATATTATCAATACCGCCTTGAACGTTATTCAATACATGAGCGTATGGGGTATGATTACAAAGAAAGTCATAACACAGTAAGTAAAGTATTGGGGTTATCAATAGACACTATTAAAAAGAACTACAACCCCCTACTTAGAAACATGGGGTTATTGATTAGTCATGGACACATACTATCTAAAGATCATCACTATGAAGTGTTAGAACTTGATCACCTTAAAGGGTATTTAATCAATAAAGAGCTACACACCACCAACGTTAAAATGAGAGAGTATGATAATAAAACTCCCCTCACCTATGAGGCAATGAAAGTTATTGAGCATAACAAAAAGCAAGCTCATTCAATTAGACGTGATAGAGAAAACAAACACAAAGCAATAGAGCATGATAGGTTTTTAGAGCTAATCAAGATTGAGAGAGAGTATCACAAGCTGATTGAACAACAAAAAGGAGAATAAAAAGAATGAAACAATACGAGCTATTCAATGGACGTTACACGGTGGAAGTGGGAAAACTTGGAGGGGTGAAGGTTCATAGTAATCTGTTACACCGTCCTAAAATTATGCGTATGTATGGCAAGGATAAAGAGGGGTTAAGGTTTGTTAATCTAACAAGGGAAAAAGGAGGAGTAGCAGAAAGTTATTGTATAGACCAAATTAAAAAGCATGTTATAGATGGGGATGCGCTGAGAGCGCTAACACAAGTTGAAATAATGCAGATTTTAAACAATAGTAAGCCTTCCCCCTTGTTAGATAACGACAATGATATAACCGCCCTCCCTGCTGAGTATGATCAAAACAATCAACTTGTTTATGTGGAAGAGTTGGAAGATGGCATAAGACGTTACACTCGCAACGATTGGAAGCATAAAAGTAATGGCTTTTTACAATACAACTATCTAGTAACCACCACCACCACTAATGACATAGTAACAAACAGTAATACAAAGAGTTTTACAGATGAAAAGAAAGTGTATATTAACAACCTGTCAAAAGTGGAAGATCACACACTAGAGGAAATTATTGCTTTACTGTCTGAAGAGAAAAGCAAGCGAGAAAGTGATAGACAATTTATAAACAAGCTTAATTATCAAATTGCAATGGAAGACTTAATAAAATGAAAAATGATAAGCTTTACCGAGAAGAATTAGAATGGCAAGCCTTTTGCAGATGGTTGGGATTGTCTTCAAGTGATGATATAGACGATGTAGAAAATGTTGATCAGTTGTTTGAAGAGTTTAAAAGGGAAGATTGATAAAGAAAAAGCCCACTTCAAAGAGTGGGCTACCTGTTACTATAAATTTTTACATTCCACATTTACCTTTTAATCGTACTATTACCTGATCTGTATGTTTTTCAAAAGTCCCGTGTAAATGCGGGTATAGTGTATTCAAAAAGTGATCATGTTGTGTTTCTGTTATTGGTGACGTAATGGCATGTAGGCGTTTTTCGGCTTCTAGTTTGATAGCTAACCATTTATTAGCGTTATGCCCTTTTTTATCTTTACCACAACTAAAACAATTACCTCTAATGTGGCCTTGAGAATAAACCCCAGTACCCTTGCATTTACGGCAGACATTGAATTTTTGTGGTTTAGTGTTAGTAAATGCAATGATGTTTTCTAGTTCTTGTTTTTGTTCTGTTGTTGCAAGTTCATTTACTGTGTTGATAACCTCAAAATTACCTGCGCGCAATTCTAAGGTTACTAAATCAATCGCGCGGTAGTGGTTTTCTAAGTCTCCGAAATAAGCAACTTCAACCTTCACTACATCTTTTTTAAAACCAGACACTTCGAAAGTGTAAAGGTCAAACAAGCCGTCATTATCCACAGATACAAGGTTTAGGATTACTTCTTTATCTGCTACCTTGTTTAGTCCAATGTATGCAGTGTTGAAAACCATTTTAATATTTTGATATTTTTCTGTGTTCATGGTGTTTACCTTGTTTGTTTCGTTGTGTTCCTGATTTACATATATAATAAGGTTTATCTGTTAAAAAGTAAAGAATTGATTGATAAAAATAGAGGTGTATCACACTAATAGTAAATAATCTGAGAAAAAGTGTGATGCTGTTCACAAAAACATTGAGTCAAGTTCTTTTTACCCTTGTATATATGAAAGTGTGATCTATCTGACAATATTTATTTAAGGCAGCTCCGGTGTTTGCCTCCCCCGTTCTCACAGTGCCTCATCAATACTTATAATAGCAAACTGGGCTACTACGTCAAATGATTTAGATCACATTTTACACCTTAATGCTTAAACTCTTATAAGCCCCTGTAAACCATTCTGAGCTACCATCATCCTTAATTGATACAATCATACTCTATATAGATAAAAACCCCGCACAATGCCTTATAGGAACTATAAATACCATAGAGACACTGTGACGGGGAGTTATTGCCCTTAATTAAAAGAACTTGTGTACCTTTTCAGTTTTAACCCCGAAAGGGTTTTTATACGTGGTTTTGTGTTCTGTTAAATCATTCCATGATAAGACAGGGGTGCGATCCTTAGCAGTACAAAAACCATATTCAAGACCTACCACCTTATCATATTTACCTTTGAACATTTCCACCACTTCAGCCGCTGCCGATTTCTTAGCTTGCGCTTTTGTAGCTTTAGTGTTAAAGCCTTTATTGGTGCGAGTGATAACATTACCATTAGATAGCGTGATGTTAACATACACCATGTGAGAAGATTTAGTGATAGTTGATAGAATCTCTTTAGACATAATATTACCTTAGCCTTTTGGCTGTTAGTGAGCTTAATGCTCGTTATAAGTTGAGACTATCCCAACTCCTCCCGATGGTTTATAGTGCGAATCGGCGTTTTAGCACTAGCCCCGTACCGTTTTTATAGAGGTGGTCGGCTTAGAAACTCCTCTCTTGTTGTGTGTAGCTATAATACGAAAAAAGCCTGCACATTGCAAGCTTTATTTTCAATTAATTTCAGTTATTCAATGTGGTCATGAACAAGAAAAGAGATATCATTCATATGTAAAGATTCTAACAACTTTTGTTTTTGGTTATCTGTTAAATCTTCAAATGTAAAGTAAAGCTCTTTTTGCTCCCCTTCTACACTGTAACCAATGTCAGTAATATTGATTGCTGTAATAGCGTTTGCGATGTTTGCAGCGTTGTCAGTGTCTAGTGTGATGATAGTTAGCATATTGTTAGCCCTTTTAAAGTGTGTTATAGAATGTACGGTAATCAATGATAAAATCAATCATAATTTCATGAAAGATATTATTTGTATCTGCTTTCTTTTCTTGTAAAGCTGAAGTTGATAACACTACCAACTGATCAAACAATGCAGAATTCACCCCTTTTGCGTACATATCCCATAGCTGATCAAGTTGCTCCGCTTCATCTTCCTGAGATAAAACAAAGTTCATGTTATTAGCTACATTGTTTAACATATTAAAGCCCTCCAAGGCTTGTTATTGTGACAAAGATACACTCTTTGTCTTGATGCAATCAATTATAATGGTTTGAATTTACAAAGCAAGGATTATTTTAAAATTAATACCCCTTCAAAGCATTATCGTAATTACACGGGATCATAGTAATTTCCGTTTTAATCATAATCCCCGTAAGCCATACACAAACCAAAGAGAACACACCACCACCCAACACCATTGCAAAAACATCGTGTTTAATACCAGTAGTTAACAATGCCACACCTAAACCACAGAATGCAATCATAAGAGTTACAACAAACAAAATTAAAGCTAAATCACTTGCTACACTGCACACAGCGTTAAAACGTTGTGCAATTGTCACAGATTGAGATTGTTTAACAATTTCATTTTGCTTAATTTCAACTAATGCAAGCTTAAAAGCAATACGGTAATCACCAACTTCTGCAACTGTAGCATTAGCGATTTTATGAGCTTCAGTGAATAGTGTTTTGTTGTTCATGGCTTGTTTTCCTGTGTGCCGTTTCAATACTGAGTATTATTGATCAATGTTATTGGTGTGTCAACACACTATTTTAAATTATTTTAAATTAAAATGTTCCATCCTCAACACTCACCACAACCCCGTTCACCACCTCCGAATGCATCCAAGGGTGTAAATTTAAATCGGGAATGATAATAGCTCTCACAAGTGTGACAACACTCTCTTCTAAAGCCACACCTAACACCATGCTAACCACTATCACCAAAGAATAAAACAAAAAGTTCTTCATTAATCTTCGCTCACTTCTTCAAACTCAAACATTTCAATTTTTGCAATTACGTCAACAATACTATCAAAATTGAATGTTTCCACATCGTGCTCAATGCCACCAAAGCTAATATTAAACGTTCCATCGTCACAACAATTTAAACAAACGTAATCGCCCAATTCGTCGCTGTTGTAACACATTAAAGGAATAAGCTTTTCTAAATACTCGATCACTGCTTCATTAATTGACAAATTACCGTATACAATTGAACCAACTTCAATAGATACACGATGGTCATAAAAAGCAATTTCAACGTGTTCTGTAGGGTAAACGTTAAAACTTTGGCTACCCGTGTCAATGTTAAAAGATTTGTTTGTAACAGATTGAACGAATGTTTTTAAAGTTTCTAGGTTGTGAATGCTTTTCATATTATCACCAATGTTTTGTTAAATTAAGTTTCTCTTATCAATGAGCACTCATTGTAAATGCTCATCTTTTAAAGTCAACTGTTTTTGTAAACTATTACCAATTGAAAGTTGGTAACCCTTCCACTGCATCAGCATCACAATCTAACACAAGCCATTTACAACCGTGTGATCTTGCAATCTTAAGCAGGTTAAGAAGGTTTTCAAAATCTTTAGTTTCTGAATTTTCATTGATGTCTTCAATGACAGATTCCACTAAGTAACGGTTTAAGTATTCATCAGCCGACGTTTCTATACCGCTATTGATTTCATTAGCTGTTACGTGACAAGTAGAAAGTACCATTTCTTTATTGATTTCAATATCATATTTCATAATTTGTATCTCTTTGTTTGTTTGATGTGTCTATATTAGCACAGTGAGTTTAGCTGTAAAGCGTTAAATCAAAGTTTTTCTTAAATTATTTTAATCAACCTTACTTGAAAACATGACCCTTTGAAAGTAGTTCAATCTTTTGATATTCAGTTATAAGAACTTCCCTTTCCTCTTCCACCACCCAGCAGACATAGGTAATTACACTAACTATCTTCTCATCAATACCTTTAATTTCGAATGTCATAGACTCAACCCCCTCACTACATTAATCTTTTTAACAGTGCTTAAAGCTTCTGCGCGGTCTTCACAGCCGTTATTTAGCTTTGTTTGTCGCATTGTATAGCTTGAGCGTAAAGCCTTTTCTATGCGTCTCTGAGCGGCTTTATTGATACGTTGTGCCATTGTGTTTTCCTTTTATAATTGAGATATTAAGTAGAATGTAAGTATTATAAACGTTATATCTAACAAGTCAATATTATTTCGCATAATATTTATTATTCATCGTTTAGAATATTACACATTTCTGGTGTGTTCACCTTTTCACAAGGTGGGATTGCACGATCTGGAGATGTAACCCATAAACCAAAACAAATAGCAAAGATAAAGAAAGCTAGGCAAATGTTATTACTTTTCTGTGAGTAGTTCATATTGAACACCTTTTAAATGGTTGTGTTTATTTGATGTAAGTATAATACGAGAAAAGCGACCACCTGCAAAGTGATCGCTGTCTCGTTTTTAATTAAATCTCACATTCAAATGTACGTTTCTTGTTTCGACCTTGCCCACGATTAACTTTACCACTTTTACGTGTACGGCTTTGGCGTTCTTTCCAACGTGAATCCATTTCTGAAGCTGTAGGGCGTGTACGTGTCATTTTAACAGGTTTGTTAGTTGTCATGTTTAATATCTCTCTTAATTTAATTAATGTGTGTTACGTTTGTTTACAAAGTGTTTTACAACAATGTAATATTATTGATTCCAAGGTGATCACGTGAGTGGATTAATTTTACTGTCCCACTTCCAACACCTTCAGCTTTTCCATTTTGAAACAAGTCAATAAACTTTTCAATCTCTTCATGTTTATAATGGGCATGTGAGATAGTTTCTATCAATTCTCTGTGTTCTTCACACTGTTTAAAGTTAATGATCTTCTCAAGTTGATCACTTGGTACACTATCCAACACTTTGCTTAGTTGTCGGAAGGCTAAGTATTCGTTTATTTTTTCGTTGATCTCCTTTTTATCCCCAAAACCCGCCACAAGTTGATATACCTCAAGCTGTGCATTGACAAGGTTAAAATCCTTTTCTTGTGTTTCTTTTTCTTGTTCACCAAATAACCCTGATAGAAAACTCATTGTCACGCATCCTTATTCGTTGTTTTCTTTCCATTCAGTACAATCAATCCCCATCGCTTCCACTTCCTCTACATCACCATTCTCTAAAAGGTTTTCGATGTGTCGAGCACCTTCTTCAAGTGCAAACCAAGCCATTAAATTTTTATAGTAAGTGTCTTTTTCTACTGCTTCCCATTCCATGCTATCAAGGTTTAAAGTTGCGTGTACAACTTCACAATCAAATTCCGGTACGGTGTCAAGGTCATATTCTTCGTATTCTTCATTATACTCAACTGAAGATGTAACATAATTCAAATCACTGCCGCGAACAAAACCTTTAAGCATTTGAATCATGTTGATTTCATCACCATAAATCTCATTTTTCGAGGATTCAAGCAAATCATTGATCAGCTCTTCATTTGCATCATAGAAAGCCGTAGTTTCTGTGTAGTAAATAAAACCAGACCATCCACCATCAGCACCGTACTTTGCTACGTCTAGAAGTTCAGTAGCTGTTAGAGATGATTGGTTTAGGATTGCTTTGATTACGTTTTTCATAATATTTACTCTTGGTTGCTTTGGCATTGTTGCCTTGTTGAAACTAAATTTATCAAAGAGCCTGTAAGCTGTCAAGCTCTTTTGTAAAATTAATTTTAAATAGTTTGTAATGCTTTACCGTGTGCCTTTACTTCACGCTGTAAACATTTTTCAGTCTTGTAAGATATAATTTTAAGTTTGCCAGAGTTAACACGGTCACGGTGTGAAAACTTATCAGAAAGTACGCCAACTTTTACAAGATGTTCAATTGCTGACTGTTCAAAATAATCACCGTATCCGTATTGGAAAGGGATAGAAAAACTAAAAGCGTTTTTCATACCTTCATTAACAAACACCTGTACCGAGTTGTAAGAATTACCATTAACACGATCCCACCACTCTTTTCCGTGAATTTCAAGTGTTTTGATTGAAGTGTTTACACGAAAATTTTTTGGTACAATTGGATGCTTTTTCATAATGTTCACTCTTTAATTATTGCCGTGGGCGTTTCCCTTGGCTTGATGTATAATTTACTTGTTTAGGTTGTTTGTGTCAAACACTTTTTCTAATTATTTTAATTTACTTTCTACGGGGTCAGCTTTTAAATCTTCAAGAGCCATCGTCCAACCGTGGCAACTGCTCGGATAATAGCAGATATCCATTAGTTGCATAAGTTTAATCAAAGGATGGTCACTAGGAAACTTTTGTTTTATATGAGGTTGTAATTCAGAATAATTAACTAATGACCCGTAAGAATCCGCCAATCCCATATGCGTACATAAATTTTCAAAACCTTTCACACATAATGCACCATTACCGAAAATTATATAAATGTGCCGTTTTGGGTACAACTTACACAAATCATTAAAAACAGAATCAAACTCCTTTTGAAAAACCTTTTCCATATCCTGCATAGCTTTTAGCTGAATACTTTCAACCTGATCCGTTAAATGTTGATACATAACAATAACCTTTGTTTGTTTCGTTAAATTCATATTATCAAACACAACCAGAAAAGCAATAATTAATTTCAAGCTGTGTTTTGTAATGTGAACTTTGTCACGTTTTAAATTAAAGTTCATTAATATTTAGATTTTTGATTGAACTTAAGTTTGTAAAAGTTACCTTTTCATACCCTACAAAATCATAGGTATCTTGTTGCAAGAGGTAACAACGTTTATTGATAGTTAGTTGAAGGTATTCACCTTGTAAAAGTGTATTTAATACCTTTACAAGGTGAGGATGATCTCCCTCTGTGACTTCAAAGTAATCAGGTGAAGATTTAGATAACTGCCTTAGTAATTCTTTTTGTGCAATATTCATAATAAACAACCTTTTAAAATGTGTTTCGTTTTGATGTGGTAATTATTACCGTTTGAGTAGATAATACTTACTCTTTGGCACGTTGTAAAGCATTATTTAGTAATTATTTTCAATCTGTTGTATTTTGTGATGTAGGTCACACACTGCAAGCTGTTTCGCTTTTGCTTCCACTTCCACACAACCAACTAACAAAAGATCAGCGGTTCGTCGGATAACGTGATCACTTGTAATGTACTCACTGTGCGGGCTTATCTTTTTAGGGGTATCACCTTCAGGATCACGACTATCCGACACGTGAAACATTGGACGTACATCACCCCACGTCTCCAGAATACGCCTGAAAGTATCACCGTTCAAGTCGATCCAACCTTCTCCACTATTTTCTGCCCAGTCGTGGTGTGTGTCGTATAAGTATCGCACCCCGTAAAGCTCACACATATTTAAAGTACCTTGAACCCCTGCACGTGTAATGACATCATCATTTTCGAATGTCAAAACCTGCTTTACATAATCAGATAACTGATCCCATTCAGGAACAACACGATCTACAATTTTACCATGCATATGAATGTTAATCACTGCACCGTCCTTGTGGGATTGTAGACGCTCCATAAAGTAGCCGTGATAATTTAGATTACGCACAGCGTTAGCACGTACCGAAGGGTTGTCACTGTTTAAGATAGCCGCCTTTTTATCTGGATGCGTTGCGATGCGGATCTGTTTGTCATCAATAAGCTTTTTACATTTTGCAAGTTTATGATCGATAACAAACAATAATTTATCATCGTACATACAACTAAACTCTTCGCTATCAAACCACGGTAGAAGGTCACTACCGATACGGAATAAACGTAAGGCTTCAGGTTGTGATCCAATCCACTGTAAACAATTGTAAAGGTTGTCAAGGTTAGATTTTACTTTGTCGGATAAAAGCTTGTAACCATTAGGTTTTTGCAAAGTGGCTTTTGTAACACGTCCGATGGTGTATTGTTTTGATGCAGGGTAAGAACGTTCACCTTTGCCGTTAACCTTTAAACCTTCAGTAATGATGCACACTGTACCAAGCTTGCCAAATGTAGACATAATAAAACCTTAATAAATGTTAAACTTTGTTTGTTTGTATGCGTTGCATTGTACTGAAATAAAAACACAATGCAACAATTATTTTAAATTATCTCTATTAGACTTGATGACCTGATTTGTACATTGACATTGTACGCCCACCCCCACTATTACCGCCAAGGTTACAGATATTAAAACGGTTTTGACACTTCCCCTTATTAAGAAGAGAAAACACGTTTACACCTGTCTGTATGTTCAAAGTATCATATTTATTCGCAAGCTGTTGCGGTGTCATTGTCTTTACATCCACGTTATACATTTTTAGTAAAGCTGTTTTGATTTGTTGTTTTGTGTATTGCATTGTTTGTACTCTGATTTGATTAAGTTGAAATGAAGTATATAGAAGATAGAAACAAAACACAATAGAAAATTAATTGCAGAAATAGCTTGCATGTTTGTGAGTAAATGATAATATGTACTCAACTTAAACAAACACGAACAAGGTGATATTATGACATATGATCGAGATGATAAAGGCCGTTTTAATAAAGGTGATTTTGTAATAAATAAAGACCCTTTCCATAGGTACTATAATCAAAAGGGTGTAATTGCTACTTTAACGGGTTTAATTGAACGTCACGAGGATCATTCTATGTTCCCTAAATTAAAGAAAGGTTTATACCGATTCCAAGAATTTAAAGTACAATATCATAACAGAGAATCTACAATTTTAACAACTTCAGAATGGTTTGTTGAATATTAAAATGTGACAAAGATCGCTTGCAAACGTGGGCGGTCTTTTGTATTATATACACATACATGAGGCGGGGTGAAATACCCGAAGACAAACACCACCCCTGCGTGATCGATAGTATTAATAGAATTATAATTTAACGAGGTAATGAGATTCATTATCAAATGAGAATGATAAGCATTTAATAATTGAAATGATTTGAAATTGATAGAAATAATTTTAGTAATTGTTACAAACTGAATTCAAAATTTTGGATCTCTTTTTTCTATTTTTACCTAAAATTTTTAAAATAATTTATGTACTTGTATGTAAAATTTTCACCTTTGTAAGTTAACAACCCTACTCACCTTCGATAATTTTTGTATTTTTATGTAAAATTTGTAGAGTTGTTGAATTTCAATTTTCCAATTGTATATTAAAATTACCCTCTCAGGCTGGATTGTTCTCCTTCCAGAGGGAAGTTGTAAGTATTAAACTCACTGGGATAATGACTTCTTAAAGTATCATCATAATGTTTTGCAGCCTCTATTTCACACTTGAAACCACCTTTATAATATTTAACACCACCTCTTATAAACTCAACTTTGTATGTGTAACCTTGTTTCTTAGTAGATCTTCGGTAAACACCTTTAAATCTAGTAGTTTTGTTTTTACTTTTCCTTGAATTATAAGAGTTGTCAGCGCGGGTACAAACTCTTAAATTACATCTTCGATTGTCTAAAGTCTTCCCATTAATATGGTCAGTCAATAACCCATGTTTATTTTTAATAATATTGTGGCAGAAGTTCGTTCTCTTTTCTGAAAAAGTGAAACCTTCAACACTCTTCAACCTTTCCTTATTCTCTTTAGAAAGGTTCATTATTACGTAGTTTTTACCTTTAATCCAAACTAATTTATTAAGTTCTTTATAAACATCTTTATCTACGTATGTGAAACCTCTTACTTTAAAACCTTTTATTTTGTTACCTTTTAAGTAGGGAAGTTTATAATATTTCCCGTTATGTGTGAGAGGATTCCAAGCCTTCATAATATTCTCAAAAGATTCTCCTAGACTGATACCCTTAGCTTGTAAGTACAAACAATCTTCACAATAATTAGTATTCTTACTCACCTTTTTAGTGAAACTTCTATAAGATTCACAATAATTACAGAAATGTGGATTTTCTTTACTTAGGGGGAGTTTTGTATTAAAACATTCTAGACTCTTTTCTATTTTATCTTTCTCCTCTTTCTTATCTACACAACCACAATTGATTGAAACCAACTTATCCGGATTATTACCTTTTAGATAAGATAAAATTCTATTAGGTATGATAAAAACCTGAGAGCAATGACATTTGAAGGAAGTGAAATACTTACCATTATCTTTAAAGTAAGAAAGTGGCGTTGATCTCGTATATTCCCTTTTAAAATACATATTACCAGCAATACCTTTAGGTGGTTTCTTTGACTCTAAAAACTCATTATCAACTAACTTTATATGATATTTACTCATGATGTTTCTCCTTTTGTTTTGTAACCCTGTAAATTAAATTATCAATTTTTCCCTGAAATTTTAAGCTGTCACAACATTATCACACTTATGCTTACGTTTGTATGGAATGTTATCTTGTCTCACAATACGACTCACAGTGGCTTCTGAGAAAGGTTTACCTCTGACTGTAGTAATGCCCTTACTATTAAGTTTCTCAGCTATCTGAGACAGTGTGAGAGCGTTATTTGAGTACTCTAACATGTCTTTAATAATATTAACTATTGGTTCCCTATCTTTCTTACACTTCTCACTAATACGAGTGGTTTTATGCAGGTGCTTGTTCTTTTTCATAGACTCTTTCCATTTGGGAGAATTACCTCCCCATATAAACTTCTCACCTGACTCTTCACAACGCTTCTTCTTAGCTTTGTATGTATCTTTAAATCGGTTAGATGTGATCTTACCTTCACGTTCTGCAATGGTAAACTCCAAGTGTTTTTGTAAATCATCAGCATCTGGAGCATTAGCTAACACAAAGTTGATTGTCTCCATAAGTTCTGCACCAGTACGAACGTTACGTGCAAGACGGTCAGCTTTAGAAACTAACAAGGTTAAACCTTTATCTTCCTTACAACGCTCCACCAATCCTCTAAAGATAGGACGCTTAGTGTAATATCCACTACCAGAGATATTTTCTTCATAAGTCCCTTCAATGGTGTAAGGAATACCTTGATCTTCAAGTTGCTTGAGGTATGAACGAATAATGTATTCTGCAGTAGCATGAGTATGCTGTGTATGACCATCTTGTGCATCTTTAGATTTACGTGAATAAATTAGAAATCTGTACATAATAAAAATCCCCGTGAATAATGTCTCTTTGTTAATAAAGATTATTACTCACGGGGAACAGTTTGTCAATAGAAAATTTTAAGTTTTAAGCGAAATTGTTCAACTCTTGCAAGTAAAACTCTCTAGCCTTATTACTAAGGTACTTACCTACCTCTTTCATTGTAAGATTATTGCTTTCCAATACGTCAGCTTCTTCTTTATTAATGTCCTTATTTACCCAACCAATATATTGACCAACCTTCTTCTGATCAAGACCAACTTCTTGTAAACCTTGTTGTAGTCGGTTGGTTGTTACTGCATAGTCTACAAATTCTTGGATAGAGGCTAATTTTTCTGGACAAATTGCGGCTACAGACTTAACTTTAGATACGGAGTGTTTCTTACCTTTTGTTTTGAACCAAGAACCACTATCCCAACAATAGTTGTGGTCAACAGGTGTCCAAACATAACCTTCACCAAGAAGAGCATCGTTACCCTCTGCATCTTTTAAATTAAGTTGTTTACTTACAGGGCAACAATTTTCAACCTCTTCAGTGGCCTTAACTAGTTCGTTTTGAGAAAATTCTGGATTGTTAAAGTCAATATCTACGCGCTTAGTGGGAAAATCCATAATAGAGTAGATCCCGTCAAAATGTGTGTCATTTGTAGTTAAGCTTTCAGTAGTGTATACAGGTAACCAACCTTGTTTACTTTCTTTACAGGTATCTCCCGCCTTTACTCCAAAAATAAAGAAACTTCGCTTAGGTAGGTAAGAAATACCCACCCCCTTTCTGAACACCACTACCACACCATTCACCTGAAATCTTAATAGGACGAAGGTCACTTCCATAGTGGTTCTTAACAAGGATAATAGCTTGATTAACCACATCGTTAACACTATCCATTCTTCGACTCATACTTTGTGCAAATTCAGAATTATCTGAGAGTAGAGTAAACTCTTCATCTTTTACGTAACCTAGTAAATTGTTCTTACTGTGGAAACTAATAACTCCATCTTCGTGTAAAACGATACTACCATTTGTACCATGTAGCTTGGTTGTACCTAGATAACTTAAAGTAGGTACTGGACGTGTTTTATCAAACTTGGCATTCCCTTCCCCATCAATACCTGTAAAGGTTGCCTGTTCCTTGATACTCTTTACTACATTACGAAACTGGTTAGTACTGTGGAATTTGTAGTTAATTGGGTGTGTCATTCTATTTTCCTCTTTTTAAAATGGTTGTTTGTTTCTACAAGGTAAATATTACTCTTCTCCTTTCACCTTGTCAATATTAATTTCTCAATTTTTCCCTAAAATTTCAATTTCTTTCTTAACCTTAACAATTTTCCTTTGTGTCTCCATGATCTCCTTCATCAACAGAATGTCAGACAAAGGTGCAATGGACTTCTTAACACTCTCCAATTCATGTAAATCTTCTTGTAAATTCTTAACTACCCAAATAAGACATTTTAGTTTTAAAGTGTTTACAATGGTTTTGATCATAGTTTGCTCTCATCTATTTGTGTTTATCTACTATAGATAGGATAACCTCTAAATCCTCTTTGTCAAGACTTTTGTAATTACTCAGTAGATTTTCCAGTGAAGCTTTTACTGACCTGTTGAGTTTGTATTTATCGATAATCTCTTGATGCTTTTCTGTAAAAACTTCTGCTGTTATGAAAGTCCAACGATCAGTTCCCTTTTTATGGCCTGTATCTATATCATAACGATACTCTACACCTTTAAATGTAGTAACTAACATGGTTTTAGTAGTTCGTTTAAATCTTTCTACAGTCCAACCGTGACGACTTTCAACCCAAACCTTGTCACCTTCCTTTAATGCTTCAAATTGTTTTCTTTTGGTCATACCCACACCCCTTAATTTTTATATTTCCCTTAGTGTTAACCTTAACACCACCAATAGTAACTATAACGTCTTCAGGTTTATATTGCAACCCTTGAATTTCAAATAAAGCTTTGGTCATTGTGTAAGGGGCACCACCCTTTCGTAAACAATAACTCTTAGGTGAATCTGATAGACAATAATACCCAAACTTCACTTCACCTTTAGGAATATTCCTATTGAGGTAACTGAGTATCTTCTGTTTAGCTTTCTTATTTGATGTTCGTCTACTCATATCAATCAACCCTATTCGTTACATAACTACGCTCGGTATTTCCATACATCTCATTAAGCTCCCTACAGCGTTCTAAGGCTCTCTGACAGATATCTGATGTACAACTACCTTTTGTATTGTCAAACACCTCCTCCACCTCCTCACGGAAGGATATGACACCTTTTACATCAATGTGTTTCTCAATTTTAATGATTTCGACAACTGTTGTGATATTCATAGTTTTCTCCCGTGTGAAATTAAAATAGGAGAAGAGATTTCTCCCCTCTCCTTCTAATATATTAAGCTGACGTGATTGAAATTTCAAGGTCTGTGATATCTAGAGGTTGAAGCTTCACTTCATTACCATTTCGGTTAAGGATATCTTGGTTGATACGTTTAGTACGAACTTCATTATACTCATCGATAGCACGTTTCAAGCTACCATCAAGAGCAAGCTTTAGAATAGTCATCTCTGGTTGCTCACCTTGTGGAACGTGAACTTCTTTGTATTGTTTAACAATAACTGTTTGAAACTCTTTAGCTTCTTTCTTGTCGTTAGAGATGATTTTTACGTTTGCGAATTGAGTTGTCATAATATTATTTCCTTCTTTTTGTTTAAATATATTTAAATACGTTCTTTAATTTCTTCAGAAAGCTTTCTCCAAGCTTCATATATTTCAGTTTCCATTTCATGTTGCCAGTCATCTTCAAAGTTGTCAAGCAAATTTTCAATAGAAACTTCTTCTTTTTCTTTACGAGCACCAAATACCACTTTGTAACTGTCCGTTTGTTGAACAAGGTTTACAAAACCTGCATTATCTACTACTTTGACATTGTTGTTACCTGCTTCACGTAATCGGTCAGCTTCTTCATGACTTGATGTAATCAGTTTACCATCATATTCCTCATTGTAAAGCTTTTCTGCACTTTTTCTGAAAGTTGGAGAGGATATATATTCGTGATGTAAATATTCCATACTTTTATCACCACTTGCCATACTTGAAACAAGACGATCACTTAAATCTTCATCCACTTCTTGTTTAGACATCTTACCAATTAATGATTTAGTTTGCCATTGAATATCAAAAGGTTTCAAGGATTTACGGTCACGGTCAAGTTCAAAACATTCTGGTGGAAAGTCAAACCCGTACTCGCTATCGAAATGATCTACAAACAACCCACCTACATAAATACGTCCCTTGTGTTGTTCTTCTAAAAGAATCGTACCTTCATCAGTGGTGAAGTGTTCGTATTCATCTTGCAATTGAAGTGTGTTATTTACAATACGTTCCATGTCAGAATCTGTAACACCTTCAATAACTACAGTATAATCTTCATCTGGATGATCTGCAGGCGTTTCTTCTATTGCAATTACATCATGTTCAAACTGGTCACTATATACGATAACGGGTTTCCAAACAACATCACTGTTATACATAGTAATATGCATCCCTTCCCGTAATAGTACACAAATCCCTGAAGTTAATCCATCGCCAAACTTACCTCTTTGAGAGTCGTCATTACGTTTAGAAGAATAACCTGCTAAAAGAGTTTTACGTTCGAGTCGTGTGTTGTAGTTTCGTAATGTTAGAGTATCATCCTTATGGATGAATTCCCCTCCATTCTTATTATCAAGATAACCTTGAATAAACTCACGTACCCCTGCTTCCCAACTCCACTCATGGACATTGTTTGGATCAGCACCTAATTCAAATAATTGCATCATTTCTCCTTTTATTCAGCACTCATACTAAACGTCAAATCTTCTGGTGATGTAGCTTGAGCTGTTGAACACGTACCATATTTTACAAAGATATATTTTTCATTGTAGGATGAAATAATCCCTTCATCCAATGCACATCGATTCTTGTAAATCACTTTACGACCAATATCTTCTTGTGTCAATGTTTTAATGTCAATCATCCTAAACTCCTAGTAAGACCTCTGTTGGATTGTTAATGGTATGCTTCTCATCCTTGTAGCAGTCGTAGTACAAAGCTTTTAGTAGAGTGTTGTTGTGTGTTGAAGTACTAGTGTTTGTATTCATCACAATAAAACTAACACCATATTCATACCAATCCTTACCGCCCTTAACAACATTGTAGTACTCTGCCAACACTCTTTCAGATTTGCAAGCTTTATTTACCGTTTTCTGATGTGCTTCAAATTGAGCCTGTAAGCGTCCCAGACTGTCCATTAATAATCTTGGTGTGATTGTATCGCTAAACAGTAATAACGTACTCTCAAGGTCATGTAGAAGGTTTCTGATAGCTTGGTGCTGCTTGCTTTCAATAGAATAGAAGCTATCTACAATTTTAGTACATCGTGCTTCATGTTTCTTTTCTTTCCCAGAAGGTGTGTCTGATGTAAAGATCTTACCGATTGGATAAGACATTAGAATCTCACAATCACGTAACACACTTGGAAAGCTTTTCTGTAAATTAGGGTACATACTATTCCTCTTTATATTCCACACCAAGAAAGAAAATCTTCTCTTGCTTGGCAAATGTCAAGGCTTCTTCCATCGTTTCAAAATCTAAAGCTCTTGAATGGTGATTTTTCCAAACAGGAATTCGGTTATCTGAACAACACTTACCTGCGTAATATTTCTGATCATCACTTACAATATAGTACATTGTATTACTCCTATTCGTAACTTTGGCACTTCATCGTGTGGAAGAGATTATCGTAAAACTTCACCATCTTATCAACATTTTTCCTAGAATATTCAACATTAAACACTTCTCCATTTTCAGATTTAAATTGAACAGAGGAATCTATCTGTAAGTCTTGTGTTAGGTTTTTAGGTAAAACGCTGTGATTAGGTAAAAGTTTAAAATCATAAAGATTTACATTGATGAAGTAAAGAATTTTACCCTCTTCACCACGTACTTTCAATTGATAACTTTTAACGTAAGTGTTATTACTGTTCATCCTTTGGTCACAAAACTCTTTAAAACCTTTCTCAATAAGTTGTTGTTCAATCTTCATTATTCTTCTCCAAAATTACGTTCTTCACCAGAAAACAATCCAATGTATGTATCATTCTCTTCCTTTAATTTAACACGCTTACGGGTTTCTTTTGCTTCCTTACCCCAAATCTTATAATCTTCGAATTGCTTTGTCAACTGTTTTTGTCCAGTGATGATTAATTCTGCACCAAGCCAATCAGCAACATCTTCCCAAGAAGAAACAGCATCGATACGTGTAACATTGTGATCAGCTTTTCCATTAATGAAATACGTGTACATGGCTGTACCTGCAACTTTATTCACCTCTACTCGAAGAGTGTACTCACCATTGTCAAAGATTGCTTTAGCTGCTCGGTGTGTTGCAGGTGTGTAGATGTATTTAGTCATTTTGTTTCCTATTTAGTAGAGTATTGGCATTCTGTAGCGTTTAAAATTCGACCATCTTCGAGTTGAATTAGTGTGGTGAAAGGTGATTCATTGTCATCTCTCACAATAACCCCATTAATCATCTCGCTTGTGTCGTAGTTAAAACAAACACTCACTTCCCGATTCAACCAATCACCTTGTTTAGGAAATTTATCTTTTCCAATATTTTTATGAACACCCATTATTCTTTCTCCAATAAACCTTTAGAAATCAAGTAGCAAATAGCAACAGCACGTGGATGATTAAAATCTCCTGAAAAATCTACAAAGAAACTGGTATCTGTGTGACAATTACCACCCCCTTCCTCATACCAGTGCAGGTTTATCTTTTCTTTCATTATCAGGTTTGTCCAAGAACTGTCTAAACTGCAAAAATCAATCCTCTGTTCTTTCCCCGATTCAGTGAGGATATACAAACTTTCATCTCTAAATTGATCACAATCCCCTGAAAAAACTTCATTGCCAAAGATATCCCGTTGGGGTAGATATTTAATGAAAGGTTGAGATTTCATTTCTTCTTTAGCAACCATTAAATTTATCTCAAAATCTGATAAGTGTGTAAATTGATTATCCATTGTTACCTCCTTTAAATCAAACTAACAGACCAAGTGTATACATCTTTAGATTCAATGTAAATATCTTTTTCACGTCCATCGTCATGTTTCAATGTAACTCGGTAACAATTAGCCATGTGACAACGTTCAATAGAATATTCATCACTTTCCCAACCAACACAACGTTTACCACCTAATACGTTTTCTTTGAAAGAGTTTTCATGCAAATACACCATTTCAATCGTAGCTTTAACCATTTGGTGTGCATCTTTCAATTCTTGAAATAATAAGTTTTGTTTTAAGTTCATAATTACTCCTCCTCATCCCATGAGTAACTTTCAGGAATTGCAATTTTAAAAATTCTATCTCTTTCTTCTCGTAGTTGAGAGATTTTAATATCTTGTGCGTAGTGAGCCTTTCTTTTGTGACAAGTTCCATTTAAGAACTCTAACCATCTATCTTCATCAAAAAGTTTGTCAAGTTCATCTTTACGTTCACTGATCATCAGGTCTAACACGGATAACGTATGTTCTACTTCACTTGAGAATTTAGGTACCAGTTTCATATCTATCCCTTATCGTAAGTAACAATCTTTAATTTGAGTCCAGTTTAGTGCTTTTGAAATCTTTGTCAATACATTTCGATCGTAAACTTTATTCCCGTCCATATCAAACCAATCATAATACAATCCTGCATCAGTAGATTTGTACTTCTCATGTTTCAATTCTTTACTTGTCGTCCAGTAATGGAACTCGGTAGGACGTTTGAATAGTTTAGAGAAGATAGTAGATTTCTCCGTCCAAAACACTTCAAAATTACCTTGATCATTGTTTGTTGCGTAACCGTAAGATTTCATAATTATTTCTCCTTAAATCAGTATTTCTCTTAACATGCACGGCTATATTACAACCGTACAAAGTAAAAGTCAACGTTTTTATTTAACCACTTTAAAAATAGAAAACATCAGGTATTCATCTGAAGGACTCTCATCAACACTTTCACCTACACAATCTTTGCCACGATAACCACCATTTTTATGAAAACGTAAACCACCTTCAGCAATCTCAAGATTAATGATATAAGAATCTTCTCCAAATTGCAAATTACGTAGTTCAGGATAGTATTGAAGAAGTGTCGCTAGAATAGCTTCATCGTCTTTCTCTAGGTCAGTCAATCCATAACTGTGGATAAACTCCTTTCCCTCTTGCCTAGCTTCACTTAACTCATGGAGAGATTGTACGTTAACAACTTCGCTTTCATTTCCGTACAACTCATCATAACACTTCTCAATATTATTGTAAGTCCACCTCAAGTACATATCACTGCCAAAATGTAGAGCTACACCTTCTGTTTCATCAATAATAATCTC
>CEUX01104735.1_pt1 | contig 19847 bp, 30 predicted proteins | sample 531361 | NCBI WGS metagenome assembly CEUX01 (sample SAMEA2622736, study PRJEB7988) | marine metagenome | isolation source: saline water (ENVO:00002010), including
TCTTTGAAGAAGAAATTGGTATGGGATTGTGGCCAGAGGTGTCAAGAGACAGTCTTGTAGGCAGCTCAAATGCTGCTTTTAGCGGGTCTTCAAGGGCAATGTTTAATGCAGGATATGAAGATGACTATGTTCTAAACATCCTTAAAAAATCTAGAATGGGCGACATAGACATGATGGTACCTGAAGATAGGAAAGCATACTTGTGGAGCTTTCTTTCTGGAAAAGAAGCCTATGAAGGTGCTCAAACCGGCCAGGGTATCGGGTGGAGCTCTGGTGAAAGATCTATTGTTTATGTTGGTCAAAATGATGGAGCAACTAGGCAAAAAAATAAAAAAACAGGAGATGTTACTGTTACGCCTAGAACAAAACCAAAAGGTGAACAGATAAACTGTATATTTGCATACACACAAGGTGATAAGCCAGTAAGGTTTGTTCAAGTTGATTTTGAGTTTGTTCCATATGCAGAAGATACAGGAATGCCAACTGATCTAGCTGTTTTAGGTCACTATTCTGCTGAAGAAGATATGGAAGTAAATGTAAAAGGGGCGTATAGAGCAAAACTATTACAGGCAATAGTTAGAATTGTAACTTTTATTGAAGCTCCAGTTTTCTCTTCTGCAACAAGAGTAGTCCCAAGAACTTCTGCAAAGCCTGGAAGAGCTGTTCCACAAAGCGAAGACGAGTCTGACCAAGACGAAAGCGAGTACGTTATTCATAAGGGCTCTAGCAGATCAAAATTTCACACAGGCGCTGCAGAATACACATTTTCTGGAGATCATGGTGTAAGAAGAAGACTCTTGAGGCTAGGTGCAAGAGCTTTTGGTAACGTAGCATATAGAGAGCTAACGACACCCACAGAGTCAAAATATGTACAAGATCTTGATGTGATATTTGAAATAATATTTAAAAGTCCGCCAGAAGATAGCGACATAAGAGATTTACACTCTTTTAGAGGTCTAATTAGACTAATTAAAAAATATATACCAGAAAAAGCATATGAGATTATGATGGGAATACCTGGACACGCAAGAGCTAATGGGTTTGTACAAGAACTATTCGGCCCAGCTGCTCAAAACCAATATGCAAACGATGATACATCTGATGAAGAGTATAAGACAGCAGCACTAAGTATATATTTAGAAGAGTTTCCTTCATTTTTGACTCCTAAGTTTGAAGCCGATATTGAAAATATGAGAGATGATTATTACTCTCTACAACGAAAAAAGAAGAAAAACTAGATAACAATCAGCTTTTTATTACCGGTCGTGAATTTAAAAAGCCCAGTTAGTCTGTGAATAGCAGTAAACATTCCTGTGAGCTTCCTTCTAACCTTTCGATTATCTATGTCTGCCATAAATACAATACCTTCAACTGGCTTTCTTAGCAAGTGAATTTCACTGGCTCTTTCAATGCCCACTTCTAGTTTCATACTCCACTTATCAGATAACTCCTCTATATCACCATTTGCTGTGTTAATAACTTTAATTGCATGATTAGACTTTGCACTTACAATCTCTTTAACGCTATTCTGAAGATCGTCTATCTGCGTAAAGTCTTTTGCAAGCTCAAACTTGAGGCAATCGAATACTAGCGATCCTATTTTCTGGATAGTATTTTCAAGACGTGATATTGAGCTAGCAAGTACAAGGATTTCATTTTTTTCAATCAACTTGACTTCTTCCCAGATTTCCTTATATGAGTCTGGAAAAATATTCTTTATATGCGAGACAGTAAATTCTTTTTTTGCTTTTTCTGAAATACGCTTTGCGACATTTTTTCTAATCTCATTTGGAATATTTTTATGATTTTTTCTAATATAGTCTTCTACAGCAATCGTAGCGTATTCACCAAGAGTGCTTTCAATAGTTAGATTTTCACCATGCTCATTAATTAGACTTACAATACTTTTTTTAATATTTCTTGTCGTGCCTGCTCTTTCTTTTTGTGTTGCAATATTTTTTAACACAGGTACAGGGCCAACAGACCAAGTTCTTTCTTTGTGATCAATGTAGAATCTTTCTACTGATGTGATCTTTGAGAAGCTTTCTGTAACCAAGCTAGAGCTTACATCTAGCCCGTAAGGTGAAAAAGGCCTGATAAACCTAATATAGTTTGAAGAGTATCTAATTGTAACAGGTACAAGAGGTGTGATCATGGCTGATTCAATTACTATTTTTCCATTTTGAAATATATTATCGATGTCTTCTTGCGAAAAAGTAGAAAGATGCTGCTCAAGCACAAAGTACGCAGACTTAAATCCTTCTCTTGTAATTTCACTATAGTTTTCATCTATAGTTTTCCAAGTTGCGCCTCTAGATTCAATAATTTTTCTATCCAGTCTTTTCCCAAAGATCTTTAGCTCTCCATCTTTTACAGTAAATGTAAGATTTTGACCGTCCATCTTTTCTTGAACTTGTATATTGTTATTAACAATATCACTAGAGACTACGAGCAGTTCTCTAAAAGACATGTCTAGATCTTCATAGAAGTTTAAAATATGTGTTTCCATTGCATCTTCTTTGCCCATGCTTCCTCCGTTGTTTAATTTTACCACAATATCAGTAAAATTACATGAAACTAAAAAGTACAAAGACTAAAAACAGCAGATATTTAACTTTAAGCAGCTGTAACGTTGAGAAGCTAATGAAAAATAGTACAATTAGAAAAATTATAAGAAAGATAATATTAAAAAACAGCAGGCAAAATCTTGAAAAATGTCTAGATGAAGCACTAGTCAGAGTTACACTTGAAGATGGCAACGTTGAGACGTACCATATAGGTGATCAAGAAATAGACATGCTGAGAGGTTTTTTCACAGATATCGAGTCTGGCCTCGGTCGCTCCACATTCAGTGCTAGCACATTTCCAAGTGCTGCATCTCATGGAATAGCAAAGAAAAGAAATACGCTTCTGAAGAAACTAAAAAAGAGAGGCTTCGGAGAGACCGGTGAAGATGGCAAGCTAACACAAAGCGCACTAGACGCACAAGAAGAGCTTGATAGGTTTGAAAAAGAGACTATATCTGGAATAATAGAAAGCCTAAAAAGTGAAGATTCAATACCAGAGATAAAAAAATGGCTAAACAGTTCTGGCATATCTGAAGAAGATGAACGCTTTAATATGTTTTTTGAAAGGCTTGCAAACGTCTATATAGAAGCAGGCGGCGCAGGATATTTTATTAGCGCAGTTGACAAGCTCATATCTCCCGGCGCATCATCGTTTGAAGAGTTTTTTAGCTTCCAGCCACCGCCTCTAGTTGGATCTACAGATATAACGCTGTCTGATAGGAGCCTTGTCGGTGTCTCAAGTCTTAATACTATGACCGGTGGTGGAAGCAAAGGTCAAGAGGTTGGAAAAGGTGAAATAGCTATACCGTTTATGTTCATGAAATCAAACTGGGCAAGCGGAAATGCTGTTTATGATAATTTTATTGATGATACAGGATGGCATTTAAAAGAGCTGCCAGAATCAGACTACGCTGGTGGAAAATCAATCAGGCTCGGCAAGCAAGGATACGCAGGTAGTGGTGTTCAAGTATTTTTAACATCTGTTGCTGGAATGGATGCAAGCGCTCTAGGCGTAATGCCACCTTCTGGAAAAGACGCCAAAGGGTCAAGAAAAAGCTCCCTTTTAAAAAATATGTCAACCATAGTCTCTGCTATGAAACAAGGCTCAGGATACTTTTCAATAAGTGAAGACGAAATCAATGTAGAGCTTGAGACTCCTGAATCAAGGGGTAGGCTAGATAGAGCAGAAGCAATAGCAGCAATTAGAAAAATCCAAAATCGGCTTAATCATGAAATGATTGAAAGAAGCGTAAATATCGACGGCAACGCTGGTGGTGTATGTTATTTCACACCAGAGACATCAACGTTTCATTTTCACGGTCTTGATTCGATTGGCTGCGCAGGTGCAACACAAGGCTCACACAGAGTCTCAAAGAAGCAAACACCTCTTCTTGATACTGTGCTTTCAAATATTCATCTAGCAGATTTTCATGAAGTTGATGACGCTGAGGAATCGATGATAATGACAAATCTTGTGTCGTCACTTGGGACAAGTGCAGAAGAGATTTTGTCATCGTTAACAGATAAATTTGCCGGGATAGGTTTTAAGGTTGCAAAGTCTAGCAAAGATAGCGCTGAAAGAGCTGCAAAAAGCTATTCATCTGATCCCTCGCAAGACATAAGATCTCTTCCAAAGCTCCAGGCAACTGTTTCATTAATTAACGATATGAGTGAAGATGACATAATAGATTTTAAAGAAGATATTAAAGATCTCGTTTCTAGATTTAGAGACACTAAGAACAAGGTGGCACTCATAAGCAACCAAAGTCGACGCAAGCTTTGGAGAAGAGCAGGAAGAGACATGACTGATATTGCAGATGACAATAGATGGGTTGCTGATGATGTGCAGTCTGACGCAAGGGAGATATTAGGGAGAGGTTTTCTTGAATAAGAATATTCCAGAAAGAATATCTGAGCAAATAGACTTTGTTGCGTCGTATGCAGGTGACTGCGATGACTGGGTTACTATCAAAAAGCAAGTAATGCTAGGTATACCATCAAAATTGAGAAAGCTATTTTCTACAAGAGATAGAAAAACAAAAGAGCAGAGCTTAAATGATTTTGAAAAAAATATAATTAATTATTATAAGAATATAACAGGAGTCGACCTGAAGGTCAGGACTCTAGAAGAGAGGCGAAGTTTACAAAATGTATGTTGATTCAGAAAGCTTGAGAATGATTATAAGAGAAAGTCTCGAAGCTTCCTTGATTAAAGAGACAATACCGTCTGGTGGCCCGTCTATTGGTGCACAAGGTTACAGAGCAGAATATGGGCTATGGAGACAATATAAAAGACAAATGGTAAACATATTTCATCCTACACAGGGTAGCATTATTAGTGCTTTAAAGTATGTTCTTACTTCTCCTTTAGCACTAACATTTATAACTTTTGTATTTGGAAATGAGCTTGCAGATCTATATAGATATATTACAGGTAGATTTGAAGAAATATTTCAAAACACTGTTGCCGCCATAGAAGAGTATAATGCAACAGACAAAGGATACGAAAAGAATATAGAGCTAGTTATTGACGCTTTAAAAGAAGACTTGCTAGATATGACTTCAGATCTTGAGTGGCTAAAAGAAGCAGAAACGCTAGAAGAAGTGTTTATAGGAATGGAAGAAGTGTTTAAAGTAGAAGGCCTCTCAGAGAGCTACATGGAGTGGGTTGCCAAACATGAAGGCACAGAAGGATTTGATGGATCGATGCAAGAAGCGTTTTTAACTTTAAAGAACTTTATTTTACCCGGCTTCTTTGGTAGCGCGCTTTCTAGGTCAAGAGACTACTTTGTAAATGTGTTAGACAAGACAGGCGCCGATCGGGTTTCGAAATTTCTTGATGGAATAATTGATACACTTTTGCCAGATATTTTAAAAGACAAGTAAACTTTGGTATACTGTATTGTTAAGATGTATCACAGGAGGTTTCTATGAGTAATTCAAATAGCCAATGGGTTCCAGAGATAATGTATGAAGAAAGTGGCGAAGGGCTAGGTTCAAATATACCGTTTATAATGGTTCCAGAAGATGAAACGATGCCAGAGCTACTATATGTATTCGAGAGCAGAGAGACAGGAGAGACAGAGCCGGGACTATCAGGAGATGAAGTTCCAGTTGTTCAATGGGATCTCCATCAATACGCAGATATGGCGCTTCTTAAAGAAAGGCTAACTGTTATAGAGTATGATAATGTTAGGTATGCACTCGGCCTAGAGTCTCTCGGCGCAGCAGCAGACGCTGGTCGCGAAGTAACAAACAAAATAAGAGAAAATTTAGAAAATAAAGAATAGCACTTTTCTATTTTAATAGATATTTAAAGAATAGGAGTGGAGGAATCAATGAATTTTGATATCGATAGGCTGGCAAGGTTGTCTGGGCTAGATGGAAGCGAAAGTGTTTCCATTCTTAGTGAGGCAGGAAACAGAAGCCAGCATGAAGATCCGGGTCTAAAGAAAGACGGAACAGCAGATAACGGTCAGGGAAATCAACTAAATGAGCTAGAATATTCTGATGCTGTATCTAGTGATGTATCACTAGATGATGACGATATAGTTTTAGAAGTAGATGAAAATGATCTTAGGAGAGAGCTTAGCGAAATGAAAGCCCAGAGGGTTAACGAGTCAAAGCTGAGACATGTCATAAGAAAAGAGCTAAATGATATAATTTCAGAGCTAGATAGCGTTAACATGACTGCTTCTTGGCTGTATGGTGATAACAAACCCCAAAGGAGCAAGCAAGGCCAAATATCTAGAGGATTTTTTGGCATAGGCTTTTAATATAATATGAAGTTACACGAATCTGTTATTAAAAAATTAGTTACAATTTATTCAAACTACGGTGGCTATAGAGATGAGCACCGACTCCACACAGAGCTAAAATCTCTTGATCTTTCTGTATACACTAAGCAGACAGGAGATAAAAATGATATAATAGTTCTTTCTGAAGAGCTTAAAAGGTACATACCACAGTCTAAGTGATTTGTATTTTCTAAATTATTTAAAAAAGCAGGGAACTTACCCTGCTTTTTTTATATTCGTTCCTTGAAGTTTGTGTATAATCTTTTGTACGGGAGGATATTTTGTCATTTTCTGTTGGTCAAGTGCTATATGTTTTTATGAATAAAAACAGGGCAGTAATACCTGTGCAAGTTGTAGAAGAGGTTACAAGAAAAACACTCGATGAAAGCACTGTTTCTTATATAGTTTCATTGCCAGATAAAGATAGATCAACTATCAGTCTTGATGAAATTGATTCTGCTCCGTTTAGCTCTCTAGATAGTGTTAGAGATCATATGATAAAAAATGCTAAAGATGCAATAGAATCTATTATAGAAAAATCTAGAAAAACCTCTACTGCATTTTTTGGAAACGCTGCTGAGGAAATAGAAGATGCCCAAGACAAGCCCGAAGAAATAGAAACAGCGCGAGAAGAAAGTGAAGATATTTTGCAAGGTGCAGAAAAGCTAAATGTGGACCTGGGGGGCGGTATGAAAGCCAGAATTGACCTGTCAGGTCTTGATAAATCATAGTTTTAAAGATGGATTTTATAAATGAAAACAATTTTAAGAGATGAGCAGTTGAAAAATTTAAGACAGACAGGCGTGATAAGCGATAATGAGATTGTTTTGAAAGTCGGGGACCTATATGTCGCAGAAAATATAGTTACCAAAGAGAGAAGGCAAGTTGATGTTCACAATGTTTTAACTGAGTCTAGCAAAAGAGTTCTTAAGGGATAGCAAAGTGGATACAAACAAGCTAATAAAATTTGATATAAACACCAGAGATGAAATACTTGACGGTGTTAATACACTCGCCGACTCTGTAAAAGTAACTATGGGACCAAAAGGAAGAAATGTTATAATAGAAAATCCCGGATCATATCCTATTTTAACAAAAGATGGCGTGACAGTTGCTAGTGCAATTAACTTAAAAGATCAATTTAAAAATCTAGGTGCTCAAGTTATAAAAGAAGCTGCTTCTAGAACAGCAGAAGAAGCTGGTGATGGGACAACGACTGCAACAGTATTATCACAGGCGATATTTAAAGAAGGTATAAAAATGCTTTCTGCAGGTTTTGATGGATCTGAAATAAGAAAAGGGATCAGCTACGCAGTAGACTCATGTATCGCCGGCCTGGATGATTTGTCAATAGATATATCAGAAGATGCTCAAATAGAAAACATAGCGACAATATCTGCAAATGGTGAGTCTGAAATTGGAAAGTTAATTATGGATGCAATATCATCAGTAGGGAGAGATGGCGTTGTCACCGTAGAAGAGGCAAAGGGATTTTCAAGCTCACTTGTAACTGTCGAAGGTCTACAAATTGATCGTGGGTATATATCACCCTATTTTATAACAGACCAAGATAAAATGGCATGCGAGCTATCTTCACCCTACGTGCTACTATGTAACAGATCAATTACAAGTCTTAGAGAAATAACTCATATCCTTGAGCAAGTGTTATCTGAAAAAAGATCATTATTAATAATTGCAGATGAGATAGAAGGAGACGCATTGCAGGGTCTTGTTCTCAATAGCGCAAAAGGAATTATTAAAGTTTGCGGCATAAGATCGCCAGGCTTTGGTAATTCAAGAGTTAGCATGCTTCAAGATTTAGCAATAATGTTAAACGCAAGAGTAATATCATCAGGAGAAAACTTAACAGATGTAACACTTGAAGATCTTGGCGGATGCAAGAAATCATTTACGCATAGAAGCGAGACTGTGTTTATAGGGTGTGATCCAGATAAAGAAAAAATAGAAGACAGGGTCTTAGCACTAAAAGAGTCTTTAGGACTATATGATATAGATCCAGATGAGAAAAGAATACTAGAGATGCGACTTTCAAGGCTTGCAGGAGGCGTTGCTATTCTAAGAGTCGGAGGCGCCACTGAGATAGAGTTAAAAGAGAGAAAAGATAGAGTTGATGATGCCCTCAGCGCAACCCAAGCAGCAATAGAAGAAGGGATTGTTCCTGGCGGTGGTGTAGCGCTTGTGAGACTTTCTCAAAAAATTACTGTACCAAAGAATAAAAAGCATACTGGGTTTGAAGCCGGTATCAATATTGTAAAGAGAGCCTGCCTAGTTCCTTTTAAACAGATAGTTGAGAACTCTGGTGGTGTACCAGATGTAGTTTTACAAAAAGTTCTACATCTAAAGAAAAACTCTGGATACAATGCTGCAATAGCAGAGTATGGAGATATGATGGAGCTAGGGATAATTGACCCAGTGAAAGTTGTTAGATGCGCACTTAAAAATTCAGCATCAGCTGCAAGCATGTTGCTCACAGTTGGATGCGCAATGGTAGACGATCTAGACTGAATAGAATCTGTCTTGTTTTTTTAAAATATCTTTCATATTTAATATGATGGGTAATATTAATGTTCGATCCTATTGATGTATTTCTTCTTGAGTCTCCCTTTAGACTCGATAAAGAGTTGATGAATGTAACAGTGCGCTTGATATGCGACCCAGAGATGCATGTTCCTGATACTTTGACAAGAATAAGAGTGCTGCCAACAGTTGCTGTAGTTGGCCAGAGAGACAAAGTTCAAAGAAGCGATACTGGCGCTACACTTTTAGACATCTATGTAAAGTTTTTACCCAAAACGGGTGGTGTTTACGATAATTTAAAACTTCTTGGAAAAATGATTAAAGGCCTTCCGGGAATACAAATTATAAAATACCTGACTGTAGGTGGAAAAAAAGTAACAATAAAGGGCAAACCTGTAGTTTTATAAAATTTTCGTGTAAACTACTAAAAATGTGTTTAAAATAATATTGCAACGGTAAGTTGCGTATTATTAACTCTCATTTGGAGAAAAAACTAATGGTTGACGTATCGTACATCAGTGATGATGAGCTAAACAGGCTCTATTACGAAAAGCAGAGGAGGCGAACAAAGCTTAAGAGAAATTCCAATCATGAAAAAGCTAAAGTGGTTGAGGTAGAAATATGCTATATTCAGCGAGAAATCACTACTAGAAGAGCTCGCCGAGATGCACACAAGAAGTGGCTACAAGAAAAATCAAAAAATAGAAGGTAAAACTAATTTCGTGTAGTTTTAAATTTTTTATGGTTTAATATACCATAGGAGGAAACATGTCGTCTTCATTATCACTTTACTTAAAAGATGTCTCTAAGGGCTCACTTCTCTCCAGAGAAGAAGAGGTCTGCCTATCTCAAAAAATAGAGAAGGGCGATCAAGCTGCAAGAGATAAAATGGTTGAGTCTAACTTACGTCTTGCTATAAGCATAGCTAAAAAGTACCATCGAAGAGGTCTCAATTTAGAAGATCTAATACAAGAATCAAATATAGGCTTAATGAAAGCAGTTGATCGATTTGACTGGCGCCGCGGATTTAAGTTCAGCACATACGCAAGCTGGTGGATTAGACAGTCTGTTATGCGTCACATAAGCTCACACTCTAGCACTATCAAAGTTCCTGCTCACGCAAGCAGCCTTTCATGGAAAGCATGGAAGCTCTCTGAGGAGTTTGAAAATGAGTTTGGCTGCAAGCCCACTCTTGACGAAGTCGCAGACATTCTTGGTGTCTCTAAGTCTATTTTAAAATCAAGCATTGAGTCATTTAAGTTAAAAAATACAATATCAATGAGTGTGCCATTTGGCGACGATGACGATAGAACACTCGAGGAGTCAATACCAGATGAGTCATACTCAGACCCTGGAGTTGCAATTGATAAAGTTAGAATTACAAAAGCAATCAACACATGTGTGAAGAAGCTTTCTTCAAGAGAGGAAAAGATTATACGTTTACGATTTGGAATTTTTGAAAATAACGAAGAAGAAGGTCACGATTTAAGCCAGTCAGAAATTGACATGATCATGGGAGGTCAAGAGCTATGATGCCAAAAGGACATAAGTCAAAGAATGGGTATGCAACTGTATCTGAGTCGGGAGGGCTAGGCTATAGAGAAATAGCAGAGAAGATGACAGAGGAGGGTGATAAGATGAATCATTCTACAGCAAGAAACGTATTTCTATCTGCGATGTCAAAGCTAGCAAGAGAAATTTGTATTTTACAAGGCATGCCAACAGATCAACAATCTATTAAGAGGCTAGCAGCTGACCCCAGATTTCAGTCTGGAATTATGGATATTATTAAAGATGCAGACGCTAAACAAATCCCTGAAATTTATTTTTGATCTAAATAAGACGACAGCTTTGCTAGAGGCATGCGACTGGGACGAAGAGCGCTATGATTTTGTCATAGGCGCACTTATTGAAAATTTTTCTAAAATAACGTCTGAAGCAAATGCATTTTATAATGTCGACACACTGATAGCTGAAATTAAAAAAAGAATGAGTAGCATATCTTCTGACAAAGAGATAGATATAATAGAGACAATTCTATTAGAAGAATTCAGTGATATAGATTATCAGGAGATTGAATATGAAAATTAGTTGGGAAAACTTTTTAATTAGACGCGGTGTCACACCCATCGCGTACATGCGCCAGTCAAGATCTAGAGACTACGAGACTTTAGTTGCTAACTTAAAAACACTTGGCGTGCGCCCTCCTACAAAGGGCGCTGTTCTTATTGAGCTTGATAAGCTTGCAGCAGAGGACGCACCACCGCCCTCCGCTAAAAAGAGCACCTTGCCAGTAAACGAAACGCCAGCTGTGTCAAAAAGCGTTGCTACAAAGAAGCCCGTGCAGAGTGCTCAAAAAGCAAAAAGCAAAAGGGGCCGGCGCAAGAAGTCTACTAGTGAATAGAAAAAACAATAAGCAGCGTAAGTATAAGATTGGCGACTGCGTAAAAAATCTGAGAGACCAAGAAGTAGGAATCCTTTTAACAAAAGAAAATGGCCATCCAGAATATTGGAAAGTCCTATCTTCTGGAGAGGTTTCTACCTGGTTTGTTCATAACTTATCAAAGGTTTCAAAACCATAGAATGTTCACGCCCAATGATGTTCCAAAGCAGCTTTCTGAAAATGTATTTTTTGATAAGTCAGAACAGCTTGTTGTTGTGTACTTGGATAGAGTTTCTGTTTCTCTTGATCTTTCTGAGTTTCTAGAATTTCTAGAAGAGCTAGACGCGGCAAAAGAAAAGCTTATTTCCGATAGTGACATAGCTATTGGAACTTACGAAGACGGCGAAAAAATTAAAAAGCAATTTATAATATTACCTGATGCTGAGGATATAAACTAGAATGATAAGAAATATTAAACAGCCAGAAAAGATTGATTTGGTAATTCCAGAAATAGTTGTTGATATTAACGATGATATAATGAGAATTGTTAGAGATACTAGGGACACTATGAAAGCAAATAGTTTAAAAAGCCTATCTGCTCCCCATATCGGATTTCAAAAAAGAATATCTTTAGTCGACGTCGACCTGTTTCAAGACAATGCAGGTCTCAGCGGCGTGCTTGTAATGATAAATCCAAATATCACCGATGGAATCGGAGATGTATACGTAGAAGAATCTTTTCTTTCAGAGCCAGACAGGCTGGTTCCAAAAATGAGAGCCTATATATCTGTAGTTGAATATACAGATATAAACGGTAAAAGAAATGAAATATCAGCAGTCAGTGATTTGTCAGCTGCAATTCAGCATGAAATAGAGTGCCTTGAAGGCAAAGTGTTTTAAATTTAAGCATTTATTATTTTTTATTAATATGTACTATATCAAGATGATTAAAAGTTTACCATCAGCTATAGCATCTTTACTCTTAATTTCATGCGTTTATAGTGAGTCTATTTCAGATGATTTCACTAGGGGCGAAGAAGCTAGAATAGTTTCTACCTATGGGGACAACAACCAGTTTTACTCAATGTCTAGCCTTGTAAAAGATATATTTTTTAACTTTCAAGAGACAGTTAGTCAAGACGGGTATAGCATGTTTGAATGTGGAAATATTGATTTGCATATATTTGAGTCAAGCAGGCTAGTAAATTCAAACAAAGAGAATATGCCAGTCTTGATAGTAAGTCTATCGGGAAAAACTGTAGTAGTAGATAGAGATACACTAGAGTCAGAGTTTGTAATTGATATAATAGAAACGCTAAGAGAAATTTTATGCGATTGCGGAGAAACATCTGACTCTTGTGACTTAGCAGAGGAAGAAGTTATAGAAAATGTCCTATCGTCCTGCAATCTTTCATTTGAAGTAACAGATGATAGAGTTTGGTATCCATGATGACTATTCATCCCTGGCTATATATTTAATTAAGAGGAGAATAAAAAATGTCAGCAGATTGGCCCAAAGCAGGCGTGAACCATGCACCTGCATATCAAGTGAGCGGTGTACCTTTTGTGACAAGCTCTGTTGCAAGCGAAGTAAAAGGTGTTGACAAGAACTCTGCCAGCCCAGAGCCTGTATCAGTAGAGTTTCCATTTGTAACAAAATTTGTTACAATTAGAAATACTGGTATAAATGAGCTAAGGGTAGGCTTTAGTTCTAGAGGTATGTTTGCACCGGGCGAGAGGCTGCCAGCTTCAATAGGCGGTGCTGCCAAAGATCTAAAGAGCGGAAGAAACTATTTCTTAATACCCACAGCCTCGTTCACAACAACAACTTTCGGAGCCGCACCACAAGGTGCAGCAGGCTCTATCCAGAAGCTTGAAGTTCGATGCAAAGAGATATTCTTTGTCTCAAACAATTCAGATAATTCGCCAGGGAATGCACATGCTACTAGCTTTTCTCTTATAGCAGGCTTAACAACAATAGATGCGGGCCAGTTCCCTGTTCTAACTGGATCGATAAATAGTACTGGCTCTTTCCATGGCGTTGGATAATATTAAAAATAAAAGATAGTTAGATTTATGAGTGAAGCTACAAAAACAATAAGTCTAACTACACTTCTACCGCATTCTAGCTTGAGTAGAAAAATATGGGATAATGAAGAGTTATCAAAAGAAGTGTCTTCGGCGCTTTTAGCTATTGCGAAAAAGTTTTATGAGTCTCTTGGTGTCACTGCAGATATTTCTGATATTGTTATAACTGGAAGCATGGCAAACTTTAACTACACAGACTTAAGTGATATAGACCTTCATATCATTTTAAACTTTTCTAAAATAGATGAGAATGTTGAGCTAGTTAGAGAATTCATGCTAGCTAAAAAAGCACTATGGAATGACAGGCATGAGATAACAATTAAAGGTCATGAAGTAGAAGTATACGTTGAAAATGAAGGAGAGCCTCATTATTCAACAGGCATATTTAGTGTCAAAAATGACAAATGGATAAAACAGCCTACACAAATATACGGCAAGTTAGACATAGATCTTAAAAAAATAAAAGACAAATCTTCATCAATTATGCAGAAAATTAACAGAGCGCTAAGAAAAAAAGATATAGACATGCTTAATAGTATAAAAGATAAAATAGTAAACATGAGAAAGACTGGCCTTGAAAGAGGTGGCGCGTATTCTGTTGAAAATCTTGTGTTTAAAACAATAAGAATGGCAGGGTATCTAGACAAGATATCTAAATCAAAGACAAAAATTTTCGATAAATCGCTAAGCATAGAACAATAATTTTGTAAACTTAGCTAAATTTTGTTTATACTATTGTGTGAAAATCGGTACACTAGTCAGAATATCAGAATCTGGGATGATGTATTCTGGGCTTCCAGATACAGGTGCAAGAGAAAATATTGGAATAATAGTAGGTAAAACTTTTTTAGATGGAGAAGACGTAGACTGGGGAATAAATGAAAAAGTTGATTTATATATTGTGTTAGTAACAGGCGAAAGAGGACACTTTTACAAAGAAGATCTTTTAAAGATATGAAATAAGGAAAAAGAATGGTTTATGGTTCAAAGAAAATATTTACACATACAGAAATAGAAGAACTAGTATCAGAATTAAAATCTATAGATTTTCCAATATACTGTACTTCTGGCGGGTTTGATCCACTTCACGTCGGTCACCTTAGATGCATACAACAGACTGCTCTTATGTGCGAGGGCGGACCGACTGGAAAGGGCAAGCCGGGCGTATTTGTTGTAATAGTAAACGGCGATGGATTTCTTTATCGTAAAAAAGGCTACGCTTTTATGCCTCACCATGAGAGAATGGAGCTCGTTGCGGGAATTGAAGGTGTAGACTATGTCATTGGCTGGGATGACGGAACACAAACAGTTACTGGAGCAATTAATACACTTAGGCCAAAATTTTTTACTAAGGGTGGAGATAGAGACTCTGCAGCAAATGTTCCTGAATTCGACTTATGCGAAGAGATTGGGTGCAAAGTCATCTTTAATGTTGGCGGTGGAAAGGTTAGATCAAGCAGTGACCTTGCAAAGGTCGCAATGGAAGGCGAGCTGAGAAGGCTTGCAGTAGACAATAAAAAGGGAGAAGATAGTGACTAGAAGTTTAATAACAAGAGAAGGCTACAGGAGTCTAATTGATAAGCTACAGGAGCTTACAACTACTGGGCGTACGAAAATAGCAGGAGAGCTTCATGAGGCAAGAGAGCACGGCGATTTAAGTGAAAATGCAGAGTATCAGTATGCTAAGGACAAACAAGCATTGAACGAAGTGAAAATAGCAGAGCTGCAAGAATTCTTATCAAGTGTTGAAGTTGTTGATCCGTTTGTTGGAGTAAGAGAGAATGTATCTTTTGGTTGCACAGCTCGCGTTCAAAATATAGAAACAGATGAAATAAAGGTCGTTACAATAGTAGGTGAAACAGAGTCTGCTCCAAAGCTAGGAAAGATTAGCTATAGATCACCTTTTGGAAAAGAGATTATTGGAAAAAAAGCCGGAGACGACTTTGAAGTAGAGGCTCCTGGAGGAGAATCATACTGGGAAGTTTTAAAAATACTAGGATAATATAGTGAAATATAGACTAATACCACTAGCTTTCACGCTAGGTCTAGTTGATCAAATTAATGATGGCATAGCGTCAGTAGAGTTGACAAGAAGCGATAATAAAGTTATTTATGAAACTATGCACGTAGACATGTTTCCTTGTATGATATATGAAGGAGACCTTTTTTATTTTGTCTATGTCGACGGTGTAACTGAGATAAGGTGCGGTGAGCCGCCAGACTAGCAATTGCCGCTGTAGCTCAACTGGCAGAGCAGCGGTTTTGTAAACCGCAGGTTGTAGGTTCAAGTCCTATCAGCGGCTCCATATTACTAAGAGAAAAAAATGAAAAAAGAAGAAATTGAAAAAATAGTCAAGCTAAGAGAAAATATTATTTCATATTACAATACTCTAGACGGAAACGAAATATCATCAATTGTTAAGCAAGCAGATGTTGCATTTTCACTAGAGAGAATAATAAGTGATATAGACAATATTCTAAAGCCGTACGTAAACTTTAGATAATACGAAAATATATTTTCACACGACCATATGTATTAATAAGAGTGGTCTTGTGAGAAAGCGTTTAAAATATACTTTAGCTATTCTTCTATCAGCGTTTCTATACGGCTGTGCACAAGACTTTTCAGTTGTTGATCATAAAGAAACTAGAGTGGTAGTAGACTCATTCGTGCAAGCTGACATGCTTCAAGAGCTAGATGTTCTAGTATCTTTAGACACGTCTGGTTCTATGAGAGATAACTACGATGATGTTGCAAGCGGAATAGAGGTTCTGAGAAGCGATATTGAGTCGCTGACAATAGACTACAGATTTGGATATATTACGATGGATCCATCATCTGCTAGCTATCTCGGACCATACGATGCTAGCTCAACAGCAATAGACATGCTAATGGCTCCAAGCTTGCTTCCTTCAACATCGTTAGAAGAGGGCTTTGCAGCAGTTTATAGCTTTTTAAACTCTGAAGATGCAATAGAGCTTAGAAGAGAATCAGCTGATTTTTTACTATTCTTGATATCAGATGAAGATGAGCAAAGCTCAATCACGGCAGCGATGTTTAATGAGTGGCTCAATGATGAGTTTAAAAATGTTCAACACGATGTAGTTGTTATTACGCAGCTAGAAGGGAGTGACTGTGGGTACACTTATGACATAGGTTACAAATATCAAGAGCTAGCATCAATATATTCAAAAGATGCAATTGATATTTGCAAAGAGGACTGGTCAGCTTGGCTTTCAGCCTCATCTTATCTCACTGAAGTAAAAGACTATATTCAACTAAGTGATGCCGATCCTATAGTTGAATCAATAGTGGTATATGAAAATCAAATAGTAACTTATGACTGGGAGTATCTTGAGGAGATAAACACGGTTCAGCTTGGATTTATGCCAGACCACGGCGCGATAATTGAGGTAGGGTACAAAGTTTACATTAACTAGGGGGTCTTATGAGAAATATATTGACATCTATTTTCTTTTTTGTATTGATTGGGTGTAGCGACTATAATCTTACTAAGCATATAGAGGTGCCTCCGCCAGGTGTTACAGCTCCTGAAATAGAAGTAACCCCGGTTGAATATAGCTTTGGCTCTCTAAGTGCAGGCAGTGAATCTGCAGATGCAGTTATTACAATAGAAAATATTGGAAATGCAGATCTTAGTATTGATAACATATATTTGCATAGTGGAAACTCTAATTTCTCACTAACGCAGGTTCTCACTGACACTGTCGAATCTTCAGCATCAGTTGACCTTATTGTTACATATTCTCCTGGGACATACGAGTCAAACAGTGACACAATAAGCATACTTTCAAATGACGAAGACGAGCCTGACGTTCATGTTTTACTAGACGGCTCTGGAGATGCTCCAGTGATCACAATTGATCCAGAGTATTATAACTTTGGCCAGATAAACATAGGGTGCGATGACGATCTAGAGATTACAGTAGGTAATATAGGAAACTCTAATCTCATAATATCAGATTTAGAATACTTTGCTTCTCTTCCTGATGATTTCTCAATGTCAGAATACGAGAGCTCATTAGGCTCGCTACCAATAACAATAGCACCCGGCACAGAAATAAACCTATCAGTATCTTATTTTCCGCTTGATTCACTTGATGATTCTGCTTATATTGAAATAACCTCAAACGATCCTGCAACACCATCAGCGTATTCTGATCACGACGGCATTAGCGGATATGAATCCTGGCTGTCTGATAACTTTACGCAGGATGGTACTGTCTCAGTTGATATTCTTTTTGTAATCGATAATTCAGGGTCTATGGGGTCAAATCAGACTAATATTAAGAATAATTTTGATACGTTTATGAATACTTTTAACTCAGCAGGGGTATCATATCAGATTGCACTAATCACTACAGATAGTTCTGACTTTGTCGGGGATATTATTACTAATTTAACTGTCGATCCTGTTGGCGAATTTAATAGCCAAATAGATTCAATTGGCACTTCTGGCAGTGCTATGGAAAAAGGTCTATGGTTTGCTTATGATTCTACTACAGTAGGAGATGCCTCATCATCAAGTACAACAGGCTTCCAGAGGCATGATTCTAGACTAGTTGTTGTATACGTCTCTGATGAGCCCGATGGTTCTGATTATGCGTATGGCAGCGGCGGCTCTACCACTATGACACCGTCAGACTACTCAGCATCCCTGCTGTCTTTAAAATCATCTTCAGATTTAGTCATTGCTCACGCAATTGCAGGTGATCACCCGTCAGGGTGTAGCACAAACGGCAGTGCTCAATTTGGCGATGGTTACTATGATGTTGTAACAGACTTGGGTGGGACATTTATGTCGATATGTGCATCTGACTGGAGCGCCACGATGGATACACTAGCCAGAGAGTCAATGGCAATTTTATCTTTCCCGCTATCCGACACGCCTGTAGAAGATACAATCACAGTTAGTGTAGACAGTGTCTATTCAACAGACTGGGTGTACGACAGCACTGCAAATTCTGTATCATTCACATCAGCACCACCAGATGGTAGCAATATTAATATACAGTATGCTACGTGGTGTGAACAGGTGCTAGACTCGGATACTGGAAAATAGTATGAGAGAAGCTTTAAATGATACGACGCTTTGGGTATCGCTGGGGTGTATAAACCTAGTCTCGCTAATGATAAATATATCAATTGGAAGCACTGAGGGTGCACTTTTTAGTATTTTTGCTTTAATTTCTTGTATGCTTGTTGTTGTAACTAAAGAATAGATTTCGTGTAAATTTATACATCATGTGCTATAATATTTGTATATTGCCTGAATGGTGGAATTGGTAGACACAAGAGACTTAAAATCTCTCGCCTGAATAGGCATGCGGGTTCGAGCCCCGCTTCAGGTACCACACAAGGAGAAGTCTTGGAAGTTCTATTACTCGATGCTTACAATCTTATTCACAGGTCAAAGTCTGGATTTACAAAGGGTGATAATAGAATTGTATATAATTTCTTTAGAAATCTAAGGCCCATTATTGAAAAGTTTAACCCTGATAAAGTTTACTTTGTACTAGAGGGTTATCCAAAATTTAGAGCGCTGATTGATAATGACTATAAGTCAAATAGAAAAAAGCAAGATGATTTCTTCGTAGATCAAAAAAATAAAATTATAAACATAGTATCTGAATGCATGCCATTTGAAATAGCTAGACATCCTGACCTTGAATGTGACGATGTAATAGCTACGCTGGCATCATATCATTGCAAGCTTGGTGACAAGTGCACAATAGTTTCTTCTGACTCTGACTTTATACAAGTTTTGAATCTATTTGACAGAGTCGCTCTGTACAACCCAGTCAAGAAGCTTGAAATAGAAAAGCCGCCATATGACTATGTTACGTGGAAAGCACTAAGGGGTGATTCATCAGATAACATATCTGGTATAAGAGGTATCGGCGATAAGACTGCGACAAAGCTGCTAGAAGACCCAGTAAAGCTGACAAAGCTCCTTGAAGATAAAGATAATAGAAAAATCTTCGAAAGGAATGTAAATCTAATTAGACTAGTAGACTTCTCAGACAATATGGGCATGCTAGAGAGGCATGAAGGAAGAAGTGATTTTATAATGCTAGAAAAGATATTTTCAGAAATGATGTTCTCTTCTATTTTAAAAAATACAACTTGGAAAAAGTACAAAGAGACATTTTGCAATCTTTAGCAGATTATAGCGGAACCATATAGGACCCGATAAGTATCCATCCGCCTGCTGCGCCGATACATTGAATCACAAGTGCGTCTTTATTTGCAAGTATTTGATCTGCTGCCACACCATCAATATTTTTTCCATTCCTTGAAACTGTAAGTGTGTTTCCCCCGCCATTGTTTCCAGAGTCAAGTCTTTTAATAGTGTACACCCTCCCTACCATACCATCTGTAGCAGAGGGCAAAGTAAACACAATGCTAGATGAATTGCAATCGCCTATGATGCACTGATCTGTAGCAAGAAT
>CEUX01102687.1_pt1 | contig 19814 bp, 18 predicted proteins | sample 531361 | NCBI WGS metagenome assembly CEUX01 (sample SAMEA2622736, study PRJEB7988) | marine metagenome | isolation source: saline water (ENVO:00002010), including
GAAATAGAAGGGCTAGGGCGTTCTTTTTTTTGCGTTGGCGCGTATGGGCGTGGGCGTGGGCGAATTTCATAAGGGGCAGGGGGGCCAAACTTAGGTCGCCACATATATAGTCGTGTTATATATGGTACCAAAGCACACTCACAATGTCAAACCCCTTGTGTTTACTTTGCCTATAATGGCCACTATATATACTAATTACAGGTACTGGAAAAATTATGGATAATTCTTGGATAAAAAACTGTGTTGCTGGAAGCCCAACCTTCTGTGAAGACTTTGGGCCGTATGATAGATTAATTCCTTTTATGAAAGAACAAGAAGGTTCAATAAAATATCAAACAAACATTAGTAAAACTTTTGATCCTACAACCAATGAATTTATTGCTTATAAAGATAAAGTATCTGGTAAATTAACTATTGGATATGGGCATACACAAAATGTAAAACCAGGCGATAGAATATCAATACAAGAAGCTAATCAATTATTAAGAACAGATATTAAAACAAACGCAACAACAGTTAATAAATTATTAAAAGAAAGATATGGTAAGACTTTACCAGAGTTTAATGAAGCAGGTAAATTTTTACTAATAGATATGGCCTTTAATATCGGCCCTGAAGGTCTTACTAATAAAGAAACTGGATGGAAAAAAATGATTAATGGATTAGTTAATAATGATTGGGTAACTGTAAGCCAAGAATACACTGCAATAAATACTCCAGAAAGAAATAAAGCCAGATTTAAAAAATTTATTGAACCACATCTAATAGCAACACAACAATTCCAACAACAAAATCAAAATAAATCCAAACAATTTGAAGAACAAATTAAAAAAGAAAGTTTAAAGAAACAAAAGATTGTATATGATACTATGCCAGACTTAGTAAACGCAATACAAACAAAGGAAATTCCTAAAGAAAAAATTAAAGGATTTGTTACAGATGCTGCAAGCAGTAAGTTATTAAGTGAAATAGGAGAAAGAATACATGTACCAAAGTTTATAGAAAACTTAGGTATAGATGTTGATGTTAAAGGAAAAGATGAATTCGCAATTAAAGGTAAGGGATTAACTTATAAACAAGATCAAGATACTAAATCTATATCTGGTAAAGGATTAACTTATACAGACACACCATACGATCAAAGTTTAGTTAAAGAATTTGGAAAAGAAGGTGATATTACTGGTAGTGTAGGAATAAGTAAAAGTGATTTTGGAGATGATAAAACTATCGGTGGCCAGATTAATATACCTACTGATAAGATTTTTAGAAGAAGAAAAAGAAGATAAATGGTTCAAGTAGTAAAGATACCTTATAACCCTAGAAAGTTACAAGCATATTTACACGATAGTTTAAAAAGATTTTCAGTGGTAGTGTGTCATAGAAGATTTGGTAAAACAGTTATGGCTGTTAATCATTTACTTCGTGCTGCTTTAACCACCCCCCACAAATCCTCTCGCTATGCTTATATGGCTCCAACATACAGACAAGCAAAATCGGTGGCATGGGATTACTTAAAACATTATGCTTACAAAGTACCAGGTGCAAAATTTCACGAAACAGAACTAAGATGTGATTTACCTAATGGTTCTAGAATATCTTTGCTTGGTGCTGAAAACCCAGATAGTTTAAGAGGAATATTTTTAGATGGTGTAGTTATGGATGAATATGCAGATATGCCAGAGAGAGTGTTTGGGGAAGTAGTAAGACCAGCGTTGGTGGATAGAAAAGGTTTTTGTTTGTTTATAGGAACTCCGAGAGGACAAAATAATTTTTATAATTTATATCAAGAAGCAGTAACTAATCCAAAATGGTTTGCAAAAGTATATAGGGCATCAAGAACAAAGATACTTGCTAAGGATGAACTAGAAGCAGCTAAAGCAATAATGACAGAAAACCAATTTGAGCAAGAGTTTGAATGTTCTTTTGTTGCAAATGTTGAAGGTGCTATATATGGAAAGCCATTAGACAAAGCATTACACGAAAAAAGAATTACAAAAGTTCCATACGATGAAGGTTATCCTGTAGATACTTTTTGGGATTTAGGTATTGCAGATGCAACAGCAATATGGTTTGCACAAGTAGTAGGACACGCAGTTCATATTATAAATTATTATGAAGCTAGTGGTGAGGGTTTAAAACACTACTGTGAAGTATTAAATAATTATAAGTATCTATACCGACATCATTATGCACCACATGATATAGATGTCAGAGAACTAGGTACAGGTAAATCAAGGCGTGAAATCGCTATGGAGTTAGGTTTAAACTTCAAAATAGTACCAAAGTTACCTGTTGAAGATGGCATACATGCTGGACAACAATTAATATCTAGATGTTGGTTTGATACAAAAAACTGTGAAGAGGGCCTGCAGGCACTTCGTCAATATCACAGGGTATATGATGAAAAGACACAATCGTTTAGGACAAGACCAAAGCACGACTGGTCATCCCATGCTGCTGATGCCTTTCGTTATATGGGAATTGGACTAGATACAGAAGAAGGACTTATGAGAAAACCAAAGCAAAGAATTTCACAACAAGAGTATAATCCATTTACTATGGAGAGTGTGGGGTAATGGCAAAAGATCCTGTTACTTGGATGGCTATTGGTTCTGTTGTAAGTGCTATTGGTACTGTTGGTAGTATATTAATGCAACCAAAGATGCCGAGCATGGCTGTACCACAAATACCAGAGTCGCCACCACGACCTCCTGTTACTAGAGATAATGCAGAGGAAATTATGAACGATCCACAATCTACACAAGCAGAGAGGGATCAAGCACAAGGATTATTAGATACAATGGCAAATGAAAGAAGAAGAGTAAAACAAAAAGCAGCGAGGGCAGGGTTAATACAAACAGGCCCACAAGGATTACTGGATGAACCAGAAACTTATAAGAAAACTTTATTAGGAGGTACTGCGTAATGGGAGGAATGTTTTCACCACCATCACCACCACAACCACAACCTGTGGCTCCACCACCACCACCGAAGCCAGTTGCTCCAGCAGGACCAACACAAGCTGAATTGGAACAGAGTGAAGCAGCAGCAGCACAACAAAGAAAAAGAAAAGGTCGTTATGCTACTATAATGACTGGTGCTGAGGGTGTTACTGGTGATCCATCTACAGAAAAAAAAACTTTATTAGGAGGTTAGTATATGTCTGGTGTAGCTTTTAAAAAATGGGCAAGATACAAACACGGACAATTGTCAAGTGCTTTAGGTGGGGGTAGACCTTTGCCAGGAGGATGGACTGCACATGATAAAGATAAAAAAGAAATTATACGAGGATCCGAAAGGATGAGAGAATTTAGGAAAGATAAATATAAATTTTATAATCCAGGTGTTAAAGAAGCATATTGGGATAGTAAGGAAAATTTGATTAAAGCAGGGGTAGATCCTACATTACAAAAAGAAGAAAAAAAAGTTGCAAAGGCAACAAAAAAAAGAATGATAAAAGAAAGTAAAACACCTTTAACAAAAGCAAAAGTGTTAATGGCAAGACAAGAAGGAACTGGACAAACAATTAAGCAAACTTTAATGGGATAATATTATGGCAGTTGATAAATTCGTAGCAGATAAATTACAACAATTTGAAAGTTTAAAAACTCGTAGGTATACATGGGAAAGTCATTGGCAAGATATTGGTGATTATGTGTTGCCTAGAAAATCTAGTATAACTAAAAGAAGATCACCAGGAGATAAAAGAACAGAATTAATTTATGATGCAACTGCAATACATGCGTTAGAGTTATTATCATCTTCTTTACATGGGATGCTTACCAATCCTTCTACTTCATGGTTTGATTTAAGATTTAGAGAAAATGAAATAAACGAAGATGTACAATCAAAAGCATGGTTAGATACTTGTGTAGAAAGAATGTATCAAGCATTTTCTCGTAGTAATTTTCAACAAGAGATACATGAATTATATATGGACTTGGTTGCTTTTGGAACTGGATGTTTTTTCTTAGAAGACTATGATGGTGAACTAAGATTTTCTTCAAGACATATATCAGAAATATATATATCAGAAAATTATAAAGGCCAAGTAGACATGGTGTGTAGAAAATTTAATATGTCTGCTAAAGCTGCAGTACAACAATGGGGAAAGAATGTTGGTAAAAGAATATTTGATGAAGCAGAAAAAGATCCATACAAAGAAGTAGAAATATTACACTCTGTCTATACTAGAGATAATTATAATATAAAAAAAAAAGACAAACTAAATAAACCATTTGGTTCTTGTTATATAGATATTAGTGGTACACATTTAATTGCCGAAGGTGGCTTTGATGAATTCCCATTTATGGTTCCTCGCTTCTTAAAATCAAGCAGTGAAATTTATGGAAGAAGCCCTGCAATGACTGCTTTGCCAGATATTAAAATGCTAAATGAAATGGCAAAGACTACAATTAAAGCAGCACAAAAACAAGTTGATCCACCACTATTAGTTCCTGATGATGGTTTTGTATTACCTGTAAGAACTGTACCTGGTGGTTTAAATTATTATCGTTCTGGAACAAGAGATAGAATTGAACCATTAAATATTGGTGCTAATAATCCAATAGGTTTAAATATGGAAGAACAAAGAAGAACAGCAATAAGACAAGCTTTCTTTATTGATCAATTACTTTTAGGACAAGGACCACAAATGACAGCAACAGAGGTTGTACAAAGAAACGAAGAGAAAATGAGATTGTTAGGTCCTGTTCTTGGAAGACTTACAAGTGAATTATTAAGGCCTTTAATTAATAGAGCATTTTCAATATTACAAAGAAACGAAGCTTTCCCACCTATGCCAGAATATTTAGCAGGGGTAGATATAGAAATTGAATATGTATCACCACTTGCTAAAGCACAAAAAACATCTGACTTATCTGGTATATTAAGAGCATTAGAAATTGCTGTGCCACTACAACAACAAGCTCCAGTGTTTGATTATATTAATTCTGATTCATTAATTAAATATATATTTGATATACTAGGAGTTCCTGGTACATTATTAAATGATGAAGCAAGTGTCCAAATGAAAAGAGAACAAGATGCTATGGCACAACAACAAGCAATGCAACAACAACAACTAGCACAAGCAGCAGAGTCGGCTGGTAAGGCAGCACCTGCAGTTAAAGAGGTTGCTAGTTTAATGGCTACTGAAGAATAATTATGGACATAGAAAAAATAAACCAATTAAAAAAAGATTATAAGGTTGTTTTTAATACAGAAGAAGGTAAAAGAGTTTTAAAAGATTTAAAGTTTCGTTGTCATCATTACATGCCAACACATGTAAAAAATGACTCACACGAAAGTGCCTTTCTTGAAGGGCAAAGGTCTGTTTTATTAACCATTTTAAGTTTTATAAAGGAGGAAAATAAACAAGATGGCTGAAGAGCAAACACAGGTAGCGACAGAAGATACTTCGTCTGATGTTGCACAAACAGGAGAACAACAGTTAGATGCACAAGTGGATTGGAAAGAAAGTCTGCCAGAAGATTTGAAAAACGATCCATCATTATTAACTGTTAAAGATGTTCCAGGTTTAGCAAAATCTTACATTCATGCACAAAAAATGATTGGTTCAGATAAACTTGCATTACCTGGAAAAAATGCTTCAGAAGAAGAATGGGGTGCTGTATATGAAAAATTAGGCAAACCTGCTGAAGCAAAAACTTATGAAAGTGATTTTGGTGATTTACCTATTCCAGAGGAAAATGTAAATAATTTTAAAGAAGCTGCTCATAAGTTAGGACTTAATCAAACACAATTTGCTGGTTTAACAACTTGGTATAAAGATTTGATTAAGACACAAATAGAAGATATAAATGTGGATGCTGATGCAAAAAGAGCAGAATCAGAATCTACATTAAGAAAAGAGTTTGGAAAAACTTACGATGCTAAATTAAAATCAGCAGTAAGAGTTTTTGAAACTTATGGAGATAAACAATTTTTAGATATGGATCTAAAAGATGGAACGAAGTTAGGTAATCATCCTGCATTTATTAAGTTGATGTCTAACATCGCAGATACTATATCTGAAGATAAGATTGCTACAGGTGAAAGAGGTGGAGAATTTTTTACGCCAGCCGAAGCAAAAAGAAAAATCGCAGAATTAACTGCTCCTGGTACAGCATATTGGAACCGTAAAGATGCTGGGCATGAGGAAGTAGTTAAAGAAGTTGCTGATTTACAAGAAATGGTACATCCTGAAGAAGGATAGAAAGGAAATGGTAACAGATATGTTAAATGTATGGAAAAAACCTACTGTTCGTGTCGTTTCTGTTGGTCTTGAAATCAACAGTTATGCTTGTGCAATAGTTTAAAAAGTTTTCTTTGTTTTGGTTTTTTTAAAACAAAGTCAGGGTAAATGTTTTACATTCCTGTTGGTAGTCTAATGACTCGTATATGGGTAATCGTTATTCCCAAGAGAGTGTCCAATTATGGACAGCACTTCTCGCTGTTTATTTATTATTAACTTTTTTGGATAAGGAGATCTATAAATGAGTTCTCAAATTACTACGGCTTTCGTAGAGCAGTATAGTAGTAATGTACAATTACTTTCTCAACAAAAAGGAAGTTTGTTCAGAAACGCTGTACGAGTTGAAAGCCAAACTGGGAAAAATGCATTTTACGATCAAGTTGGTTCTGCAACTGCACAAAAGAGAATGAGCAGACACGCAGACACACCACAAATTGACACTCCACATGCCAGAAGAAGAGTATCGCTTGTTGATTATGAGTATGCTGACTTAATTGACGACCAAGACAAAGTCAGAACATTAATTGATCCAACAAGTCCTTACTCACAAGCCACAGCATTTGCAATGGGAAGAGCTATTGATGATGAAATCATCTCTGCTGCTTTCGGAACTGCATATACTGGTGAAACAGGTTCTACTTCAACGAGTTTTCCAGCAGGACAACAAGTTGCAGTCGGATCACCTGCTGCAGGTTTAACAGTTGCAAAACTTGTTAATGCAAAACAGATACTTGATGAGAATAATGTTGATCCAACATTACCTCGTTATTGTGCTGTTGCACCTGAACAGCTTGCAGATTTGTTAAATATAACAACTGTAACTTCATCAGATTACAATACTGTTAAAGCATTAGTGCAAGGCGAAATTGATACATTCTTAGGTTTTAAGTTTATTGTATCTAATCGTCTTTCCAGTGAAGCTGGAGTTAACCGTAGAGTTATTGCTTGGGCTGAAGACGGCTTATTACTTTCAATAGGTAAAGATATTACTGCGAAAATAGATGAAAGAGCTGACAAAGGTTATGCTACACAAGTCTATTATTCTATGAGTATCGGTGCTACTAGAATGGAAGAAGAAAAAGTCGTTGAAATTAAATGTAGAGAGGACTAGGGGTAACTAAATAATATGGCATCCGTTAAAGGTGTAAATATTACAAATTTAGATGCAACTCCTAGAGTTCCTGCATCTTCTGAGCAAGTACACGGTGTTATGAGAGTGTGGTATGATACCTATGAAGCAAGTTCTGTAGGTAGTGGTAGTGATATTACTATGGCAAGAATACCTGCATATTCCACAATACATGATGTAGTTTTAAAAGCTGACGCATTAGGTGGTTCTTCAACTTTAACAGTTGGAGATTCTGATGATGCTGATAGATTTTTAGCTGCTATTGGAACATGGAATGCTGCTGGACAATCCCAATCAATGCAAGCTGGAACTTCAACTGGAGCGCCAACTACTGCTATGGGTGGCTTAGGTTATCGTGTAACAAGTGAAACTGATATACTTGTAACTACTGGTGGTGCGACTATTACTGGTAGTATTCACTTGTGGGTACACTATTCAACTGATTAATGCGTTTGTAATGAAACACAATCCTGAATAAGATTCTGAGTTAGCCAGTACTTGTAAACAGAAACTGGCAAAAATTTTTTTATATTATTAATAGGAGAAACAAAAATAATTAATGGCAAGTAAAATTGATATTTGTAATTCTGCAATGAATATGTTAGGAGCTTCTAACATTGTATCATTAACAGAGGACAGTAAAAATGCTCGTTTATTAAATCAAAGATTTGATTTTGTAAGAGATGCAGTGTTTAGAAGTCATGCTTGGAATTGTTTAATTAACAGACAACAATTAAATCAATCTTCAACCACACCTGCATATCAATATAGTTATGCTTATCCTATTCCTACTGATCCATATTGTTTAAGAATTTTAGAATTACACACTGGTTCTTATTCATCTAACGAAACAGATATAGAATGGAAAGTAGAGGGTAGAAATATTTTAACAGATGAAGCAACAGTATATATAAAATATATTGGAAGAATTACCGATCCAAATGAATATGATACATTGTTAATTGAAACTATTTCTGCAAGATTAGCTGCTGATACAGGTTATGCTATTACAGGTTCCACAACTTTAACAAGTTCTATGTGGCAACTGTATGAAGCAAAAATAGTAGAAGCACGACACGCTGATGCAACTGAAGGACAGCCAGATACAATACAAGCTCACACATGGATTAATGCGAGGGCTTAACAAATGGCAAGAACCACTTTAGCATATTCAAATTTTACTGGTGGTGAAATATCACCAAGATTAGAAGGCAGAACAGACCTGGCAATTTATAATAATTCTGCAAAAGAATTAAATAATTTTCTTATACATCCACATGGTGGGGTATCAAGAAGACCTGGAACAGAATTTATTTCAAGAGTTCACGATCAAACTAAATATACAAGATTAATACCTTTTGAATTTTCTACAGTACAAACTTATGTTTTAGAATTTGCGACAGGTAAAATAAGATTTTATAGAAATCAAGCACCAATATATGAATCAACAAAAACTATATCTGGAGCAACACAAGCAAACCCATGTGTAGTTACTGCAACTTCACACGGATATTCTAATGGTGATTTTATATATATTGATGCTGTTGTAGGAATGACAGAATTAAACGGAAGAAGATACAAGGTAGCAAACAAAACAACTAATACTTTTGAATTACAAGATGAAGATGGAACTAATATTAATTCATCTGGTTTTACTTCTTATGGTTCAGCAGGTACTGCTGCAAGAGTTTATACAATTACAAACCCATATACTGAAGCACAATTAAGAGATATACAATTTACACAATCTGCAGATGTTATGTATTTAGTTCATCCAGATGTATCTATTAGAAAATTAACAAGGACAGCCCATACCACTTGGACATTAACAGAAGCAGACTTAGTTGATGGTCCTTATTTAGATCAAAATTCTACAGCAACAACCATGACACCATCTCATACTTCAGGAGATGATAGAACAATAACAGCATCTGCTGATACTTTTGCTTCAAGTGATGTAGGAAGATTAATTACTTTTAGTGCTGGTTATGCAAAAATAATAACTTATACAAGTGCAACCGTTGTGAAAGCTGATATTAAAGATGATTTTTCTGGAACAGGTGGAACAGCAGATTGGTCGTTGGGAGCTTTTTCAGATACAACAGGACACCCTGCTGCTGTAACTTTTTTTGAACAAAGATTAGTTTTTGGTTCAACAGCTACAGAACCACAATCTTTATTTTTTAGTCAGTCGGCAGATTATGAAAACTTTAAAGCAGGAACCGATGCTAGTGATGCAATGATATTTGCAATAGCATCTGACCATGTTAATGTTATTAGATGGCTTGCAGGAACTAGATCATTATTAATTGGAACAATGGGAGGAGAGTTTATAGCAAAAGGTGGGGGAACAGACTCTGCATTAACCCCTTCAAATATTGAAATAAGAAAACAATCTAATTATGGTTGTGCAAAATTAAATCCGTTAAGCATTGCAAATGTTACTGTGTTTACACAAAGAGCAAAAAGAAAATTAAGAGAGATGGTATATGATTATGATACAGATTCATTTGTTGCTCCAGATTTAACAATACTTGCAGAACATATAACTGAAACAGGTGTAGTAGATCAAGCATATCAAAAAGAACCAGACAGTGTTGTTTGGTGTGTTTTAACAAATGGAAAAATGGCGTGTGTTACTTATCAAAGAGAACAAAAAGTAGTTGGTTGGCATCAACATGAAATTGGAGGAACTTATATAGGAACACATGAAAGTTATGCAAGTGCAACTTATTCACATGGGTTGGTAGAAAGTGTATGTAGTATACCAACAGACGCTGATGAAGATGAAGTTTGGGTTGTAGTTAAAAGAACAATTAACTCTTCAACAAAAAGATTTATTGAAAAATTAAAACCTATTGATTGGGGAACAAATATTAATGATATGTTTTTTGTAGATAGTGGTTTAACATTTACTGCAAGTACAAAAAGTTTTACTAATTCTAATGTTAATGCAAGTACTGATAGGATTACAATATCTAGTCATGGAATGAGTACAACACAAGCCGTACAAATAGAACCATTAGATACTGCAACAATGCCTGGAGGAATAAATCAACATGAAACTTATTTTATTAAAAGCATAGATGGTAATACAGTAGAATTATATAAAACATCTGCTGGAGCAACTGCTGGAACTGCATCACAAAAAGTTGATATTACTTCAACAGGAAGTGGAAGTTTTACAATGCACTTGGCAAGTATAACATTAACAGGGCTACATCATTTAGAAGGAGAATCAGTTACATGTTTAGTTAATGGTGCAACACATCCAAATAAAACTGTATCAAGTGGAGAAGTAACTTTAGAAAGATATGCAGTTAAAGCTCATATAGGATTAGATTATACATCAACTTTACAAACATTAAGAATGGACACGGCTGTTGGAACAGGCCAGGAAACAGTACAAGGTATGCCTAAAAGAATACATAATATTTTTGTTAGATTACATGAAACAATAGGGTTGTTAGTAGGTAGTTCAACAAGTAATGTAGATAGAGTTCCGTTTCGTAGTTCAGCAGACTCAATGGATAGTGCTGTAGATTTGTTTAGTGGAGATAAAGAAATAGAATTTAGAGGAGGATTTAGTACAAATGGTAATATTGTAGTACAACAAAACCAACCATTACCTATGACAATATTGTCTATATTTGCAAGTGCTAACATATTTAGTAAATGAAAATAGTACCATTTAAAAAAGAACATATAAAAAAGTTAATGGATTTAGAACCTAACTATAGAAAGTTATTTTATGGAACTAAAGAACATTATATTAAAAGTTTTCCAGAAAGACACGATGTTTGGACAGGACTAGATAAACATAACAATGTTGTAGGTTGTTCTGGAGTATATGAATTATGGAAAGAAGTAGGAGAGGGTTGGCTGCTTGCAAGTAATTTAATAAGAAAACATCCTCTTACCACTGTTAAAACAATGAAAAAAAACTTAAATATGTTAATGAAGAAATATAAAAGAATACAAATAGTAGTTCAAAATGAATTTCCAGAAGGTATGAAGTTTGCACTTATGTTAGGTTTTAAACCAGAAGGTATGATGCTCAAATATGGGCCAGACGGTAAAGATTATATGAGAATGGCGAGGACAAGATAATGGATCCAAAAACATTAATGATGGCAGGAACAACTGCTTTAGAGTTTGGAGCAAAGTTTGGTGCAGCCAATGCTTTAAAACAAGAAGGAAAAATTGCAGCATCTATTGAAAGAAGAAATGCTGATGCCGAAACACAAAATATAGCAGATTTAAAAGAATCAAAAGAATTTCAATTTGATTTATTACAAATAGAATGGAATGAAGTACAAGCAGCAGCAGAAACAGCTTACGCTTATAGTGGTGTAGATATTGGAAGAGGAACACCTGTCCACATGTTTGTAGATAATGCTAGAATATTTGAAACACAAAAACAAGCAATAGCTTATAACACAAATTTAGAAATTAATAAAGCAATGGTAAGGAGAGATTCATATTTGTTAAAAGCAGTACAATCTGAACATTATTATAAATCAAGAGCAAGAGCGCTTAAATTTGATGCTTTCGCTGGAGTCATTAAAGGTGGATCAGATATTTACGAAAGAACAAAAAAACCTGCAGATACTACTAATTATTTTGATACTTATATGGGAAGAGAAAATCAATTTTTAGGAGGAGCAAAAATGTTTGGTACAACAGTTCCACAAAGTAAAGGATATAAAAGTTATATGAAACAACCGAAGTATACACCATCATGGAGAAAATTATAAACTATGGCACGAATACAAAAATATAAACCTAACATAGAAAAATTACAAACTGGCATACAACCTGCTGTAGGTGGTCCTATGGGTTCTGAATTTGCTTATCAAGGTTTTGCAGAACTTATGAATACATCTAATGAAGCATTAAAAAAAGGTTTAGATAGTATAAATTTAGCAAAAGATAATTTATGGTATAGTAAAAATGTCAGCGAATTTGATTCTTTTATGACACAATATCTTGAAGAAGAAAAAACAAACTGGCCTAGTGCAGATTTAGATGGATATAAAAATAAAGTTAATACTACTGCAGAAGATAAAATAAATAAATTATTAGAAAATGCTCCATCACAAAAAGGGTATGATAGATTAAACCAACAACTTAATTTGATTAAATCTGGTTATGTAAATAAAGCGTTTGCACACGAAACAAAAGCCCAAACAAGTCAATTAAAAGTAAAAGAAACAGAATATATAAATCAACAATATGTAAATTTAAAAAAAGGTAATGCTTTAAATCCACAAATATTAGCTGCTACTAAAACAGATATACATTCAAGAATTGGAAATACTGCTGGTTTATATAGAACACCAGAAGAAGTAACTCAGAAGTTAGAGGAAGTAAATAATGAAATAATGAAAACACTATATTATGCTGTTGTTAATGATAAAGAAAATCAAGATTCATATAATGTTCACATGGAAGTAAAAGAATATTTAGAACAAAACAAACCGTTAATGTTAGAGCTTTTAAACGGTGATGAAACTGCGTATGAAGATATAATGTCAAATGTAGAAGGTTCTTTTTCTCAGATGCTTAAAGAAAAATTAAAAAGAGGAGATGACGAATTAATTAAAGAAGAAAGAGATGATGGTGGACTTTTTCAATCTATTAAAGAAACAGCTAAAGAAAATAATTATGATTTAAAAAAACTTGAACCGATTTTTAAAGAAACTATAGCATTATCTAAAAAAAGATATAGTGATACAAGACATCAGGCACATTTAAAATATATAAATGAGGTGGTTGTAAAAGATACAATAGATTCTATTTCTAATCCACATTCCATAGAATATATTAGAAAAGGGTATCTTGGGAATGATGATATTAGACAAGAACTAGACACTGCTTATCTTAATGGTGATATTAATATACACGACTTTGAATACTGGAGAGAAAAATATACATGGAAGGATCCAGGTTCTAAAATTTTAAAAAGTTATAAGGAAGAATTAGATTCAGTTGATATAAAATTAAATGAATTTAAAAGAATAGATAATAGTTTTGATGTAGCAGATGTAGACAAATTTACAAATTCATTTCGTAATTTAGAAGAAAGAAAAAGAGCAGAATGGCAAGGTAATCCTGGTGCATTAACTGAAGCATTTAATAAAATGGCTGAAGAAAAATTTGGTATAAATAGTTCTATAATAAACATTGTAGGACAATCACATAGATTAAGACCTCATACTTTATTAACAAACAGTTATACTGACGCATTAATTGATGATACAGGAAATATAATAAATCAAGGTTTGGCAACAATGTTTTTTGCAGCTAAAAAAAATAACGAAATATTAGATATAGAAGGACCAAAATATATAGAACTTATAAAAGTATGGAAAGAAAAAAGAATAACAAATGGCCAACCAGCTCAACAATTTCCATTTGATAATGATTTAATAAGAAAAAAAATAAAAGAAATGGAACAAGGAGATTTTCAAATAAATGATATTATTACACATAAATATTCAGATATAGAAGGACTAGGTGATAATAGAACTAGAAAAGAAAAAAGATTAGATAATTTACAACCTGTCTTTGAACAACTTTTAGATCGTGCTGAAACTATAAAAGATCATTTAAGAATAAACCCTAACCATATTCCAGATGTAAATGATTTAATAGACCAAGAAATAAAAGAACTTATACCTTTAATTGAAAAATTAACACAAGTAGAAGGAGGGTATTCGCCTGCTAGTGAATTAGAAGATTTGTTTAAAGGAACAATTAGTGAAGCTAAATTGAAAGGTTATTTACAAACTTTAATATTTAAAGATGAAAATGTGGCTGCAACTCTTACTCAAGAGAAATTAAATATATATAATAATAAATTGCCAACATTAAGAGAAGATTATGGAGATTTTAGTTTTTTTGATGATATGACTAAGTATGGTGGTATTAATGTAGGTCCTCATTTTAGACATGCTGTAGGAAATGTTGAGCCAACAATACCAGATGCAAAAATTTACAATGACCAACACGAAGGTGGTATAAGATTAAAAATTAAAGACATACCTGAGAGAGGAAAAAACAAATGATAGAACCAATACCGACAAACATTGAAGACTGGTATAAATCAGAATTAGTAAAAAGAGATCAAGAAGAGAAAAGCAATCAAATACATAGTATGGCTCAGGATTTTGGAGTAACTTTTTCACAAGACCAAATTAATAAATTTAATAAAAATTTACAAGATAATAGAAATAAATCTTTAGGTAAAAGAATTATTAAAGATGTGGCTAAAGGTTTTACAATAGATTTACCTAAAGCAGCTTGGTCAGCAGGAACTGATGCTGTTGTAGAAACTGTGAAAGCAGGAGAAGATTTAATTGAAGGTATTGCAAAAGTAGTTGGTACTAAAATTGGAAAAAGAAAGATTGTAGAGGAAATGTTTGATGATGAAGAATATATTTTAGGATTAGAAAAATGGCAAGATTATATGAAATATAGACCAGAATCAGTAACTGGTAGAATGGTAGAAGACATATTACAATTTGGTTTAGGATTTGTTGGTGCTGGTAAATTTATTAAAGCAATTCCTAAAGCAGATCCATATTTAAAAGCAAAACCAATTCGTAAAAGTATGTTAAAAGGAGGAATAGCAGACATGACTGTTTTTGATCCACAAGAAGAAAGACTTTCAACTTTAATTGAAGACCATACAATTCTTTCAAATCCAATTACAGAATTTTTAAAAGCAGATCCTAATGATGAAAAAGCAGTAGGAAGATTAAAAGCGTTTGGAGAAGGATTAGGGTTAGGTGCATTGTTTGAAGGTATATTAGTTCCAGGAGTTAGAGCAATAAGGGGAAATAAAAGAACACAATTAACAGAAGAAATTAATAAAAATAAAGAAATGCAAAATGAACAAATAAACTCTTCTGAATTAGATCCAAGTTATGCAGATACTTTAGGACCTAAAAAAGGTGGATATATTATAGGTACTGCAAAACCTCTAAAAAAACAAAAAATTTTTAAAACAAAATTAGAAAAAGATATTGAAAGCCAAGAATTAATTGATCTTAATTTTAGAAAAATTCGTAGTCCAGAAGATGCTAGAAGAGTTGCGTTAGAAGTAGAAGGACAATTTACAAATGTTATAGATGATTTTAAAAAACGAGAAGAATTTGGAAAAAAATTAACAGATAATGAAGAAAAACATTTTTTAAAAATACAAGAAAAAAGAAATCAGGTGCCTGGAGCAATGTTTGGTATAAATGATTATAAATTATTTAAACAAGCAGAAAAATATGTGCCTGATGCTATGGAAGATATAATAGAAAGACCTGGTATGCTTAAAGATATAACTGAACAAAAAGTAGCTGCTATGGGTTTAATTATAAAAAGTAGTATAAAAAAAATGAGTGATTTAACTGCAGACTTAGCAAGAAAACAAAGACTTGGTACTGATACAAAAATGGATATATTTGTTTGGGAACAAGCACAAAGATCTCATGGATATATTATGGCACATTGGAGAAAACTAGGAGCAGAACAAGCAAGACAATTCCATGACAGACATTTGGTAAATATAGATATTTTACAAGATGCTAGAAAAGCTAGAGATTATGTAGATAAATATATAGATGAAGTACACGGTGATAATTCATTATTCAAAACAAAAATACAAAGAATGAGAGATTTATATGAAGCAAATTTATTGCCTGGAAAATTAACTGCAAGAATAGACGAAATGCACAAAGCAAAAACAGTAGATAAAGTTTTAGAAATATTTATTAATGGTATTTTATCAGGACCAAAAACACACTTAGTTAATATGATAGGAAACAGTATAGTTTTAGGTTTAAGGTTTGCTGAGGTTGGTGTAGCAAGAGCAATTTCAAAAGCGTTTGGTGATAATGTTTCAGTAATGGCTGGTGAAACTATGGCAGAAGCAGATGGTATGATGTCTGCTTTTTCAGATTTAATGAGGTATTATCGTAAATCACTAAATGAAGATGTTGTTGGAAAATATGGTCCAAACAAACCTGTGGAAAAACCTACAGGTTATGATTTAACAAATACAAAATTAGAAACTGGTAACAAAAAAGCAATAGGTCAAACAGAATATTCTTTAGATGAAAAAATGAAACATCCATTAGGACCAGCAACTAATGTTTTTGGAGCATTAATTAGAATGCCTGGAAAGGCATTAATGCACGAAGATGCTTTTTTTAAAACTATAGGTTATAGAATGGGATTACATAAACACGCACATAGAAAAGCAGTAGAAGAATATAGAAAACAATCAATGGAAGGACAAATTATAACTAAAGGTGAGGATAAAACTCCATTAATAAAAGATGCCAAAACAAAAGCAGAAATAGAATCAAATTATGTTAAATACAGAAAGGCAGAAATATTAGAACAAATAGATGATGATAAATATTTAGAAATTAGAGAGTTGGCTGATGAACAAGCACATATGCAAACTTTTACAAATAAAGTTAATCATCCAGGTATGAAAAAATTTCAAGAATTTTTGTTAAGAACACCTTATGCAAGATTTGCTGTACCTTTTTTCAGAACCCCATATAACATATTATCTTATGTAACTGAAAGAAGTCCTATGAGATTTGTAGTTCCTAAATTTAACCAACAACTTGCAGGAAAATTTGGAAAAACAGAAGCATATATGGCAATGTCAAAATTAAGTATTGGTTATATGACAGCAATGTGGGGTATGGATTTAACTTTAAATGGTAAATTAACAGGTTTGGGTAATCAACCAAAAGGACAATTACAAGTAAGAAGAAGAATGGGCATAACACCTTACTCAATAAAAATTGGAAATACATGGGTTACTTATAGTAGAACTGATCCTATAGGATTATTATTAGGTGTGGTTGCAGATATGTCTGAAATGTTTTTAGAGCAAGAAGATATGACAGATGCACAGTATGGGCCAATGGAACTTTTTAGCACTACGGTATTAGCTTTAGCACAAAGTTTAACTAATAAAACTTATTTATCTGGTATATCAGAATTAGTAGAAGTTATAAATGATCCAGATAGATTTGGAACAAATTATGCTTCTCGTTTAATTGGAGCTTTAGTTCCATTTAGTGCTTTACAAAGAGAAATTAAAAAAGCAAGTACAAATGAATTAAAACAAACTGCTGGATATTTAGGAGATGCAAGAAAAAACACACTAGGTTTTGGTGATAATTTACCAACTAAAAGAGATTTTTGGGGGAATGTTATTCCTACTAAAAATTTAGCATTAGGTGATAACGCAGTAGGTTTGCTTTGGGATGTTTTATCTCCAATATATGCTAGTAAAGAAACAAGAAATCCTGTAGATGAAGAATTTTTAAGATTAGGATATTTTCCAAAAGCACCTTTTTCAAGAAGTACAAGGGTTAATGGAATAAAAATAGATACATATAAATATACAGAGGATTATGATAATTTAAACAAAACTTTTGGAAATTTACAATTACCAAAATATAATAACAAAACATTATATCAAACATTATATACTTTAATAGACGGAAAAGGGTATGAAAATAATTTTTATAACTCTTTAGATGACGATACAAAAGAATTATATATACGAAGTATAATCAGCGATTATAGAACAGCAACTAAAAGAATAGTTTTTTCTGCTCCACAAAATCGTAAGTTAAGGCATTTACTTCAAGGGGGATAGACACTAAATATATAACTAACAGAATTTCGGCCAATGACAGTATCAACAACTAATACAAAAGTATCATTTACAGGTAGTTCATCTAATGGAACTGACGGTACATCTACATTTGCATACAATTTTAAAGTCTTTTCTGACTCTGAAATTAAAGTAATTATTAGAACCACAGCAACAGGTGTAGAAACTACAAAAACCTTAACGACTCATTATACAGTAACAGGCGCAGGTGAAGATGCTGGAGGTAATGTAGTATTTACTTCTGGTAATAACCCACTTTCTTCAGAAACTGTAATTATAAAAAGAAATATTGGTTTAGCACAAGGAACAGATTATGTAGCTAACGATCCGTTTCCTGCAGAAAGCCATGAAGATGGGTTGGATAAACTTGTCCACATGGTTATTCAACAACAAGAAGAAATAGATAGATGTTTGAAAGCATCAGAAACATTAACAGATTTAACAACCCCAGAATTTACAGACGCTGCTGCTAGCAGAGCAGATAAAGTTTTAGGATTTAGTTCTGATGGTACAACTTTAACTACAACCACAACATTCAATCCTGCTGGTGGAGATACTTCTCAATTCACATACAGCACAACCACAACTGACTCTGATCCAGGAAGTGGTATCATCCGTTTTAATCATGCAACTTTGGCTAGTGCAACGATTGCTTATGTAGATGATTTAGATGCGTTAGGCACAGATGTATCTGCTTGGGTACAAAGTTTTGATGATGTAACTGGTAATGCTACAAACAGAGGAAGAATTAGAATACACAAAGCTGGTAACCTTGCTATATGGGCAACTTATAAAGTATCAGGAGCAATAACAGATGCCAGTGGATATAGTAAAATTCCAATTACATTCATTGATGGAGCAGGTTCTTTTACAAACACAGATACAATATTTTTATCTTTTGCTGCAAGTGGAGAAGATGGAGCAATACCTGGTTATTATCTTAAATTTGATACAGGCACATCTGACGCAGATCCTGGTGCTGGTGAAATAGCATTTGATAATGGAACTTATGCTTCAGTAACAGAAATTTATATTGATGATGCAGACGCAAACGGAGTAACAATCGCTGGTGATACTGATACTTGGGATGACTCTACTTCAGATATCAAAGGTCAGATAATGATTTATGATATTAATGATAGTACAACTTATGCAAGATTTAAAATTACAGGATCTACAACTGATGCTTCTGGATATAGTAAACTAGCAGTTGCACATTTAGCATCTAATAATACATTTTCAGCAGCAGACGAATTATCAGTTCATTTTACTCAAAGTGGTTATAAAGGAGATACAGGATCAACTGGATCAACAGGACCGACAGGACCAGCAGGGCCAACTGGGCCAGCAGGACCTACAGGTCCAACAGGTCCAACAGGGCCGACTGGATCAACAGGTCCAACTGGGCCGACTGGGGCTTCAACAACATTTACTCTAGCAGCAGCAAGTGGGCCAAGCCAAACCATTTCTAACACAAACACAATGACAATCGCAGCAGGCGAAGGAATTGACACGACAGCTAGTGCGACAGATACAGTAACAATCTCTGGTGAGGATGCTTCAACAAGTAATAAAGGGGTGGCAAGTTTTCTTGCACAAGAATTTACAGTATCTTCAGGGGCAGTTTCTTTTAATCAAAGTATGCACCCTACTATATCAACTACAGGAAAGGCATTAGTATTAGGATTTTAATTATGGAGGAAATAAATGGCTAGTGAAGTATTAAA
>CEUX01025063.1_pt1 | contig 19756 bp, 14 predicted proteins | sample 531361 | NCBI WGS metagenome assembly CEUX01 (sample SAMEA2622736, study PRJEB7988) | marine metagenome | isolation source: saline water (ENVO:00002010), including
TCTAATACCAAGAACTTATCAGTATCTGTACCTGCGGCTGCAACTGTTCCTAATGATAAAGAGCCAGCTATAGTTAAAACACCGTCAGCTAGAGTCAGTAAGTCAGTATCGTCAGTATGACCTATAGTAGCACCATTGATAAGAACATCATCTATATCTAATGAACCACCAGAAATAAGTCCAGTTGTTGTAATAGTAGATGAACCATTATCAATATTTCCAAAACCAGATGTAATAGAACCTGTATCTAAAGCTCCTGTAGTAACAATATTAGTTCCACCTACATTATGGCTTGCAAAGTAAGTCGAAACAGTGTCAACATTAGTCATTCTCATAGTGCCAGCATCATTTATCAAAATACCATCACCACTTGCTACGGCTGTAGTTCCTCTTGCAGTTCCTCCGTCTATTAGGTTTAGTTCTGCTGCAGTTGAGGTAACAGCTGTAGCGTTTAATGTAAGTTTCCCATCACCAATTACTACAACGTCATTGAATGTAGCTTTACCAGCTTCAGACATATCAAAGACTAAAGCATTAACATTTGAGCCTCCATCATTACCTGCTATAGTAAAATCTGCATCGGAAGTTCCTGTTTTCAGTACCCAACTACCACTTGAGTTAGTAAAAGATAATCCTGTCGTATCACCAGAACCTGCCTTAAAAGTTATATCATCACCATCTGCATCTAATACAATATCTCCTGCTACATCAACAGTTAAATCTCCTGCTGCTACGTCTATTTCTCCAGCATCAGTAAGATACAAATTTCCTTGAAGATATAAGTCTTGCCATGCAGCACTCGCTGAACCAAGGTCGTATGAATTATTATTCGCAGGAATTATATCTCCAACAGGTGACCATGTAGTATCCCATACAGGAATGTTTGAGCCACCCATCGTGAGTACAGCTCCCTCAGTTCCCCTTCCCAGTCTTGTCAACTGGGTTGAGGATGATGCATACATGATATCCCCGGTAGCTTGAGAGTCGAATACGTGACCATCAACTGCTTCATATTCGTCTTGGTCTAATTCAGTACCAACCGTCTTATGTTTAAATTCATTTGCCATTAGCTTGTTTTCACCTCAGATAAATCTAGTGATAATATGTACGATCTTTCTATCGCTGCAGAAGATGTTCTTCTGACGTTTCTTCCTATAGGAACTAATGCCCTATCCGTTATTCTTGTTCTATATTGTGTACCGTCTAAATCAGTAAACAAAACAAAAGCCTGTTGTCTCAATGTATCTATATTGGATAAGACGGTTGATAATACTTGCGTATCACCCGCTCCTCTTAACCTTTTTGGTGTCATTCTAGCATCTAGTAATTTTGCTTGCAATTTCCAATTCAAAAAATTAACAGGATTAAATATTGAATGGAACACCATATTTTTTATTCTTGGAGGCATAGCTGTAGTCGAATTTGAAGCGAATTCGAACTTAAATCGGATTCGTTTAAAAGTGATTGGAGATGTCAAAGAAGCAGTTAAAGTCTGACTTCCTGATGAATTAATAACCCCAGAACTACCAAATGTTGTCCACGTACTAGAATCTGAATCATTTAAAGCTGACGTTTCTATTTTGTAAGAAACTGTAACTGTTCTATTGGAATCTAAATTCTCACCTTCAAGAGTAAGTTTTACTGCTGCTTTCTCCTGGTCCGGAAAGTTAAAATCCATAAATGAAGTATAAAAAACTCCTTTTTTTCTTATCAACCGACTAGAGTTTAGCGCAGGGTGCTGGTTTTCTATAGGGAATCTTAATCTAATAATTCTAGGTTCTACATTGGATTGAGCGCCATCAGAACTACTTGTACTAATATCTGAATTTACAAATTTACCGAAAGCAAAAAGACTAGATTTACTATTCGTATCATCTTTATATCTAGCTAACTCTTGTATTTCGTCTACAAGAAAGCTACTGATCGTATGAGAGACCAATTCAGATGGTGCTTGTGGGTTATCTCTCTGATTTGACATAGATAATAAATAAATTCTTTGTTTTTTATTTGCTGCAGTCGGAAATGAAAAAGGAAATGAATAAGGAAAGGAAATAAAGTCATCTTTCAAATCATCAGGTACAGTTACATATATATTATTTACATCCTGTGCTATAGCTGATGCTCTACCACCAAATCCTATAAAACTTGTTGCCCTAAACAAATAGGACACATCTTCCCATTGGTCTCCGGGTATAAGAAAGGGGATAGACCAAAAGGCTCTATCTCCTGAAGTAGCATAAATTCTTCCTGACCGGGAAATAACCTTTTTAAAGTTGTTGCTTCCTGAAAAGAAGTTTGCTTCTGGAGAATTGTCCTCAAATTGGTTGAAGTTTCTGTCGTATGAAAATAGTCCATCTTCTTTACCTACTAATAAAACATCATTCGCAGCAAATAAATTTGTCACTGCCTTGTCACTATCACCTACAGTCATTTCTGAACCCCAAGAAGTTGCATCATCTGGGTTTATTGAGAAAGCTATGTTATTACTTCTAGCCTTTGCTAATGCAAAATCACCATTAGCATTTCTTGCTCTAGCAAAATACTTTGCGTAATTCTGATTAGCTGTCCCTGATGATGCTGCTGTAAATGCTGCTGTTGTACCGTCTGGTGCTGTAGCTGTCTGATACGCAGTCGTATCACCTCTTGCAACAAACAATCTACTTGTTCCGTCTCCAGAATATACTGCTATATCTGTATATGCAGTAGTATTGGCTTTAGGACCTACGCTATCCCATTTCATGTTGGATTCATCCCATTTTAAAATATGATATCCACATGGCATATACAAAGAGCCTTGGAACTCAACTGCCTGTGCCGGGAAATCTATTCCCCCTAAAGGAATCATACATAGATCGTCTATATGAAATACATCACCGTTAGTTCCAACTGTAAATTTAACTTCTACTTTACTTGCTGAACCATTTAGTGTCTTATCTACTTGCACCAATGTCCAATCTGTTGAGGTAACTGTTGATGAATCAGTAGCAGATACTCCATCATCTACTGTCATTTTAATGTTCCCAGAACCAGATTTACGTTTTACATATGCTACTACTGTCAGCTTTACACCTTGCAAGGCGTTTTTAGTTGAAGTAGCAACTCTCTGATATATTGTTCCGTTTGTCGCACCTGCGGTTAGTTTTGCAGACTGATTACCAGAATGAATATCAGCAGTCGTAGTAGTTTCAGCCGCTAGAGTTATATTAGACGTAGTCCATTCTCCTGTAAAATCACCTTCAAATCTAGGGTCTATTAAAAATAAATCAGCTTCATCTTCTTGATAACCTAATGTTAGTTCGTCTTTGAACTGTGCTAGAACTCCGTCTGAATACCCATATCGAGCTTCTTTCCCGAATTCTTTGTCATTTCCCTGCCCAAAACCTCTATGAAAAGACGATACGTCATATGCCATAGCTAGTTGAGGGTCGATCTGTTGATAATTAGCATCATCTGTTGGTTGTCTAGGAGGTAAAAAAGGTGTAGTTCCTGTTTGGTATCCTCCAATTAAATCAGGAGAATCCTTATATAAAGTTAGTTCTACTTTATTAGAAGACCCATCTGTGTTTTGTATTACTATGTCAGATTGCTGTGCCATCTATACTGCCACATTCCTTACCATCGCCATAGAAGGCATTTTGCCTCCAGCTTCACCGGCTCTATTACGGAAATGATTATATCTATTTATAGCTTCTCGTTGTTCAGATGTGTCTAAAGTGTCTATTTCCCCTTGGAATAGCTCCATAGCAGCGTAATTATATAACATTCGCCTCTGGGATTGGTTTAGTTCTATAGTATTTGCTCCTGTGGTACTAATTTCAGTGAAATCTAACATCCCCATACCTCGTACCAAAAGATTTCTGTCTTGTGGGATACCTTCAAGGATTCTTATAGCATCACCTTCTTCTCTCCATGCAAATAATTTATTTATAGGAACTCTTGGTATTTCTGATTGACCTGCTGTAGCTATTATCTCATCAGCATAGAATACAAATGCAGTACCACTAGTTGCGGACACACCTACCTTGATACTGGAACTTATTCCATCTGCCACTAAAGTATGAGTTAATCTTTCCCAACCAAGACCGCTATGTGTAGAACCTACACTAACGCTACCGGAATCAAGCTGTATTGCTGCACTTACTCTACTAGCAGTTCTGCTATATACCCATATGCCGACATTTATTTCTTCTCCGACATAGTTTGTACCTGATGGTACAGTCATAAGCAAAGTAGCTGTCTGGCTAGCTGTAACAGTACATTTACCGGATTGTGTTCCTGCATAAACCATAAAATTATCTGGCCCTGTAGTTTCTTCTTCTGCTGTTAATGCAATATAGTCACTTGTGGATGTCCAATCTGTAGTTATCGTACTATTTTCAAAATCACAGTTCAATGTACCTACTATATTATTACCATAAGATTTAGCATCCATCCGTGGTTCTACAGAAAGTTGTCTTACATATCCTGCAGGAATAGATGTAGGTCTTGCGTATAACTGCTGTGAAGGAGCTAATGTAAGGCTTCTATCATTTACTTCCACGTAAAGGGCTGGAAAGGCACTCTGTGCGCCTGTTTGAAGGGTTTCTAACAAAAGGTTTGGGTCATATCTATATACTTCAAAAGTAGTAGAACCTGATTCTGAAGATAAATTTGTACCAGTAACAGTTATAGTTCCTGATGACCCAGTATAATCACTTATCCTTCTTATTGTATTATCGTTATTACCGCTTGTACATCTGACATAAAAATCATTCAGAATATCATCTGCGGTAAAACCTCTGTCTGTTAATGCTGTAGCTATTACACTTGTTCCTGCACCAATATTAGTTGATGTAGAAAATGAACCTATGTACGCACCTATTCTTCTGGCGTACTCTGGAAGTATTGTGTCTACAGTTGATGTTGTTGAAATAGTTGCTGGCATTATACTAGTACCGCCATGTAATGTATTTTGTCTCCGTTAGTTGCGGCATCACAGTAAAACTCTGATAAGTCTCCCGGTCTGCCTTCAGTAAAATCTACCGAATCATTTCCACCTGCTGCAGCAAATTCTAAACCTGCTACAGAAGCCGAAACGGTAGATGCACCGACATACGTGATTCCAGAATTCCCCGGAGGTGCTTGAAATCTCACACGTCTGATCGGTGTTGGTGTTGATGTAACCTGTACTCTAGTTCCTGCTGTACTTACAGTAATAGTACCTGCTGTAAAAGTTGCCAAGTATCATTCTCCTGTTATTTCCGCCAGTTGTTCGTGAGTAAAATGTTTTTCTTTTAACTCCTGAAATCCACTGGGGTGAGTAAGAATAGTTATAACCTTACATCCTCTTTCGTCAGGTATCGCAATAAACTTAGGTTTCTTTTCGTTAACACGCTTTATAGCTTCTTTACGTTTTAAAGCAGCGAAATCAGTTGTTTCTAACTGAGCTTTCGCTTGTTCATACGCTTTCTTTGCAGCAGTATCACTATTATTACTATGTTTACCTACTACTTCTTCCGCTATTTGCGCTATAGACTCACTATCACCATAAGCATATCTGTTATCCGGTATTAAGACTTTCATGTCCTTACCTTCAACATCTACTTCAACCCAAGTTTCATCTTGTTTGCTTACGAAATGGTTTTTACCATGTGCCATTAGATCGCATCCACAGAAGACTTTACGCCTGCTCCGGCTGTACCGTATGCAACTTTTAAAGATGCACTCCCAGCAGATATAAATCTAACCGAATCTAAAACATCTTCTCCTTTTAGAGTGATACTTCCATCGGCTGCTATTAACGTACCTGCTGAAGTTGTAGGGTTACTTCCATCATATCTGAAACGAACAGCTGCTGTATCACATTGGATGTATGCTTCTGTTGCCATATCTGGAACACTTGCAAGTCCAGCTACTGTATCGGCAGATAATGTTAATGTTTCATATCCTATATTAGCCATATTGTTTCCTCAAATAAGGTAGGGGAGAAATAAATCCCCCCTACACTAATTGCTATTTTAGTTAGCTGCTCCAACCACACATATCCAGTTTGCTACAACTGTTGAACCACCGTCTGATGCCCAATAGCAAGTTGCCGACTCATTTGCGGCTGGCGTTCCTATTGTGGCACTACTGTTAGCTCCATCTTTTATGGTGAGAACCTCTCCACCTGTGTTATCTATGTGGACAGTACCACTTCCATATGCACCCATGTCAGGTAGGACTACGTCTCTAGCACTTCCATTCGCATCTAATGATAGATGATTAGCAGAAGTCGCTGTAAGCGTCAGTGTACCTGTCAGAGTAGCGTTAGTTGTATGGGTTTGATATTTATTCGCTGCACCTATACTCATTTTATTTATCCTCCTGATGTTTGGCCCTAATATGTAATTTAACGCCACCATCAGACTTAAACCTTCGCCTACATCCTTTTACGGTGCATTTGAAGGGGTTTATTTTATTATTTTCTCTTGTATCTCGTTTTTTCAACCTATCATCTAATTGTGCTAACCCCTCTTCCAAATTGCTCTTACCTGTTGCAACCGTAGAATCGGCTTCTAACGTCTCAAGCTCTTGCGGGCGAGCCATGAGCCAATTTTTTTCTACTGCGGTAGCGAGTCCGTGGGTCGTACCCGGATATTCAAGAGTTTCCCATACTCCGTTTACTTCACGATAAAATATCGCAGTATCTGGAGTAATGTACTCAGGTAAAGGCAGCGTTTCCTTCCCATGTTTTTTCAAATATGCATTAACCTCTTCTGGATAGTTACGAGTAACTTCATCCTTCCAATATTTTTGCATTTGTTCAGGGGGTGTAACTACTGGTTGTATAATCACCTGCGACCTCTCTTTCCTCGTTTACGTTTTTTCCCACTAATTTTAGAGTTAGCTTCGACTGCGCTGTCTACACTAGTCTCAATATTAGGAGGAGGAGTCCAATCATATAATTTTCTTGTCGAATCAATCTCTGACACAATAGTGCCATTAATTTGACGAGAAGTTGTATAAGGTTTGGTTAGTAATCTATTCGTCATGTGATTCGGAACGACTAACTTTGAACCATCTCTTTGGTCGTAAAGTGTCACCTTCTCCGCACCGGGCGGAGTATCAAGGTTTAGCTCTGCGATGGCATCGCCAAGGAACTGTTTTACTCTCCCTTGTTTTTTCGCTATCCATTGCGAGGTATCCTGAGTCATCATAACAAATAAATCCTAACCATATTCTTATGTAGTTGATGCGCTTGCGAGAGAATGAATTTCTACACCCCACTCGTCAACGACTTGCGATTCACCCCAAGTTCCCACAGTTACTATTTCTGTGCCTCGAAGTGAAGCATCTCTTTCTTCTTCAGCATGGATTTCTATTTCCATAGCAAGAGCCATTGCTTCTTTTGCAAAAACTCCGCCTTTAACATTAGTTGCAGTAGCAATGTTTCCATCCTCGTAAATCGGTACACCGAATACGGGGTCGTTACCTCGCCAATACGTTCTCAAAATGTCTGCTGACGGCCCATCAGGGATTGCCCCTGCTGGCATAGATGTTCCTCCACCTGTTATACCTGCCATGTCTTGGGTAAGCCTACGAATCTGCTCTGGGTTTAAAACCGCATTTGGTTTACTTGGAGCAGGTCCATAAGAGCCAGACGAGTTATCTGTACGTAAGTATGCAACTGCACCAGCGATAGTTTGAAGTGTCGCTGCTGAACCTGAACCCGGTACTGATTTTGAAAAAGAATCTAGTAGTGTAAGGAGGTCACCATCAAGTAATCGACCTACTGCTCTTCCGTGCATAGTGCCGACTGCTGATAATACATCCTCGTTGTTCTCATGCTTTAGCCTGTCTGTGATAAATGAAAGAATTCCGTGTTCAGACGCTGTCAAACTAACAATAGTTGATGACATCTGTTGAGGAACTGCAATATCTACACCTTCAGTTAAAGCTACCGCAGATTGTCTACCCCAAATTGGTATTGTAACCTGTTTACTGCCTGACGGTATGTCATAGCGAGAAACAAGGTCCATCATTGGCGCAGATTGTTCTACGTTAGCAATTGCTTCAGCGATAAGGGTTTTTGACATGCTTGTCAACCCAGTGGTTGACGAAAGCGATAATCCTGTTGCCATTATCTTAATTTCCTATAAAGTTGCCGAGCCGCCTTTTGCCATTTGAGATTTTAGTTCTCTATATTGGTTAGAGTTAATACTTCCATCTGCAAACAACGTAGCAGCTTCGGATAAAGTTCTAATCGTTTTGGCAGTTTTTTGTGGCGCACCTTGAGTTGTAGGAGCGGGAGGAGTGGTATTGTTTTGTGACTGCTGTTGAGGCACTGTGTTTTGTGGTCTTAACCTATTAAGGTTTGATTCCACTACTTTCACTGCTTCACTTACAGACATGTTCTGTGACCAGTTGTTTTCCGGATTAGGACCTGTCCATAATCTGCTATCATCTAAACGAATATTCATCCCAGCTTGAGAAATTCTACTCTGCACTTCATCTGCAAGAAGTTGTAACTTCGCTTCTTCTCTAGGGTCTAACTGTGACTGCTGTGCAGTCTGGTTAGGTTGTGCTACAGAAGACGCAAGCTCTGCTTTTTGCTTGTAATACTCGACCTGTTCTTCAGGAAGTAGCTGGCTTATTCTAGCCTCTTCTTCTTGATCGAACCTTTCTCGTATAGGTTTAAGTGTAGCGTCTACTTTCTCAATAATACGCTGTTCCATCTCAATGGTTTTACGCCCAAAAGTATCAGCAAATCCACCTTTGAATTTACCCAGTTCATCCCGTAGGATTTCATCAACACCGAGTTTTGGTGGTGGTGCAGCCTCTTGTTGCTGTTCACCCGTAGGCTGTTCAGTTTGAGGAGCTTCTTTCAAAGCCTCCGCTGCTAAGTTGTCAGCTTGCTGGTCAACAGCAGGCTGCTCTGCTTGTACGTTTTGTTCTTCTGCCATATTTTCTACCCGTAGGAAGTTTTGTAAAAGTAAAATGCCCATAGGCATCTACAACATAATATAAATGATTTTTTTTAGAAAGGCAAGCCTTTAAGGCATATCTTGAATACGCCAGTCGTAATTATGAGCTAGTAAGGCAGCTTCTCTTCCTTTTTCTATATCATCCCCATAAACTAATATGTTATGTGGGTGTTTAGGCATTTTTACTCCCCCAATTTGCCATCTGACAAGAAAGCGATCTAATAATATATCTTGCTTTCTCATAGATTCTCTAACTCGCCTTAACGTAGATAAAAGATTTTTCAACATAGGGCTATCAAGCTCTAATTGCTTCTGTCTATCCGATGTTCCCCTTTGCCATTCATCATATAAAAGTCTTATAGCTTCATATTGAGGCATAGTATTAAATACTGCGTTTTCTGAACCATCCCAATAATACCTAAAATCCTCTAATCCTTGATAATATTCTGCCATCAAAGGACTCTGATTGCTTAATGCGCTTGTAAGATAATTACTGGTATCTATATATTCTTCCATCCCCGGATAATCTCTGAAGAAATCCTGTTGTAATTTATCTCTCATTGCGTAATCAACCACTCCTATTTCTATCTTCTCTCCCTGTGAGCCTCTAACATCTTTCTCACTAGCTTCAATGACTCTTTCATAATATTCCTGCACTAATTCATCAGCATGTTGTTGCGCTATATCTCCATTAGCTCTTCTGTCTCTAAAATATTGGTCTATAGCTATAGAGTCTTCTTCTTTCTGTAATTTACGTCTGGATACTCTTCGGTTTCTTGAGGCTTCTTTAGCAAACTTAGCGATATCTCCTAGAGAAAAGGTTCTGTCTCCTGCAGCATATGCTTCTACAAGCGGCCGTACAGTATTATTCCACGCTTCATTGATAGCATCTGATTTTACTTTTTTCTCCTCCATCAATCTATCAAAACCTTCATCTCTTCCCATACGTAATTCTCGAACTTGCTCATCCAATATATCTAATTCTGGATTGTTCTCCTCTTTTTGTTTGTTTCTTATAAATAATTTTTCGTTATCAGTTAACTGTTCCCATTCCATCTCGAATTCTTCTATAGCTAACATATCTCTAAGTTCAGTTCTTTTGTTATATGGACTAGAGGGGAATGACCTAGACCCTAATACTTCAGATACTATAGAAGGAACACCCGCTCTATCAAATCCGTTATTAAAAACTAAACCTTCTGCCCAGAAAGGTAATGCTTGTCCTGCAAAATGCTTTGACCAATCTACTGGGGTTTCTAATTCTTGCCCAAGAAAATCTGACCCAGTGGCTATATCTGTTGCTAAAGATGTGCTAATAGGAGTTCTTCCTCTAAAGAATTTAATTATTGGATTATTGAATACTCTGTCTTTAAAAGTAACCCCAGGTCTGTCATCCATAAAGGCAACTGCTTCTGGGTCTGATATCAATCTAGCTGAAAGAGTAGCAAACTGTCTAAAGAAAGTAGCTGGACCAATATAATCTCCATCTATCTTTATAGTCAGAAACGCACCACTTGTAGGGTCAAGCTCAGGCTCTTGACCTAAACTTCTAGCTGTATGTATATATATAGGAATTGCAACTGTTAATGCATTAGTCAGTATTCTTCTGGCTTCTACTCCACCTACATCACCACCAAATGCTTTTGCGATCAGAGCCATCGAAGCTCTGGTATATCTAGGTGAGAAAAATATCCAACTAGCTTCTAAATCTCTTTGTGTAGGAGATATTCCTTGTTGTACTGCACTAAATCCACCAGTTGAGTAATTTATAAATTCAGATAAAGATTCTCTTAGTAATGCCCGTTCTGCAGGGTCTGTAACATTTTCCCATAAAGGTTTATATGATTTATATAAATAATGTCTTGCAGAGTCCATTGACGCATAAAAAGACCTTTCCAGATGCTCCTGTACAGGACCTACAAGTTTAGTTTCTATAGGGTTTCTTCCCCCGGGGAATCTACCAAAAATACCTAACGGACCAGAACTGTTTCTTAAGTTATCATATACATCTGTACTGTATTTATTCAATGAAACTCCCATAGCAGCCATATCATCAAAGTCATCTAGATTATCCCAGACATATTTTTCGTATCTATCTTTTTTTATAGATAGTATGGCTCTTTTCCAAACCTTTGCATAATCTAAAGGTCTGATAAATAACAAAGGTAAGGTGTTAATCCCCATGAATCCAAAGTCGATACCAGCTCTCAATCCACGTAACGGCCCAAATATTTCATCATTTATCGCTTTGGTAAATCCGCTCCATCCACCTCTCTCTGTCACATTATAATGTCGTTTTAATAAATTGGCAGTTTCTGGACTAATCCTCAGAAACGCTTGTGCTTGTAATTCAAGGTTGGTTAACTGTGCTTGCGTTGTCTTGCTTCTTTCACTTTTTAATATATCTTCATACTGTTCGGTAACAAGCCTTGGTATATCTTTTCTTTCCATTTGAGCCAAAGCCATTGAATTCATTCTGTTTTCGTATGACGCTAAAGTCTCACCTTCTACTCTTGGTGCTATGATATGAGCTTTTTCGTGATATTCTACAAATTCACGATACTCTGCTTCAGTTTTAAATTGTTCTAGTGGTAGAGGGTCAACATCTTCTACATCAGGATTTGTCCACTTTTTTGCTTTAAAATCATCTCTTATTTTATGTGGATTTATGTAAATTATTTCATTATCTGTCCATCCTGCTACTCTTCTTCCAGTTGGGCTTTTTGCTGTTCTTTCAAGTATTATCCAGTTTCTATCTTCTGGAATTGTTTCCCATTGTTCTAATTTCTTTTCTCTCTGTTCCTTAGACAGTTTTAGCCACTGGAATTTCAACGATCTTTCTAAATCGTCTCTATTTCTTATCCTTATCGCCTGTTCTCCATATTGTATTGTTATATCGCTCAGTTTAGTTCCTGTAGCAATCAACTCTCCGTCAAGAATTTTCTGAGATGCTTGTAATGTAGTAAGATTCCTCTTTTTTTCTATACCTTCTTGTCTACCCATTCTCTCTCTAGTAAAAATTAAACTATCCCATAGCTCATCTTCTGAGGTAAGACCATCTACTTCATCTTTAAAATTAGGGTTTTTCTTGAACATATGAGGAACAAATACACCATCTACACCTCCCATCATTTTTATATATTCCAGAGCTTCATCATCATTAGTTATATTTACCGTGTGTGTATTCCCTTTGTTATCTTTATATTTTGCAGAGCCAAGTTTTAGCAAGTCGTCTATTTGTCTTCTGAACCCATAAATACCTGCTTGATGTAGCCATCTCTGGTTTTCGGTTATAAGATGTGCTTGATCGACATGTAATCTTGCTCTAAGGGCTGGACCTTCTAGCTCTGGATTTATCTCACCCTTTGCATTTTTTACAGAAGTCGGAACATCAAATGTTACATAATCTTCATCCACTATCACACTGCCATCATCAGAAGGCTTTATTTTTTTAGTAGAGCGATCATAATTCTTTCCAAGAGTTTCATATATATGTATTGAAAACGCAGCCTCTCGCCCAGATGGGTCTAGTGTTTCCCAAGGAATAGGATTCCCAGCATCATCTATAAAGATGTTTCTATAATAACCAGCATCGTCTTGAGGTATTGCTCTTCCTATCTTTGTTAGTTCAGTCTCCGCTGCACTAAATGCAGTAGCTTTATTACTAACTACTGCACCCGATGTAGTAACTCTCTTGTTGAATCTATCCAACATTTTTGCCGCCTGTCTTAACGGACCTTCGGCAGCATTAGATATAATCCCTTTTAGTCCAGAGATTCTTTCCGCAAAGGAAACTCCAAGCCTTGACCGACCAAATGTCTCTCTGAATCCTGGTCCTCTAAAAATACCGAAAGCCTTTTCTGCCCTTGAATCAGGTTTCAGAATTGTTTTAGCTTGAGTTGGACCTACATCTGCAACCTCATCTAAAGATTTTTCAATTCCGTCTGAAACATTTTCATCTATATACTTAGTTCCTGGGTTGAAATCGCCTATATCAGGTGCTGTTACTTCATCAGCTAGAGATGTTGCTGGAGGTCTTACTGTATTACGACCAAATATGTTTCTTCCTAGCAACCTTCTTTCCAAATCTAATGAACCTGATGCTCCTCTTCCTGCTTCAGTTACTGCTCGCCCTAATCCTCTAGTTGGGGCTGCCGCAACTCCTTTAGCTACACTTCCTAATGTTCTTGTTCCTCCACCAGCACCTAATCCTCTACCCACACTTCCAAGTGTTCCAGAAAGCGCACCTTTAGCTGCTCCAAAAACAGCTCCTTCTGCCGCTCGTAATGGCGCACCTACAAATGGAGCAAAAATAGCCAAGTTCAATGGGTCTCCTGCTACTTCAGCAAGACCTCTACTTGTAACATTTTGAGGTAAATATGAAAAAGGTAACGGGTTAAATTTGCTACCTTTCGCTGCGAAATCAAATGGTGTATCCCACAAATGGGTATCTTCAGTTCTTCTTGATGCTTCCCCTTGTCTTTTAAAACTCTCCCAAGGGTTTCTTGTAGGCCCTCGTTCTTGACTTATCTCTCTTAATTCACGTTCAACTGACTGTTCGCCCGGTTGGAATCCTTGTATTATCCTTCTTACACCTCCACCACCACCAGCAGCTAGTGTATCTAGGAATTTTAAAGCTCCTATTCCTGCCGCTGCGAAAGGATTCCGAGGGTCTGCTGTTTCTCTTTCTCCTCCACCCGGAACATCATATGTCGCAGTAGTAGCTTGTGCTTGTTCTCTTTGAGAATCTGCCATAGCCTCATTAGCTATACGTTGAGCAGCTAGCCTATTACGAAGCCTTATTATTTCATCTATAGAAAGAGCCATTATAAGGTATTATATTCTCCTGTCATGTAACGATTTATACCTACCGGCATCCTCGGTGCTGCAAAAGTTGTGCCACCCGGAGATATGTCTCTTCTCCGTTTAGCTTGCTCCTCTGGGGCTACTCCTGTTAATGCTCTTTTAGCTGTATACACATCTTGAGCATAACGAGATAAGTCTTGAAATTGAGGTTGAGTCATTGTTGTTAACGGAGAATTAAATGGTATAAACCTATCTATTCTATCTCCTATAGATACATCAGCGGTTACTGGCTGGTCAAGGATAGGAGTAGGTGGAGTTTGCATATACTGTTGTTGCAACTGAGGACCTAATCCAATCCATTCGTTTTCTGCAGCTATTGCTGCTGAATTCTCATCAGGCATAGCTCCCGAATTCATTAATTCAAATGCCCTATTCTGTACCCATGCTGTTTTGCCATCTACTCCACCGACTTCACCGACTTGAGTTGAAAAATTAGGTACTCCACCCGTCTGTGCAGAAGGAACACCTGTTGATTGAGGCGCACCGAAAGGTTGAGCGAAAACATCACCACTTGTAGGTAATGCTCCAGACCCATAAAGGGCAGACATAGTAGCTAAAGCTGTAGGGTCAGACAATAATCTTGCTAATTCCAGTCTTCTGTTCTGTTCTATATCACCTCTACTTGTTCCTATTTGCTGTAACCCCAGCATCTGGTCAGCTATTGTTCTCGTTTGAGCTTGTCTGTTCTGTTCGTCAATTTGTCTAATTTGTTCTTGCGCTTGTAATTCTGCTAGTTGTTGATTTCTTTGCCGAAGTGCTAAATCTTCTAAAAATTGCTGTCTATTTAACTCTCGTTGTGCCTCTTCAAGTTGAGCTTGAACTTCAGTAGGGTATAAATCTGCCATCTGTTGTTCAGTTGCAGTAAGACCTCTTGGGGTAGTTACTGTCTTTGTGGCGTCAAACATCCTAGGGAAAAGCGCACTTTGAACTTGTTGAGAATAAGGTACATCTCCTGTCGTACCTCCAAACCCTACTCCTCCAGATATTCTCGCCATCTCTCTTTGGAAATCTTGATAGGCTTGAACGTCTTCGGGGCTGTAATCACCTGCTGCAACATTTCCTCCAGTAGCTGAAAGTATTGCTCTATCAATATCATTTTGTCTTTGTAAAGCTCCTTGTTCGGTTTGATATTTACGTTGAGCCACATCTCTAAATACCTGAACTTGTGATTCTAATTGCCTTGTATAAGCATCCATCAAAACTCTTATAGCAGGATTCTCAACCATTCTTGTAGAAGGAACTTCTATAAGATCACCTCTCTCATCATAAGTCGCTTGCATTTCAGTAACTTGTATAAATGGTCTTGTCAAAGCATTTAATAAAGCTGTAGGAACAGGTGGCAATTGACCATTATTTGCCATGCTTTCAACCAAGCCCGGAGCAAAATTATAAATACCTTCAATAGTTTGATACAAGTCTGCTGTTGGTACGGATATTCCGGGTGTAAATGATGTACCCCCTGTAGCAACACCACCTGCAGCAACGCCACCTGCAGCAACGCCATCTGTAGTAGCAACTGCTCCAGTTCCATCTGCATCCATTCCCGGAGCTTCACCTCCTAACCATTGCGCTCTCTCTTCTTGACTTAGAGCGTTCCACATATCTTCTGCTATTCCTCTTGCAGTTTCAGGAGGTAATCCTAATTCTCCTACATAATCTACATTATCGATACCACCTTCCATAAATGCTTGTATAAACCCTTCTTTTCCACCTGTTATATTTAACGGGGGTCTTTTAGGTCCAACATCTTCTACAACAGTAGCTTTACCATCTAGTAGTGCTTCATTAATAGCTATAGGATTACCTTTATTAAAATTTTGTGTCCATTGACTATTAAAATTATTAAACGCTTGTTTTAAATTCTCACGTTCAGGCAGGGAATATCCTTTTTCAGGATTTGCAGGTGGATTTTCTCTTAGGTATCTTTTACCTATAGAAGAATCTTCCCAATCTTCTTGTGTAATTTCATATCTACCTTGAGACCTAAAATCTCCTACTGGTAACCCTTCTCTTCTCCAAATATTCTCTGTATCTATTCTTTGGTTTTCTGAGCGGTCATTATACCAATCTCTTAATTTTAAAAGACCATTACGTTTTTGATTAAATCCTTTTACACCTGACTTTGGTATTTCTTCACCTAGTTCGTCACGTAAAACATCTTCAAAAGATTTCCATTGACCTGTATATAAAGAATTTACATCAAAAACATCTTTATATATATTCCTTTTTACATCCCATTCGTCATATGCGGTTGAACCAATAAGACCATCCCAATCAAAGTGTTTTACTTTTATCTCATCTTTTCTTTTTTCTTGTATTGTTGGTTCAAAAGTATCACCATACTTATAAAAATCATCTTCTGATACATAATCTGGTCTTGCAGGAGGTGGAATAAATGATTTTTCCATACTTCTACCCGCTGGACCACCAACACCAGTAAAATCATCTAGCATAAGGTTATCAAAATCAGGTTGTATCTTTGTTCCTGCTGTAGCAGTAGGATTCCAACCTGTCATTCCTGTTATATAATCAAACTCTGACTGCCCCCAAGGATTTGCTGCAATCGGAGGGATATTAGTTGGTATCGGTTGAGTCTGGTTTGTTATCCACCCTAGCCCTGAAGAAGGTAATGACGAAACTCCAGTTTGTGGCTCTGGTGGCACTTCGTCAGGTACGAATTCTGCTCGCTGAGTTAGCTCATTAAATATCCAAGGCATTATTGTATTCTCCCAAAAGGACTGCTAAAAACGCTGCTTTTTTTCTTTTTCTGTTTCACTTCTGGAACTCCTCCAAAATCTTTATAATTTTTTTCGATTCTATCAAGATGACGTTTCGTTATATCGTCAAAACGTGTAAAAGCCAACTCAATTCTGTTTAATTTCTTTGCCATTAGCCTCTAGCTCCCGGAGATATATCTGCTGCCGGTACTCTTACGTTACCTGTTCGAGGTCCGGCTATCGCTGCTCCTGTCTGATTCATCTCCTGAATAGAACCCGGCATTACCGGTCGAGTTGAAGGTCTTACCCTCGCAGCTTCATTTGTTCTCGCTGGTTGATTAACTCCGGAAAAATTACCCGGATTCGACAGTTGCTGCGCTCCTTGTGTGTTTAAAATATTTCGAGCTATCTCGTCAGCTTCTGAAGTAGTACCTCCAGCCGCTTCGACTATCTGAGATAACGTAGGAACTCTCTGGGCTGCAGCTATCTGAAGTTGCTGTTGAACCATTTCTGAGTTCATAAATCCTTCCTCAAGTAATTTTGCTCTTACTTCTAACGGATTGGCTACTCCACCTTTTCTGAGTGCGGTATCCAAATCAACATATCCTGCTCTCCAAAGGTTCGACCAGAGATTCAACCTACGTTCTTGTTCCTCTGGAGAGACAGAATTTATTCTAACAATATTTACATAATGTCCGTTAATGTCTCTTGGTTTGATTGCTGCATCTAATGTACCTGCTTCAGTTTTTCCGAAAACAGTTACTTTATCGTTTATTACATTTTCTACTATTGAAAGTACAATTCCACCTTTGTCCTGTATTCCTCTTTCCATAGCTTCTTTCACAGCACCGAAGTTCAGTGATGCAATTCCTGCAAGTACAGCAGTGTGATATCCAGATGCCGCGCCAGTAGGTCTTTGTCCTCTGGCAACTGAAGGAACTGTAGCTGCTTCAATAGATTCATCTAAGAATTCTTTAGCTACACCAATCTCGCTAGGAGGATTTGGAGTTGGCGATATTTCTACATCCACGTTTGGAGGTCTTACGTTTTTCGCCCCCGGAGTATCATCCCATTGCGCCTGAACTTCTTCAGTAATTCCCATAGGACCTGCAAATTGTAATGTGGGCCATGCAGATTTTGCTACTATATCAATATAATGTGATGCTAACTGGCTTTGAGCTTTTAGCATGTCGAATGTAGGGTGAAGAATCCCCTGATAAACATCTTCAGGTGAATTTTCTACAGTTTGTAATCCTATCATGGGCCAATACATTACCCACGGAAGTCTTTTATAGCCGTGTTTTCTTGGTTGCATCGCCCAGTGTCCGTCTGCCCGGTATCCTACCTGTGAATGAGTCCATATTTCTTGAAAAGTTACATATCCGTCTTTATAATGCCCCCAAGATGGAAAATGTGCCTGAACCCATTGGGCATCTACTTCATATTCATATATAATCCATCTAGGATTAGCACCATTATTTGTATCCCAGACTAAATTTTGTGGGTTTACTGCGGATGTTTTTATGGGCCAGAGAATACTTCTTTTTTCTAATACATCGCGTATGCTTTCTCTGTAAGACTCATCTCCTTCTCCTTCTGGCGGTTCTGGAAAGTCTGACCATTCATTCGCTGCAAACTCTACTTTCTCCCAAGCAATTCCATAAAGACCTGCGTGTTTTACAATTTCCCTGTGTGTAGGTGTCCTCTGTTCGAGCATGTGATGTGCGCCTGTCAAAAATTTTTCCATTAGTTCTGCTCTGGCTTGACCTCTTGGTCCCGGTGGTGGAACTGAAATGTCCAAGAATTGTGGGGTTATGTGCGAAACTAATGTGCTAATAATGCTTCGGGCTGTGCCGAGCCTTATCATAGTTCCACCATCGGGAGCGGGAATGTCAAAGTTATTTAAATAAAATTGATCTGCGGTTTCACAGTTGCTACGAAATTCACGAAAAGCATGGTGTCCTGCTTCGCTTTTCGTATCAACCCATGTATCTGAAATTGTAGGTTCATCTAGGGGGTTCGCCCTCTCTCTTTTAATTTCTTCATCTGCGACCTGTTGTCGTTCTTGAGCTGACATTACCATTAGATATTCACCATTTCCTCTTGTTCGAGCATTTCTTTTCGTTTTTTAGATTTTTCTCTGCGTAATCTTTGTAATAATCCAGAGGGTTTAGAAACATCGGTTGGGCGGATAGGTCGCATCCTGCTGATAGGCCGCGCCAAAGCAAAATCTCCTCCGTCAACACCCGGAGGGTCGCACGCCATAAGCGATAGCAATTCTGCATCAACCCAGTCATCATGTTCCTGAGACTCCGTAAAAAATACATAACCGCCATTGCCGGATTGACGGATATTTATATCTTCTAGTTGTTTTATTAGTGTATCCCAACCGGCAGGGAACGACACCGTTTCATTCTCCAGAGCTAAATAATAATTCTGGAAGAGTTGATACTTCGACTGGGTCGAGAATTTAAACGGAGTAACCGGTAAACCGCTTGCCAGTAGATTATCAAAAACTACATCACCTAGACCCGTTGAGTCAACCCTTATATCAGTGATTCCCCACTTTTTTGTCTCAAAAACTACGGATTCCATCTGAGACAACCAGTCAGTACCCGACATTTCTAGAGCATGTACGCTCGCCCGGGAGCGGGAGTCTTTTATTACAAACACGGTATAATCTCTCTTTTTTCCCAAGTCTAGCCCAGCCACATATCTTCTGCCTGTTTGCGGCTCGAATAAATCTTTCGCTACACTTGCAGCTTCAATTTTCGTTCCACGGAAGAATCCAGACCCGCCGTCTGGTTGTTTAGCAAGGTACATACGTTCCCAGATTGGTATAGGCATCGTCTCTTTTTCTTCTCGGATTCCGTCTTTTTGTTCGTCATTAAGAAATACATTATCAAAACTTGTAGCGTGAAACGCTTCGTATCTGGAAGAAGGGTTTTCCTGTGCGTATCTAAATAATCTGGAGAACCAGTGACTTCTTCCATAAGGAGGAATCCCTTCGACACATGCTCTTCCAAGTCTACCCGATGAACTTAACATCGGTCTCAATTTGTTCCATGCAGCTTCTTTTATATCCTGTGCCTCAGTAATCCATATAAAATCAGGTCCTGCTGTCTGTAAAGATTCTGGGTCGTCTGCTGATTTTATCTCTATATATACTTCATTTCTTTTTTGACCCGGTTCTTTTGCTAATTTTAACCAGACCGTTTTATCATCTTC
>CEUX01005241.1_pt1 | contig 19728 bp, 19 predicted proteins | sample 531361 | NCBI WGS metagenome assembly CEUX01 (sample SAMEA2622736, study PRJEB7988) | marine metagenome | isolation source: saline water (ENVO:00002010), including
AATTTTTAGTTGGTTTGATAACTATTAAAGTATTATATTATAAGGTACAAATATGAATATATTAAATAAAATACATAATTGGACTCAAAGTGGTCCTTCAGCTAATGATAAGAAAATCGCACCATTGTTAATCGCAGGGGCAGTAGCTGGATTAGCTGGTGCTGGAATGAAAGCATATGGAGCATATCAAGACTCTAAATGGTCGCCTTCTGTTAGTCCTCTTGGGGCTAATGATATTAGAGGGCAAATGGCTCAATCTCAAGCTGCTTTAGGGGGAATGCAAGGGACTGTTGGGCAGATGGGTAATACTGCAAATCAAATGATGGCAGGATATGATGAGATGTCTGGCCTTGGCAGAGATTTAATGGACCCTAATAGCCAGGTTAATCAAGACCAATTTAATAGAATGAAGACACAAGGGGCTGACCAACTTGCATTATCTACTATATTAAATAAAAGGCAAGCAGCAGCTTCTGGCTTAGATTCTGGAATCATGGCTGCTCAACAAAGAGGACAGCAACAATCATTATCTACTAGTTTAAGAGACCAATTTGCCAATCAAATGGCTACAAATAGAGCTCAAGGAATTGGTGTTCTAGGAAATGCTCAATCTTTATTGGGGAATGTAGGAAATCTACAAGCTCAAATGGGAGGACTACAGGGTGATATTTATTCAGGGCAAATGGGAATTGATTCCGCAGCTGCTCAAGGAATGATAGCTCAAAATCAATGGGCTATGGATGAAGAGCAGAGAAAACAAAATGCAAAAACAGATATGTTCCAGTCTTTTGGACAGGGATTACAATCTTTTGGCACTGGATTAATGGGGGCTTAATATGGCATTAGATTTTAGTGGTTATAGAGAAATATCAGCTATGAGAGATTGGATGCAACACCAGCGTGCAAAGCAAAGGGATGAATCTTTCCAAGAATTAGGACAGAATCTAGGTACCGTTGGAAAGGCAGGGGCTGAAGCTTGGAAGAAATTTGGTGGATTTGGCAAGCTAGCAAAAGAATGGAGAGATTATAAAAAATCTGGTATAAACCCTGAAACAGGAAAAGCTTGGGACCCAGATAAGGGTGAAGCTCCTATGTCCTTTAAAGATTGGAAGAAATCAGATGAAGGACTTTCTGCTAAAACTAAGATTAAAGATGACAGAGCTCTTGCAAAGGATAAAGCATTTAAGGAGAGAATAGCAGGCAAGGATTGGGGAGTTGGTGCTGAAAAAGCTTTTCAAGAATCAATGATGGACGAGAATTTACCACTAAACACAGCCTTTACGGGAACTAAGCCTGGAGCATTTAAGAATTGGATGAAGAGTGAGGAAGGTAAGAAGTTTAAAAAGCAAGCAAAGCAAGATGCTAGAGTAGCTAGAAGAGGTGAAAGATTTGTTGGAAGGCAATCAGGCAAAGATTGGTATGACGATGCAAGAATGACCTTTGATACTCAAGGTGGCCATTTTGGTGATACAAGTGATGCTGGATTTAAAAGATGGATGGGGACTCCTGCAGGAGAGCAAGCAATGGAAGCTGCTAAGTCTGCAGTAGAAGCAGATAGAAGATTACCTCAAGAGATTGCGGCAGCAAGAAGATACCATAATCTAAGGAATAAAGCTATAGCTGGAAGTCAACAATGGGATGAGGCACAGGCTGAAGAGAATAAACCTCAACATGACTGGAGTACTACTGAAGGTAATATTGCTGCAGCTAATTTACTAGGTGGTGGAGGTATGCAACTTGGAACCAGAGTTGATATGCCTTCTGACCCTGCTCCTGAAAATATGTGGGATGACTATGAGGCTAAAGGAACTGTTACACTGCCACCGATAAATTATATTGACCCACCTGACCCAAATTTATATGGCCCACCATTACCGACTCCACCTGGCTATGATGTGTTACCTACTAAGCCTGAGACTCCAATAACTGAAGAATGGGCTGTAGATGAGGAATATCAAGCGCCTTATTCAGAAGATAAAATTAGAATGATGCAGGATTATGATATTGATGAACTTAATCAAATGAATACTTCTCCTCAAAGACAAGGATTACTTGGAAGATTTTTTGGTGGATTCAAACGAGGAGGCTACGGAGGATAATGAGTACAGTAGGTGAAATGATAAGAGCACATAAGCTCAGAAAAGAGCAAGATTATGCATCTAGTTTATTGGCAGAAGCAATGGGTGCATCTGGCGATTTTTCTTATAACAGAGATACTGGTGCATTAGGATACACTCCTGGTGGAACTATGCCTACTAAAACTGAAGCTTGGAATAATTACCTACAAATGAAGGGTGGTCAAGTTACTGCTCAAGATTTAGTTTCATTTAATGCAATGTATGCTAATGCCCAATCTATGCAAACTCAAAATCAAATCCAAGAAATACAAAAATTACAATTACAAGGGGCAGATGCTAAAGATATACAGGACTTAGTAGGCCAGAATCCTCAGATGTATAATAATCTATTAGATATGATTACACAACTCGAAAACAACCCTGATGAGACTGGACAAGCTGCTTTAATGGCAGGGCAGATGAGAGGCATGATTCCTCAGCCTGAGAAAAGTCTTTGGGGAAAAGCTACTGAATTTGCTGGAGACCATTGGGGTAAATTACTAGGCGGTGGAGTTGCAGGTATGTATGGGTATGGAAAATTAAAGCAAGCGGATATCGGAACTAAGGGACGTCAGTTTTTTAGAGGATACTTAAAAGACCCTGTTGCTGCTAAGCAACTAGATGAATTATTAGAGTCTGGTAAATATAGAATTAAAGATGGTAAGCTTGAACAGGTTAGTAGTAAAAAGGTTAAAGAAAAAACTTCTACAGGTAAGGATAAGATGAAGGGTGGAAAACCTGTTATGACTACAAAGCAAATATGGAGAGCTGTACCTGAAAAAGGTGGACTTCCATATCTAAAACCTGTGCGAGAAACATTTAGCAAGGCTCAACTAAGAAGTGCTAAAAATATATTAAAGTATGCAGGTCCTCAAGGATTATTAAGCATGGTAGGATACACTGCTGCTCCAAAGATAGCTGAGGAAATAGGAGGACAAAGTGCTAAAGAAGGTGTTGAGCAAGCAATGAATATAGGTTTGTTAGCTCAAGGTGGCAGAATGTTAATGATGGCTCCTCATCCATTCGCTAAGCTTGCGGGTGGAGCAATGATGCTTGGTGGTGGATATTCACTCTTTGATAAGGAAGATAAACCACCTCAGACCGGCCCATTGTTATCAGTTGAATAAGGAATAAATCATGGCGGAATTCCAACCGAGATGGAATGAACAACAGGTTCGTACCCTTACAAAAAATTACGACCCAAAAAGAACTCCCGAGAATGTAAAGAATATGATTGCGCAACATGCGCAACACTATAATCTTCCATTCTACGAAGGAGACTTTGAGATTAGTGAAGCTATTGTAGAGGCTGGTAAAGGCTTTGCAGAGGGCTTTACAGCTAATATTGTATCCTTCGACCAACCCAACAATGAATATGAAGCTATCTTCCGTAATTTAGGGCATTTAGCAGGTTTTGCACCTGGTATATTATCTGCCCCTTTAGGTGCTGCAGCTAGAATAGCTCCTAAAGCTACATCTTTATTAACAGCTGCTGAGATGGCTAGAAAACTTAATAATAAATCTGTTCCTATGGCTATAGCAGATTTTGCAGAGCGAAAAGCAAAGAAAATTGCTAGACCTTTATTAGAATCAGCTAGGACTGGCTCAGCTGGAGCTACACAAACTGCAACTAATTTCTTAATGGGAAGTGAAGTTGCTAAGCACGTTGCTCAAGGAGCATTTCATTTAGGTGTTGCATCTGGCGTTTCATCTTGGAGAGGTGGTATAGATGGAATGATGTCTGGATTCTTACATGGTGGTATGGCTGGTGGTGTATTTAGAGCTATTGGTAACTATATAGGTACGGGCAAGGGGCCTGGAAATAAACTAGCAAGACAATTGAGTGGCTCTATGTTTATGGGGCTACCAGAAACTATGAGAGGAGCTACTACTCCTGAACAAGTATATGCTTATGTTATGGGTGCTTGGTTTGGTGGACAAGAGAGACCATGGACATATAAGAAGGCATCTGACTTTGTAAAAAATGAATTTCATCCTGTTTACACTGGGGCATCTGGCACTAAGCAATCGACAGAAGCATTAAGAATACTTCCTGACCCTGCTATACTTAAAGAACCTTGGGGTAAATTACCTCCAGAGGTTAAGCCAGTAGTTAAAGAAATGATAGCTAAGAGTTATGGAGCTATAGACCCTGACTCTCCTTTAGCATCTGCCTATACTTTATTACAAGAATTAGAGAAAGCAGGAATCAAGGTTGATTATGACCAATTAGCTGAAGGTAAGGGATTTAAAGAATTAACTGCTATTAAAGAGAAGATTGGTACTCCAGAGGGACAAGAACCTTATTTTGTTATTACTGGAGGAAATAAAGGGGTAGAGCAATTAGTTAGTAATCTTACTAATAAAGAGAATGTAGCAAATATTCATATGCTTACAGAAGGGCAGAGGAAGCAATATCAAGAGAAGAAACATCCTGGATTCCCTAGAGTAGTTAAAAAGGTAGAATTAGAAGAAGCTAATGAGGCATTAAGGGTAGCTAATCAAACTCTTAAAAGAGGCGCATTAAAAGAGTTATCTCCTGGTAAATTAGACCAGTTAAGAAAGAATTACTTTATTGTTAAAAATGCTGAAGAAGTATATTTGGTAGGTACAGTTGGAGGTAAGCGTAATAATAGAGTTATGCCTACAGCTAGTGGTACTGAATGGGCTCATCAAATGGCTATTAATATGAAGAAGCCTGTTTATATATATGACCAAAAGACACAAAGATGGATGAAATGGCAACCTGGAGTTACAGGTGCCTTTGTTCCTGTAGCTAATATGCCTAAACCTAAAAGGTCTATGGCTATTGTAGGTGATAAATTCATGAAGCCTGGGACTCAAGATGCATTGACAGAACATTTTACTAAGCACTTTAAGAAGACAGTAGAAGAAACTCAACCTATTAAAGAGGCAGATAGACAAGATAGAGATACTGCTGGCTCTAAAGATGGACAGACAGGTATGCCTGGAACAGATATTCCTGATGCTGGAGATAGAGCTTCTCGTATTGTTACTAAGTATATGCAAGACCTTTATAAAGATATAGATATACCTGCCTTAAAGGCAAGTAAACAGGTTGAACATATGGAAGCTATTAGAGATATGATTCCTGAGTTTATAAATAAAGGTTCTACTCAAAATCAATCATCAAGACTAGTTAAAAGATTAGAAGATACATTTGGAATTAAATTTAAAGATTCTTTAACAGGTAAAGAGTATCAACGATTTAAAGATGAAATGAGACAGTGGGTTAGTAGAAGAAATAGTGAAGTTCCTACTCAGTATATAGATATTAATGCTACTGATAATACATCAAGTTTAATGAGTGAAGCCACTCCTACTACTATGTCTGGCAATAGAAAACCTGGATTTGAAAATAGAAAAGTAGTAGATATAGTATGGAATGAAATCTTTGGAAAAGATGGTAGAGCTCATGCTATAGTAGACCATATATCTGTTGAAACAAAAGAAGGTTGGAAAGATTATACTTTATCTCAATTTAGAAATAGTGGCAGAAAAGAGTTAGGTGAGAAGAAGTATTACCAAGCTATATCTAAAATGCTTAAAGAGATGCAAGCTCATGACTTATATTATTTTGGTGGTAATGGAACTAATGATAGACTAGTTATGATGAAGCACCACCCTGAAGTTGATACAGTGTCAGATTCAATAATTAAGAAAAATTTTAAGGCTTCTACTTTAAATAAGTTACGAGAACGATTTGTAAAGAAATTTGCTAATAAGAATGGACTGTCTAGAAAGGAAGCTCAGGAGTATTTTGACAAAGCATTTAAATCTAATGTATTATGGCATCTGTCTACCAATGGAATGGATACTAATTTTCAAGCACTCAAAAAGACTTTAGGTAATGGATTTATTAAGAATGCTGTAGCTTGGAATAAAAGAAGTCAGATATGGTTTACTGATGGGTTCTCAGCAGATAAAGAGTTTTATAGGTCTGTTGAAAAAGGTGATGGTAAACTTACTGACTTATCTTCAGAGGGTAATTTTAAATATACTATAGTAGAAGATTTACCTAAAGAGTTTGCAAAGCTTGACCATAGAGATGTTTCCTTAGAAAGCAATAAGAATCCAGAGCATGTAGATGGAGCTATTATTGTTAGAAGAGATGTATTAGAATTAATTAATAAGGATTCTGGAAATTCATCAGAAGGTATCACACAAAACAAATCATTTATTGTATCTCCCAATAAGGAGAAAGGAGCTTTCTTAGGAAAGTATATGATGCATGATGCAGGAAAAGACCAGTCTCAACTCATGAAAGACTCTGGTATACATTTTATAGTTCCAGAATCAGCTGCTAAGCAAATGGGAACAAGAGAATTTGATAAGGTCTACGATGATTTGTCGCCAGAACATATTAAGTTTAGTTATAGTGTAAATCAAACAGGTGATATGATAAAGCCACAATCAGCTAAGAAACAGTTATTTGGAGCTTTAGTATCACATTTAGCAAGGTCTAATCCAAAAGAGATGGATGCTGCTATGAGAGATATATATAAGAATTTTATCGAACCATCATTTGTAGGTACTGCAGAAGCAAAAGCAGAGCTAGAGAGATTTTATAAGCTCCCTGCTAATGCGTCTGACAAAGAAGTTAGAGAAGCTTTGGAGAGAGTAGACTTCGACAATATAGGTATAGAAGCAATGGTTGAAGGATTGACAAAACCAGGCAACCAATTATTTGCTAGAAAGGTATATGACTTAGCATTTAGAAATCATAGAAAAGAACTTGAAGAAGCTATGAGAGATGGAGAGGTTAACGTAGAAACATATGAATCTGAAATTGCTAAGATAGAAGATTTCCATTCTATACAGCAAAGAATGTTGAGATTAGGAAGTAAATATGCACAAGAAAATAATAGGCCAGAGAATATGGTTGGGGTGTATGGTCATCTAAATATAGCAGACTATAGAATGCAGGTTATGAACAACTTTATAGTCAAAAAAGCAACTCAGCCAAAGATAGCTAACTCAGCAAGCGCCAGAATGAGGCCATATGACGAGTTTTTACAGAATGACTATGATAACGTCAATCCAAGATTAAAGAGGCTAAATAAGGACGATTCTATATTCTTCCTAGATAATGCGTTTAAAAGAATGATGATTGAAACTGGTATTCCAGGTATTGATAATATTAATTTAGGTCGTTTATGGGCTAGATATGAAAAGGGTGAATTTAATAAGCAACCTGAAGTTAAAAAGCAAATAGAGGAAATATTTAGGTCTGCTGCTATGAGGGTACCTATGGATTCTATATCAGGTACTCAAATATTAAAGTTTCAAGGATTTACAGGCAGAGAAGGTCATGGAGTATTATTGCACTCAAGAGCTATGAGAGCTATGGGGGGAGCTGACCTTGATGGTGATTCTGCCTATATTTATATGGGTGGTAAAAAGGGATTCCGAAAGCAATGGAAAGATGTATACGAAGCTAATAAGGAAGAGTTTTATAAAAAAGAAAGAGGTAAAACTGTAGTTACTGATAACAAAGCAGAGAAATATGAAAAGATATTAGCTAAAGAATGGGATAAGAAAGATAAGGAGCTTGTTGATAGTGTCGAAGGAATGTTTTCTCCTGGAGTTAGAATGGAGATATCAGAAGCGGCCGTAGGAGGCAGAAATAATCTTGGTATGGCAGCGGTAAACCCTAAGCAAATAATGGGTTCTGTGTATAATGCTTTAGTTGAAAGAGGTAGTGACAAATTTACTATACAAACATCTGAGTATAATCGTAAAACTAAAAAACGAGTAAAAAAGAACTACGAAATTACTATAGAACCAAGAACATCCAAGAAAGAAAAGGATGAAATAAATTCTTTAGGTAGAGCTATGGTAGGTTTTGCATCTGACCCTATGGATTATGCAGGTCTAAAAAGTCCAAATGAATGGTTTAATTCTTTATATAATGCACATTTCAAAGTGAAAGAAGTTAAAGTCAATGGAAGAAAAATACAACTTAGAAATTTTAAGATAGAAGATATCCCTTCTTATCAATGGAAAGATGCTGGATTATATAAGTTAATACATAAGGCTAATTCTGCTTTTTATGGTAGAAATTGGGGCGAAGATAGGAAATGGACTATGGAAGAAAGAATGTCCATGACTAATGATTTGCATACATTAAGTGAAGCTGAGCTTAATACTATGACTCCTAAGATTGCTAAGATGCTATCTGGATTAGATTACTCCGACAATTCAGTTAAGAGAATATCTCCAGAAAAAATACAAGAATTATATAACCTATGGAATGAAACTCCTGCTGAGTTAAAAGAACTTTTAAAGCCATTAGGAAGGTCTTCGTTTAAAGTGCAGGCACATAAGTTTATCGAAGATGTCAGAACACATGAATTATATAGCGCTGAAGGTATAAGAAGAGCATTAAATGATAATCAATTATTTAATAGAATTATACATGATACTCCTTATGCAAAGATTAAGGAATGGACAGATAGATTTAATCATAAAAATCCTAGAATACAATGGAGAGCTAAGCTAGAAGCATTAACAGAGATTAATAATAAAGCTAATGCATTTATTGTTAAAGATTTATGGAATATGTTGACTAACTCAGAGGTCAGAAGAATTTATGAAAGAATGACTCCAGAGGAGAGAGGTGAAAATAATTCTATAATAGAAGCTATATCAAGGTCCGTAGATAATATTAAGAAGAATAGTTATCTTATGGCTAGAGCTAGAAATAAGTTTATCCCCTCTAAAGATGTTATAAGGCCTAAGACCAAAGAAGAAGAAATTATGATGGAATTATGGGAGGGTGTCCCAGAAAGTGAAAAACCATTATTTCTTCAAAAGCAAAGAACTGCTTATATGGACCAAGCTAAAATTGATGAAGCAATATTTAGTTTAAAGCAAAATAAATATAAAACTCAAAATCAAAGAGAGTTATTTGATACTCTATTATTAGGTAGCTTAAATAGAGGTGATTTAAAGCGTATTGAAAAGCTTGAAAATATGATTACTAAAAAAGGTCAGATGACTAAGTTGAAGTATGATGTATTAAGTAAGCTTAAAACAGAAGCTGCTAGAACTTCTATGAGCAGAGTAGGATTTGCCAGTAAAACTGTAGCTGATAATGCTGTTATGAATATGATTGGTAAATATAGTGATTTATTTAATGAAGTATCTACTACTAGAACAGAAGCTGCATTAGCAAAAGAAGGTAAAGATATAACTGTTGAACCTAAAAAAACAGAGAATATTAAAGAAACAGGCTTACCTGAAGATGTTTTATCTGACCTTGAAGCATTTCTTACACAGACAACAGGACTTGAAGGGGTGACTACTAGAGGTAAGAAGGCTGCTGAAAAAGGTTTAGTAGACGCTAAAACTAAAGAATATATATCTAACATAGTATCTCATTTAAAGAAACAACCTAATCATGTAGCTAGAGATTTGCCAATGATTGTTAGAGATTTAGTTAAAAAAGATATGAATATTATGAATAAGGCAGATTGGCAATTTGTAAGTAATTGGTTTGATGATGTTGCTACAGGCACTTTATGGCAAAGAATTAAAGGAAAAGGGCCTACTATTTTATCATGGAGACATTATTTACAGTTTCCAGAGACAATTAATAGAGAGTTAATGAAAGACCAGTTAATTTTAATGCAAGAAAAAGGTCTATTCATTACTCAAGATGGAACTAAGAGTGGTTTGGTTAAAAGACCTACACAATTCATGGATTTAGTACAAGAATCTGTCCAGCGTACTGGACAAGAAGCTGTAGCATTAGGAGAGAAATTTACCAATCAGTTAGAAAAAGACTTGCTATTTATACAAGATTTAGATGATATGGAAGCATTGCATACTCTGGCAATTAGATTTAGAGAGATGCCATTAGGTGCAAAGATAAGAGAAAGAATACAAAGAAAAGAATCTGAAGAAAACTATTTTGATGCTGACGTTTATGAAAACTATTATAAAGAAGCTTTAAAAGCTACAGACTATGAAAATAGTATTAAAAATAAAATATACACTATTACTGAGATGGTTGATGGAGTTCCTAAGAGAAAACAAAGAACTGGTGAAGAAATTATAGGTAAGATTAATAATACGTACACAGAGTTTTTTAAGAAAATGCATAATTTATTGACAGGTGATGTTATAAAAGATGCCAAAGGAAATGCTGTTACAAGTATCCCTGAATCATTAAGTCCTTACTATAGTAGATATTGGGACCCTAAAACACAAAAATCTCCAAGAATAGACCATGTTAAGTTTGTTAGAGATATGGCTAAAAGATGGCAAGAAGGAAAAGATTTGCCACTAGAATTTGGCATTGATGGATTACATTTAGTAGCTCGCTCTATGATGATAGAAATGACTAAAGACCCAGCTAAAAGAAAACAATATATGTATACTGAACCTCATCAGACAGGAAGAATAGATTTTGAGCATTATTTCCCTCATATGCATTTTGGCAGAGGTGAAGCTTTAGAATCCCTTAAAAGATATGCTGCTAAGTTGCGTGAAGGTTCATTGTCTGAAAAAGAAGTTCAAGAAAAATTAGATAAACTTGTATATAAACATCATGCATTAACTGGAGATTGGGATTTTAGAGATATAGATACATGGCGTGAATGGGATATGGCTCAATTAAAAGCTAATAAAAAGCAATTTGAGAAAGAAAATAGAATTAGCTGGTTTAACCCTAATGTTAAGTCAGGGCACGGATTATCTAGAGAAAGTCATCTTCCGGGATGGGCTGTAGATGCATCTAGTGTTACTAGTTACGCTAAAGGGTTAGTTAATGCATATCATAGACAGATGGGTCAAATTATGGCTCGAAATTATATCGGTCAGTTTGAGAATAAAATGCGTAAATCATTTGGCAAGGAACAAACTGAGGCATGGACTAATTTTATGAAGCTGTGGATACAGGGAGCATCAGGAGCTCCAGATGTTATCCCAGAAGCTATTTTAAAAGACCCTAAGATGAGTATACAAGGTACTCCATTTGCTTGGTTTGCAGATAATAATGTTAAAAAAAGAATGAATAAGATAGGTGATGTATTAGGAATAACTAATAAAGAATTACCTGAGAACTTAAGAGGAATAGATTACAACCAAATAAGACATCTTAGTAATTTAGAAGCTAAATTTGAATTAGCATCACTACTTGCTTATCCCAAATCAGCTGTAAATAATATATTTGGTGGGCAGATGCATACTATAGCTTCTGTCGGCTTTAAAACATGGAAAGATGCTAGGAATTATGGTGAATTAGCAAAGATTAATCCTGAATGGGCAACTAAAGAAGGTGTAGAAAAACATGTTATTGGAAAGGGAGTTCTGCCTGAATTCCTTATATCTGAATTAGGTCTGTCTCCTGAATTTCAAAATGTAAAAGGGGAGAGATTTTTAAAGAAATTATCTGGGAAATTAACCAGAAATCCTAACATGTCAGAGCAAGGGTATATGGAGATATTACGAGAGGCTAAACTTACAGAGCCTATGATGAGAGTAGCATCTAAGTTTATGTCTGTCCCTGAGAGAGCATTAAGAAGAGATGCTTATATGGCTCATTGGTTACATTGGTATCGTAAATTTGGAGGGGCTATAGAAGATGTTAATCATCCTGTGCTTGATAGGTTAGCAAAAAAAGGAGTTCAAGCTACTCAGTTCCTTTATAATGCCCCTAATAGACCTATGTTCGCAAGAACTGCTCTAGGTAAGGTTATGACTCGTTTTCAACTTTGGGGCTGGAATGCAGTTAGATTTAGGAAAGATGCTTTAAGAGAAGCTAGATTAAAGGGCTTTAGAGGAAGTGATGCAGATAGAGCTGCTAGAATGATGCAAATGGATTTATTTGTATTCGCATTAGGTAATGCTTTTGCTTATTCACTATTTGATGTAGCTATGCCCGCTCCCTGGAGTTGGTTCCAAGATACAGGTGAGTGGATATTTGGAGATGAAAAAGAAAGAAATAGAGCTTTCTTTGGACAATGGCCTAGAAATTTAGCTCCTTTGCAGTTAATTACTCCACCTATTGCTAGATTACCAATGGCATCTATGAGGGCTATGCTCGAAGATGATTGGTCTAGAGTATCTGATTATTATATACATACTATGTATCCATTTGGAAGAATAGGTAGAGATTTTATTGCAAAGAATAATCTGATTGATAACCCTCAAGGTATCATAGATAAATGGACAGGTATTCCTTTACAGCAATTCAAAAAGGAAAGAAAGAAAGTTAAAGAAGGAACATCATATAAAGTTAAAACTCCGGGAGCGTTTTATTAATGAATACTAGATTATTATTAAAGGTTATAAGACACCTGAAAGATATGAATGCTCAACCTATAGTTAATAAAATATTTCGAGCTATGAGTCGTCGAGAACCAGTGTCTTTAACTAAGAAAGAACAAGAAATTTTTAATGTTGTTCGACATGATTTATTAAAATCTACAAAATTAGATAGAGATATTCCCAAGAAATTTGGCGTTGAAGATATGAAATTACGAAGAGAACTTTTTTACAATCCAAGAGAATCTGCGTTAAGTCCAGGATATTTTACTTCTAGCAGAAGAACTCCTATGGTTGACATTGATTTGCCTAGTGCATCTCATCAGGCAAGTCAAGTAATGGTCCAGAATCCTAAGGAATTTATGCAATTAGCTAGAGATTATATGAAGACAAAAGCAGGAAAGAAAAGTGCTTTAAAATTATATGAAACTCCAGCTGGTATACGAGTATTTGATATTTCTAAAGCCCATAGAGGAACTAAGCCATATACATATGAAGGTGTTGCTAATGAATTAGGAGGCGACCCGTTTTATATTAATTTTTCTAAAATAAAAGGCACATATGATGCTAGAGTTTTCCCTAAACCTGGTAGGTCTGGAGATTTTGTTGCAAGGCCAATGGGTAGTAGTGCTCCTAATAAGGTTTGGATGGGCCCTGATGCAGAGATTAGTCGTAGAGGATGGAATGAAATGCTTGTTCATGACGCATTAATAAGGGCTATTATGCATAATACTACTAAAAACAAGAAAATATCAGTAGGAGGTCTTTTAGATTTAACTGACTTATCTTCCCTGCACAAAGCATTTAGATAACCACCACTAATTATAATACTACTTAGAAAGACAGAGGATTACTCCTCTGCCTTCCTCCAATCATCATCTTCTACTACCATTCCCCATAATAATGCTAAATAAACCATTGCATCTGTAATTCTTCCTCTTACGTCTTCTCTTTGTGATTTATGTCCTTTTATATGAGCAGAGATTCCATCTACATGCTTTAAGAAATAGACCCACAACACTTTTTTCATGTCAGAGTCTATTGATTTCGCTACTCTTTTAAAGTTTGCAAATACATCTCCTTGTTCATGCGCATATTCTTTTTGACCTGCATCACGAGTCCTCATTAGATTCGGAATTATCTCCTCCTCCATCAGCTTTGTCATCTGATTGAAGTTCATCTTTACCTCCTAGTTTTTTAATCATAAATTCATCAAACTCTTCTGCCTTTTCTTTGCCAGAAAATTCTATAAAAGCATTTAATGTATACTCTACTATTTGAAGCTTTTTAATAACTTCATTGAGTACCCCTATTATTTGCTTTTTACCTATATTTTTATACTGTTGATTGCTCATTTATCCTCCACTCTAGGTAGTTTTTTACCATAGTTATGATTTAACTTATCTAGTAACTTTTGTTTTATTGCTTTTTTATAAACTTTAGTTCCGTAGTTTTCCCTATAAATACATTTTTCACATACTATCAATATTGAAGATAGGTAGTCAACAATAAGAGTTTGAGGTCTATACTCCCATCTCTTACCTATCTTCTCATCTTTGCACATTTCACATGGATTAGTTCCAGATTTAGTAACCATTCGTATGATTCTTTGCATATAAGATATTTTATTCATTTTTTTTGTTTCTCCTTTTGATTGCCCTTCTTCTTTCTTTTAATATTTTTGCTAGATTAGTACTCTCAAATTTAGGAGGAATAGTTGCTGTCATCTTTCCTTTACTTATGATTGCATTCTTATCTACTTCTTTGCATAATAATAATTCATTTTTAAGATGCTTTATCATTTCGTACTGTTCATCTACTTTTTGTTGCAATTTTTGTACTTTATCTTTATAAAACTCCGTGCTCATCTTTATTCCCTCCTATTTGGAATTCAGTTTTTACTTTAACTTTTGCTTTTGGTCTCGGATTTCCTCCCATGAGGAATTTCCATATTTCATTGACAGATAGGGCTATTTCTAGATTAAATTTAAACTTTTTTAGTTGATAGTTTGGCTCTCTAATCCATTTACCTTTGGTATACAACCCAGCTATCATATCTATTGGCTCTTCTACTATTCTAGATAGTAGTTCTGCGTACATATTTAGCTGTATTTCATGAGATTTATAATAGTTACCTGTCTTTATGTCTATTATACAATATTTACCGCCTATTTTCGCTATTATATCACATGTTCCAGCCCATGGTACATCCTTATGCCACATAAATAACTCTGTCTCTATTAATTGAACTTCATTATCTAACCAGAACTTTTCAAAGGACATAAGATGTTTGCATATTTCTTCATTGTCAGATTCAACTACTTCTCCATTCATATAGTTTTCTGCTAGCTCATGCACTAATGTTCCTCTGTCTGCAGCTTTATCTCTTTCTTCACATGCTATTTTATAACTAGGATGATTACCTAGCCACATTTCAAAGCCCTTACCTTTACTTAAAGTATCTCCTATTATAGTAGTTACTGAAGGTTTCCAGTCATATGAACCATGAGGTGCGTACCATCTGGTACCTGATTCATGTCTTCTGATATCTAAGTTTTCTTTATACAACTCTATTTTATTCTTCAAAGTAACTCCTTTATTGGAACTAATGCTCCAATGCTTGCATCATCATCCCCGCCATAAACAGGATATTCTGCTTTATTATTATCAATTAACGACTTAATCTTTTGTTTCATTAGATTAGTGGGCAATATTACTATCCCTTCAATAGCTCCATCAAAGGTAAGTATCGTTGCCCACCAATCAGCTTTAGTGGTAGACAATCCACTAAAGGCCTCACGACATACTAATTCAACATATATGTTTCCAGTCGTTTTCCAAATATCTCGCTCTGTTTTTACTTCTATTTTATTGTTCGTATTATCTGTAAGCAATGATGATAATGTATCTTCATATTTTTCTCCGAAAGGTAAATCAATATCGAAGAATTTACTCATCATCAATTCCTCTCATCTCATCGGGGTCTCTCCAGTATAAAGATGCTTGAATGTATTGTTCTATCCACCATTTCCCATTAGCAGCCTTTTTGATGGCTTTTTGTCTTCTCTGAACAGATGTTAATCCATCGTCAAATGAATCTTTCCTTCGTACTTCGTTTGCTTTTTTACGACCATTTTCTCGTCCTAAGTCTGTAAACTTATTCGGACTTATCCTTTTTTCTGACATTATATCTCCTAACCCACCTTCCTTTCCGAAAGCGGACGTTATATAGTTCTTCTTGATGTTTTATTATTTTTCTAATACACGATAGATTGTCCTTTGTGTAACCTTGTACCTTTCGGCTAGCTCTCTTATTTTCCATCCAAAAAACCTCTTTATTTTTATGCCTGTTCTGTCAAATCTTGTTAGCTTGACGTTCATACCATAACCTCCTGGCTTTAGCCTTGTATTTATTATCTGTTTCTCTTTCTTGTTTTAGTATATACTCTTTACTAATTCTAAAATAATAAAAATCCTCTTTTTCCCAGTTAAGTAGCAGGTATTTGCTTTTAGGGAAAGGCGTTGGATTATCAAAGTTATGTTTTTCATGACAGGGGATAGTAAGCAATGAGAATATTAAGTAAATTTCTACTATACTCATGAGCATGCTCTCAGAATAATCACCATTATTGTATAGGCTATTATTGGTACTGTTATTAATATTGCAGTCTGTTCAATCCGACTCATTAATAAGAATGAGTTCTTTCTTTTTTCTTTTCTTCTTCTTTTATTTACAAACATATTTCTCCTTTTAACGACAATTATGTCGTTTTCCATTTTTATCAAAGAGTAACCATCCCCATTGCGTGTCAGACCAATGTAACTTTTTCTTTCCACAATATTTGCAGACAGCTTTTGTCTTTGAATCTTTAAACTTTTTACTAAACATTTCTTCCCTTCGAGTCAGGGAGTCTAAATACGCTGTTCCGTATGCTGAAGACTCCCGTTCTCTTTTCGACGAGGCAACATCAATAGACATTACCTAAATTATGAGCAGCATCAATCAGGGCCAACAAACGGGTAAGGACTTGGTATGAGAACCAAAAAACCCATAAAACCCCGGCTGGGCTCACGCTAACAGCTCTCTACTGCTCATTTAAATACATCGCTTCTTGATAGTTTTCTTAATATATAGTCTCTTGTATTTTGATTCTGTCTTTTAAGCCATGCTAATAACTTTCTAAAGACTTTATCAGTTAAAGGGCCTTTACGAGTATTGCATCTTGCACATATCATCTGAAGATTAGAAGCAATACTTTCTCCACCATGACTAAGAGGAATATTGTGGTCACAAACCATATTATTAACCTTAAGTATATCCCTACAATATCTACATCTCTTCCCATAGGCAGCAAGTATAAGTTCCCTAATTTCTTTAAGAGTAATATCAAATAATACTTCATACTCTTTACTCCTTCTTTTTAATGAAGTTCTAAGAGTAGAAGACTTTTTCATAAGTCTATGAAATACTCCTTTTGAACGATTACCATGATGCTTTTTTAGCTTTGGGAGGAATTTCTCCTCCCAAAACTTCATTTTCTTCGTCAGGTTCTTCTTCTTTTTCATTTTAGGCTTCGCCCATTTCTTGCCAATCCAATACATGTCTCCATGCAAAGGTTAGGTTGGTTTCTGCTTTCCATATTCCTAATATTAAAGATGAGGCTTTGCCTGCATTATTATCTTGCCAAGCTATTCCTAATCTAAAACATCTAAAAAGCTCTATTAATAATAAGTCATCTTGAACGATAACTGTTAGTATTGCTCCCATTAAACCCTCCTTAATCTGAAGCTTTCACGCCATTCTACTTCAACATCAAATAATTCACCATCAGTATTCTTGTACATGTGTATATGCTTTACATTAGTATTTGCCTGGCCATTTAAACCTATCACTTTACGCGAAGCGTTCTCTATAGCACCTGAGCCTTTTCCTGCATACAAATCTAGTACTTCATTTCTACTGTACTCTCTACTTACCTGAGATATTTGAATTATTATAACATCTAAATTAACAGCTAAATTAGACAAACTATGAGAGATGTATTTGATTTGTTCATACTCTCCCTTTATATGTGGCGGTGTATCAACCAAATCTATATAATCAACAATAACAACGTAAGGGTTTAATTGTTTTATTTTATCTTGTATTGATTTCATCGTTGGTGTTATTGTTTGTATTTGTAGATGTCTTAATTCATCTGCATGTTCTTTGTATAGTTCCTTATAGTGTTCATTTACTTCTTCTTTACTATGTCCAGAAACTATCTGTAAATGCCTTCTATGCATATACCATGCTGATAATTCAAGAGACAGAAACAATGTAGGTATCTGCCAATCTTTGTTGATACAATCATTTTGAAAATCCACTCCAAGAGCGAGATTTTGTGCTAATGTAGTTTTATTAGAACCTGTTGGTCCAAATATGGTGACTAGCTCACCGGGATATATCTGAGTATCATATTCATCTAATCCAAACATTTTAGCTAAAGGTATTGTTCTACCTTCAAAGTTTGTTGCTAATCTGTCTTCAAATTCCTTTTGCAATTCATCGGAATCCTTTACATGTACATGATAATCTTTGTTCTTAAAGAACACACACTTAGTCTGACAATACTTTTTCATTAGCACATCTTGACATCCGTAGTTGTAATTTCCATTGTATACGGATTCTGTCTTTTCTATCATACTTTGCTCGTTTAACGTATTGTTATTCCAGTGTAATAATGATACTTTTGCATACTCACTAGGGATACCATGCCTTTTAAAGTGAGAAGCTATTCTAAGTGCCGTATTATGCCTAGAGCCCTCTAATGGCCCATTTTTAAGCATTGTTTGTACACAAGGTACTACCTTCGTAGGTTCAGTAACTCTTCCAAATTCGGCTACTTTTGGCTTATCTACGCATATATAGCCTTCTAACTCTCCATCTGCATCTAATAAATCATATGGATATTCTATTCTAGGTTCTAAGGCTAGTTTATGTATTTCTTTATATGTGTAGGTATAGGCTTCTTTTAAAGATATAGGTATCTTATACAAACCTGTCTTTTGATTTTTAGTATGTGCTACTCTATATATACCACTTCTCATGTATATACTAGTATCTATACCTTCAAATAAATTAGACATTGTTTGCTTTACCTGATAGGGCAGGCTATCAGAAGGTTGGAAGTTGAATACTTTATTTGTTATGACGATATGATATCCAGTCCCACTAAAATAGCATTGAATGCTCTCTTCTAGGACTTCTAATACCCTTAAATGAGCTAAGGTTTCCCTTAGCTTTTTTAATGTATATTCATCGGAATTATCTTTTCTGTCAATATCAATTAAAACATTGTCAATTCCTCTCTCTCCATGATAGCCTTTTAAACTGCCCTTCATGTCAGCATATTGCTTAGCATCATCATCGTAAAGATAAACAGAGCGATATAAAGCCTTTCCATCTCTACCTATATATTTGTATAGGTCAGACTTTAATATCAATATACCCCTAGTTCTAGGAGTTTCTACTGCTATCTCTACATATTTCATAGATTGCTTAATGCACTATCAGCTAAGCTAGAAGTTTCATCAGGTATCATATCTGCTTCAGTAGCTTCCTTAATATGTCCTTGAGACTTTAGCCAATCAGTATCCTTTTTACATGCTGCTTTGCCTTCAGCTGTATTAGGATATAATCTAGGATATACTTCAGTATATACTTTCTTTCCTGGCTTAGGCTTTTTCTTATATAGATATGCAACATACTGCTCGCCTTTAGTACAATATCTTTCCTTTAGAAAGTGACCAATATCATCTATTTCATTCCCATGCTCATCTTCCCATTTACCATCGATTGTTAGCCCTGCTGTACATCCTATAGCATCAAACACTCTATACATCTTCTTTAATACAGAGCCACCTGTAATCTTACCTGTGGCATCTTTATCTAAGCTACCTAATATAGACATTCTATTAGTGTATTCACTATTCTTGATAGATAATTCTACTTCAATGAAAATATCTGCCCATTCAAATAAATTTGCTTTATCTTCAAATCCTACTATTCCCACTTCTACAACTCCCAAATAGGAACTTCCCGTTGAACCGTTGTCTTCTGGTTTAAATATAGCCATTACTTCTTCTCCTTGTATATGTTTTTCCATTCAAACTTAACTTCTTTACCCTTAAGATGAGGACATCTACTTCCAGCTTCTATTGATTCATTAGCTTTAAAAGATACCATCAACTCTTCTTTTTCATTACGATAGACGTAGCCTATAGCATCACAACCAGCCATAATAACATTCTTTAGTTTACCTGTCAAATCAAGTGA
>CEUX01102809.1_pt1 | contig 19681 bp, 19 predicted proteins | sample 531361 | NCBI WGS metagenome assembly CEUX01 (sample SAMEA2622736, study PRJEB7988) | marine metagenome | isolation source: saline water (ENVO:00002010), including
CACAAGAGCTGCATCTCAATTGAGAAAGATCCTGTTGTAGGGTCTAGGACTCTCTGCCCAGTGTTCATTTTTGAATATTCAGGAAATAATCTTCCTGCTTGATCTTTGACCTTAATAAGTGTCCCTTGATCTAGTCCGGCAGTGCTACTTCCATAAAAATTAAGGTACCCAGTATTTTTTGGAAATCTATCCAGAATATAGTTTTCATACCCAGTCAGATTGTCGAGAAAGTCTTCTGTTTCCTTTCTTGTCCCATCAAATGGGAACTCATTAATAATTTTATCAAATGCAACGTTGACTTTTGAAATTGCTGAATTAAAAAATGTATGATTTTCAAATATAGACCAGTCAATGTTTAATTGCTGGGTTGACCTCATTGGACTTCCAGGGGGGTCGTATCTAAATGAAGATGTGCTTCCTATATTTGTATCAGATACTTCAGAAAATGTTACATCATCAACTCTTGCACTTCCAAGGTTTATACCCCTAATAAAGGAAGGAGAAAATAGGCTAGGCCCCATTACATTTTTTGGCTTTCCACTAGACATTATTCAACCACGCGAAACTTGCTTCCTACATTTGTAAAAACCCTATCTGTTCCAAAATCTTTTATTAAGAAGTCAAAAGAATATACTCTGCCTGACGGAAGTGAGTCCATGTAGAGGTCAAAAAACATTCCATCAGAATCTGTTGATAGGAGGGTTCCTTTGTATTTTTCATCAAATGGAATTATAATTTTTCCATTAAAGGCGTCACGGACCCTATAGTGCATCTGTGTATAGATTTCACTTGTTGACTCAAGCGGCTTTTTCTTGAAGACGACTTCTTTTCCAAGATTCTCAACAAAGACTCTCATTCTGGCTTTCTCAAATGAGCTATATTTTGACCTTAGGTTTGTAACGTTTAAAAATAATTTATCTGGAGCGTTGTCAAAGCTTGATCTTTTAACATTTTGTATAACAAGTGATCCAGTATGAAATCCAACCTTATAATCAGTAGATCCCCAGTAGGTTGAAAAAGTAGCAGAAGCAGCATTGACTATTTCACTTCTAAGGGTACCTGATGCAAATGCACCAATTGCAAAAGAAGCTGAATAGACTCCAGTGATTGCGTGTGTTCCTATCACATGCTGAGATCCTGTGACAGAGTATGTAAAGAAAGTTCCGTGATCATGAGATCCTGACTCAAGTCTAAGAACGACACAATTTGAACCCTTGACTTCATTTCCCGTTCTTCCGTCAAGCATATGGGCTGGCTGATTTCTGTGAAAATTATTTAAGAAAAGAGAGCCTGTGAGATTAAAATAAAAGTTTTTATGATGATCGATTTGAGAATCGTTATAGTGAACGACTATCTTAGGCCTGTGTTCAACTGTTGTTGCATGTCTTGACGCAAACCTCTTAACAAATCTCGTCTTATCATCAGTCTCCATTGTACCTGAGAGTGAAATTCTTAATCCATGATCGGGAATTTGACCCTTTAGGACGCCGGATACAATTCTTGTTATATCAATACTGAGATCTTCTTTTCCTGATTCAAATAGTTGATCTTTCCAAATAAAGGCAGCGGACCCCTCTCCGTCGTGAAGGTTTCCGCTTGTAATAATATCAAGGTCGTCGCTTCCGAGAAGGCCTTCTTTATTTGCTCCATCAAATGTCCAAACTTCAGGCGTGGTACCAGCAACAGAGGCGGTCATAAAATTACTAGAATCAAGATCAGAAAATGAAATTATATCTCTTCCACCGCCTTCGTCAAATGCCTTGGAGAGAGGAGCCACCAGAAGTCTAAACTTAGAAGGGGTTGTCTGTCCGCCATAGACGTCTTTTAGCTTTAAAAAACACTTAAATGAATTATGTGATATATCTAGGGATGAAGCTGTCATTGCCCTAAGTGGATCCAGATCAAACTTTATGAGGACGCGAGATAGCTCAGTCGGTGAAGTATCAGATCCTGATGTTGATTCAGCGTAGAGCTTGAAGATATCAAGCGTGCCCGCCTGCCCGACATTTGCGTCTTTTGCCCTTATGTCATTGCTAATAATTTTATTAGTAATGTATGTATCTTTGCTGGCAGTTAATATTCTATACATTTCTACTATTCCGCTGTACCGATAATATCATGTGTTGGGTATCTCATCTCAAATATTCCTCCAGCTGGGGGAGATATTATTCCTCTATGAGTTGCGCCGTCAATATCTAAATAAAATGTACTATAGAACATTCCTGATATAACACCTGCTCTATTTATAATCTCAAACTCCGGAACAGAAATCACGCCGGGTGCGTTTAGGACAATAGCTTGAATCTCTGATACAATGACGGGCTGATCTATTTGAAAGTTTATATTTCTAAAGTAGGCCATTATTCTTGAATTTACCATTTGAATAGCAGAGCTTCTATTGGAAGTTGTATCAACAACTATTGAATACTTTACTCCAAGATTAACAACGGGGGAGTCAAGAATGTCTATTGCATCTGAAATTAGCCTACTTTCATTTAAAAATAACCTTAAATTTTGCTTAAGTGCATCAGGTGAAATAGATAAGAGGCCTGATGCAGATCTACTAACTATAAATAGCTGAGTTGATAGTGGGTTGTTGGGATTTGATCTAATTCCAGCCCTATAGACCCGACCGAATCTAGATGGCATCATATAAACGTGAGCTAAAAGATCTTCTCTTGTAACTATTCTAGATTGAGAATTTCTAGCTGATTTAACATATTGCTTAAGGTCTCTAATGCTTGGAGCATTTTCACCTCCAGCTGAGGCAAGAGGATTTCTAACGTCTACTGATGCTCTTATCTTTGAGACAATACCTGCTGGGACTCCCCCTTTAAATGTTGTAAGAAGAGTTCCGACACCTGATATGGATCCGGGGCCTACATTGTGAGATAGCCCACCTCCGTGTCTATACCTAATGCTAACTGTGGTATTGACAGGAGATATTCCTAGTGTACGTGTTCTAAGAAGATTGTTTGGATCGATTGAAAATCTAGAAAAAGTCTTCTTTCCGTAAAGTGGAAGAGACAGCTCACTAGGATCTGGAATAATATCGTTGTCAAGTGTGTCCGCCCTACCTGACCCAAATGTGATTGTAGTTTTATATGTTGAACCATTTACAGTTCTAGTAAACCGATAGGGTGCTGGTAGGAGCTCTAGATTATCTGGAACTTCATTTAAATCATATTGAGTATTTTTTACTCTTCTGTACACAGTATTTTGAACTAGTGAGTCAACTTCGTAGTAAGTGTTTCCATCAGTATCCTTAACAGATAGCACCTCTGAAACATTTGAATGAGGTAGCACTATCTTTTGAAACGGCTGAAAATTGTTCCCAAAAGACCTCGTCTCAGTTGCAATTTGTCCCGATACACATAGCCCAGACATTTTTAAAATATAGGAGCTTGGATCTGATCCAGCATTAGAGGGAATTATTTTTTGAAAAAGATAGTTTCCACCATCATCCGTCATAGAGAAGTCTAAATCTTCTGTTAGAGTAAACCGGACTCCCTTGCTGGATTGAACAACCGTTCCTTCTCTAATTATCGGAAGAAATTGGTGAAGAGGAAGATCTGTATTTGAAGGATCTGAATCCACTCTTATAAAAAAATTCACATTAGCAGTAGAGGGGGCAGCACCAGTAATTGGGACACCAGCGGACCTGATGAGCCTTTCAATATTCACGTCTTCAACAGCAGTGTTTATATCAAGTTCATTAAATTGATGATCTAGATAATATGCCATTGTATCACCAACATAGGCATTCATGTCAAGAAGGAGCCCACCCAGACTGGCCTCAGAAAAATCATTAATGTGATCTGAAAAGAATGTCTGGGCATATCTTAATAAATTTGACCTAAAGCTATTAAAGTCTTTATTGAGATATGTTCTTAGTTGATCTTTTTTACTTTTTATATTTGACATTTCCTACCCTATGCAGTATAGAATAACCTCTATTCCCTTATTCGTCACTTGTAGTTTTGGAATATTATAAAATATTTTTATACTAATTTCAGCAATAGAATCTGTTGTGGGATTCTTGTTAAATGATGACTCAAAAGAAGATAGCTCAACAAAGGGAATATATTTTTTAACAGCATCTCTTATTCTTATCATTGCCTCATTATCAAAATCTTTATTTGACAGCCTTTCTGTTGTAAGTTCTCTTAAGTTTGCACCAAAGTCATAGTGACCAAGTCTTTCACCGTGGTTTGTTAAAAGTAAATTTCTTAAGTTATCTTGAACCTGTTTCTCAATTTCAAAATTCATTTCAAAAAGACCAGATCTGCCTGTTCCGAATTTTAAAGGTGTGACTATTCCCACAGGCGGGACTTGTGGGACAGGCCTATTAAACTTGATATCTGAGACTTTGTCACCGACACTTTTAAAACTTCTTGCTGCCAACTTATCTTTCTCCCTTTACTAAATATATGCCCAAATAAATAATCAGGTGCCTGCGCTCATTAGCTCATTTACAAGTGCCTCAAAAATTAAACCATCTCCTAGAATATACCCTATTAGTGCAGCTGCTAAGTATCTTACTATTCTGTTTATCATTACAATTACAGATGCAATCTTAAGAATTGCACCGGCTACTAGACCAAATGCTGCCTCAATTATTCCAATAACTATATTAATCAGAAGCTCAATTAGTCCGGCAATACCTTGGGCAAGTGCAGCAATAAGTGCTAGTATAAAATCAAGTGTAGGAACTACTGATTTAAAAAATTCAAGAATTGCTTGAAAGAATGCAAGAATTTCCGAAAGTATGTTTGGAGGCATTAGGGTAAAATTAAAAAATGGAGGCTGAAGATTGAAAAAATCTATGCTAAAATCTGGAATCTTTAAAACCCATTCAGGAAGGGCTGGAAGCTCGGGAAGAGGTATGTCAAGAAGGGCAAGTATTGCAGCAAGAATTGCATCTTTGATCTCCTGTATAATTGTGTCTCTAATAAAGTTGACTACAGCTGCCAGTGCATCGATCATTGCATTTATAATCTTATTTTTAAGATCCAGCTCCATAATAGCGCGCTGTATGCTCAAGATTGTCATCACAATTGATTCAATTATGTCGCCAATGGGTGGTATATTGAATAGCGCTAGAAGTTCTTCAATTCCCTCGAGCAAGGTTATCGGTATCGATACAATTATTGCAGCTGCTTGGGCTAATTTCTCAAGGATTTCCGGAACACCAAGTTCATCAAAGTCAAATTGAATTTTATCTAAAAATTCCTCAATCTTTTCTCCTAGATGCTCCTTAAATTCATTTAGTTTTTCTTGAACTAGGTCTATAATCTGAGCAACGACTTCCTGTATCTTATCTTTGATAATTTTAATGATTACAGTTGGATCAATGTAGCCAAGCGGCCTTCCGACTGGTGAATCAATTGGTACGTTAAGAAATTCTGCAATACTAACTAGAAAGTTTCCGAAGGAATTTGCAAATGCATCATATTCTTCTAGATTTCCACCTGATTCTTTGATAGCGCTAGCAGACTCTGGCATAGGCGGAATTTCTAAAGGAATAAGCGTTTGTGAAATACCCGGAATGACATGAGTCAATGCAGGAGATGCAGCTGTTCCATTCTCGACAAGTGAGAGGGAGGCTTCCCAAAGGCTAGCCACCTCAGACTCTGATAGCTCCATAGCTCCAGTATCTGGGTTTTCACTTAAGATATTTGCAGCTTCAAGTGCATTTGGCATTACTTAACCAGCACCTTTGTAGCAAACGTGGTAAAATTGAACGTATCAGCCACCTCTTCAGCCTCGCCTATTGTGCCTCCAGCAATCGTAACAAGCGGGAGAGGCAGGCTGACACTTCCGTCAACGGTCAATGTCTTTGTTGGCGGAGCTACTATTAGGGCCTTGTCAGCATCGTCTCCTCCAAGCTTTATGACACCTTCAGGACCCGGTATAAAGACAATATTTCCATCGGCCTTAAGAACAACTGCTGACCCAGTCCCAGAATCCCCAATAACAATCTTTAAGTCTTGCCTAGCAACTAGTCTCATATGATCAGTCTTTAAGACAATTGAAGGCTCTCCTGGAGCTGAGACTTCTGTTCTCGACATTCCAGAAGTATCAATGCTAAACATATTGTCTGGATCAGTTGCCATTGAGACGTAGATTCTAGAGAGATCGTTTTCAGGATCCATAGACCCTTCTGCAGCATTGGCCTTAGACTTAAAAGCCCTCAGCTCCTTTGTCGGATACTTAGATGATTCTCTATACCCTCTTTCATTTATAATTCCATGAGCAACGTGAGCTGCAGCTGTGCTGTCTGTTTGGGCACGTCCGGCACAGATATCAATTGCACCCTGGCCCGTGGCAGCCATTCTAGATGGAAATGAAGATAAGTAGGGTGAACTGTCTCTTGTGTGCTCTGTTCCGAGGACTATGCTGGCATTGTTTGAACCCTGAAGAACGAGATCACCGACAGTCTTGGTGATTCTTGGAACAGGTTCTCCGATAAACTGATTTGCATGACCTCTTCGACCCATCGCTCTAGATCTCTTAATAATTTTCTCAAAAGCGTTGGGCCCTGGAAGAATTAAATTTCCGGATCCATCTCCATTTGGAAATCCGGGAATGTGATTTTGCAAAATATGAGATCCATCCTCTTGTGCAGATGATGAAGTTCTTTCCCTAGACCCTCGACCTTGCTGGGCTCTAGACCTATGAAAATCCATCCTAGAAGCATGTGTGTAATTTATATCGTCAACTTGATCGTCAACATGCTTTCTCGAAACCCAATACCCGAGAGACCCTTGCGCTCGGGAGCTGCTTCCACCAACAGTCTCGTATATCACCCAGACTTGCTCACCGGGCTTGATGGGAAGAGAGAGATGTGGTGAGAAAAAAGGGTAAAATATTTCAGCCTGTTGAAGATTTCCAGATCTATCTGAGATTCTGTATCCTATTATGCTATTTCTTGGCATTCTATTAATGTACCGAGAGTTAATAATCCCCTTACTTCCGGCAACGTTTCCAAGAGATAGTGATGCTCGATCTGACGCACTAAGTGTCGCTGGGTTTGCTATAAAGTCGACAACCACAACTGTGTGAAAGATTCTGCTAGCTTGCGGTGTCTGATTTCTCTCTAGTGGATTGAAGGGCATTTTTAGCTTCCAATCTGATTAAAGATATCATCAGGGTCAATAATCTCTGCCTTAGAGTCTGCTTTATCTATTAGTTCTGCAAGTCGTAGAATTTGATCATTTGACTTTGACATTCTCTCAAGGTATTTTGCCATAATTGGACCAAAAGTTGAGTGATTTGCAGCATTCCCCTGAGATTGTGTCATAAGGTCCATAAAGAGAATTGAAGCGTTCTCTCTATCATTTAGAGCATTTTCATAAATCTCTTTCCAGAGAAGCTTTTTCTTATCCTCAGTGCTTTCTATAGCGTCCAGGATATCTCCAAAGCTTTCTATTTTTTTATTTTTCTTATCTATGCTCTTTTTAAGGTCAGATACTTTTTTTCCCATTTTTTACTCCCCTAAAAGAATATATCAAACTCCCCCTGTTTTACGAGGGATTTATAGTGCTTTCTTATTGACGACATGGCAATTGATAGCTGTTTTGGATTAAGACTTGATATATCGCGAAGATAGACAAATATTGCACGCTTATTAAGGAGGTCAATATCATCTATTTTCTCAAATAGGGTTATAATTGCATCAATGCATGCAATCTCATTTTCTCCAGACAGTTTTTTCTTAATCTCTACCATTAGAGAAAATAGGTTTTCAATTGACTCTCTCTTGATCATTTCAGTATCTTGAGCCGGTACTATCTTATATGACTCTATTGAACTCATGTCTCTTCTGCTAATGGACATGGGATCATCTAGGCTTACTTGCCTTCTAATTTGCTTTGACCTCTGCTTGCTTTTTATAATCAGCCAGTTCTTGGCAACAACGTTAAAGTAAGAGAATGCCTTTGTACCCCGAGTGTGATCAAACTTATCTAGAGTTTCATAGAGAAAGACCACGCAGTCATTTTTAAGATCTTCAAAGGAACTATGAGTTGAAGTAAATCCGTGAATAAAGATTAGATTTTCAACCAACTTATCAAAAGCAGGAAAGATTTCTGAGACGTATAGCTTCTCCCTGCCGCTTGTGCACTCTAGTGATTGAAACTTGACTATTGCGTCATGAGTTCCCTGGTGAAAGTAAAGATTTCTCTTTCCCTTGCCCCTCCGTCTTCTGATCTTGACAAATTTTTTCTTTCCTTTTTTCATTATTTAGGCCTCGTTTTTTCCAAGTCAGAGACAGCACTTTCATCAATAGATCCAAGAATATTTGCAACATAGAGAACAGCACTTCTGGAGTCTCTTATGTCTCTAATTACCTGTCTGACCTCGACACTGTCAAAGAATACAGGTCTTTCTAAGATTTTACTCATCGATGCATACTTTTGATCTAAAATATCAAGTGATTCTTCTATTCCGTCTTCTAGTTGAATTAATATTAATCCAAATTTATAGTTGAAATAAGTGGAAACACAAAGAGACAAAAATAGACCAGCAGAAATCGCTATTAGAGCCCAATTCAATCTTTTCTCCAATGCTCACTATCAATTAAAGCATCATACTTCATGTTGATGGCACTCTGGGAAAATGTGTCTTTAAGTCGAGAAGAAAGTTCAGAAGCCCACTGACTGGGCTTTAAATAATTATCTCTAAATTTTTTAACTTTCTTCTTAAAGTCATTTTCATCAGGATCTGCCCATCGCAGGCCGTCAACAAAGATTCTTCCATCAACCCTGTTGCTGGGTATTTCAACGATACTATAGTTTATAGGTATAAATTTTCCTAAATTTAAAAAATCTAAATGACCTGACCAATTGGTCGCAATTACAGGAATTCCTGAAGAAGCTGCCTCAAGGATGGGCAATCCGAAACCCTCTCCTCTTGTTAGGCTGACTAGACATCGAATTGACTCTACCCTGTAGAGTGATGCAATTTCTGAGCTTGTAAGATTTCCATGTAATAAGTGAAGCTTAGGATATGGCCCTTTTCTAATTTCATTAATTACGGAGACAACCTTTTGTCTGGTAATTTCTCTGTCTATCTTTGTCCCTCTTCCGTGGTTTGTCTTAATGATAATTCCAACGTCTGGATCATCCTTAAATACTTCAAACATCCACTTAAGGGTGCAGAGAAGGTTCTTTCTATCATTATACGGGTCATTTCCGGTAAACTGTCCCAAGACTAGGAAATTAAACTTTGTATCCAGTTCTAAAGGAAGTGGCTCAGGATTTTGGTCAATCTCCTCTAGATATGATTCTGGAATAACCACAACAGGCGTCCTCGGAGATCCTGATCTCATAATGGTATCTCTTACATGCTCTGTTGGGACGATTACTAGATCCATTAAATCAATTCTCTTAATCCAGTCTGGATTACACCTGTCTGTCTCAACAAAGGCGCTAACACCAACATTAAACTTTCCTAACTTTGGATCCCATTCATCAGGAAGTTGAACTTGAAATGTGATATCTGCATTATCGCTAAGGGGCCTAGATCTATTCATGACCTCCCCAATAAGGCCATCCTCTAGATTTGGATCTATCATCCAGCTAGTCGTGCCCCACGATACAACTTGAGTAACTACATTAAAATCTTTTCTAGTTAAGAGCCACTTAAATATCTGCCTGGAGTGAACCCCATAGCCGCTACACGATAGGAGGGGAGCCCTAATAATAACATTTTTCATCTAATTTATTTCCTATAAGGTAAAGCATTCCCATGCTTTATAGTCTTTTTTCCAATTGTCTAAAAGATCTTTCATGGTCTTATTCCATTCATCAATAGTGTCATTGATATTAAAATTTTTCTTAACATAGTTTAGACATTTTTCTCTTAGCTCCAGCCTTTCCTCGCTAGATAGATTATACATTTTCATAATCCCCTCAGCAACAGTTTCGCATGTAACATAGTCTTCATAGATGAACGGTACAGCCTGAGAACCTACAAGTGACCTAAATTCAACTGGAAGAGCGACACCGTTTTCCGAACCATCTTCATGATCAACGACTTGGCGTGTCAATCCTCCAGTCTTTATAGCGACTATTGGACATCCAGTCATCATTCCCTCAAGTGTTGAAAGACCAAATCCCTCTGCGTAGCTTATGTTTATACAAGCATCAGAAATGTTATATAAAACATTCATTTTTTCAAAATCAAGGCGGTCTGTAGAGAAGTAGACATTATTTGACACCCCTTGAAGCTCAACATTTTTAATTAGATTAGGACCCTCATGATCCATTGGGTCGGTGTGCATAATTAGAGTTGCATTTCGATGACCGTGAATTTTTTCTAAATTTTCAAGAAACACCCTCCAAGACTCTACAACGTCTGAGGGTCTTTTTCTTTTTGCATTTCTATTTACCCAAATTGCAATAAAGTGGTCTTCTCTATCTGGGCCTAGAATTTGCTTTTTATAGGATTTACGTACAGAATCTTCCAGCGGGAAGAATATTTCATTTGGAACTGCATGAGGTATAAAGTTTATTCTAGATGAAACCCTGTCTTTAATTAACTCATACGTCATATGAGAATGACAATTTATAAGATCAGTAGATTGATAAAGGACGTGATTAAAGTCTGGGTAGGGATCGTTATCCCATACATGCCACCACGCAATTGGACATATTTGATGAATTTCATCTTCCATCTCAAACAGCCATATAAAAAATCGAGGATCTGTAAATATGAGAAGCAAATCAGGCTTCTCAGTAGCCAGAGCAACTCTAATCAAATCTCGGTCGCCAAATCCGTCAATAGGCTTAATAATAAAATCTTCACTAACAGCAACTGTATTGTAGTCAGTATGCTTTAGTGCTGCACCGAATTGCCTAAATGTCCACTCACCTGGGTGCCTGGTTAGCAATCCATTTACAAGGTGTCTGGTCTGTGTGCCTACACCTGATGTAGAAAGAGCGTGATCTGATAAAATCAGAACTTTCTTCTTTTTTGTCATATCTCTATAAACCTCAATGAAATATTATCATCGAGGAATTATAAAGTAAATCAGGTACAATGTTCTGTATTTTTAAACTGACAGTATGTGCAAGAGTCTCTATTTTTTAAAAACATTCCCCTATAGACAGAAGATATCATGCTATTCATCATCTTGATGCCTTTTTCTAGTGTCTTAGGTCCCACAGATACTGTAACAAGCTCACAGATGCGTCCAGGCTTACCTCCACGCTTAAGCAGGATAAAACCACATCGAACATCGGCAAGTGGAACAGAGTGCTTTCTAGACCAAAAATGCTTATATAAAATAAGCTGGGCTGTCATTAGGAGGCTTTGCTTCTTTTCTCTTCGCCACCCATATGACTGAGCTGTCTTCCAATCGAGTATCCAGTAGTTGTAACCCTCGCCTCGCTTCTTCGGAACCTTTATGATGGCATCAATAAATCCCTTAAATTTTACACTCTTTCCCTCAATTTCTTCGTAGAGGTATTCTTCTGCTTTTACAGGTTCCCAATTGGGAAAAGTTGAATCTAGAAAATCGGGAACCTCATCCCACATATTTTCAGCCCATTGGCACCACGTCTCTACTGGGGCATATTTGTACCATCCAGGCTGCCTTTCAACCCACGCTGGATCATCAAATCCATTCTTCTCCCATGCAGAAGTAATGTCATTAAAAAGTTTTTTCTTATCAACTTTCCTAGTCTCAAGAAGAGTTTCACACCCCTCGTGAACAGCTGTTCCAAAATCTAGATAGGGTGAAGGTTCAAAAGTGTCAATCTTGTCAACATACATAAGCTTGTGTCGCCAGGAGCACTCTTTCCATATCTTTACTTCAGAAAATGAAATATGAGGCTTTCCTGTTGGAAAAGTATTTTCAGTCATATTATTATTATACTGCTTTAGACTTATACTTTACACGATTATCAATCTTCACTAACAGCTCGACCAGACATTCTTTCCCAATCTCGTTCATTCTCATCTCTAACTTCTAGATTCTTTTCCCATACACACCGAAGAATTCTTGGATCAACACTGTTATTCTTTGCTACCTTAATAAGGGCATTTAAATCCTTTGGAAAACAATGGCCTCCAAAGCCCATACTTCCGTCAGGGCCTGGAACCGACCAGTGTGACTTTCCAAGTCTATCATCGTAAAGTGCATATTCAACAACCTTGTCATAGTCTATGCTAAGTGGCTCACAGATCTGCTTCATCTCATTGGAAAAAATAACCTTGGTGGCAAGAAAGCAATTAGTGAAATATTTGACCATTTCCGCTGTATTAGATCCTGTCTTAACAATGGGTGTCTGTTTAAATGCCTTTCTAAAGATATTCTTTACAACAGATGTTCCTGGTCTTGGTCCGCCGACTATTATTCTAGTCTGATTCTTAAAATCCTCTACTGCATTTGCCTCAGTTAGAAATTCTGGATTAAAGATTACTTGAATGTATTTCACCCTATCGTTAAGACTCTGTGTGGTTCCGGGCGGAATTGTTGACTTGATTACAGCTATTTTCCCAAGGTGTTCTTTCTTTCCGCAGATTTGATCAATTTCAAAAATTGTATTCTCAACAATGCGAAGATCGCAGGACCCGTCTTTTCTCATAGGCGTGGGAAGACAGACGAATATAACGTCTGCACACTCCACTAAAGACTCCAAGGAGTCGCATGTAGATTTTTCATCTACAAACTTATCATATGTCACTATGTTAAATGCATGACTCATTCCTGCATTAAGGGCTCCTCCGACAAATCCCTGTCCGACTATGCCTATCGTATCAATCATTTATAAATCCCCAACCTTCTTTCTTTTCTGGTGTCTTAAAGTCTATTGTCATATAAGTTCTCTCTCCTGTCTTTGGGCATATTGACGGATCATCAGAAATTGATGTGTAATTACACTGGTATAGAGCAACTGCTTCAACCACTCTGCCTTCGAGCGTATATGTCCTCATGTCCCAACCAGGCCTACTGCTTATAAATTCATCAATTGCCCGTCTAACACCTTGGCACTCTCCTTCTTTATTTTTAACAATAATTGGAGGTGTTGCTTTGTTGTGTTGTATGTGGATCTCTCCAAATTGATCAAATATGGGTTTGTTTTCAACATTCTGTCTTAAACTAGTGTATTCTTCCCTTTCTGAATAGAATGAATCACTTGTAGATCCAGGCCCTGTGTAGTCATCACAGACTATTATTGAATGTGGGTGGCACAGTTTTTCAATTATTTCAAGCTCATGTGCGACAGTAAAGTAGTTGTGATCTCCATCAAGAAATACAATATCAAATTTCTCATTTGAACTGAGTATCTTTGGAAGAATTGTAAGGCTATTTGACTCGTACATAGAGACATTAAAGTCTACACATTCGTAGGAGTCTCTAACTCTAATTCCTGACATTTGTGCCAGTCCGTCTGTAATTTTTGAGTTTACCTTTATGTCGATGCCAACATATTCAAAGTCATCAAATAGTGTTGAGAGATTGTGGACTATTGGGAAGCAAGAATGCCCTTGATCAATCCCTATTTCAAGAACTCTAATCTTATCCATGTGGCTATAAGCCGTTGTTACCATTTGTATGAATCCAAGATAAGACAACTTTTATCCCTTATAAGCTCTTACAGCCACTATCTTTCCCTCACTGTCAAACTCAATAACGTCAACAACTTTTAAAACTTCAGTACTATTGACGTGGACTTCTATTTCAGAGATTGTCATGTTTCCAGTTTCACATATTTTAACTGGAACAACATTGATAGTGTCAACTGAGTCAAATATTCCTTTGTTTGCAGCAACTACTCCATCAATTCCCTCCACGTTAATTTCCCAATCCCTAAGGTATACATCATTAGAAAAAAGTCCTCTTAAGCCGTCTGGGTCTTGACTAGAAAAAGTTTTAAAATAATTTAGTGTTAGTTCTTTTAGATTCATTTTATATCCTCCATTGTTAAAATTTGATCATCAGAGATATCTCTAGCAGCAATTCTTCCTAAAACTTTGTGAAGCATTGTTGGTGAAAGACCCGTCCCAGGTCTCTTACAAGATAAATTTTGATCAGTAAGTACTTCGCCCATTTTGATATCTGAAATAGCTACTATACTTCTTCTGGCATATAGCTTTGCACGCTCTTCGCTCTTGGTGCACTTTTTCTCACGGGATCCTAAGAGTGTGACTGCTAAGTTTATATTATCAATTATTTGACTAACTTCTGATGGGTCAACTGAGAGCCAGTGATCAGCGCTCTTATCGAGCGTTTTATCTACTGTGTAGTGCTTTTCAAACACTGTTGCACCAAGTGAATATGCGAATGCCGGAGTCCAAAGATTCATTGTGTGATCTGAAAGCCCGATGACGCAGTCTGGAAACTCTTCTTTTAGGTGCTCTATCATTCTTAAATTTATCTCATGATCACCTGTTGGATATTTAAGATTACAATGCATAACGACAATCTTATCTGTTTCCTCACTTAAAATTTTAACTGCAGACTTTATTTCTTCAATTGATCCCGCACCCGTAGAAAGCATAACTATTTTTTTCTTTGATGCGACATTTCTAAGAAGCGGATGATTTGTTAAGTCACAAGAAGCTATTTTATATGCATTAATTCCAACCCTATCAAGGTAGTCAGTTGCCTCATCGTCAAAAGGTGTGGACATAAATTCTATGTTGTAGTAGTCACACAGCCGCTTTAGCTCAGCGTGATCAGCCTCTCCAAAAGAGTCTAGGTGAGAATAAGAATCAAATTGTGACCCATCCTTCTCTACCTCACCATCCCAGTCCCAAAATCTAGGGGCATTCTTTGTGCAAAGGTTTTTTGCCTTATATGATTGAAACTTAATTGCATGCGCACCTGCTTCAGCAGCCTCTCTAATCAATCTTTCACCAAGATCTAAAGAGCCCAAATGATTTACCCCCGCTTCGGCAATAAAAAAGGGTTCTCCCGATGTAATTCTTTCCCACAGGTCGCTAGTAGTCATATCTTATACCTGGTTTTTAGACATAATTTGTGATAGTATTTGATCATTATTTTCACTAAACCCATTCCAGACCATAATTTTTGTCTCTATTTGAGAATTTTTAAATCTGTTTATTGATTTAATTGCTATATCAAACCATGTCTTATACATAAAGCAATCAGCGTGATCTTCGAATAGAATGTATTCAATATTGTGGATCTGACCTGTCTTCATTAAGTTGTCAAGAATGGCATATTCAAGACCTTCAACGTCAATCTTAAGAATTTTAACTTTCTTTCCTAAGTTTTCAATATATTCTGAGATATTATAGCAGTCAACGTCTGCGAACTTAGATGTAGAATCTTTTTTCATTCTATCAATAACGTTATCTCCGCCTGTAACCTTCCAGGGAAGCAGCGTTGCGCCTCCATTCACGTCTTCCGCGTTGCCCTTATAAAATAGTCTAAACTTTCCACGACTTGCACCAGCTGCTGCATTCAATAAAATAGCATTCTCATACTCTCCGTAGCCTCTTACCAGTAAGTCAAAAATCACCGGATGCGGCTCAAAGGCATGTATTGTTGCACCAATATCTATTGTATCTTTAATTTGCTGCCCTATGTTTGCACCTAGATCCAATATTACACTTTCACTATTCGCACCCACACTAGATAAAATTTTAGAAAACTCAAGATTACAAAAGTCACTGCTAAAGGCTTCACCAAGAAGATTCTTTAATACCTTCTTTCTTTCTTGTACTTCCATATACTCAGCTATAAGCTCAGGATCTACATTCTTATCAAACTTCATGCTAATTTGCCTCCTTATTCGATACTTCTTGTTTCATTTTTACAGAAATTCTTTCAAACTCATGAATTCCTGTACACCTCTCAAGGTGCCCTAGTCTTTTTTTAACGTCATCTTTATTAAAGATTGGAAATGCCATGCTAAGCCTTCCCTTATTTATCTGTCCAGCTATTGAATCATTTATGCAGTCGTGAACTATTGGAACTTTTGTCATTATCTTCTTTAATCCTGCATCCTTTGTCTTTTTCATCATTGTATCGTAGTGATGAACATAGTAGTCTGTATTATTCCATTTTTCAATTATTTCACTAGTTTCATTTTCAAGCTGAGTGTATCCTCCAATTTTATCAAAATTGCTTCTTGATATTGCGCCCCAGTCATCACATGTCTTGTACGAATTAACTACAAAATATTCAACATTACTCGATGTTTTTTGAACTGGATCGTGAGAATTATTTTTCTTTTTTATCCTATATAAAAATCTCGTTCTAAAGGTCAGTGTCCCAATATCATCGTATCCGACCTTCTCCACTCTATCTTTAAAAATATCAACTATATCCTGGCAAAAATTTCCTCTTGTAATAAACTGATGGTCATCTGGAAGGTCTACTATAATATCTCCTTGAGACTGTCTGACTAGATCATTTCTAAATTTTCCAAAAAAAGCTTGACACTTTTTCATATTTGTTGAAACATCAATTCCTTTTGACCTTAAGTGATCTAGATACTCTCGATCTGACTCGTAGAATACCTTAATCTTCCCTCTCAAGGGTTCAAATAGCGGATCTCTATTGATATTTTTTAAAAAATCAACAGTTCCGTCATTCGTATCATGCTCAAGAACCATCCACTCAAAATTATCATAACCCCTATTGGCCAATGAAAAACTTAATAGAAGGTTCCTTAGCATGGTGACCCTGTTATACGTCACACACGTAAATGTTATTTTAGGATTACTAACCATCTTACTCTCTATTATACAGAATTTGAGATTAAATTAAACTAATCTCGACCTATTAGTCTTTTTTCATTTTCATAAATTTCAGAATCTGATAGGGTGGCACCGCAGTCTTCAATTATTTTTACATTACACTTAGAAAAGCTACGCTTAAAGAGGACTGTGAGTCCACACCTTTGTTCAAAATTTCCATAGGGCATATCAACTATATCAAATGTATTATCAAAATATTTTGTCCTTAGCTCATGTGCAAACTGTCTCGATCCATTGCAGATGAGGGTATCATGAAATACTACAATTGCCTGGTCTGAAAGGTACGGATATATTGATTCGAAGTCAGATGATACACCCTCCAAAGAGTGATCACCATCAATAAATACAAAATCTAAAGGAGCTAATTTTTTAATATGATCGATAAACTTATCATTCTCACTTATTGTGTTGATCTTTGTTAGTAGAAAGTTTTCAACATTATGAAAATATTTTAAATATTTTTCAACATCCTCCTTGGATGATTTTTGACCATACTTTATTTTTGAAATACCGTGGTCTTCCCAGCAATCGAATCCATGCACAATTGAGCCAATTGCATCGGCAGCCTGACAGAGCCACCTTGTGGTGTCACCATAGGCAACCCCTATCTCAACTATAGATTTGCACCTAAAAAATAATATTAGAGAATAAAGGAGCTGGGCATGATCATCTGAAGTAGCTACCCTATTGTGTTTTAAGACATCTAGGGCGTGGTCGATGCTTCTTTTTTGCTCTAGGTGGTGTGTTGTGACCTTTCCAGACTTGTCTTTAAAGTCAAAGAAAAGAACGTCTTTGTGCCTGTCGTATCTTATATTTGAGATATTTTTCAGATTCATATTATTTTTCCCTGCTGTCTATTTGATTCTTAATAATCTTGCGCTCATCTTTTAAAGAAGAGAGACTTCCTGATCTCTTAAAGTACCTGTAGTATGGCAACCTTAGATGATATCCATTAAAATTTTTAATATATCTTAAGATAAGATCATAATCTTCTCGATTTCTTAAATTTTCATCGTACAGGCCTATTGACTCTAGATACCTCTTTCGAAACATGACGCCCGCTCCGTGATCAAGAAGGGTGTCAAGTGTATTTAATGACTGTCTTCTTTCAAGATCTTCATTAACAACTATGTGGTCACAATAAACGAACCCGATATCATCGTTCCACTTTAAAACTTCATACATTGAGAGAAGAAAGTTCTTATTTATAAAGTCATCCCCATCGACACGTACAACATATTTTCCCGATGCCTCTCTAATTCCAGCATTTGAAGCAGCAGAAACTCCTAAATTTTCTTTCATCCTAATTGGAACAACTAAGCTTCCAAATCTCTCGATAACGCTCCATGACCTATCAGTTGACATATCGTCTACAACGATCACCTCATAGTCATCTTCATTCATTGTTTGATTTAGACAGCTATTTATTGCCCTTGATATATAGGGCTCTAGATTATAGCAGGTTATAATAACACTAACTTTCACACTTACCTTCCATCAAAGGCAGTAACCCCGCCTTTCTTTAGATATTTTTTAGTAATATAGTCAAGTGTCTCTCTAGATACACCTGTACCAAGAGTTTCCTTCTTACCCCCTGGGGCGATACACATTATTCCATCAAAAGATTGTTCGTCATCAGGTGACAGGTATAGATCTATAGAGTCAATATTTCCTCTAAATAGCCTATATTGAAAATCACTACGTGTAAAGTTATCAACTAGCTCCCTAGACGTATCATAATATGCCTGACGGCTTCTACAAAACATTTCAAATGAATTGCTCCATAGCCTTTCCATTGCTTCAAAAAGGCTTTCAATAGATTTTCTACTTAGCTGAAAGATATCGTTGTTTAGGTTACTAGAAATCATTGATCTAATTGTCATAGTAATTGTCTGCAATCTAATTGATGAATCCTGCAAAGTGGCTTTTGTTACTATTTTCTCCCTGTCGTCGTAGAGATCTATTCCGACAATTTCTGAAACTCCAATTTCACACAAGATAGGCCAGTAGACACAAAAGCCACTACAGAGGTCTAATATCTTTACCCTTTCTCCTCTAGCTGTTTTTTTACTAATCTCGCTAAAGAAGACACTATGACTCGATAGTGATTTTTCAAACCTGTCAACAAGTGAAAATCTAAGATTCCAATGCCACGCAGACATGAAGTGCCAGTGCCACTCTCTAAGATCCAGTTCTGAAATGGGTGGGAATCCCTGGAGTGATCCTTCTATTATCTCGTATTTTTTATTTTTTAAAAATGTCTCTATTTTTTTAGAAAAATCTTTTGAAATATCAATAATTTTATCTTTTGTTATATCATATTCATCTTGAGCTTCGTGCTTTAGAGAAATTATTTTCTCAACTCTTTTAATGTCAGCTAGTGTGTGAACGTCTACATAGTCGGTAGCAACAACGCCCTTATAAACACTCAAGGCTTTTTGATCGATGCATTTTTTTAATAGTGCATGAATTGAAGCGTCTTCGACTCCTTCACTATCAACAGTAAACACTTCCCACAATTTTTTATTAATTAGCTTTTCAATACACTCATCGATCTTTTCTGATTGAATTTGTGGAGAATTTGCTTGAATTCTCACCATTATGTCAAAATCTTCTCCTGTATTCAGTAAAAAGTCTTTTGCATGTGAAAGAACGTCCTGCGTCCAGACGTCATCTTTTGATAATTCTTCTGGTCTATCAATTACCTTTATGCCCGCTGCTTTGGAAATATCTCTAATTTCTGAATCTTCTGTACTAACAAATATATTATCATAATTAAGATATTTACTCTTTAGACAAGCCTCAACTGACCACAAAATTAGAGGCTTTCCCATCAATGGGTGAATATTTTTTCTAGAAAGTCGTTTACTTCCACCCCTTGCGGGTATTACACAGATTATTTTCAAAGATTCTCCACAAGAACTGAACTGTCCCCTGTCAA
>CEUX01014269.1_pt1 | contig 19600 bp, 12 predicted proteins | sample 531361 | NCBI WGS metagenome assembly CEUX01 (sample SAMEA2622736, study PRJEB7988) | marine metagenome | isolation source: saline water (ENVO:00002010), including
TTCTCCAACCTTGCAGGTTTATCCAAAAGACCATGCTGATGCTACTATCTATTCAAGGGCTACAAATGCTTATCATGGAAATCTTCTACAGTTTGAGAAAAATGATAGAACTGAAATTTTAGTTGTGGCTAGTGGAGGACATATCACAACCTCGGAAGGTATTACAACTAGTGGAGCTAGCCATTTAGCCTCTGGTGTTACTATTGGTTTACAAGCTAATGACACTTCAGATAACTACAGTCTTGAAGTTGCGGGCCAGATTAAATCTTCTGGAGTTGTAACGGCTCCTATCACAGCTTCTGATGCAGCTACAGTTACGTTTGACCTTAAACAATCAAACTTCCATATGCTGACTTTAGCTCGTTCTAGTACAACCTTAGTGTTTGCTGACGCAAAGCCAGGACAAAGATTTTTGACTAGACTGACCCAAGACAGTACTGGAAGTCGTGCTGTGGTTTGGCCCGGTGGAATTTCATGGGCAAGGGCAGCTGGAGTAGGAACTCCTCCTCCTCTTAGTACCACAGCAGCTCATTCAACTATGTACGGTTTTGTCTGCACAAGTGGTGTGGGTGCTACTATGTATTACGACGGATTTATTATTGGTAGTGGTATACAAGGCACTTCAACATAATAGGATTATAAGTTAATGGTACAATACATGAGGCCGGTGGGCGATAAGGCCGATGATGGTAATTGGGAATCAACAGATGAGTCCGAGGGAAGCGCAGTCTTCTACACGGCTATTGATGAAGCATCGGTTGACGACAATGACTATATAACGGGAGATGCCAGCGGGGGTGCGACGACGATTGACTTTGAATTAACAAATGGGATAACAGACCCCGGTGTTACCACAGGTCATAAAATAGTTTACCGATGGAGCCTTCCAGACGAAGGAGGGTCGTCAAATTGCAACTTGACAGCTAAGCTTATGGTGGGTAGCACTGTTCACGCAACCCAAACGCTGGATACTACCGGTGGCGGTGCCAGCTACACAACTACAACATACGCTCCAACAAACCTTGATTCTGCCCTTGGCAGTGCTACTGCTTATAATAATGCGTTTTTGCGATTTACATTCGATGATGATGATGCTCTGGAAACTGTTCGTATTTCATGGGCTTATGTTGAGGTTCCAGACGCTGCTGCTGCTGCTCCTGCTGCTGAGCCAGATTTGCCAGGAGCGGCATTTTTAATGTTTGTCGATTAGTTAGGTGTATAACTATCTGGAAAACACCTTAAAAGGAGTTATTTATGGCCTGGCAAACAGACTTACTTACAATGCTAAGAAACGTCATTTTTGACGTAGACGACACAGATTATACATATACAGACAATAGATTAAAAGAAATGCTGGTAGTAGCGGCTCGCTTGGTTACCCAAGAGATTGCCTTTGATACTGATTATACAGTCACTATTTCAACTACCGGTATTTCACCTGACCCGACAGATAGCACAGACGCTAACAGCAAAGCATTTGAAAATTTTATTGTTTTAAAAGCTGCCTGTTTAACTGACCAAAGTAGCCTAAGAACCAAGGCTCTTGCAGCGGGCGTCTCCGCAAGAATTGGTCCTGCGGCAATTACTACCAACCCAAGCGTAAGAGGGTTTGACTTACTTATGAAAGAGGGACCTTGCGCAACATATGAGAAACTTAAATGGGAATATGAGATGGGCGATGCAAAGGCTATTCGAGCGATATTGTCTCCTTTTGTTGGCAATACTTTCGACCCAAGGTCTTTGGGCGGGGGTACAGCCCGTGGTGGCAAACAACCATATAGAGAATCATAATGGCAATAGATATAATTAATACAAAAAAGGGTGGCACAAACCAACATAATATAAAGGTTGGTACGCCAGTTGTACAAGCTCCCATCAAAACTTTTGGGACAAATAATTTTGTTGATGAAGACCAATATACTTCCTATACAAGAGAGTCTGGTATTCATCCGTATGCTCATGATAAAATTAACGCAAAATATACTGCTAGATTTGATGACCCAGTATACTATGGAGGAGGTGGGCTAGTAAGAGATTTAGTAGCTTCCTATAGACTTGATGAAACTATCGGCGTAAGAATAGACCGGTCTGGAAATAAAGTTCATCTGACAGATAATAATACAGTTGGTTCTGTTGTAGGAAAGGCCGACCGCGCTGCTGACTTTACAGAAAGCAACAGTGAGTATTTGAGCGCCGACAATGCAAGCCTAGGCGGTTTAAGTCCCGGAAGTACAGACTTTTCAATTTCTTTTTGGATTTATTTTAAAAGCTCTGGTTTCGATGGACAACAATTTGTTGGAGGGGTTTGGGCACCGACAGACAACCATAGAGAATGGGCATTGATATATAGTCCAAACGCAGACGACGACCAAAAGCTAGGTTTTTATACTTCCGAAAATGGCTCAGACCAGACAGTGGTGAAAACGGACGCCCTTTCTCACAGCACATGGTATCATATAGTTATTCTTCATAATAAGACAGACGGAACAAGAACAATTTATCAAGATACTGTGGCCAAGGGTAGCGATGACCAAGTCACAATAAAACAAGGAACTGCAAATTTTCTATTAGGAAATGTTCAAGAATCTTCAGATTATTTTAATGGATATCTAGATGAATTTAATATGTGGAACAAGATATTATCAAGTGATGAGATTGCCACATTATACAATAGCGGAAATGGAAAGCACATCAGATAGGAGAAAATGTAATGGCTGATGAACTAAAGGTAACTATAGGATGTAGCTATGTAAATGGCAGGCTTAGAGAACAGTTTGGGACGCCCCTAGAAGTTCAAAATGTTCCGAGATTGGCCTCAAATAATTCTAAATATCTAGAGACGCTTTTTTTGGCCAGTGGAGTTGACCAGTCTACGCTAGGATTTGATGCTGGTGTAGTTACCGCCCACACTGGTGTTCGTTTACTAGACACTTATAATAACGCAAAGGTTTCGACGGCAGGCTGGTTGTTTATGCAAAACGTAGAAGATGCTCCGTCAGGAGATTATATAGAATGGGGTCCTAGAGTTAATTATAATGCTGATAATGCTATAAACATGACTGGCCCAGATAGTGTTGCGATGGACCTTACAAGTAATAACGGAGATATAGTTTTGGTTCCTTTTGGAAGACTGGAAGCAGGAGAATCTGCTGCGATGAGAGTTACTCCCAGCGGCTTGAGTATTGGAGTTACGGCTGGTTCAGGATTGTCTACTATAGCGACCACAGGAAATCCAAACGCTCAATTAAAATATATACTTTTTGCAGACTAATGGAGAACAATAAAAATGGCTAATGACATTAATAATGCTAAATCCGGCGCTACGGATAATACCGGTAACATTAAAATTGGAACCGTTGTTGTTCAGGCTCCTATGAAAACGTTTACTGCTAATAATTTTATAAACGAAGATACATATACAGCTTATACAAGGCCTTCTGGGACACATATATATGGCATAGACAAGATTCAGGATAAATATGATGGTAGATTTGATGACCCAACCTATTACTCATAAGGTGCATGAATGGCCACTAATCCATTTTCTGGTACAATAAGTACTAGTTTAAAAGATACATTTGACAATGCAATAAAATCTCTGTTGGAGGACGGAGGAGGTTCTACACCTTGTAGATTGATTTATGGGGCCACCAAATTTACCTTATGTAGCAATTGTATATTTGATGCCATTGGCAAAAAATCCTCTAATAGGTATTTGAGCGGTGGTCCTGTCCCCTTTACGGACGGACAGATATGTCCTATGTGCAACGGAATTGGAAGAATCCCACAAGAAAATACAGAGAATATAAACTTAGTTGTAATTTGGGATTATAAAAGCTGGATAGACCTTGGGGTGAATGTTAACGCACCGGAAGGATTTGTCCAAACTATAAGTGAAATGGATACCTTGCCAAAAATCAAAAGAACAAAAGATATAATAATAAATACAGATATAGAAAAGCATGTTCGTCACGCTTTTGTTAGACATGGAGAACCTGCACCTGCTGGACTAGGGCGTGATACATTTGTTGTTACTATGTGGAAAAGGTCCTCATAATGAAAGCTAATTTTAAATTACTGGAATCGCAAGCTGAAATTAATAAAAAGATTGTTAAGCAGCTTGCTACTTCCTTAAACTCTGCTGTTATGGGAGCTGTGCCGACAATAGCTAGTCAGATTAAAAATTTGGTTAGAACCGCGATAACTAGCGCCCCAGAATATAATGAGCTTTTAGGAGGTTCTTTACAAGCTGAGCTTGGAGTTCCTTCTAGTGGAAGTAGGCTTTCAAGAATATTGGATGTTTGGTTAGAAAGCATGCAAATTTCCAAAAAGCCCATTAGAGCATCTGGAAATAGAATTGTTGGTGGTATAAGTATTAGTATGGTCAGAGATGATTTTTCTGATGTGTTAAGTACTGCTGAGGCCTCATACACAACAGCAAAGGGAAAACCAATTCCTTGGTTAAAGTGGCTTCTTATAGCTGGAGATGAAACTAGGCTTGTTGCAGATTATGTTTTTACAGAAGATACTAGTTTTGGCAATAGCAGAACTGGATTGGGCTTGATGAGAAGTCAAAAAGGTGGAAGATGGCATGTTCCTAGGGAGTTCGCTGGTACAATAAAAAATAATTTCGTTACTAGGGCATTATCTAAGCTTGAGACTCAGGTCATAAATATAATGCAAAATGAAATAGCAAGAAGGCTAAAATAGTGGCGATTAAAGATTTTACAAAGTTTAAGGGTTTGAATAATATTGGCGATAGCCAATTTATGATAATTCTTGAAAATAATTTAAAAGCTTTTTGCGACTGGAGTTTCTTAGGAGTGGGTGCCTGGTTCGATGTAACCATTCCTACTTCTGGAGCTTATGGTGGAAATTTCCACCAATTAAGATTGGTTGATGACCCTGCTTATGACGCAGGACAAGTTTGGGAAACTCCTCGTAAAGATTTAGTTTGGGAGACTGGGGTTTCATATCCTAGTGGGTTGGGAACTATACAACCTATACAGATTTCTGGTGTATTTGTAGATGGGACTACTGCGGCTAATTTTTATGGCCCAGGAGACTCAACTTACGGACACTACATAGATTATCCTTTGGGCAGAATCGTATTTGACAGTGCTATAGACACCACCAGTACTGTTTATATGAATCATAGCTATCGTTGGGTACAGGTTTATTTAGCGGACAAGGCTCCGTGGTGGCAGGAACTACAATATAGGTCATTTAGAGTTGATAGTACTCATGTTTCCCAAACCGGCTCGGGAGATTGGTCTATCGGTGGCCAACATAGAGTTCAGCTTCCTGCTGTTGTAATTGAGGCTGTTCCTCGAAGACATTCTGAGGGATATGAACTTGGCAGTGCTAATTTAAGGACTTATCAGGACGTATTATTTCATGTAGTAGCAGAATCAAAATGGCAAAGGAACCAACTTGTTGACATATTCAGCATGCAGCAGGACAAGTCCATTTATTTATTTAATACTAATAAAGTGGCAGAAGAAGGAGTATATCCCTTAGATTATAGAGGTATGCTTGCAAGTGGCAATCCCTTAATGTATCCAAATTTAGTGGCTACTTCTGGTTATCGCTGGAAGGAGTGTAGGTTTGGCCATACGACCTTATCTGAGGTCGAATCGCCCCATCCTGGGTTACACGAAGGAATTGTTCGAACCACTTTTGAAGTTATTGTAGGTAATACATAGGTTTTAGTATTATCTACTTTTTGGTCTTTACGGTGTATATACTTGTATATTGACAAAACGTTTCAATTTTTAAAAATGGATAGCATTTAAAGGGAGACTTTTAATATGGCAGCTAATAATAGAATTTTCTATGCCTGTCAACAGGTTGGTTTAAAGCCAGATGGTGATAGAACTAACGCCTTTGCCGCCCTTCATGGCGTACAAAGCGTTGGTATTACTACCAACTTTAATTTAAGCCAAGTGTTTGAATTAGGCCAAATTTCGATTTATGAAAACATTGAAGATATTCCTGATGTGGAAGTTTCCATGACCAAAGTTTTGGACGGAACAGCTCCCATCTATTGTATGGCAACCAGAGGTGCGTCTTCGCCTACCTTATCTGGTCGCCAGAATCAGAAGAGTGTATTTGCTTTAGGTATTTGGCCTGATACAAATGACTCAGCTAACGGCACTCCGAATTCTCAAGTTGAGTGTTCTGGAATGTTTGTTTCTTCTTTGGCTTACAACTTCCCATTGGAAGATAACTTTACTGAAGATGTTACGCTCGTGGGTAATCATAAAATATGGCATAGAGATACTCGCGTTATCTCTGGTGGTGCTACGGCAAATGCCTATGGCGCACCACAAACCCCAGACTTTACCGGTGCCTTTACGGACGCAGGTGAAGACCCGAGTGGTTTGTCTACTGGCGGAGGTGTGAATAGACGAGAAAACCTTCTTTTTGGAACGGTGAACCTTGCCTATTCCCCAGCTGGTTCTGGTCTTAATGATAAGAATTATCACAGAGACCCAGACCTGTGCTGTCTTCCGAATGAAATTCACGGCATCAAATCGTCTGGTACGAATGAATTGGATGCCAATGGTAATTTTGGTGCTCATATTAGCAATATCACTGTTTCGGCTGACTTGGGTAGAGAGCAAATTCTGGAACTGGGTCGTAAGGCTCCGTACCATCGTTATGCTACCTTCCCGATTGAAGTCACAACGGAAGTTGAAGTCACAGCGATTAGCGGTGACATGATTTCTGCTACCGAAGAAGGTATTCTTAGTGGTGCTGGCGGTGGTTTTGGCGGCTGCTCTGCTGATTCTGGCAACTTAACTGATGCCACGATTCGTATTGCGACCTGCGAAGGTACTAGAATTTACTTAGGCAAGAAGAATAAGCTTGCTTCTGTAAACTACGCAGGAGGAGATGCCGGTGGGGGTAACGCAACTGTTACTTATACATTTACCACCTTCAATGACTTTACTGTCATGCATCAATATGATTTCCAAACTGAAGTTGATGACTGGTGGGACAATCGCATGGCGCATTTGGCCCCAGCATAATTTTGATTTTTGACTGACAAACAAGCGGGGGCGGCGCTATTCGCCGTCCCTGCTTCAGTCAGTGCGTTTAACCCTGCGATAGCCCTTTTGGGGCAAGTGGTACGCTCTGGCTCTTTTTTAAGGATTTAAGGAAACATAGTCCGGGAAAAATATCAATGGATTCAGATACTAGAGAATTTTTACTACATAGAATTTTTTCAGCGACAACAACCATAGATATGAATGGCGTTGCCTATATAGTAAAACATCCCACAAGGATGGATAGATATAAAGCACAAAGAGTCTATAACGATTCTTTTGATAAAAATAAATATAATAATTGGTATACAAAAGAAACAATTGTACACCTTTTAGAGGAACAGGGAATTTTTTCTTCTTCTGATGAAGAAAAGTTAAAAAAATTAGATAAGGACTTAGAAGAGCTAAAACTTCAACTCTTTCAATCTGTGCTTAATATTGAAAAGTCAAAATTTATTAGAAAAAGTCTTGATAGAGTAAAAACTATTGCAGCTATTCTAAATTCTTCTAAATACGCTTTAGATTATCTAACATTAGAAGGCTATGCATCTCTTGAGAAAACTCAATATCTGATTGCATCAACTCTATTCCATGAAGATGGAAGTAGAGTATTTTCTGATAACTATAAAGAAGAAGACACGCTGGGACTAATAGAACAATGTATATTAGAAGTAAGCCGCAACCAAATTACTGCTCAGCAAAGTAGAGAATTATCTAGGACTGAACCGTGGAGAAATTATTGGGGCGCTAATAAAACAGATATTTTTGGCCTACCCTCAATAGATTTAACAGAAGAGCAAAGAAGTTTAATGCTGTATAGCAAAATGTATGATGGGGCTTATGAGCATCCAGAGTGCCCTGAAGATAGTGTGATACAAGACGACGATATGTTTGACGGATGGATGATATTCCAGAGAAGAAAAAGAGAAAAGAGTAAAACCGCTAAACAGGTTGATAGTGTTATTGGAGCCAAGCAAAGAGAGGCAGAAGAGTTATTCATACCTTCTCCAAGTCAAGATGGAGCACAAAAAATACATAATATGAATACTTTTGAATCCAAAATAAAAAGACAACAACGAGAGAAAGTCCTAAATAAAAACAAAGTAGTTAAAGATTCTCAGTTCCCAGATAGAAGACAGCAAATTATAACGCAGGCCAACAGAGAGTTTGCAGAGAAGGTGCGATAATGGCCACTTACGAAGAACAGAAAAAACTAAGAGAACAAGTAAAAAAAAGTAACGAGGAGAAATATAAAGATAGCTCTAAAAAACGCCTTATAAAAAATATAGAGAAAAAGTTTAAGACCACTATGATTGGTTCTCTCGCATGTTTTGAAAAATATTTTGGAGATTTATGGGGCCATGATGACGATGAGCTTAGCGCAGAACAATTGAAATTTAAAGAACTTTGGGAACAAGCTAGAACGGAAATATTGAATAATGGGAATAGTCAGCTTAGGATAGCTCAAGAGGAAATTGCTCAGTATAGTATGACGTGGAACAGGTATCACATAGATTTTCTAGTGACACCACAGGATAACAAGGAGAATAAAGATGAGTAAAGATAAAGATACTTTTGAATTTGAAGTTGAAGAAAAAGGAAAGTCTGTCAAGAGAGCCTTTAAAATTTCAGAGGCAACTCTTCAGCAGCAAAATGAGGCTACCAAGGTTTATAATAGAACATTTAGAGATGCTCTAGAGTCTGGTGCTTTATTGAGAAACAAACTAGAAGACTACATGAGAAATCAAGGTATGTGGAATGATGAAAAACAAGCAGACCTAGAACTTCTTCAAAAAGAGATTTTGGACAAAGAAAAACAACTGGCCAAAGGAGGCATACGTCTTTCTGTTGCAAAAGATATTGCTATGGAGATGTCTGACAAAAGGACAGAAATTAGAACTATGCTCATGGAAAGGAATAGTCTTGATGGCTCTACAGCAGAAGGACAGGCTGACAATGCCAAATTTGACTATTTAGTATCCGCTACTTTGGTGTATAATGATAGCAGTAAGCCTTATTTTAAAGACCTGGCAGACTATAGAAATAAGAATACAGACCCTATTGCTCTTGAGGCCGCTAGAAAACTAGCACAAAAAATGTATGGTCTGGATTCAAATCATGAGAAAAACTTGGCAGAAAATAAGTTTTTACAGGAATTTAAGTTTGTTGACGATGAATTAAGGCTTGTAAATGCAGACGGCAATCTTGTTGACCGAGAAGGTAAGTTGGTAAATGAAGATGGCAGATATGTTGACGAAGAGGGAAATCTTATAGATATAGATGGAAATCGCGTTAATTTAGACGGTGAATATGAATTTGAAAGAAAGCCATTCTTAGACGACGACGGTAAAGAAATTAAAGCAGAATCTGAACCTGAGCCACAGGAAGAGGTAAAGGCTGAGGATTCTGAAAAAGAAGCCGAGGCTGAAGCTGAAGCTGAAAAAGAGTAAATAAGTCGGATAGTGGTTATACCGGGAAATGTTTTATTACACTACCGGTATAGCCATTTTTTTATAGGGACTGACCATGGCAAAGCCATTTAATTTAACAGCGCAATTAAATGTTACTGGCCCCGTAGGGCTTAGACCTGTAATTAGTTCTATTAAAAAGCAGCTTTCTGGGATTACTACAAATGTAAATGTTAAGCTCGACCAAAAGGCAAGTCGGGGTATCAAAAATCTTAACAGAGACATTCTTACTCTAAACAAAGCCCTGAAGACTGCTGCAGGAAATGCCTCTTCTCTTTCTGCGTCTATGTCCAAACTAGGAAGTTCTCTGAGAACAATAAAAAGTTCTTCTGCCGCAAGTGCTAAAGGGTTATCCTCCGTTGGCAAGAGCGCACAACAGACCGGAAAAGAACTGGCCGTTGCCAAAACCGAAATGGAAGAATTCGGTAGAATTTCTGGGCTGGCTCTGAGAAGATATGCTGGCTTTACTGTCGCTACTACTATAACCTTTGGTTTTGTTCGGGCTATGAGCAACGCTATGGGAGAAGCCCTAAGATTTGAAAGAGAGCTTATAAAAGTAGCGCAGGTTACTGGAAGCACAATGAAGGGGGTGAGAGGGCTTGCGGATGAGGTTGGAAGACTGTCTGTTAAGTGGGGGGTTGCTTCAAAAGACCTGTTAGAAGTTTCTAGAGTACTTGCTCAGACAGGTATGAATGCAAATGAGGTTAAAACTTCTTTAAATGCTCTAGCAAAATCTTCTCTTGCTCCTACTTTTAGAGATATGAAAAGTACAGTCGAAGGTGCAATTGCTGCCATGTCCCAGTTTGGTCTTAAGGCTAAAGACATGGAGGCAATGCTGGGCTCAATTAACGCCGTTGCTGGTAAGTTTGCGGTAGAGGCCGAAGATATTATTTCAGCTATTCGAAGAACTGGTGGCGTGTTTAAAGCTGCTGCCGGTGATATCGGAGCCCCCAAGAAACAATTGAATGAGCTAATCGCTATTTTTACTTCTGTTAGAGCAACAACTCGTGAAAGCGCAGAAAGCATTGCGACTGGTCTTAGAACTATTTTTACTCGTATACAAAGACCAAGAAGTATTCAATTCTTAAAAGAACTTGGAATAGAAGTACAAGACCTTAGCGGAAAATTCGTTGGTCCCTACGAAGCTATACGAAGACTGAGTACTGCGCTGAAGACATTAGACCCACGGGACGTTAGGTTTGCAAAAATCGTTGAAGAACTTGGCGGATTTAGACAGGTGGGTAAATTAATTCCCGCTATTCAGCAATTTGGAAAAGCTCAGTCGGCTTTAAAGGTTGCGATGGCAGGGCAAGATAGCTTGGCTAAAGATGCAGCACAGGCACAAAAATCTTTACTTGTTCAAGCCATTAAGGTTCGAGAAGAATTTAATAAGTTATTTCGTACAGTAGCTCAAAGCACATCTTTTCGTGTTGTTTCTAAATCGGTTCTTCAATTAGCTAGTTCGTTTATAAAATTAGCAGAAGCTGTTACTCCCGTTTTGCCATTCTTAACTTTAATAGCTGGCATAAAAGGTGCTGGCATGGCAAGGGGATTTGGAGCGGGTTTCTTAGGAGGAATTGGAAAAGCAGGAGGAGCAAGAGGCGTTGGAGCAGGAATGGCGGGTGCTGTAACTGGACAGAGCAGCGGAAAGGCCGCTGTTGCAAGCCAAGCCCTTGCCACTGCTCAAAAAGCTCAAACCGCAGCTACTCAATCAAATACTAAGGCACTTGTTTCTTTGACTACTGCCGTTGGTCGTCTTGCCACTAGAGGCTTCGGAGGACCCAGAAGAGGTTTTTCTGGCGGTGGCTTAGTTCCTGGCACAGGAAATTATGATAGCGTTCCCGCTAATTTGACTCCTGGCGAATTTGTTATTAGAAAATCGTCTGTTAAACAGCTTGGGCTGGGCTATTTGCAAAATGCTAATAGGATGGCGTCTGGTGGTAGGGTAACAAAGAGCAGGAGTGGGTATGGAATAAGGTTAAAGAAGTGGAGAACTACGTACGATAATGTATCGTCTTGGGGTGGTAAGACACGAGAACAACTCAGAACAATGAACAGGAATAACCCTTCCGCATATGCCAAGGAAGCAGAAGCTGCGGAGGCTAAGTGGGCAGCAAGTCGCGACAAAGCTCAAGGAGCCGCCGCTGCTGCGGAAAAAAAAGAACTGGAGGGGCTGGGGCGAACTAAACAGAGGAATATAACTCAGCTTTCTATTTCAGCTGGGACAGCACCTATCATTAGTATGCTTTCTATTAATCCTAAAAAAGGGAAAAAAGATTCGGCAGTTTCAGGAACAGGGGCTCGTTATAAGTCAGAAGATGCAGTAAGACGAGTTCTAACAGAATTAAACAAAACCAAGCCTGGAATGTTACCACAGGATAAGGATGCTCGCGAAAAACGAATTGATACCCTAACGGCAAAAGGGATTCATCTGCCTATATCTAAGAATTTTCTTTCGAAAGCCAAAAGACAACAGTTTAATGATATTACCCGTGAGGGAGTGAGAGGAACAGTAGAGAAATTAATAAAATTATATGACCAGTCACCGGGAGCGGCACCCGGTCAAAAAACGGTTTCAAAGTCCCTTAGGCAAATAGGTATTTCAGATATTCAAGGTAAATTATTTGAAGCCGCAGTTGCTAGTATGACAAGGATTATAGGGACAGATGACAAAGCTAGATTTGATTTTGATTTAAGAGACACACCTCCAGCGAGACTTACGAGACTTGCTAATTTGTTCGGAGGTCAGGAATTTGATACCGAAAAGTTTGCTGACGCAAAGCTTAGTGCCAGTACCAGCAGTTTGCAAAGCGTTAAAAAGAAGGCTACCTCAAATAAAGTTTTACCTAAGCTTAATGATTTAGGTGCAATTCAATGGGCCAATAAAGGTGGTCGTATATCTGATACAGTTCCTGCAATGCTTACTCCCGGCGAGTTCGTTATCAATCGAGAATCTGCCTCAAAAATAGGTTTAGGTAATCTTATTAAAATGAATCAAGGACAGGTGGCAGGTTTTGCTTCTGGTGGCTTGGTTACGCCTAATAGAGGTAACTACGGTCCTCTGTCAGGTATGGCAACAAGAATGAGGAATCGTCAACAGATGCGTGCTCGGGCCAGAAGGATGAGAAAACATGGCGCGTTTGGTCTTGACCCAAAAGGAGGACCGGGTGGTTTTGAGGGAGGAGCAGGCTTTGCTCTTATGATGGGGGCTCCTATGGTAGAGCAAATGATAGGAGCAGAAACTGCTGGCGGAGCTATGTTTGGTCGAGCAGTAGGCTCTGCTGGAATGGCCGCTGGTACAGCAGGTCAGTTTGGTATGAAGGGAGGTCCTCTAGCAATAGTAGCTCTTGGTGCTGCTGCGCTTGGCACAATAGACGGTCTTCAGAAATTTAAAGAAAATTTGCACGCAGACGAAATAGCGACGGCGACAACAAAACTTCAAAAAGCGTTTGAGCAGTTCTCAGCAGGAGGAAGCGCAGAATCTCTTGAGGTTGCATTTAAGAGAGCAGGTCAAGCTACCGATGATTTTATTAAGTTTCAAGCAAACACCTTTGGTAAAAGATTTGGTGGAATACAAGCGGCTCCATCTGCGGTTGGCGAATTCTTAACCGGCGGGATCATGGGCAACACGGCAAGGGCTGTTCAAGCCGAAATAGGAACTCCTGCGTTGCTGCAAGTGGCAGGGGCATCGCTAATACCTGGCGGCAGAACTGGACAAGAAGTACTTGAAGAGCACGGGCAAGCTGCCTTTAGAAGAAGAGGGGCGGAGATTGCTGCTGCATCTGCGGGAACCGGTGCTGTAGCTGCTCAAAAGCTGGAGAAAATGATACGAGAGTTGCCTACCGAATCATTAAGAGGAGCAAAACATGGTGAAAGCGATGCATTAAATAAATTACTGAAAGACGAGAGAGCGAAAGTCTTGGAGATGGCTAAGGCAGACCCGGAAAGTGCTGCCGAGCTAGCTAGGATAGAGGCAACGGTTAGTGATGAGAGGTCTAAACAAATACTCATTGACGCTGAATTAAATAGAGTTATTAAAAGCCAGCTGAGAGACTTCGCGGAAAGAATTAAATTAGAAAAAGACCTCGCTGAGGCAATGAAGGCAACCGGAGACCACCTAAACACAACTAGGCTTATTTTTGCTGGTATGACAGCTAGCATTGGTCGCGTCTCTTCTCTTATGAGTAATTTGCGCCAAACCATGGACCAGAACGTTGCTGCTGGACAAGGAAGGCCCGTAATTGGAGTTCCCAAAAATCAATTTCAAACGCAGTTTGCAAACATGAGAGCACTTTCAGGTCGAGAACGAGACCGCGCTTTGCAAGCCCTAGGAAGAGCTTCCGGTGTCGGTCGTAGTCCCAAATCACAGGCAAGATTTGATGAGTTAACTAGCATAATTAAAGGTAGTGAAAAGTTTAAAGAAGAAATACCTAAGATTATGAGAGATGTTGCGACCATGGATATAGAGCCCCGAAACATAGAAATGAAGAAGAGAATTAGCGCCTTGGCGGGGCCAGGTGCTACTAAAGAAGAGAGAGATTTTCTAGATAAGGTAGGGAATGAGCTTGCCGCTAAGTTTACAACCGAAAGACAAGGTAAAAGCACTGAAGAACTAGTTACCGACCCTTCTAACCTTGCTTCTATAGACGCCCGACAACAGGATGCGGAAAAGATGCTTCAGGCTTTCGCTAAGGCTGTTGACCAACAAAGAGAGGCTGTTGCTAAAACCACTAATCAATGGGCCTCTTTGGAACTACAAGCAAGAGACTCAGTGCGCAACTTCATGAGAGTAAGAGCAGACCAAAAACGCGCTCTAGCGGAACTAAAGGGAGAAAGAATAAGCATAAAAGATATGCTTAAACCCTTTGAAGATGAAATTAAAACTCTCAGTGGAGCACAGATATTTGGTAGCACGACCCAAGATGTTCATGAGCTTGCCAAAAGAAGAAGCATCATGGAAGAGGAAAGGCGCGTGCTGCAAGCTAGGTTAAACACGATGGGGCTTAACGAGTCCGAACAGAGAAAAGTAAACGAGAGACTCAAAACTCTAAGTGTTGCTATTACTGAAAACCAAACGGCAATGAAAATGCTTGCTTCTGATACTACGCGAGCCAGTGCAGTTATGGATAAAATGGCTAAGTTTAGGCAGGCAAGAGAAGGTGCCAGAGGCTTCTTAGAAAGACTTCTTACGTCTAGTAGAGAAGAAGAAGGACAGAGGGCTCGGGGCCAGCAAATAGTTCAGTTTGTACAAGCTGGCGGAGACGTTGCGAGCCTACCAGTAGAGGACAGGAAGCTGTTTTTTGCTACTATCAGAGAAATGAAAGAAGCTGCCCAAATAGCCGCAGATGCAGATTCGCCCGCAGGTTTCTTGGCCCTGAAGAGAATTGATGAGTTAGAAGCAAGAGCTTTTCGTAGGGCCTTTGGTCCTGCTTTTGGGGCAGCTGGTCAAGCTGGCGGACCGGGCGGGGCGGTTATCCAGAGACTCATAGCAACGGCTGCAACTCCACAAGGAGGACATACTGCAGAGCAGAGATTACAGAGTCAGCTAGAAAATATCTTTGATGTGCAAGGGGATGCTGCCCAGCTTTTAGCGAAGCAGGATATTGCTATTGCCAAAGAATTCGGAATGGAGGCAGCAAAACAGTTTGTTGTATTTGAACGAGCCATGTCCGCTGCCTTGGGCAATTTAAATAAAACGGGATTTGCTATTAAGTCATGGCCAAGAGTTCCTCTTGTGGTTAGACCCGGTGTCGGTTGGACTTCTTCGCCAAAGCGGGTGGAAAGAAATGCTGGAGGTATAATTCCCGGAACAGGAACCAGCGACACTGTTCCTGCGATGCTTACGCCGGGTGAATTTGTTGTTAACGCAGCGGCTAGTCAAGCCAACCTTGGTCTTTTGCAGAGTATCAATAAACAGGGTGCCACTCAAAGATTTGCTAAGGGAGGAAGAGTTGCTGCGCCAGGCCAAGTGCTAAGATTTAACGGTGGCGGTTGGTCTGCAACAGAAGGACATGACGATGCTCACATAGCCACGGTGGTTGCTGCGATGATGGGTGGTACGGGCGCAGCACTGGGGGTAGCCTACCTTGGTGCTAAAGGATACAAAAAGTTTAAGGGTCAAGACAAGAAGCCCATGACTCTCGAAGAGGCCAAGGCTAACAAAATAGTGGAAAAGAACGTCGCGAAAGATGCGACAGAAGTAAAAAAGACTAAAGCAAAACAAACCAGTACGGCAGCGGAGACTAATCAGTCCCTTAGCGAAAAAATGAGGGCTGACACAAGTGAGGCTTTGTCGCAAGACCCTGAGCTGCAAAGGCGGATTGAGGCGCAAAATAGAGAGGCGGCTAAGAATGCTAACAAAGAGGTCAAAGTTGTTAAAGAGACAGCTGACGAAGCGGTAAAGACATCAGCTGAGGAGCTGAAGAAAGCGAAGACGGAACAACAGGCGACTGGTCGCAGAGGCAGAAGCAGTCGAGGATTCCGGAGAAGGGCGGAATCAGGAAGACTAAGAGTGTTTCGGAAGACGGTTTCTGACCGGAAGTTTGGAGTCGACCCGAAACCGGAAGAAGCAGCCGCGCATCACAAGGCACAAGAAGCAAGGCTAGACGCACAAAATAAAACAAGGGCAACACAAGCTGCAGCTAAGCAGGCTGCAGCTGACAAGGTGGCGGCTGATATTATCCAAAAGAGAACCTTTGGGACTGGGCCTCAAGCACAGGCACCTGTGCCGACGAAGACACCAGTGGGACCAGTTCAGACTACGTTGCCGAAGATGAGTGGTCCTCCGGTTGATGTACAGTTAGCTCAGCAGCCAACAGGCCCGACGACAACGATAGCAACTGATATACCTACGCCAAACGCTGCCACACGAGCAGCCCATGCAGGACAATTGGATATTCCGGCTCCGGACTTTACCCAACGACATCAAACAATAAGGGGTGTTCATGAGCAACTACCTACAGGTGACCCTCATAAGGGACCGACGAGAACTCCGACAATTTCAGGAGACCCTGGTAATGTTCCGAAAGAATTTACCGTTGACTCTATAAAAAAGTACACGAGACAACAGCTGATTAGAATACACGGAGAAGGGAGAGCTGCTGTGCAGGACATTGTGGTAAGCACTGCGGAAGAGGTACGAGCATTGGAGGCGCAGAAGAAAGCGATAGAGGCTCAGGGGAAAGCGATTGAAGAGAGGAGAGCGAAGGGCGGAAGCGGAGCGGAACCACCTGGCGTTAATGCAACAAGAGCAGAAAAGGAAATTTTCCGGATTCGAGAGGAAATTTATAAGAGAGGTTCGGCGAGAGGGGGATTATCGGAGGAACTGACACGTTGGGAAAATATAAGAGCTGTTGAACTAGACCCGTCATTGAAAGATGTTCGTACTGCGGGCGTGATTCGAGAAGAGATTCATGCGCATCAGGCGAATATGTGGCGAGAGTTTGATGCTGGTGCTAACGCCCCGAGGGGACCCGGTGAGCTGTATGATTTTTCTAGATTTGAGGAGTGGAAACGCAAACACAAAGCGCTGCTAGCAGAGGAAGAGTTGGCAAAGAAGATGGACCCAGTGAGAGCACAAAAGACGAAATTTCAGGCTACGGCTGATAAGATTGCCAAACAACCTACTACTGTGAAGCCTAATGTTGCTTTAGCGGCAGAGCCTATTGTAATAACTCCCGGAGTGGCGGCGGAAAGTGCCACTACTTTCACCGTAGGTCCTGGCCAGGGACCGTCAGCGGCAGGGGTGCCGGAATCACCTGTATTTACTACTGATACTGTACAGACAGGCTCAAGAACGATTGCGGAAGCCGACGCTGTAGCCACGGGCAGGCCAATTGGACCGGAGATACAGGCAACACCGAGCAGGACGCCACAACAAATATCAGAATTCACGGGAGAGGGGACATTGTCTGGAGGGGAATTGGCGAAAGACATAAATCGTGCCCAGAAAGCGAAAGAGGTCAAGAACATACAGGCTCATAAAGCCGACCTTCTTAATCAAAAACCAGCACCAATTGATTTACAAACAGCGGCTGACGCACAGTCTAGATTTAAGTGGCATCGAAACGCAGCTGGTGAAGTGGTGCCCAGAAGCGCATCCGCAAAAGCGGTAATCAAGAGCCATCCTAGGGTTGTTGCTGCTCGGGCGGCACTCGATGCTGCGCAAGCCAATTACTCAACAGCAGCCAATGTTATTAGAAATCTTCCGGAAGGAGTAGCTCCAAACCTTTCTCAGCTAGCATCATTCCACGAAGCTACTAATGCCCTAGCCGTGGCTCGGCATGGAATGGTCAATGTCTCGCGAATAGCAACCGATACAGGAGCGGGCCTTAAGGGACCTGCTGCCGGAGTAAGACAGGGTACTGCTACGGCAAGAGGAAGATTAATGCCAAGAGGCTCGACGGTCTTCGGCAAGCCAGTACCATCGGCTCCTCGCTGGTTGCGAAAGTCGTGGCCATACGCAGCATCAGCAGAAGGGAAACATCTGCTGTCAAAGATTCCGACAGGAATTAAGACAGCCGGAACTGGAGCCGTTTTAGCTGCTTGGGCCGCAATGGAGGCGTGGGAAGCACAGGGAAATATGTCGGGTCTGCTTGCAGCACAAAGAGGACAACAAAAAGACCCTAAAACTGGTGAGTTTAGAGACATCACCCCTCAGGAAGCACAGGCCTTAGAGGACTACTATGGAGAAGCTCTGGCGCTACAAGGCTTCAGAGTAGGAATTGATGCTGGGTCGGCAATTATTACAGGTGGAATGCCTGTTTATTCGGCTGTGGACCTAGTTGCTGGAGGAACAGCTTGGATAGCTAAACAAGTTCAGGCTGCCCATTTCGGTATTTCTCCTGAAGACTCGTCATATAGGTTGGAGGAAGGTGAACATGGCGTACTTCATGCTTGGATGAAAAGACTTAATGAAGCCAGAATATTACATAAGACTTATTCTGATGGAACAGGACTTCTTTATGGCGAAGGAATGGCGTTGAAGTCTGAGCGTCTAATGTCAGATGCCAAGAAGCAACTAGAAACAGAGGACTTGGAGCGGGCACGTTTGAGACATTTCATCGCCCCATGGGGCGACGAAACCAAGATGACTAAAGAAGACCGAGCACATATAAAAGACATGTTGGCTCGTATCCGTAGTAAAGATTACGCAAAACATCTTCATGGTTTAAGAACCAGAGGAGAAGACCCGGCGGGAGTAGGTGCTCGGTCCATGTCGGCAGAGCAGTTCTTTGATGCTTTCTTATCTCTTGGCTATACAAAATCAGGAGAAAAGGATTCTTTTGTTTCAGCAGGAAGACTATTTAAATCAGGATATACCTTTGACCCCAACAAGCGTTCAGTTTCTGGAAAGTCGCCAATATTTGGAGGAGTTCCAGTAGCAGGTCATAGCGGTCAGTTTGTGGAGCAGCACGGCTTGCTTACTGGTCCCGGCTCAGGAGCCGCAAAAGGGGCTGGCCTCGCGAACCTAAGGTTGTTCGAGCAGGCAGAAGATTTTGATAACAATTTTAACGCCTATATGGGTTGGAACGCACAGCTAAACGAAGTTTTTAGAACAGTAGATAAACAAGTATCATTGATTCAATCAGAGAAGGGTGCTCGCACATATCTTTCTGGATTTATGGGCGGCAAACTGGGTATAAAGGGTGCGCAAGAACGAGTAGCAAACAAGATGCATAAGATTAGGGAACTGTGGGGTCTTCAGCAGCTGGCAGTTTCTGAATTTTCTAAACGCAACATTGCTAATAAGGAAGCCCTAGAGTTAGACAAGGATAAAAAGCAGGCCCGTGACAACGAACTGTCGAACAGGTTTGGTCTACCTGCGGGTGACCCACGACTTAGGTATGCCGAGAGAGATTTTGAAGTTAGCGAAAAGTTATTCAATGCTATGAACAAAAGGTCTGCGGCAGGTTTGGATATCAGCGAAGGCGCTGTTATGAATTATTTTAATAGATATCGCGGAAACGAGAGTTTTTCTTTAAATGATGTGCGAACAGGAAATAGATTAATTCCTTATAAGGATTTTTACGGCAGTAAGGGTGCCTCCGCATTTCCTTTCCCGTTTGAGGAAGTGGCGGG
>CEUX01066640.1_pt1 | contig 19443 bp, 11 predicted proteins | sample 531361 | NCBI WGS metagenome assembly CEUX01 (sample SAMEA2622736, study PRJEB7988) | marine metagenome | isolation source: saline water (ENVO:00002010), including
ATTTCCTGATGGTTGTGTTCTATTACATCTAACCCATTACTCGTTTTCAATGTTGAAGAGAAAGTAAGTGCACATAAAAAAACTTCTGAATGATTCATTGCAGTTTTAACATTATCCGCACCTATTAATTCTGTTAATTTATCCTTATCAATAACAGATTTTAATTTTTCCAATGAATTTTTCTGTATTTGTAATATTTTCTCTTTATGTAAATTTAATTGTTTCCAAGCAGGTGGCATAGATCTTAATTTATTATATTTATCTCCCATTTCTGGAGGATTCCAAGTTTTTGTTTTTGTATCAAAATGTTGTTTTTTAAGTTTTGCAGCATCTCCTTTTGGATTTTGAACAAATCCTATTTCCTCTTTTAACTTTTGTATTTCTCTCAATTGAGTTCTATATATTTCATATAATTGTTTTTTATCTTTTATAGCTCCACCCAATCCACTTTCATCAACTATCTTGTCCATCTGTTCATCACTATTAACTATATCATCTTTCAAACCTAATTCATAACCATCATCTCCTGGTCTACTATGTAATCTATCTCTATATGCTGGATCTGGATGATATTTTTGATATTGTCCAGTTTCACCTGGAAAACCAAATGAACCATATTTACCAGACCTACCATATTTAACACTTACAGATGCAACTCTTTCAACTTTATTATCACCATCACGAGTAACTCTCAACTTATCACCACCCGGGAAAGATCCGTGAGATGGTAAATAAACTTCCTCACCATTAGCTATTTCCGTATCATATAATGCCATCTCAGCCATATTCTTCATCATTGCACTAGCCAAAGTAGGACTTTCAACATTCATAGTTTCAGCCATAACAGCATAAGAATCTCCAATAGCTTGTGCAGCTTCTTTAGATGGAATATCATATTCATTATATATTTTCTTTAAGTTTTCTTTATGTTTAATTAAAGCTTCTCTAATTTTTGGACTTACATTTTCAGTTTTTTCCAATTCTTCCAATTTTTTTATTGTATTATCTAAAGCTTTATTTTCAGTAATAGATTGTCTCAAATAGTCTTTAGAATGTTTACTACTAGGCATTAGTAAATTCCCTTTATTATCAGTAGGTCCAAAAAGTTGATGGAAAGAACTATCTAATCTATCATATGGTGGTGTATTAAAAAATTTATTAACATTTTCATCATCTTCGTGAGTTTTTTTAGTTGCTAATTCAGGTTTACTCGAAGTAATTACTTCTTGTTTAACATTTACACCTTTTTTTGTACCTTTCAATGGTTCTCCCAGTGCATTTTCCAATGTATCTTTAATAAACAATGTAGCATTATTTTCACCTAATATTTTTCTAGCTTCAAAATTTATATTTCTTATATAAACTTTTTTACCACTTGAACTAACTTCCAAACCATATTTTTCTACCATTTGTCTAGCTAATTCTGGTGAAGGATTAGATTGTAATTTTATAAAATCAGATTTAAAATCTTCAAATAATTTTTTGTCTTCATCATTTAAATATAATAAACCATTACGAACTGATGCCTGTGAACCATCGAATATTTTTTTAATTTGTTTTGGTACTTCTGTAGTTGTAGATTTCTTACTACCTGATGCATCACCAACTGTAGTTTCTTTGCCCCCTATGTTAACTTTAGTTGATTTTCTCATTGTATGTTTTTTATTATATGCATCAAATTCAGCTTTATTTGCAAAATCTAATTCATTCAAATTCTGAATGAATGTTGATGAAAATTGTGAGGGCATTTTCAGATCATTTAAAACTTTTCTTAACTCAACTAAATGTAATGAATTTCTAACATCAGGCATACCATCTTTTACTCGGTAAGACCACTCGACTAGAATCTCGTCTAAAATATTAGATATAGGATTATCCATTAATTATAACCTTTGTGTAATGTCCATCATACTATTATAAATAGTACCAAATTTAATTTTTGTTGGATATTTATTTTCTTCCAAAATATTTTTAATTTCCTTCAAAATGTTAACTCCATCATCCTTGTGGTAATCAAATAAAAAACTATCATATCCATATAAAACTAAATTAGTTTTTATAGTAGATAAATATTCATTAAGTTTTAATATAGTTTTTATATTTCTCTCCGTTTCAAAAGATTGTATTACATAATTAAATAATTTATTCTTATTGACATCATTTAATACTATTCTCCTATTATAAATATCAGTTTTAACATAATTATCACGATTATATTGTCTTGATATCAAATTAATATAATCATCAACTTTTGCAAAAAATGGAACTTTTTCTTTAATTTCCTTCGTTATTCCCCCATAAAGCAATTTAAATGATATTTGTTTAGATTCTTCATATGTACTACCATAATATTCTGCAAGGTGTTGATGTACTGATTCCCCACCAAATTGATAATCTACCAACTTACCAATCAATCTCAAATGATATGCATCAAAATCATACTCTACAAAAGCATCATTTTCTGGTATAAAAGCACCTCTTTTTTCAGGTGGTAATGCCGCAAAGTTAACACTTCCAAATGAATTACTTGGTCTACCTGTAGATGTCCATAGATTGTATTGTGAGTATAACTTACCATCTGATATATGTTTTCTTACTCTCTCATCAAATATATCACATACATTGTCTGTAACTTTTATTCCGTGTTTTTCTATTGAACCAAAAGCTTCTGTAACATCATAATGATATTGACTTTGATAAACTTGATTAAATGATTCATCCATTTTATCAAATACCATATCACAATACTCTTTATGTTTTGATAAAGGTATTATTTCATTAAGTTTTTTTACATTGTAATATTTACTATGAAAAAAATCATATGCATTTAATCTAATATTTTCCAAATCTAATGGTATATTATTTTTCCACCAATTCATATAATTAACATCAATCAATCTCGTATTTGGTAAAATATGCATCAATTTCTTCTTATCAGGTGTTATATAAAAATGATTATGATCATTTCTTATCTCATCAATTGATTCTTTTTCAAGACAATCTGGATGATTCACACATATCATTTTACCTTCTCTATCACCTACAGAGCGTACATATAATAGGGATAAATCATTATCCTTATGCAATGGATGCAAAAAAGCATCCGAAAATATCGGAATTAAAATTTTCATAACCTATTTAATATACAACCTTTTTATATAATATCAAAAGCTTTTTTTTTATTTATGAATATGCATCAGGTTCACATTCTGAACATTCGGATACAGGTGGAGCAAAATCCCAATATTGTTGATAATATTGCCATGTATCACCACCCATTTGATTATGGGCAACATCTTCACATCCCCATGGACCATATGGATTATATCCTTGTCCAGTATGAGTATCAGTACCACATGGTCTACAATCACCATAACCATCACATATCATTCCTCCAGGTGCTACCATTGGACAACCCAGACCCATCCCATCACTTCCAAGACAAGGACCAAATTGATCAGAACTTAGACAACCACCAATTCCAGGTTCAAATTGTAACCCAAAACCGTACCCACCATCTTTTGGATGATCTAACCAAGCTTTAGGTCTACACACAGCTAAGCCTAAATCACTACAAGGTACTTGTAGATGTTGAGTCCAGCCTTCATGTTGTCTAGTTTCACAACAACCTTTCCATTCTTTAGTTCTCATCTTATCACAAAGCATATCCCAACCATGTAGTCTACAATCTGAATCTTTTGTACAATTAAAACCATTATAAAGTTTAGCTTTACTCTCTCCTTCTGACGGATCTTCTGTTGATTTATTACCATAAAGATCAGCAACAGTACCTGGGCCAACACATTGATCTAAATAGTTCCATTTTTCCCACATATTAAAACACATATCCTGATTAAACTCATTACAATGTTCTGGATGTTGTTCTGGATCACAACAAGAATTATAAGAACCACCCTTGGCTTCTAAAATTTCAATATATCGTCTTCTAACTACATTTACATCTATTTGTTTTTTGCCTTGACCTTTTTCACCATCACAAACTTTATATGCATCAAAACAACCATGACCATCTTCACATACTTGTCCATAACAAATCCAGTCATATTTATCCAAAAACATATCAACACCATTTGGTCCTCTAGCTTCTTCTGAACGGTCTAGACATACATTTCTTTTTTCTGCATCATCATTCCAATAACATTCCAGATTAGGTTCCCATTCAGACATTTTTAACAATTCTTTTATTTCATCTGCATCCATATCTGTTCTTTTTCTTATATTATCCCACTCTGCACATTCTTTATCATCACCATAATTTTGATGTGCAGAATAATAATTAGCATAACTTCTAGCTGCAAATCCTGGTTGTTTTTCAAACCAACGATGTCTTTCCATTTCATTCTGATCCATACCAAAATAAGTTATATCATCATTAGTATAACCCATAGATTGAAGACCCCTATCTGTAAAATGAACAGATGTAGCTAACCAATTATTTGTAGACTTACCTTTAGCTGATTTTCTTAATGATTCGGCAGCATCTTTAAACATCATAGCTCCCTGAATACCTGTCTTCCAACCAGTAGAAGTAACAATTTGTTCAACCTTTATCACTCTAAAATAAACTTTTTCAAAATATGCTCTAGGTAAATAATCAATTGAAAATATATTCTGTGGATATATACCAGCAGTACCATAGACATGCATATTTAAATCTATAGGTACTCGAACATCACCCAATGTTTCTTGCCAAACAATTGGTTCTTTCAACCTTCTATTAAAATATTCTATGGGATCACTTGTATAAAAAGTTCTTTGTTGTGTATCTTTAATCGTATAAGAATGATATTCTTTTTCAAAACCATCAAATGTAGCGGGTTTTTTTTCAGGTTCACTAGCATTTAAATCTTTTTCTTGACTCCCTGTGTCTTCATTACCAACATTTGCTTGTTGAGACTTATGTGTACCTGCAACACCTGGATCTGAAACACATATTACCCAGTCCGCGTTGACACCACCATTTGATGGAATACCCGTTTTACCTGGAGCAACTTTTACTTCTTTATTCCATTCAACAATTTTTTGCCAAGTTGTATTATACATCCTAGCAATTCTACCCAATGTTTGACCTGATAACACTGTATGCCATTTACATTCACCATTGACAGGTACACTACCATTTTCAGAAGCAGAGCTGTCTTCCCAATCCTTATGTCTCCATTCATAATTAACTTCAGTAGCTCCATAGATTTCATTTAAAGCATTATAAGAAAAATCAGCAATAGATGTTGGATCCACAAATTCTTCATTTTGTTCCGTGATACTAACACTAAACTCATTAACTTGTGCTGTCTCTGTTGATTGTTCCGTAAAACCTGGTAAATAATCATAATGTTTTTCTATTTTTTGTCCTTTTGTATTAACATTACCATAAGAAACATGAGTCAATAAATCTTTTAAAACCATAGATTCAGACCAACCCATATTCGGATTTGTTAAAGGTTTACCAGCTGGCATAGTTCTCAACATCAAATCATTTTTTAATCTACTATTTTGTATATTCATTGTTAATTGTGCATCATAAACAATAGAATTTGGGGATTGAACACTAAAAGCAAATAAATTTGCATGTGCATCGGCGTCCATAGTATTTAATGTAGACCCCTGAGCTTTATTATTTCCAGCTGATTTGTTCATCAATTCATCTATACAATATAAACCACCTAATTTTTCACAATCTTTATCACTTCTATCTCTTGTATATGCAGGTACATTCGTGTCAACTAAAACTATTCTAGTATCAGCACCACCGGAAAAAAATCTAAATCTCAGTATACCAAATGATTCTTCATTTATTGTTTCAGCTATTGTTTTTAAAGCTTTTCTAAAATCATCTTTCTTTTTAAATACTTCTTTTAACCATTTCAGATTCATGAATATATTACCTACACTAGTAAATCCTTCTAACAGAGATCCTGGTCTTTTCTTTACATAATGGAAATCATCATATTCACTATATTTATATGTTGTAGCTGGTAAAAACCATTTAGATTCAGAATAAGCTCCTCGCATATTTGATTTTGTCATAAATTTGTCTAATTGTTGGCCATCTTTATTATAACCCTTTGGCATAAATCTCAATAAATTTTGTTTACTATATATCAGATTATTCCAACTACAAATTTGACTGGAAAAATCAAATTCTAAATTAGTTGAACCTCCTTCTTTTGATTCAAATCCAACATTTTTATTTAAAAATTGTTCCAACCATTTAAAACTAACAAATATATTATCAGAAAAATTACTATTAAAATAAGATTCTGCAGTTTCTTGTGTAGCGTTAGCCATTTTTCGTTTAGTATTTAATGCATCTTCAGTAACATGTAATTCTTGTATTGGTTTAAAGGCGCCTTTATTATTAAAAATCCCCCTAAACGGTTGAAAAGCTATACCAACATCAAATTCAGCGTCAGATACTTCAAATGGATAAAATGTTATACCTTCTCTAGTATAAGGAGCTTTTGCTCTTTTATTATTTCTAGCCTTTAACATAAAAAGTGATTGTTGTAAGAATGGATTATTCTTACCTTCGTTAGTTCCATCATCAGTTATATTAAAAATATTATCTTGACTAGGGCTAAATTTTACACCCAAAGCATTATTCCAATATCTAACAAGAGTTCTATTTATTTCCTCTCCAAATAAAGGACCAAGTTTTAAACTTGCTTTTTGATTAAAATCTATAATTGCCAAATTAGAAGATGTTATAGTCACACTACAATTCCAACCACCATCGGGTCTAACATTAGATGTAAAATCTGAAACTAGACCATATATTACTTCCATATCACCTTTAGCCTCATCCAAATAACCATCACCAGCAGAATATATTTTTTCAAGAAGTTCCTTTTTCTTCAAATGTTCTTGTCTAGGATAAGCTTGTGCAGTATCCCACCCGTAGTCAACAAAAACTTCAGCTGCAGGTCTTAGAAAATATGGTAAAACTATATTTTCATAATCAGCCATATTAAATACTGTAAAATCTACTGTAGTTTCTTTAACATGTGTTCCAGTATTATCACTACCCAAATTAGCAGATCTAACTGAATTAACAGATACTCCCGGTTTACCAAAAGGATTATTACTCAACCATTGAGCTGGACTAGTTCCTCCTTCAGTTGACTCTTCTATAGATGTACCAGGAGTTTTCAATCCCTCCATATAATCAGACCAAGTACTATTACCAACTTCATAAATTTGTATATATTTAGGTTCACTTGCATAAATAGCTTGACCTTCTACAATTTTTTTATCTGCTATAGCCTTTTCTGTTAATTCTGTGTCCTCTTTTAACTCGTATGGTTGGATTGCTGTCCACATTCTCACCCATGGTTTTCTAGAACTTAATTCACCATTACCATCAAAATTTCTATTTTGGAAAGCTTCTCTGTACTCCATGGACTGATTTCCAGAACCTTCATTATATGTAAATTTGGAATACCCGAATTTATCTTTCACGGCAGCATTTTGTAATGCCTCTAACCTACGTTGAACGACAGGTGTAAGTCTAGATCCATTGTAAACTAAATCTGCGTTATATTTGACTCTTTTCTTTGCCATTTAAATAACCTTATATTTTAATTAATTACCATAATCACCACTTGTTGGATGAGTAGTTTCATCACCATCCAAATAAGTGATATCTTTACTTTCTACTGCAAAAGCACCATTAGATGACGCAGGTATACGTATCTTTATACCAGCTTCTAATGCATTAAATTTCATATTATTTGCTTTCGCTATATACCACCAAAGTTGTGGATCTCCATAAAACTGATGAGCTAATAAATCAAATCTATCCCCAGCCTGTGTTAATACTATAATATCACTATTAGTAGAAGCAATTTCGTTATAATAAGCTGTTTCTAATTTTTTAGTACCATTTTTACTCATTCTATTATTTAATAATTTATATCTTCTGGCCATAATTAAACTTCCTCACCTTTAGGTGCTATAGGTCTATTATAATCATTTATAACATCTTCAATAGTATTTTCAAGAGTATCCATAGTACCAAGTAAATTAAGAGTCGAATCTGCAATACCAGTTCCACCAGCACCAAATCCTCCCATACCATTTTTGTTACCCCAGTCAAGGAAACTCTGACCACCAGATGATGCTAACCCTGTAATCATATTAACCATCATTTGAGCTCCTGTCTGTTTACCATAGAATTGTGTATTCATATCTGGAGCGTGATCGTGTATCACTCTATATTGAACTGTAACTTTGACATACTTCGGTACTCTACTTCCCCTAGCAGTTTCCCATGTAGCATTGTCAGGATATGAAATTGACAATGATTGTATATAACCCATAAGTTCATTACCACCTCTACCAAACAATTCACCAATTCTCAACTTAACCAATGGTGCTTTAGCTCTAAGTTTAGTATCCCCAGCATTATTACCGGTTATACCACCAAACATCGAACCAAATGCATTAGCTACACCAGTTCCCATTGTATAATCAGGTTTATATTCAGGATATACCATTGATTGCATTTTATTTAATTTCTGATATATCATATCCAATTCATCTCTAGTACTAGCCATCAAATCAAAACTAAATCCAAGATTCCTACTACCTTTCTGGTATATATGTACTCCTTCTGATCTTCCAATAGGTGATTCTTCTTGCCAATTACCTGTTAGGTTTTCATTAAGTCCAGATAAAAAGCCTCTAAAAAATACAAAAGATCTATCTCTCAAATCTTTAAAGTAAAATGGCATAAAATTATTTTCAGACTCTATATCCTTAAATACTGTAGGATATGCCATCATCATAGTCTTACCATTATTCATTGGTAATAAAGTACTGAAATCTCCTCTAGGTTTACCACCTGTTTCTTTATGTGAAGTTTTTGATTTTATTGTTCTATCAAGAGCAGAAACACCCAATCGTATTGCCTGCTTAACAGCCTTTTCAGCCCAATTTGAATCATCTATATAATCAGGAACATATGCACCATCAAGTGGAACATTTTGTACCCCCACAAATGATCCAAATGGTTTATTAGTTGCAAATTTTGTTCCCAGAGAAGAACCAAGAAATCCTTTATTTTCAGGACCACCTACACTATCGTAATATTTTTCAAAACCAACATTTAATGGACCATCAGTAGTAGTATAATGCCCATTATTAAAACCACCCTCCTGATTTACAATATTTTCCCAATTAGCAACATTAGCACCCTGTCCACCAATAGGTGCATCATTATACAATTTCATTTGATTAGATCTAAATAAAATACCTTTAGGTGATTCCAAAAATTTTCTTAATCTTTGTCTAAATAATCTTTCCCTATCATCAGCTGGAAGTCTAGCGTCTTCGTTTCTAAGCATTGGGAAACTTTCATAAGGCTCTTGATTTCTACTAAGAGCAGCAATACCTGGACTATAATATGCATTCATTCTATCATCAAATCTACTACCAGATTCATGTGATATTAAATTGTAATTAGCACCTTCGTCATTTGTCATCATTTCAGTACCAAATAATGAATATCTTACCAAATCCCCCGAACCTAACATATTTCCAGTTATTGGTGTTGTATTAGTTCCAATTGTAACACTCCTTTGATTTTCAGTATGACTATATATAGTATCAAATGGATTTTGAAAATCATTTGTGTATCCAACATTAGGCTGAAGAGCTGCATTATAATACCAACTACCACTTTCCATACTAATATTAGAAGCCATACTCCCCAATCCATACCCTACATTTAAAGTTGATGGTGAACTATAATAACTGCCTATCTGTGTACTGCCAGTTGTATTATAAGCTGTACCACCGGTGATATCATATTTTTCTATAGAACCACTAACAAAAGGATAACCTAAACCAGCTCCAGTCATATCAATTACACTTGCATTACCCCAATTACCAGATGTTACAATATCTATGGGAGAAACAGATGGTTGTTCTCTGAATCCACTATTGGTTATATATTTATTTGTAGAACTATTAAATAAACCACCACCATCTAATACTATGTTATTAATATCTGTAAATCCATCATCAAATATTGTACCATCATAAGTATTTTTTGTAATAGTTGTTATATGACCCCAAGGATCACTTCTTGTTAATCTAAAATCATATTTTACCAAATCATAAAGTTTCGAAGCAGAATCAGTTTCCTCCGTAAACCCATCATAAACAGCTTGATCAACAAATGAAGGAGATGGTGCACCATCTGTAGAAGATGCATATTGTGATATTCCACCAATATCATTTGAAAATGGTGATAACTGCCAAGATCTGATGATAGATTTAGTTCCACTATATTCATTTAAATTAGAAATTTCAGATCCTAAAGGTATATCAGTTCTAGGATCATAGTTTCTACCAACAAAGTCTTCCATTGGGAATGCATTTGGTGAATTAGGAGCAATAGATCCATCATCTTGTAAATATCTAACAGGTTCACCATCAATAGAAAAAACACCATCTACATTAAATTGTGTTTGTGATAATATACCTAAATCTTGACCAATATTCATATGATGATTTATATCTGGTCTACCTATATGAGTCCAACCACCCATACTATTATTTAAAAAGTTTACTTCTTGTGGTATGTCCTTGTCAATAGGACCTACATTGGTATGTGTATCGGTAGCATCGTATGGGTTGGTTGCATTTTTAATTAACTCATTACTAATAATAGGAAAGTTACCATCAGATAACCCATCCATTACATCTAAATATTTATTATCTGGTGTATAATCATGTGAATCTGATAAGTTATCAAAATCACTGGAATCCTCAACATATTTTGTTGGTGATTCGAAATTTTTCGTAAAACCAGGTGCATGTGTATTATCAAAATAATCAATAGGTTTTGAAATATCATTAAAATCACTTTTTAAATTTTCTAATTTACCTATAGTATCAAATGGATTAACTTTATCATTTTTATATATTGGTGACAAATTATCAACACTGTCAAACTCCGTAGGTTCATAGGAACTTAACTTGTTTGTAGCTAATTTTTCAGGTATATCATCTGGTGATGGAACATCAACACCTTGTTTTTCTGCTATTTTATTTGGTGATGGAACATCAACACCCTGTTTTTTAGGTATAGAATTAGGTGTTACTTTGTCTTTACCTTTGGTTTCTAATTTATTCGAATTATCAAAATCCAACACTTTAGGTGATTGTGATTGGTGATTTATAGGAGTTTTATAATTTTTTTCTATTTCTCTAGCATCCTGTGCTAATCTACCGAATATCTGAGAAGTATTTCTAACATCTACTCCCTGTTTTTCTGTTATTTTATTTGGAGATGGAACATCAGTTCCCTCTTTAGTAGGTATATTTTTCAAATCACTTAAAGATGGCATTTTTAAACCAACTATTTCATTAGATTTTAATTTGAATGAACTTTTAAATGCAAGCTTACTTTCTTTACCAGCATTGGTATTATACATACCTTCAGTTTTAGTTTGATCTTCATATCTACTTTTATCAATACGAGTACTAGTCTTGTCATTAGTATCTAAATTACTAACGGATGTAACATTAAGGTTAAAATTTTCTATTATTTTTTTACCCATTATTTACCCCCCTAAATCCCAAATATCTACATATGTACCACCAGAAGTTTGTATACCTTCTCTAGTAACAGTAGTACTACCAATAGTTGAGTTTGGAGTGTGTTTATTTTCATCATTTATTTCTGTAATTGCTTCTTTTATACCATACTTTAATTCTGCTGCCAGTTCTCTAAATTTATCTCTTTCATCACCACCACCAAGTAATCCTAATTTCTTTAATTCTCTTGATTCTGAATACGATAATGCACCATCATCACCATATGTCAAACCTATCAATTCATCTACAGTCATATTCTGTCTATCTGGATCAGAAAATATATCATGTAACATCTTTGACCTTTTTTGACTTAATGTTTCAATACCACCATCACTATAATATCTACTAACAATATCATTTACATTACCAGTCATATCACTCCAATTACCTGTATATAAACCACCTCTCCACATATCACTTGTTACAGCGTCACCTATACCCAATTCATTTAATATTTCCCAACCTCTTTTTCTTTGTGCATCAGTTTCCATCATACCATCAGAACCTGCCATACTGCTCAATTCATCTAAAAGGCTTTGTTCGTGGTGTAGTTGTTTATCTAAGTCTTCTTTTTCTTGTATACTTCCATAATTCATGATATCATCTCTCTTCTTCTTTTTATCAGAGAGAGCTTTATCTTGGTAATAAGAATCATTAAATGGATTTAACCATGCTAACCAATCACCTATCGTATAGAAGAAATCAGCTATTTTTTGTATAATATTTAAAATTTTCTCAAAAGCTGGAATTAATGCTTCCTCTATCATAGGAATAAGTTGTGCCTTTAATATATTTAACATCTGTTGCATAGGTGACTGAGCTTTAACACCTTGAATCTTTTTAGCTTGAGCCTCTAATCTCTTCATCTGTTCTTCACTTAAATCTTGTAGGTCTACTATATCAGAATTTGCAGCTTTTATATCTACCAATGTAGCGTAACTTACACCAAAATGTTCCCCTAACATATCTTGATTTGATACACTCAATTCCTCAAGGTTAGTAATACCACGAATTGTCTCAAGCATTGATTTCATAGCATCTAAACTTCTACCCTGATTAAATAACCTACCTATTTCTAAACTATTCTGAACATTTATACCAACAGATTGTAATTCCATTTCTGACCTGATAGTTTGTTGAACATTCATCATCTTTCTACCAATTTTTTCAAATTCAGATAGATTGGTATTCAATTTAGCTGCATTAACAGCTGACATAGCCAATTCTTTTGAGGTAGAACCTGTCATAGTATACATTAATTCTGAATTTGCTGCCATATCTTCTAAAACAGCACCAGGAACAGCTATATCATCTTCCATTAAAGCCATAGCAAAAGCTAATCGTTGAAAATCGAAAGCCATTTCCATAGTAGCACCTCTAGCTAATTTCATTGACCTTGCAAGTTTCTGTACATTTTGTTCACTGGTTGCAGTAGCTTTGGCAACTTCAACTACTTTTTCAGCCCATTTATAAACTTCAATATAGTCCATCGCCATAGTTTTACCGATTTCAAGAGCTGCTTTCTGTACATCGTCAAACCTTTTTCCAATCATCATCATTCGTTTATCTATTTCATTTTGAATTAACATAGTTTCAGTCATTCGTGTATTTATTGCACCAAATCGTTCATATGTTTTTTGAATTTTCTTGTCAAAGCCCATGAATAGATCAATAATAAATTGCACTAGATTTGCAAACATCATAAGTGGTCCACCAACCTTAACAAGTAAACCAAGTTTACTAACTATACTTGACAACCCTTTAGTCATTTTACCCATCATATCTGCCTGTTTTTTAGTACCAAGTTGTTTTTTAGCAATACCTTGTGCAGCACCTGTATTCACTCCTTGTTTCTGTTTCACTTTCATTTTGAGGATTTTTTTCTGAATATCTTCTTGAGACATATTGAAATTTAATGAATCTTTTACAGCATTCGCAGTTTCTTTCCATTCTTTTTTATTCTTTTCACTCCACGATTTATTATTTTTCATCGTGTCGAGATATTTACGGGCATCGGATAATATTTCTTTCTGATATCCTTTCAGTTTAGACATTCCCTGTTCTAAACCTACTTCTAACTCCAGAACTTCCTGCTCGAGGCTTTTAACCTCTTGCATATCTCTTACATATTCTCTTGTTTTTTTACCGGCCAATTAATATCTCCAATTAAAAGAAATCACTTAATTTAAATCTACTTAAATCAAGTTTTATACCAAATTGTTTTTCGAAAGCATCTTCCGCTTCCGCAGCAGTCTTATTTAAATTACTTATATTTTTTTTAAATTCAGGAGATTTTTTTGCAAGTTTAATTGCTTTTTTATAACGATTTTTTTTCCACAAGTCTTTTATTTTTTCTGCAATTTTGGGAAATAAAACGTCAAATTCATTCAAAGCGGATTTTTTGTCTATGCTTGATGATTCTAAAAATGACTTCTTTTTCATAAAATTCTCCTATAAATAAGATATATGCTACCATTTATAAATATCAATTTTATCCAAAAAGTAAGTATTATTTAATTATCTTTTACGAGATTTGATTTGAGATTGTATTTTTTGGTCTCGGGCTTTCATAGATTTGACTTCCAATTCTTTAGCTTGTTTAAGTAAATCCAAATAAAACCTTCTCAAATAAACAGGCATGGTATAGACATCAGAATGTGTCCATCCATTACCGTGATGCATTAAAGTGAATATTTGTTCGTGTATACTCTTCCGATAATCAGTCGGAAGGCCAAAAAAAGTTAACGGTCATTGGTATTGCTACCTCGACCGTATTGCCCTCCTCTGTTTCGATATTCTGTTTAACTTCTATATCAGGTTGTAATTCTCTTAAATGTTTTCTAAATGCCAATGCATCTCTTGATAACATATTATCAATAAAATTACCAATGAGTCCTCTATCCTCATTCCCATCAATAGCTAAAACAGCAGCTTTCATCCTAGTGGTTAACTCTCTATCAGTACCAATTTTAGACATAGCTTTTAAATCTTTATTTAATTCTTTTTCATCTCTACCCATTAACAATTTGAATTTTATTTTATTTTTCATAACAGGACATTCAAATTCAAATTCATTTTTATCAAATTCTATATCAGCTGGCATTTCTTTAAATTCAAGTTGAGATAAATCAAATGTATGTTCTCTCTTATTACCCGTGTCTGGATCTGTTATATTAACAATATATTCAGGTCCATAGGCTAAAATTCTACTTGCAATCATAACAGCATTTTTGTCACCCAATAATAAATCATTAACATCAACACCCGGTGTAACAATTAAAGAATTTAACAACATATCAATAACAACACCTTTCTTAATAAGATTCTGTGAAGTTAGAATATCTTCTTCTTTTGCAGTCATATATTTCAATTCAATCTTACCATTCCTTATTGGGCTATCTTCTGGATATAATTTACCACCACTTGGTAAATCTATAATTTCCGATGGAAATTTCATAGTTGACTGGGTTTGTTGATTGTTATTATCAACAGTGTTTTTAGCTTTTTTATCTGCCATTTATAACCTCCGTTATTTACTTAGATTCTGATACTGACGCTTGTCTGTATGATGTAACTAATTTTTTAATTTCACCGATAGCTTTTCTTGCCCTACCACCAGCTGCTTTTGTACCTTTGTCTGAAAATTTTCTATGATTTTCTTGAAAATCTTCAAATAACTCATTAATTGTATTATAAATATCATTACTATTTGACATAACTTTATCTCCTAATTTATACTTCGATGGCTCTTCTAAACCATCCTAACCAAAATTTCTCTTGGGTTGGTTTTTTAATTACTATTCTTGCAAATTTTAAAACTCTGTAAGCTCTCACTCTATCCAATTCTACATTTTGTATAGCCTTTAATGTATTAGGTCCTATACCACCATCTATAGATATTTTGTGACCTCTGGCTACAGCTGCTTGTTGCATTACTTTAACTGCACCTCTTTGTCCAAAGTTAACAACCATATCAAAGTAAATATGTTTTAATCTATCTGGAACTTGATCTGCTTTAGAAGGTTTCCAATACTTTTGATAGTATATTTCTTTAGCACCTTCTTTAGTTAAATTCTTTATATCAACATCTGGATTAAATTTCTTGGCTATCCCGTATTTTGTTTCTCCACCTGGATCATCGGGATCATTAACATAACCACCTTCATGTTCTAAAACTTTTTCTATTATTTCATCAAAATTTATTTTCATCATAACCTCTATTAAGAAAGTCTCATATATAAATATACAATAAATATAAAAAAACCTCCAAAAAATGAAGGTTTTTTTATGTTGTGGATTATGTGTGGTTTAATTCTTTTAGAATTGTAGTATAGCATAATCATATCGTAATGTCAATGCTATATCTACAGGATCATTTGATTCAAAAGATAACTCACCAAAATTAGCAGATTGTATAAATGCACCTTTAAGTTTCCACTCTTCAACTACATCACCAACCGGACCTAATACTTGAAATGTTATATCTTTTTTATAAAAATCAGCATATCCATCTCTACCCGTCACAGATTCGTGTGATAATCTGATCCATTCCATAACTGCTTGTGCAGCTGATGGTACAACTGGATCATAAAGTGTAACTGCAAGTTGTTGCCATTCACCCTTACCTTTAACAAATCTTTTAACATTCATATGTTCCAACTTAACTTCTTCAAATGTAATGTTTGGTCTAGCAGTAGCTTTTATTAAATAAGCTGGTATCCCATCAATTTGCATTATGTATCTATGTTTGAGTTTCGGTTCAAACGGGGTAAACATTATATCATTAGCATCTACTAATTGAGCCATTTCTATTCTCCCATATCATATAATTAAAACTTTATACTATTCGTTTCTATTTCATATATAAATATAAAGCAGAAAGAAAAAAAGCCCATATTATAATGGGCTTTTTCACTTTTTTTATAAGATTAATTACTTATTCAGGAAACACTGCTCCAGATCCCATCACCACAAAGTCTAATACTATAAACTCAGCAGTTCTTGTTGGTTTCAAGTAGATATTACCTCTCAACTCATTTCTATCGATAACATCTGCAGTATTTACTGTATCATCAACAACAACCTTGAAGGATGTAAGTCCAGCTTTCTGTTGAACTCCTTCCAAGTATGGTTGAACAATGTTTAAGAATCTCTGTCTTAAAGCTGCATTATTTTGTTCAAATACAAGGAATTTAGATGTTGATGCAATAAATTTCTTTAATGTAATTAATAATCTTCTAACATTCACTCTATCAAGTGCAGATGGTTTAGCTTGAAGTGTTTTCTGACCCCAAACACAAACACCTTGACCTGGGAAAGTAGCTATTGGATTAACTCTCGCTTCATACAAGTCATCTCTTTCAGCTTGAGTCAATCTATCTTTAGCCATAACTACTTCAGTTAACCCACCACGATTTAAACCAGCTGGTGCAAACCATGGATGAGATACTTTATCCGTGAATGCTACAACGCCTGGTATTATCGTTGATGGTGGAACCCAAGTATATTGATTATTTTCATCATCAAATATCTTAACCCATGGATAATAAGTTGCTACATAATTATTATCTTCAGCCTCTACTTGACTTATTACTTGTGCTTTTGTTGCATTTTTACCACCAGTATCAAATACTAAGAAACAATCTTGTCTTTCCTCAACAAGTGTTTTAGATTTACCATACAATAAAGTATGATCTATCATATTTAATCCAGGAATTGCTAACATATTAATATCTATTTCATCTGGATTCTCAACCGATGATATAGCGTTTTTAAAATCAGTAAAGTTAGCGTTACCATCACTATTACCAACTTTAGCGTGCCCTAAACCATTGTGTTTTTCACTTACTTCAACAGGATCAAATCCATCTTCACCACCTTGAAATCCTAAAATGAATTTTTTAGTATTTAAAGATGCATCTGTAGGATGTAATCCGTGTATACCATCAAGTGTAAACACACTACTACTTCCACTATATGATCCAGTAGCTATCTGACTTATAAACGAAGTACCACCAGCTGTTGTAGTAGGTACTGCATCAAAGTATGGATGTAAGTCATATTTAGATGCACTATCAAATGCCAAACCATGGAAGAATTTAGATTGAAATTCTCCACTCTCTGACATATTAGTTCTGATAGGCATTGAAACTCCGAAGTCAGAAGATTCTACTTTTGCTGGGAAGTTATAATGCTTAAATCCATATGGAAGTATTGAAGGTGATAAAGTACCATCCTTCAGTTGTGGGGCGATTGAATCGGTATCTATTCGAACGTATTTGGATTTAACAGGATAATCACCTGTTACATCAATCTTACCAGTACCTGTGTTAAATGTTTCTTTCATATCACCAATTCTTCTAACGATAAAATTCGGTGATGTTGGATCTAAATTAACACTTGGATAAGATTCCACAATAACTTGTTTTTTATCTGTATCGTTAAAGTCTCTAATAATTACATCAAATTGACCATATTCAGTAACATCTGAATTTGCTGTCGGTTTAATGTTTGAAAATGCAACTTTAACAAATTTATTTGATGCATATCCAGAAGATAATGTTTCAAATTTAAATAAACTTGTTACATCTTCCGCATTTGAACCAGTTTGTGATACTATAGATGGTGTCTTAGCACTCATATATTGACCAAATGTATTATCTTCATTTGTCGAAGATATCGTTGTAGTTGATGCTAAATTATCAGCGGAATTCTTAAATATAAATTTAAGATAACCATGATAACTAGCTCCACCAGGTTGAGTACCCAATACATTTGCTATATAATTTGAATCACCACTATGTAATGACATCGTTGGTGTATTTTGACTACTTGGAGGTGTACCTGTTGCTGTTGCTTTAAATTCTAAACAGAAATTTCCAAGTGTTGCAGCTCCACCACCACAATCGGTTAAGTGTCCTGCTCCAAGTGCTGAAATTTTAGTAGCGTCACTACCAGTTGCAAATACTGCAGCTAATACAGTCGCATTTGATGCATCACTACCACCAACTAAATTTGGAGAACCAGCTGTACCAGATCCTATAAAGTGGTTGGTACTTGTACCAACTGCTTGAACAGCTAATGTACCAAAAGCTTTATTATTATAAAGTGAACCAGTATTAAATCCTATTGAATTAAAATCAGCACCTGCATTTGAAGCTGTAAGTGTTAATTTACCAATTCTACATCCCGTACCAGCTGTTGCTGCATCTCCACCATAAGTACTTCCATCGGAACCTGTACTTGTGGTGACACCAATGCTTGCTGCGTTTATTGCAACTGACATTGAAGTTACGAAACCAGCAAGATTCACCTTTTGTTCATCTACTGTAGGTGCATTATCACCAACAGAACCAGAGGGTGCATCAAAGTAAAAATCGGTTGATGTGTTTGGCGGTAAAGGTGCTTCATCAGCTATAAATCTGTATACAGTTCCATCGGAACCTGTAATTGCCACGAAATCCCCAACTGATCCAGTTGCACCTACATCCCAAGTTAATGATGATGTAGCTGTTGCTGTTGTTCCACCTGCCGCGTTTCTTATTATTACTGGGTTAGTTATCGTACTACCCCCAGTACCCAATACTCTAACTATTGTACATTTGCCTGCGTTCTTTAAGTAACTTTTAGCCGCATATGGTAGAAAATAATCTTTATTTAATCCACCAAATTTGACTTTGAAATCACTATAACTTTCTACTACCGTAGGAACGAATGCAGGACCTTTACTTGAAATACCTATCAGAGCAGCACCGATTTCGGAAACTGCTGCAGGTAAAAAAGACTGGTCTATCTCGTTAGTGAATACACCAGGACTTA
>CEUX01036368.1_pt1 | contig 19439 bp, 25 predicted proteins | sample 531361 | NCBI WGS metagenome assembly CEUX01 (sample SAMEA2622736, study PRJEB7988) | marine metagenome | isolation source: saline water (ENVO:00002010), including
GTTTCAAGTCTGCTTAATAATCTACGACCAACACTACCAAAGACAGGCGCTACATTTCTTGCCGCTCTCTGTCCCGTAACCCACGTTGGGCCAAATGTTCCTGTATCAGCAACAAGTCGTTGAAGTGCTGAATACGCTTTGCTTGCATCTTGAATCAGTACAGGCTTTGCCGCAAACTCTAAAGCTCTCCATTTACTCTCGGATGCTATAATATCAGAAACAATACCAAAACCTCCAACAGCTGCCATTGAATCAATAAAGTCATTTAACCCGTATTCTTCACCTTCAATAGAATGCTTATAATTTTCATCATAAACATCTTTACCGGCAAAGAAATCACTAAGACTATTTCTAGCCCACTGCACAAAGGTTCCACCAGCCATACCAGCTGCACCAAGTCTTAATAGAAACACTGGGTTTTTATTATCGTACACTTCTTTTTTTATTTCACCGCTCAACCACTCTGCCTGCCTGTATCCAAAACGCTTAAATAAAACAAAGGGTTGAAACCTTGGGTCATTAAAAAAAGCAGGTTCTCTAAATACATTCTTTTGTAGCTGGGTGTCCCTTGAGAACTCAAACATAGCCCTAGCCATATTTTTTTGTGTAAGTTTTTTATTAACATTTTCAACACCCATACCTTTTAAATTAGATATCGCCCACTCTTTTCGTGCTTTTATATTCGTAGTCTTTGCTATTTTTTGCCATCTTAAAGCAGCTTCGTAACCAGTGTAAGAAGCAACTAACTTGTTTATTTTATTAATTCCTTGGAAGCCAGAATACTTTGTTATTTTATCAGCAATCCGTGCAGTAAGGCTAGCATTTGAAGGATTAAAACCAGCCACAATAGCGTGAAGCTCAAGAGAGCCAGCACCAGAGTATTCTTTAATAGCTTCTCGATACTTTTTATCGGTAACCATTTTATAAGTTCCCTTAAAGAAAGGAGAATACCCTGCTTTTAAAATACTAGAAATAAAAGACTGTGTTAAGTTTGGAACAGTGGCAAAACCTAGACCTATTTTAGTAGCTACTTGAAAGTTAACCAAATCATTTAAAACACTTTTAGCTTTAGGACTCCAATTATAACGCCTAATAACTTCAATCGTTCCTGTGAAAGAATTGATAGCCTTAGATAAAAGTTCTGCTTCATTAATACCACCCATATCGCGAATAGCTTTTATCTTGTTAAAAAGTTTTGCACCATCAGCGCCAGCTGTTTCAGCAAACGCAACGGACTTTCCAAGCTCTCCTACATAATTTGTAAGCAAGGTTCCCGCATCTCTTTCATAAAACATATTGTCTAACTTATCGCTAGTTCTGGCTTTTGTTAATGATTTACTTGTTGGGGTAATTTCGCTAAACACTTCCCCCCTAATTCTTTCAAAAGACTCCGACAAAGAAACATCACTAACTCTTCTTTTAGTAGATTGTGCAATCTTTTCCCTTATCTTTTCTATTTGCTCGATTGTTTCAGGTCTTAATACTTTTGTATTTAAAGCTTCTTTTAAAGTGACTTCAAAGTTTTCTCTGTTTTTAAGCTCAAGACTCATGGTTCTTGGGTCAATCTTTAAATACTTTTCAAAGTCTTCTCTTAAAATTCTTTTTAGTTTTGCATTATATTTTCTAGGTAAGTAATTGTCTACCACTGGAGCTAAGTCTATTCCTGAATCTTCTGCTATTTTCCAAGAAGTTTCTAATACTTTTCTATATTGAGATGTTCTTTTAATTGCATTAGCATCGTTAGACTCAAGGTCATTTGACAGTTCTTCTCTGTCTTTTTTAGTCTTAATCTTACTTAAACCTTTTATTACCCTGCCATCTTTTGTAATGTAGGTTGCTTGATTTAAAGCATACAAAAGTTGTTGAGTTATTTCAGCTTGCCTAGAAGACATTGTAAAATAGTCAGCTTTAATTTCATTGGATAATGGTTGAAATTTTGGGTCGTTAACGCGACGGTCAAGAGGTTTAAGCGCTGTTAAAGAATCGTAAACAGCGGGAGGTAACCACTTCTTAAAAAAAGATTCTCCCGAAGCTTCGTAAACAGGAACCCCTATTTTTTTATAATTTGCAATTTCTTTTTCAACCGCTTGTCTTGTTTCTAGTTGTCTTAACAATCTCTCTCTAGCTTCATAGTTGTTAGACAGCTCATCGTAATTAGTGCTTTTTTTACCCTTTCTTTTTCCACTTGGTTTTTCTGCAAATGTTTCACCCGCAACTTCATTAACCATACGTCTGTATTCCGCGTCACTTATTTTTAACTTTCCTTTTATATAAAAAGATTTATCTCTAATAAGTGTATCAACATCCTGACCTTTTTTAGTTGTCTTTAATCTATAGCCACCATCTTGTGTTGGTTTAAAAAAATCTTTTTTAGGTACAGCAAAAGACTTTCCATCTGTTCCGTCTTTGTTAACTTCTCTAACTTTTAATATAGTTTCTTTTCTTTCAGTGTTAACCCAGTCAGTTAATATTTTAACATTCTTAGTTCCATCTGTATATACTTCTTGCTGCTGTATTGCGGCTTGTTCTCTTTTTTGTTTTGCTTCTGCATTCTCTCGATAAATGGCTTCAAGCTCTTTACCTTCGAGTTGCCTACCTTTAGGTTTAAATATTTTTTTACGAGCTGCTTTACTTAATGTAAGGCCACCAATAACACCAGCAGCGTGGATGTAAGAATCAAGGCTCGGTAGTTCTCCTTCTAAGAGTGGAGAAGCTGTACCAAATAAAGCTGTCTCCGCACCTTTTTCAACAAGAGTCGCTTTTCGCGAACTTAGCCCTCTTTGTAAAGCTGCGCTTTTAGACACAACACCTAAAGCTCCAGTTCCTGCACCAAGACCGGCTCCTATAGCCGCATCTTTTAACGTCGTAGTAAAGCTGATATCTTCATCGGTTACCTGTTGCCCTAACGCCGATTGCAGACCAGAATAAAAACCTAAACCAGTGGCTCCCGTAACCGCTTTAGCTCTGGCTTGATTTAATACTTTTGCGGAGGCTTTAGCTACACTAGCTTCAGCGGCTTCCTTCTTTAATCCAGATTTAACCAGTTGGCCTACCGCTCTTTTAGTAGATGCTTTCAGGGCTAATCCACCCACTCCACCGCCTAAAACCATTGCTGAGAAATCCGTAGGGGTTAAAAAGCTAACGACAGTAGCTCCTATATCTTCTATCATACTCGGGTCATAGTCTTGGTCTAGAGTAAATACAGGGTTACCCTTGACCACCTGTTGGGCTAACCCTTCTATACTTTGATTGTAACCTTGCTTAACCCAATTGGGGAGCCACTCTCCCGGTATGAATCCGTAGAGTGATTCATCTTTACTGGATTGCCCTGAGCCGAGAGATTGTAGAAAGTCTACCTCTTCTTTTGTTATCTTATATTGAGGCATTTAAAATATTGATATAAAATTTAACCTCTTAATGGAGAATAGGAAATCCCCCTAAAAAGCTCTGTTTCTCTTTTTGCCTGACCTAGCGAGCGTTTTTGTTTTTTTATTTCAGCTTTTGTTGCTTTAATAGCTGCATTAATTTGCTCTAATTCTTTAGCTTGAACATCAGTTAGACCTCTTAATCTTGATGTTCTGTCTAATATATCTTTTCTATTTTCTAACTTGGGTAAAGAACTTTGCAGTTTTCCAATATTAACTTCAGATGAAGTTTCTATTTGAGTTGCAACTTGCCTAACATCTGCTTCTGTTTGTGGGCCTAAATCTAACGCATCTTCTGGTTTGAAAGCATCACCTTCAAGTATACTAGAGACTAATTGGTCAGCTTGCTCGTCTATTGATAAAGCCTTACCGTCATCGCCTTCGACCTCGCCTTCGACCTCGCCATATTTTCCCTTTATATATCTTTCTTTCATCGAATCGAATTGGTCAAATATTCCTTTAATATCGGCGTTTGGCATTTTTCCCGCGGCTAATAATAACTTGGACTCATACTGATACTCCGGGTCATTCATCATATCTCGATATGGATTCAATGATTCTTGATAGGCTTTATGCGTCCTTTCGGCAATACTTGAATAGTTTGAATGAGTTAAATCTATGTTAGAAAGAGCGCTTTTTCCTGCTCTTACAACATCTTTAGGTGAAGAACCCAATGATTCAGACCAGTAATTTTCTACAATAGTATTCTGGTCTTCGACTTTATCACCTTCGGCTTTCACGGCGGCAGCCATATCATACTTACCATATTTATTATATATCATCGCTCGCTGAGAAGGGGTGTTTGCCGCTCTCAACATACTATTCATTGTCCTTTCTTCAGCTTGTTGACGTTGAAATTCCTGCTGCTGTATAACATTCTGCTGGGCAATTCCAGCCTGCTGATTTCTAAATTTACGGTCTTCCTCTGCCCTTTCTTCAGCTAACTCAATCCGTCTACTGTCTTGATTTAGTTTGCGCTCGTACAGTTGATTTGCTTTAGCATCCGCTATTATCCTTGGAAGGGCGGTTGCCAAGCTCTCAGCTTCGGGAAGTAATACGTCTCCAAGTTGATATCTAGTTGCCATTATCTCTTACCTTTTGTTCAAGTGTTTTATCCATACTGTTGGTCATAGTAAGCCTGCATTTCTTGCTCATATTGTTCTTCAGCCGGGGTTAGAGCCACGTTAGGATTTTGATTTGCAGCAGTAGCTGCATTCGGTGGGGCTGCCGCAGACGCGTTTCTATTAAACTCAAACTCGCCTTTCCGTTCAATATCTCTAATAGCGCTTAACAAATCCGCTTGATAACCTTCAACCACTCCACGTCTTTGTCTATCTATATCAGTATATAAATTAGTCATAGAACTTTCCAGTTGCTGACTTCCAATTCCGCTACGACCAAAACCTCTTTGTCCTGCAGCTGTTCTAGCCTCGCCCCTGATACCGCGAGTCGCTTGTTTTCCACCTGCATATATATCGCCTACTTGCTGTGCATAACCCATTCCGAATTGAGGTAGGTCACCTGCATACTGGGCGAACCTAGGGTCATTCACAATATTACCCATACCCATTTGAGCTAACGCTCCGCCTACATCAGTTGCCGTACCATAACCAACATTAATTCCGCGACCAGTTATAGGTGCTGCATCTGGATTGCTAACCTGCGCCCCAGCACCGCGAAAGCCAAATACATTAGAGCCAGTCATAGACCAATCTGTACCGGGCCCAAATATTGGCTGCCCCGGTATAAGCCCACCGCTCTGCATCTCTGGTATCATATAGTTAATAAGACCACCACCTCGATTTTGGAATGGCCCATATCCACCTGCAGACCTATAGGCATCTAATGGATACTGAAGGGGGAGACCGATGCTTGAGAAGTCTCCCAATTCGGTAGCTGAAATATCAGATAAAGGCATATCTTGAAAAGGAATATACGGAGATGGGTCTACAAAGGCGCCTGCTCTATCTAACAAAGCTTGCTTAGCTCCAAGTTCTTGAGCGGCAATAGAATCCGCATCAAAAAGAGCGCGCATTCTTGGAGTTTCAAAGCCTAATCCTCCTTCAATTTTTTCCAGCTCAGGGATATCAACACTCTCAGGAAGTCCAGATGGGCCAAATTTAGCTTTTAAATAATCGGCACCCCCCTCTGATGCAAACTTCATAAGGCCAGCCTTGGCGGCGCCCACCAACGCCCTTTCGCCCATACTTTTTCTAAAATCGTCTGAGGCATCCTGTATATCTTTTCTTGATTGTTGAGCGTATTTTCCACCTTCTACTTTTGTATCCTTATAGGTACTTTCTCCTGCTAATCTTCCAAGGCCCGAGCCAATGGCTGTTCCAATCGCACTCCCCACCGCTGTTCCCACTCCCGGTATGGGTATAAGCGAGCCAGCAATGCTACCAACTGTGCTTAAAATACTACCCAATCCACTAGCACGGCGTTGTCTCTTGGCAGCCCTTTCGGCCTCCTCTTTTAATCTCCGTACTTCACCTTGGTAATCACTCTCTCTTTTTGAAGAAGCGATTCTTCCACCGAGTTGATAATTGCTAGATGGCCTTGTCATTCCTCCACCATACAATTCTATTAAACTGTTTGCCATGATTATGTCCTTGTAAATTCTAAGTAATACCAAGCGCCAAGCTCTTTTCTGTAGAGCCTTAACTTTCCATCTGATGTTTTAACTATTCTTTCTTCACCGTTGCTGCCAGAAGCGCTGGCTGGAAAGCCTATTTGAATCTTGGCGTCTGCTTTCTTTGAGTTGTATAAAAATCTTTTTTCCCTGTCAATTGCCATTAGGTAATCCTCTTATATATAGGTCTGTACTCTATCCCAATATTATTTATTGTCTGAAGACTGGTTCCGTTTAAGTCTAATCTTAACTGAAAAGAGGAAGCGAGCAATGGAGTATCAAATGTATATCTATTAACATCTAAATCTGCGCTTGTAGACGCCACAGTAGAACTCGATAAACCAGAAGAGGAAGACCCCTGTCTTGTCCCACTATCATTTACATAAACATAATTAATTGCGCTTGAGTTAGAGGCATTACTTGCATATTCAATGGTAATACCATAAATCTTTTTAACCGTATTCGGCAATCCGAAATCGTCATCTTTTAACGTGATGTCAAATGTTGCACCAGAATCCGGCTCTCCATCGTAAGACTCTAACTCATCAGTACCAATACCTAATGTCATTTGATTGTAGGCGTCTGTAATAATATTTGTCTTGATTGCATTGGCTGCTAAGTCTTCAATAAATGTGAAGCTATTCGTTGTAAAGCTATACACATACGCATCACCACTCGTACCACCGGAAGCAGCCGCATCTCTGATAACGACTAAATGTTTATTAACTGGCTCAAATCCAACTATGGTGTCTGCGTTTACAAAGGACTTCCAAGTGGACTCCAATATCTTCTTTTGTAGGTTGGTAATCTTTGAACCATCATAGAAAAATAAACCCTGTTTATTCGCCCAAGCCACACCAAAATCTGTCTTAACAACAGCGGCGTGGAAGGGGGTACCCATATTTGTATGCTCACTCTCCAAGAACCATTGCGTGTCAGAACCGCCACCTATGTTGATTATATAAAGGGTCTTTTGTTTAAAAGCCAATAGACGGTCTGCAAAGGATTCTAGCTTAATAAAATCCTCACCATCATTTATACCTATCTCTATAAAATTAGTAACTGGGAATGTATCAAATTTATTTATCTCACTATATAATAGCCTATCAGCTGAAAGCTCAGTCTGACCATTTGCATTAATTGATTTTACATTGGCTATAAACTTTCTTCTGTTAGTGATAGTGCTGGTTTTATAACCCTCCCCAGCTGCACCAACCGATGCTGTTGAGAGGTCTGAGGAATACCCATTTAGGGAGGCGAAGGTGTCGGAGCTATTAATACCTACATTAACTTCACCAAGAAGATAGGCGGATTGTGAATACGTAACCCGCCAACCGTTATAATCAGCCTCCAAACTGCTCCTGCATCCATCCGTTAAAGAGATATCAATGAGCAGTTCCCATTCTCCTTTTAATGTACTATCTCTGCAATAGATTCTTCCGCCGGTTACTCTATCCGCATACCCATGGGATGCAATAACCGTACAGTCTAAATATTTGCTTGCTGCTACGGCGATAGTCCCCGTCATGGTAGCAGGTAAGGATTCTTGATTTCCGTCATAAATGAATGTCTGAGCAAATTCATATGTAGCTGCCGTAAACGAACCAGAGCTGGTTGGTACAACTTCAAGATTAAAGCCTAATCCAGCGTCTGGGGCAATATGGCCCTCTACATCTGCGCCGACACCCCACGCCTCTGCAGAGTCCAAAATAAGAGTAGTATCGTTTGTTCTCGATGCAATTCCTTGCACCTCACTACCGCCTTCATTAATAGCTACGTATAAACCGCTACCAAATTGAGTAGCATAGGTGGTGGAAAAAGTTGTTCCTCCAACAGTTAAAGTCGTACTAGGGCTTCCTGCGCTTGTAAATACTAAGCCTCTATCTGAGGTCAAAACAGCAGCAACTATTCCAGTACCAGCAGTCCCGTTAAAAGGTGGCAGAGGAGGTGCGCTATCTGTTTTCCAACCTGTTACATTTTGCACACTACCGCCACCAACATTTAATTGTGTACCGCTTGAATCTAACCAAAGTTTCTTACTGATATAACCATACCATTTTACCGCGTTCCCAGCCCCGAAATTGGTATCACATATTCTCACAGCCCCATCTGCTATATCGTATATGACCGCACCGCCAGTGGTGGAGCCTAGGTCTATTGAATCTGCGGCCCAAGAACCACCAGCATCATAGATGTCTATTCTAGTGTCCGATGTGGCGTCAGTATCCGCTAAAAATGTTCTTACCGTTGCAGTGTTAGTTCCGCCAGCATTATAATCAAAAGTCCCTTGGAATAATCCATAGCCAGCAACTGAAGCATCAAGACTGGGTGCCGCATAATCACTGGTATTATCGGTTAGTTTTCCACAAGACTGTATCTGCCCAAACTCATCTACAATAGCATTCTTAATGTCAGCGAGCTCATTGTCTTTAATCGAACGAGCATTGGTCTTGGTATTTAAACCACCGTCAAACCTAGTATATGTTTTAAATTGCTTAGGCATTTATCCCTTAATCTCAAAGTGAACTAAGTCATCAAATTTATTATCTTTTGTCTGAGTATCCATGTCCCAGTCTCCGCCCCACCTTATTCTTAAACCCATCTTGGCAGCAATCCCCAGAACATATCCACCGAAGTAATGGAACCTATCCCTATCTTCCCAATCTACTGGGTACGGCGCAACATCCACAGCAACACTCGGGCTTTTATTGTGTTTACCATTAGGGAACTTGACTTTACTATTGCCCCTATTAAACGCAGCATCTTGTTTTTCCTTTCCCCTATGGCCTTCAATAATTGTACAATCAAATCCCTTGACTACTTCATTGAAAAGCTCAACAAGCCTTTCATCACAAGTATTAAGTTTAGACCTGCTTTTGGCACTAAACCTAGGCATCATCTACCTTCTTTTTAAATTCAGCAAACCAGACATCATCAAGCTTATTCTTAGTTGATTTGACAAGCTTACCAACCATCTGTACAGCAATCTTCTTTAAGACTTTTTCACTGACCATTGTTTTAACTCCAGTCAGAACAAGTCCTCGTACAAATGGTATATAAAGAGCTCCACCAGCTACGGCTACGGCCCCAACTACACTTGTCCAATTGCTTTGAATCCATTCAATCATACTGCTAACCTCATTATTAATGTTATTATTATTGGAACAACGAATACCATCGCTGCTCCCCAAGTTTTAATTACGGTAACGCTATTCTCATTCTTCTCAACTTTACCGTTAAGCTTTTCAAGGTGTTTATCAATTCTTTGTAACGATTTAAAAATACTTATCTGACGCTCATTGAGCTTGACCAGCATCGCTGTAGTTTCTGTTCTGTATTCACTTACGTTTTTCATATCTCCTTACCATTTATTCTGCCTTTAAGATATGCCAAATCATCTGTAACATCATTAAGTTCACGAACAATATCTTCTCTGTGTCGCTGAGAAGTTTCATCAGAACGATTCCATCTATCAAGCATCTTCAATACTATACTTTCTACGTTATTCATTTTAGTTTCAGACTTGGCAATTGCCTGTCTAATCTTATCTAAATCTTCATTTTGCAGTTTCTGGCTTTTCATCAGATTCATAATCAGCATTACAAAAAGACTAACTATTACACCTATCGCACCATACTCGGCATATGTTTCAATCATCTAAAATCTTTCTCGTCATTTTCAATCCAACAATTATTAAAGCTCCCAAGGATACCCAATAATACATATCCTGTCTTACGCTGATAGCAATAATAATAGACTCAAGAAACATAGCCGAGACTATGGCTTTGTCTAAAAAAGACTTATTGCTAATCTTCTTCAGAAGACTCTTCATCTAAAGAGGCTTTTAAAGCATCAATAAATGCTTGTCTTCCAAACTGCAATTGCTGAACATTAAATGTAGCTCCATCAATCTTCCTGTTTAAATCAGACACGTGCTGAACCATCAGCTTTTGGTCGTCATTAAGTTCATCGGCGGAATATTCACTTCCGTCAATATTAAGAAAAGGCTCTTTTTCTTTTTTGTTTTGTTTTTTTGCCATTTCATTTCCTTTTGTTATCGTTAACTATTCCAAGGCAATCCTTTTGCCCTAGTAGGTGTTTCCCGCTCAGCAATCTGAGCGTCTAAACTTGCTTCAGTCGAAGCCATACTTTCTGCACCAACTTTAGCTTCGCACCAAGCAACAGCATCTTCTTCTGTGATGTCTGCATATGCTGTAAAATTATCTGGGTCTGGGGCATCAAGACTAACAGTTCCTATGTTAGATGCGGAGTAAGTAACAGCATCATCACCAGAACCTACTGTCTTTGATTTAACAAAACTGTAATGTATTACAGTACAGACATCGTCCAACCCATCTTTGCTTATTGCTCTATCTATTGTGTTAATTTTAGTTTCCATTATTTAATCTTACCGTTTTAAGCCTAGCTTCTGCATAAGGCTTTTATTTTCTTTTTCAAGTGTCTCTTTCTGAGACTCTAATTCTTGTATATGTTCCTGTTCCATCGCTGATACTTTTGATGTCAATATAACCACTTCTTCGTGCATATCTCCTATGCTCCTATCAAGACTTGCGAACTTCATCTGTATCTGATAGTATGCTGCTATCAACATAGAGATGCCAATCATTGCCTTTATTAGAAAAGCTATAGATATATGTACCTGACTATTAGCACTAATTCCTTTCGCCATCTCTAAGCCTTAAAATTTCTTCTTCAATTCTTTTGATTTTCTCATCTTGCCTGACATCACTTGGAATTGGTAAGTCCTGCATCGCCTTCATTTCCTTAATGGAACGCTCATTCGTATTGGCTTGATGTTCAAGAAATGATATTCTTGTGTTCAACTGTCCATAGCCATACACCATACTGGCTATAAAAAAAATTGCTTGCAAAAGCATAGGTAATGAAATATTCAATGAACTCTTATCGCTAATTGGTTCACTCACGACCGTTATTTATCCTCAATGTCATTTGCTTCCCAACTTCATGTGCATACAAACTGGACAAGTATCCATTGAATGATTTGGGCTGTCTAGTCGTAGTTTATCATAATTTTCTTCAGCGTGTCCTAATCTGACCTCCATAACATCTTGGTCTTTATCTACGTCAAGTGTAGTTGTCATAAGCCATCCTGTTAATCCTACAATCAATGTGCCTATACCAGCCAATATTGCCCCTTGTAAGTCAATCTTTTTCATTGTGCGCTCTCTAAGGCTTCTACTTTTGCTGAGAGTTCTTGAACTGCTTTAACTAAAACTCCAACAAGAATTTCTCTTGATACACCCAACAGACCATCAGGCATTTCGCTGGTTGCCGGGGCAAAAGATTCCCTCAATTCTTGAGCGACAAAACCAGCTTCGGTTGTTATCCCAGATTTTTTCCACTCAAAATCTCTTACCTTTATTGAATTAACTGTATCCAACCCATTTATTTCGGTATCTCTTATATTATTTTTAAGGGATTCATCGGACGCATCTGTCAAGGCGAATGTGCCAGATGTGTTCGCCAAATATCCAACATTCCCTCCATCACCATCGTCCGCGTTAAAATAGTATGTCGTTCCACTCCCATCGTCAGCACCAGCCTGAACCGCCAAGCCATGCCTGTTAGCATTATTACCATCATTTACAAATTTTACAACATAAGTTGTAGCATCGCCTTTAACGACAAGTTTATTTGAGGGTGACGTTTCACCAATTCCGACATTGCCTGATGAGTCGATACGCATGCGTTCAGAGCCAGCAGCGCCAAATCTAAAGCTATTGTCGCCATGTTGATATTCAATGTATCCTATATTATTATCACCACTATCCCCAAAATTAATTATACCAGCACCATCAGTCGCAGAGAGAAAAGTCATACCCATATCGGATGTGCCTTCTAAGACTAACTCATCGGCTCCAGCGTGGGGTGAGGCACCAGTATCAGCACTTGCTATATGCAATTTGCCTAAAGGAGACGATGCATCTGAACCAATCCCAACCTTACCATCAGTATCTACTGCGAAAATATAATCCCCACCATGATGGATTTTTAACTTATCGCTGTCGTCCCCAAAAAGACCAAATGTTGAGGTTCTTGCATCATTTTTTAATTCAATTTTTGCTATTCCATCTGACGAAGTATCTTCAATTCTGAGGATATTAGTATCGGCAGATTGCAGGTGAAGGTTTGTTGCTGGAGCAACTAACCCAATTCCAACTCGAGCATTTGTTGTATCTACGCTTAAGACAGCAGTCCCATCTGCTTGAGAAACCTCAAAAAGAGATGTTGAATCACTTGCGGGTATTACCTCTACCTTACTTGTTGATATTTTTAGAGAAGATGCGCTTCCACCAGTATCTGCACTCTCTATAGCCTGTAAAGACGAACTAATCCCATTAGCATCATCTACAATAAGTAGCTGGTCGTAACTAGCAGCTATAGTTTGTCCTGTTAGCTTAGCCATTATATTTTCCTCATATTAAAATTTTTCATCCTGTGTGTTCTTCCCACTTAACATTGCTTTCTTCCCAATCAAGTTGTGATATGTTCCAAATAACATCATAAACTGACCTTAAAAAGTTACTTACTGTTCTTTTCCAAGTTAAAGGCATATTAGGCTTTCAATGCTACTATATTTGTAGCTGTTGTATTAGTTGCGTTAACCACAGTCGCTCTAACTGGCAACATCTGACCACTTGCTAAATTTTTAAACACTATATTAGTACCACTTGTTGCACAATCTAAGCTTATATCTCCACCTACGCCAATATGAAATGCTTCATATGTAGCTCCTAACGAATGGTCTGAGCCTCCATGAACTGCTGTTACGGCTAAAGCTGTTCCGTATAACATTTTTTCTAAAGCAGCTTGAGATGCCTCTGTTGCTGTCTCTACGGCTTCTGTATCAACCTTTATAGTATCAAGAACTGCGTCTATTGCATCTAATACAGCATTGTCTGTAGAACCAAGGTCAACTACTCCTATAGTGTTTGAACCAGCGGGGAGAGCAGCGACTACATCAACTTGCATTTCAGTACCACTAATAGCATTATCTATAGTCTCTACAGCGGTTTTGATTGCTCCTGTATCTGCATCTATAGTAGTAAGTAAAGCTTCATTAGCCGCATGGTCTACATTTGCGGCTGTTAACAATACTTCTATTGCGGCTGCATCTGTTTTTATCGCATCGGTATCAGCATCTATGCCAGTCAATAATGTTTCTACTCCATCTACATGACCAATTATTGTAGATTGATTTGCTGCCGTTGCCCCACCAGAAGGTAAGGCAGATGATATGATATCTACTTGAACGTGCCCTGCTGCGTCAACCAGAGGAACGGTGCTAGTGCCCGAGCCATCTGCTGCTGTGTTAGCATATACGGTCACACTATCGTTAGCTTTATCTAGGGCAACGTCTATTGCGACATCTCCGCCTTCCGTGGTAAGCGTTACGTTATCTATGTCTACATTTAACGCATCTTCGCCTGCGTTTAAAACCTTACTTAAAAGCTCGTGTGTTTTATACTTATGTAAGTCTGCCATAATTCTTTCCTAATTTTTATGTAAAATCTGGCATTAACACTCGTCTATCTCCGCCAGTTTTATCTCTTTTCTGCATTCCATGTCTCTTCACTGCCTCATTCCATTTGCCTTCGTGTATTACCGCCATATTCATGCTTACATTCGCTATAGCTGCGTCACCTGCAGTGCCAGCCTTATCTTGGTAGAGCCTAGCTTTCACATAGTCAATAAGACTGGTATGGAAGACATTATCTACGTCTGGCGTATCTGTAATCGCCGATACTGCATTTGGTTCTGCCTGATAATGTATTAGCACACCGTTAGTAACAGCCTCATCAATCGGTTTATATTGACCGTACTTTGCGTGCGTGCTACCGCTAGTCTCGCCTTTGAGAGTGACGATAGCTAAATGATTTCCCTTGATAAACCATGATATGTAATCTTCCGGGTATTTATATGTGCTTGCCATTAGTCTATATCCATTGTTGGTATTTCGTTGTTAACTAACCGCGGTATCTTTACGTAGTCACCGCTAGAATCCATGAAATCAACCCTATATACCTTATTTATCTCAACACCAGCATTGCTATCGCTTAATGTGTACCACTGCTGGTCTGCCACCGTTGTTGCTTTTGCGTACTCTATCTTAGTAGCATACTTCCCAAGTTCAACAATAGCTTCATTTATAAGGTTCATAATGTATGCTTCTGGGGCATTGGGAAACGCTTGCCTGACTCTTGATATAATCTTTTTTACTGTTAGGCTATGTACTGCCATTAATCAGAATCCTTTCCAAGTAATCCTATTTGCTGCCAAGTTCTAGTCTCATCTTCCCAGTTATTGGCAGTCATATCAGGCCAACTTCCGGGCAATATCCATGTAGTAGAGGTATCTAACGCAACACCAGACCACGAAGGAGATGTATTAAGCGCAACCCCTGTCCAACTTGGTGAGGTATTGAGGGCAACCCCAGTCCAAGACGGAGATGTATTTAAAGTAACTGTTGTCCATGATGGGGAAGTGTTAAGTGTTACTAATGTAAAAGCCATCCTAACCCCTAGCTAAAAGCTGTATTCCTCTATCATAATCGGCCTGTAGTTTTGCTTGTTGTGCTTGGTACCATTTATATTTTTGCTCTTCTCTTTGCATCCGAGTGTTTGCTTCAGCAACATACCCCTGAGCCTGAGAAATGTAACCAGTCGCTGCTTGGAGGTAGGGCCCAACGCCCTCTAGTTCTAATCTATATGAACCCATAAGTACGTTGATTTCAGCAATCGCCGCATTAGCCCTAGCCAATTCTTGCTGCGCTACTGACAATGTGGTATTGGCTTGTGCAATTCTATTCTGTCCCTCTTGACCTCTTGCGGCGGATGCCTGCTGATAAGCGCTGGCATAAGATAGTCTTGCTTGAATTTCACCGCCATATGCCTGAGCCTCTGATAAAGAAGCATTGATTTGCTTGACTCTCATATCGCCTATGGAAGTCCATTCAGATAAATGCATTTGAGCTCTTTGAATTTCTGTTTGAGCTATATTCAAGGCAGATGTAACCAGCTCAATATCTTCATTAGATTGTGCACCATATGCATCAGTCGCCGCACTTGGTTGATTACTATTTATAACATCTTCAGCATTATCAATAGCAGCTTTTACTCTTGTAAGTTGAGAGCTTGCAGCTGTAAAAGTATCTGAATCACCAAATACAGAACTGGCAGAGTCTTCCATCTTGTCAAACGTAGCCTCAGCTGCTTCTATTGCATTTTTCATAGCGGTCAAAGCTGTGGCAATATCTCCTGAAGTTGGGTCGTTTGTAAGAATAGCCTCGCCATCTGCTAAGTGCGCCTGTATCCCGTCAAAGGCCGCGTTTACATCTAATAAATTCTGTGCTACATCATAAGCTGCATCGGGCTTATTCCCATCAATTAAATTTGCAGCATAAACTAGGGCATCTCTCACCACTGTAAATCTTTTATTCGTATTATCCCATAACTCTGTGGTATCATCAATATCGCCAATAGAAGTATAAAAATCTCCTATTTTCCCATGGGCTGTATTTATAATATCATCCGCTTTATTTAACTCAGTTGTAATAGCCCCTAATGCCGTTGTATCAATAGCTGTGAGAGTCATCATACCACTCATATTTTGCTGCAACGCTTTTATAGCAGCATAGAGAGTTACAAGATACTCGGCTTCATTCGGAAAATTTGTTATTGTGCTAAGACTACTCGCATCTAAAGCAGAACCCTGATTGTAAGTAGGGATTGAAACTAATTTACCAGTACCAGTGGGGAATATAGTTACAAGAGCGTCCTGAACATAGTAAGCCGGGTCTGTAGCAGTGGCATACTGCATATCTGACGAGTCTTGTATCCTACCCCTATTTCTCGCTGGAACCTTCCTACAGGGCTGGTCTATTGTCCCGTCATTTCTCAATACGTGAAGTACCTTGCTACCCTCAGAAGTTGTTGTGTTAGTAAAAGAGGTTTCTTCTGCTACCCTCTCCTGCATAGAGCGAGGCATAGCATTAATAACCTCATTAGCTCCTTCTGTTATAAAAGAGTCCAATGCAGTTTCGTCACTAAATGTACCTACAAGGTCTACCACCTGTGCACTAAATGTTGCCACGTATCTCGCCTCCCTTTGATTCTATGTCCTCACCCATAGTCGTTACCTGAAAATCAATCTGGTCTTTCCTTATAGCTGTAGCAAACCCCGCTTCTCTTATAATAATTGCAGGGGCATATAAAGGTTTACTCGCCCTCTTGCCGCAACTACGACAATAAAACCAACCTTCTGAATTGTCTTCCTTGCAATGTTGACAGGACATTAAGCCCCACCAACCACCATTGTTAGTATTCTGTCACCATTTAACTGGGTATGCGTAATAGACAGAACCTTATTATTGGTTGAATCTAATGTGTCAATATAATCTTTTATATCTCTTGCCATTGTTCCGGTGGCCCCAGTCTCGATACCGGGGTTACCCGGGTGAATGAATACTTTTACTTTTACATTACCATATACAGCCATGTTTTCTCCAGTTTTTAAATTCTTGGGATGTTCGGGGACTAACTTTTATTGAAAGTCCCCACAGAATCCAAATCTGTTTACCCTTATTTATTCGGGTTATGAAGTAGTAACAGCGTCATCAATGCTAGATAGACACTCTCCAACCCACTCTTCTCCAGCAGCCATTAAATTAATATAATCGCCCTTTTGAGCACTCGTTCCAATGATAAGATTGGAAACTTGAGTGCCTGCGGTTGAGTTGGAAGCGTTGCCTCCAGCATCTTTCATTACCAAGCTCACAATAGCGCTACCAGCTGCTATTGTAATAGCATTAGATGGAGTTTCTTCTTCTACTATAAATTTATAGTAGACCCCATCTTCTAACGCGGTTGGAAGAGTTACTGCTACAGTGCCACCAGTAGCACTAAGCATATAGACTTTTCCACTATCGTCACTCGTTAGGGTTATATCTGCATCAACAGATACGACCTTTTTCTTGACTCCAGCAGTTACACCACTATTCTGTTCTAAGAAAGCACTTCTCATTATTCATACCTCCTATTAATTAGACTCAAAGTTAAATAGAGCGTGAGCTTCAGGAAGAGAAACTTCAAGACCTGCTTCAGTTAGAATCATGTCTTTACGTAAGTCTTCATCTGCCGACTGTACATTCGTTTGAATGTGTGTGTCTCTATCTACCCCATTGCCGATTAATGGACGATAAGCTACGTTATCAAGGTCAACTAAACACATATATGGCGCTGCATGACCTCTGAATAGGGGTTCTTTTACTAGCGTCAAATCACCATGAATAGTTTCCACCCTCATTACTTTATGCCCATAAGAACCTGTTGCTTGCGACGTTATTGGGTTCGCAGCAGAATAAGCGCTTGATAGGAAAGTGCCCGAGCTATTCATCTTGTTAAAGAATGAGATAACAGGGAGTGAGCAAAGCGCAAGCTTTGATGAACTACCACCGCGAGCTGGGTCAAAAATAACTTCAAGGTCTCTCAAGATAACATCGTAAGTTGTTTCAGCATCTGTACGAGTTGTAAAGTAACCTTTATCTTCAGTGTATGATACCTGAGTTGTCGCTCCGGTAATCTGAGATTGTGAGTTTTTAATGATGTGACCAACAATACCATCGGTATAGTTGATACCACTTTGAGTTGCAGCGTTTCCAAAAAGCATTGCTCTTTCGATGTCCACTTTATGTTCGCGAAGTTTCAGATTCCAAATTCTGTCCCACTCACTGGCATAGCCACGGTAAACCGTTGCTCTTGCAGTATTAGTAAGTTCACAGGCTGTCTTAAAAATCTGACAATACCCACTACCATTATCTAATTCACGAGACCAAGAATCAGGAGAACCTGAACCTTCTTCAAATGCGGTTCCGATAACTGTACACTTTTCACCATCAACAACAGCAGTAGTACTGCCAGTTGCTGCGGAAATTGTACGACCAGTAAAGGTGGTTGCTGTGCTTCCAGCGACTGGAGCAGACTCAACCCGAACAATAGCTGTCTCGGGTTCGTTTGTGCTCGCATTTTTTTCGCCAACTGCAAATACCATGCCTTTAATAACCCAATCAATAGCTGCGCCAGCGCCGTCATCAACGCTGTAGCTTACAGTGCTACCTGCGGCTGGGATAGTAACATTAGTATCAATTGCAAATGTTCTATCCGCCATTTGGATTTTATTACGGTCTTTTAACCATCGGAACTGCGGGTCATCCGTTGGGACTTTAGCGACTTTGGATAAGTAAACAAAAAATGGAGACTCATCAGGAGCTAAATCAGCAATTCTATCACTGAAATTATATAGCCGCCTTGATGGTATCACACTATCAATTACCGCACCGGGGTCACCAAACTTCAACGGGCCGGGATTATTATATGTTGCCATATTATATATCCTTCCTCAGTTTATTGTTTAAAGTACGCTATTACGACTGCCAGCTTTTACAATATTATCCCACATCTTATTTTCTTCAGATTTGGGAGAAGTTGGAGAGCCTCCTTGAAGGACTCCAGCTGTACGAGGCTGGTTTTGAGCAGCTTTCACTGCTTGTGCCGTCTCGGGGGCGTTACCTTTTTTATTAACGTCCCTATATAGCTTCACCAGATTCGATAACCCCACCTGTTCTTTCGGTTGAGTAACAAAACCCATAAACTCATTGATATCATTATCTGACATCTTGTATGTGTTGCGTAACTCATTCACAGTATTGTTGTACGTTATCTCCTCTGTCATTTGTCGTTTCTGCTCATCTAACGCATTGCTCACCACACTATTCATCAGTTGAACATCTTGGTTCATTCTGAATTTGAACGAGGGTGATTCTGCATTGTAGTAAGCATCCCAAGGGTTAAAATCCTCAGCAGGTAAACCTTGCTGAGTTTCTTGCTGCGGTTGCTGTTGTGGTTGTCCATTTATGTTTTTCTGTAAAACATCAACGAGGTCAGGTCTTGATTCTAACAAATCCCCCAGAGGTTCAAGCCTTTTAAGCTTTGCATTCTCTGCTTGGGTTCTGTCATACAATGACTGGAATTTGCGGGCTTCAACTTCCCACTCATTCTCTGGAATGGTTTCCTGTTTTACCTCTACTTCTGGCGCTGAAAAATCAACCGGCTCTTGCGATTCGAGAGATTCTGCATACTGTCCATCAGTTTCTGTTCTTACATCTTCAACTATATCTGGGCCGCTATCAACTAAACCGTCAGCTACGGGTTGGGCCTCTGTCTGTGCATTGTCCATTTGGTCTCCTTTAGATGTCTCTAAGCTTCTGGAGCTGAACTAGCATCTGCTCTAACATTTGCTAATTTCTCCGCTTCGAGCTTCACCTTTGTTTGTAGATTGTTTAA
>CEUX01024188.1_pt1 | contig 19404 bp, 36 predicted proteins | sample 531361 | NCBI WGS metagenome assembly CEUX01 (sample SAMEA2622736, study PRJEB7988) | marine metagenome | isolation source: saline water (ENVO:00002010), including
TTAGCCCCCTTGGCGATCATTCTACAGCCATTTGTTAAAGTAAACTCAGATTTTGTCCATTTGTTCCCTTGAAGGTCTCCAAAGTAATAATCTATGGCAGGATTGAGTTCTATGTGATTCATTACCCAAGACAAGTTATCAATTGCTTGGTCTTGTGCTTCTCCTATCCAAGCGATGAATTCTGGTCTATCTTTAGTGGCAAATAAGAAGCGATGAAGGATGGCAGTAGATGCCAAAGTTGATTTTGCATGGTCACGAGGTAATACTAACCCAATTTGCTGTTTTGTCTTATCTAGGAGGAGCTTCCCCACCTCCACATGAAAATCAGGTGTTGCAGAGGCGAGGAAGTCTTGAGGAGAGAAAAGCTTTCCAAATGCGATTAAGTCCTTATATGCCAAGGAGAGAACTTCTTCGTTCTTGGAAACATTCCCATGTAAATTTAAATTAGACAATTACTGTCTTACCATTTCCATTGCCATTGTAACATAGGCATGGAACAATTGGGCGATATAGTTAATATCAGCAAAAATTACGTACAACATATACATTATCAGACACATCCATACAATAAAAAACAATTTAGTCAAGTTTATCTTCATAAATGATGTGTTTACACACGTCCTCCTCACAATTATAATTTTCTTTATGTCCAACGTGGAAATGATCAACATCGCAATACTTAGGGCAAAAATCGTACCCAGCTATTCTAACCATCAATGTGTCTCCATTTCCCACTGCATGTGGTTTTGGTTTAAATCTTTCTGTTTCCAAGGCAATGAGCCAAGCCATTATTCCAATCAATACTGTTTCCCATAATATCATGCCTCTCCTCTTTGACTTGTTTCTCCAAGAAACTTCATTAAATGATTCTCAGTGTCAAACTCAGACTGGCAATGAGGACAAAGCCATCCTATAACCTCGTCATAATCCCCTAAAAGTCCTACTCTTTGCGTAAATGTGTCATCTAAGTACAGTTCTTGGTTGCAAATAGGGCATGGATCAGCTGGCTTCTTCTTTTTTTGCTCCTTTGTCTCTTTTGGCACTTGCGATAAGTTTTGGTTTGCCATGTTTAGTTACCTCATCTAGTTGTTCAGGCGAAAATCCTGCCCATATTTCCACTTTTTCTGATTTTTTCTCCTCTGAGTCAAAAAGACCAGACATTTTTGCTAGACTATCAAGCGATCTAAGCTTACATGTGTCACTTTCAGCCAAATCAGCAATTGTCTTGTACCTTTCGATGAGCCAACTATCAGTAACACCTTCATTGTCTAGCAACGCTCTTCTCTCTTTTGTAATCATTTTGCTAACTTCCTCTGTTTTTAAAAGACTATTTGTCTTTTTCTTAATATATTCTTCTGATTTTGCATCAGGGTACGCCATTTTGTAGGCTTGAATAACATCTGTACCAGCAGCTACGTACCTTGCAAAAAGAACTTCTTTTGAATTATGCCCTCTTTCTCTATAATCGTCTTGACTGCGATTTGTTCCAGATAATGAGTATATGTTTTCTGGAATACCATCTTCACCAAGCATCTCACGATCAAACCTTTCAACGACATAAGTACCACAAACTGTTCGTATAAACGTCTTTGTGTCTCCAGATTTAGGCGTTACTGCATTTTTTCTTAGGATCTCACACACAAAACCATCATCTGTAAAAACCCACTCATTTTCCTCACCATGTCGCCAGTTATGACGAATTGGTACATTAGGATGGTCTATCATAAACTCAGCCTTGTCATTGTACAAATGATGCTTTTTGCCTTTTATCTCTTTAAAATCCATAAATAAATTTAGAATACATTTATATTTCTTGCAAAAACGATTTTTCCATGCTATATTATAATATATATTATATAATATATATATTACAATGTTCCATATTGTAATAGATTATTGTAGTTTATTATGTCGAAGTTTGATTTTTATCACAAAAATAGCAATTTTCAAAAAATTACATTAGAATGAGTGTGACTCTTTTTTTATGATGTCGCCCCCCCTTACTTTTCCTCATGGGGTTGGATTTTTAGTTGAAATTTTGCCATGAATTGAAAATATTACTTTTTGTCATTGAGATTGAGTCTTAATTGCAACTAGCAATAAATCAATAAAAATCTGATCATATTAATAATAATTTATAATTTTAGCATTATTATAAATAATTATTAATATTTAAATAAATGTCATAAATCGCCAAGCTCCATATTAGCCATTTAACAGGCTTTTATGTGCTACCCTTACATGACTTCATTAAATCAATAAAAACGCCTGGATGATGCCTTTCCTGGCTTAATACACATACATATATATACTATCATATTCTACTACACCCTCGCCACGTGTTAACAAATAAATTATTTTAATAAATATAATCTTTTTCCTTGCTTTATATTACTAAATACATTTAGTTTTTTTATGTTAATTATAACTATAAATAAAGGATAAATAAAATGTTACTAACTGATAAAAATAATAAAAAGTTTGTTTGTGTTGTCAAAGTTTGGCATGATAAAATAAATGGAAATACTTACCATAACATTAAATTATTTATGAATAATGAAATTTTAGTAAGTGGTGTTACGTATGGATATGACACACAATACGAGGAAACAGCATATCATTGTTTTAATGCTAATGAGAGTTGGAAAGATAAGCCATTTAGATACCCTAATAAATACGTATTTAGAAATACAATTAATTTTGAAGTAATAGAAGTAAAAACCAAAAAAGAGCTTAAAAAGTGGAATGATGATGAAGACCATAAAAAAAACATTATCTATAAAAGTGCAAGACGAGAAGAGTTAACTAGCTGTAATTAAAATTTAATAAATATTAATAAAATAAAGGATAAATAAACATGAAATGGTTAGATAATAAAGGAATTTTAGTAGATCCAAATAATAATGAATTTTTATGTGTAATTAATAATATTGATAATTTTATAAAATGTTGTAAAAGATTAGATATAAATAATATTGGATTAAATAAAGATAGAATAAGATTGCATAAACTTTCATTTAAAGCCATAGAATTATTAAATGATAAAATTAATGATATTGACATAAATAATAAATGTAGCGTAGAAATTGACGTTGGGACTGGTTTAGATATAAAAAATATTAATATTGATATTTTTGGAGATGATGGGATAGTAAGCTTTAAAATTTTAACAAGTCCAATTAAATTTGATTAATTAATAAAATAAATAATAAAATAAAGGATAAATAAACATGTTATTATCAAAGGGTGAAATAAATCATAAATTAAAAAAGAATAGTAAATTAGGGTATTACACATCAAGCTTAAATCTAGCACATAGCGATTTAAGTGGGTTCAATGTATGTCCAATGGCTAACAAATTAACAGAAAATGAAGATAATAAAAATAAATCAAATTGCTCTTCATGCTGTGTTGGTTATAATGGCTTTGCTCAAATTCATTCAAGTGTTATTGAAAGTAGAATTAATAAAACTTTAAGTTATTTTCTAGATAAACAAGCATTTCTTGAAAGATTAGTAATTGAAATAAATAACGCTGTAAAACTAGCTAAAAAGAAAGGCTTAAAACCAACTTTTAGACTTAATGCATATTCAGATATTAGATGGGAAAATGACATAATAACAGATGGAAAAAACATATTTGAGCTTTTCCCTAATATTACATTTTATGACTATTCCAAGTTGTCAAATAGAAAAGTTCCAGGGAACTATCAATTAACTTATTCACATCATAAGGCTAATTTTGAGGATACAAGTGAGGCTTTATTAAATGGCATGAATGTAGCCATAGTATTTGAGAAATTGCCTAAAACAATCAATATCAAAGGAATTGAGTATATCGTAATAAATGGAGATGAAACAGACTTACGAATAGATGAAAAAATAGGCAATAAATCTGTAGTCGTAGGATTAAAATTTAAAGGATCTAAAAAGAAATTAAATAACGCATTAATTGAAGGCTTTGCAATAAGTAAAAATAATCCTTCATTAACTTACTAAATTAATAAAATAAAGGATAAATAAAAATGAATAATAAAACACCACTATTAACTAGATTATATTGTTGGCTATTTGATGAAGATGAAAGAGCGCCTATAGGATTTATACCAGCACTTTTCATGTGCATATTAATTTCTGTAGGTGTTAATCTTCTGTTAATTCCAATAATCGTACACTTAATGAAAGGATAATAAAATGAATAAAAAAGAATACATTTATAAAACAAATGAAAAATTAAAAAAACAAATAACACAGAAATTAGAATGGAATGATAATTTTATTAAAGCCATTCAAAGTTGGGATAAGAAATTATATAATGATGCTTGTAAATATGCTAATGAAATAAAGGAGGGTTGTATATAATGGACACTAAAAAATGGATGGATTTTATGTTAAATGACATAGAACAAACACATAAAGAAAACATAAAGAAAATAAAAGACAAAGGATTTAAAGTAAAAGAAGAAGAAAACAACATCACATTTGAAAAAGAATGCAAACATGTTTGGGAGTATCAGCCAAGAGAGGAAGATACAAATATACATGCATATCAATTTTGCATTAAATGTGATGTATTAGATGAAACTGATTATGAAGAGGAGAATGAATAATGAAATTATATAATATATATTATGAAGATAATACTTATGGAGATGATCCAAGTTACGAATGTACCACAGACAATCCTATAAAATGGTTAGAAAAACACAACAAACAAAGGATTGTAGATGGTAATGGTGTTGAAAAAATGGATGATTTTAAAGTAGAGGAAATAAATGTATTATTTTATAATAAGGAGAATGAATGAATATCAATGATAAAATAGAAAAAATAAGACAAGATATAAATGGATACCACGATATAGTATCTGATTTAAGAGATGAATGGGCTGATTTAAATGGTATTCTTGATATGGGAGTTGAAAGAGAAAATGACATATTAGAATCTGTTCAAAGTATTATAGATGGGTTTGAAGAACATATTTTTGCATCTGTAGATAGAATAGAAAAATTAAAGGAGAATGAATAATGAATTATAAAAATGAATGGTTAAAACAAAAAATGTTAGCAGATGAATTTAAAGACAAATTAATAGAATATGGAGAAGATGATTTTGTTAGCTATACTGAAAAACAAACTAATCGTACAATTAAATTAATTAAGGAGAATGAATAATGGCTAGATTTATATTAGATGTTAATTCAAAAGATGGATACAGAATGAGTGATGAACAGATAGAACAAGTAACAAGATCAATGAGTGAAGAATTGTTTGATGGTGAAGTTTTTACAATAACTTGTATAGATAAAACTACTGACAATCAATTTTACATTGATGACGAAGATACCAAACTTACTGATAACAAGTTAAGTAGAAAACAAATAGACAATCATAATCGCATACTTGAAAGTGGTATGTCAAATTTTGATTGCTTAGATGAGGAGAATAAATAATGAAAAAAGATCAAGAGTTTAATCATATAGTAAGAGAAATACCTAACACAAAGGAAAATAGAGATAAAATTAAAGAACTAAATAAAATGGCTAAAAAATCTCAATCTATACATAGGTTTAAGATCAAGTATAGAAGACCATTACCAAAATCAGTTAAACCAGACTCTAAAGGATGGTATGCAGGTGGTGGATGCAGACAAGAAGATGCAAGATATTTTTCAGTATACCTAGACACCACTAAAAAACATCAAGAGCGTGTTTGGGAACGTCAACACCATAAAAGAGAGAGAGAAATAGAAGAAACAAGAAGATCTGAAAGTGCAAGATTAGATATGGAAATTGAGATGCAAGAAAAGTACGATAAATTGCTTGATAGGTATTTAGATTTGAGATTAAATCAAATGCTAAAGGGATATAGAGGATATATTGAAGAGTTACAGATAGCCCTGGATGGCGATGAAAGTAAAATAGAAATCATCAAATCATTAATGAATGTTAAAAATGAAATGCATTGGGACATAGGTGATTTAGACGAGGTCGCAAACATTGAATCAAAATGGCATGATGAGATGTATAGAAAGATGGAAGAAAAAAAGAAAACTGAAATAAATGAGGACATAGAACGAATAATAAAGGAGAATAATGATGAAATTTAGTAATTGTTGTAATGCCTTACCATATAGAGATATAATACATGATGATTTTGGTTTCTGCTCTGAATGTATGGATCATGCAGAATTTGAAAGTGAACCATGTCACAGATGTAAGGATACTATAGAACCTATGGAAGAAATATGGTACATAAAAAATAAAGCATCTTGTGGTTATTGTACAACATCTAAAGAAATTGAAAATTATTAAATAAAGGAGAATGAATGAAAAATAATAATTGTAATTGTGGTGATGGTAATGGAGTATTACCACAACATTGTGATTGCGAACAAATGAAAATAAACTATCTTGATTTATTTAGTGGTGTAGGTGGGTTCACTCTTGGACTCTTAAATGCAGGGTTTAAGTTTGACTACCATGCCTTCAGTGAAATAGATAAATACTCAACACAAACATATAAAAGGAGATTTAAAGATGCAAAAGAACTTGGATCAATTACAGATATCAATGAAGATGAACTCCCAAACCTCGATCTCGTCACTTTTGGATTCCCTTGTCAAGATCTTTCACAAGCTGGAAAGCGAAAAGGACTTAAAGGTTCACGAAGTGGATTATTTTTTGAAGCAATTAGAATCATTAGGGCTAAAAAACCCAAATATATTATCTTTGAAAATGTCAAAGGACTCCTCTCAAGTGGTGGTGGGCAAGACTTCAAAATCTGCCTTAAAGAGATTGCCGACATTGGGTATGATGGTCAATGGGAACTACTTAATACAAGGTGGTTTATCCCACAAAATAGAGAGCGAGTATACTTTGTGGGACATATTAGAGGAGAGCGTAGACCCAAAATATTTCCTCTCATCGAAAGCAGTAGCCAAACTCAAAAGACATCACAAGTCAGTGACTATACACGAACAATAACAACTGCTCATGCTCATGGAACTGCAAAACACATGAGTTACATTGGCTTAAAACAAATAGGCGTAATTGGTAAAGATGCAGAGGCTACAAGAGTATATGATCCAAGTGGTAATGCTAGGACTATTAAAGATGGTGGTGGTATGGGTGCTAAAACTGGTTTATATGATGTTAAAGGTGTAGCATATAGAACCAGGAAATATAGAGGACAAGAGGCTACAATTGAAGAAAGAGATGATAATATGGCTAATGCAATAAATAGTGCTCAAAAAGATAGTATGGTAAGAATAGAATCAACAATAAGAAGGCTTACTCCACTTGAATGTGAAAGACTCCAGGGATTCCCTGATGGATGGACAGAAGGCAATTCTGATACACAAAGGTATAAACAGATGGGTAATGCAGTATCAGTACCAGTCGTACAAGCAATAGCAGAAAAACTATTGACTTATATTTAATAGTAATGATAGATTTATAATAGATAAAGGAGTTAAGATGATGATAACAGATATAATAGGTTGTATAATATTTGGATTAATAATATTAAACCTAATACTGATTGACAAATAAACAATAACAAAGGAGAGAAAATGAAAGTAATAATAACAATAATGGCTGTTTCACTTTTAACAGCTTGTAAAGAAGAAGAAAAAGAGTTCACTTCAGCTTTAGTTGCTGAAATACCAGGATATGTAGTTGTGCCTAACACTGAAGCACCTGACTATGCTAGATATAGAAAGCTATGGAAAAAAGCTAATACTAGACCTGAGAATGGTTATAAACCAGTAGAAAAAGAAGAAGAAGTACTTGAAGAAAAAACTCCACCTAAAAAGAAAAGTAAGCATGATGATCTTTTTAAAGCCTATGGTCACGATCCAGTGCAAATAGAGTTAGATGAATTAAGCTTTAAACACGCATTCTCATTACAACATCGTGTTAAAGGTGAAGGTCGTACTTTTTGGTGGCGTGGACAACAATACACAACTAATCTTAAAGGAGGCTCTAATGGTTAACTTTGAATTTGATAAAAATCTAAACAGATGGGATGTTAGACTTCCATATGAAATGGGAGATATCAAAGAACTTGTAAGAGTAGCATACATAAGCTCAGGAAAAGACAGAAGTACTGGTGGAGATAAAATCTTCTTCACTAAAGAGTTAACTATCTCAATGGTGAGACAAGTATTAATGCATTGGGATGAACATAAACAATTCATGGATAGACCACCATTTGATGACGTAGATCATTCTAATGAACTATATGATTTAGATAGTAAGGAAATAGAAATGTTTCCTGATGGTGAAGATCCAAGTTTTTCCTGGAGAAATGACAAATGAAGACAATAACTAAAGAAACTGCAAAGAAATACATCTATGAAACTAATGGTAAAATATTTTCAGCTGTATTCACTAAAAAAGATGGTGAAAGAAGACTAATGAATTGCAGATTGAAAGTAAAGAAGTATGTCAAAGGTGTAGGACGTAAATTTGAGCCAAGTGAACGTGGTTTAATAGGAGTTTTTGATCTTCAGAAGGATCAACATAGGTTTATAAATCTAGAAACACTAGAGAGCCTTAAAATACAAGGCGTAGAATACACAATAACACAAAACAAGGAGAGAAAATGAAAAAAACAAAAACAACACAAAGAGCAACAGAAACTCAAGCTAACAATCATAGCAGTAATATTGCATATGACTCACTTGGGGATATGGCTAATGACGTAAGAGGAGTACTAAAAGCAATTATCAACAAAGATGGACAATATAGTACTCAAGAAGCTTCTGTTATTAGTAAAATCTATAATGCTGAATTAACAAGAACAAAGCTTTTGATTGAGGTTCATAAACTGACAAATAAAACCAATAAAACCTCGTCAGAAGAAATCTTGCGTTTAAATCAGTAATTAATAGTGTGAGAAATAAAGAGGGGGGGCTCGACTCCCCCTCTATAATTTGGAGATTTATCAAATGGAAACTAAACAGTGTAACAAATGCAAACAAATCAAACCTTTAACCAAAGAATATTTTTATACCCAAAAGAGACCAAGCAGAAATGGTAAAATATATTATGGATGGCGATATATATGTAAGCCCTGTGAACATAAAGCTACACTGGAAAGAAGAAAGGCTGGTGGCTGGGCTAATGAGAAGAAACGTCAAGGCCCAGGAAGTACACATAGAAAATTAAGTAAAAAAAATTCTCAGAGACATCGTGATATTATGTCTGACATGTATATAAGATCATTAATGACTAAAAAATCTAAAACATTAAAACCTAAAGATATATCACAAAGATTAGTAAATATGCACAGAATTAGTTTACAATTAAAAAGAGAATTAAGAGCAATAAAAAGAAAGGAGAGAAATGAATGATAAAGACCTAGAGCTTCTTGATATGTTTGCAGCTTGCACATTATCAGGAATAATAAAAGATGAAATAGATCAAGGAATAACAATACATAAAGAAGACTGTATCGAAAGAGCTGAATTTAGCTATGAACAAGCTTCTGCAATGTTAGTTGTAAGATCTAAAGTAAGAGAGAGCATTGAGACTTTGTGAGACTATTGAGAAGATATTTAATTTATTTATAATGAATATATTAAATGTTTAGGATATAAAATACAAAGTATAATAATTTAAAATAGCTTAACTAAAGAGAATAGGAATATTACATGAATAAAGAACATACAGCAAAAGAGTTTGCTACCTATCAGTTCAAAATACCTCACGAATTGTGGAAACAATTTAAGATTAAAACAATTACTGCTGACAAATCTTGTGCAGAGGCACTTGTAGATCTAATCAGGAAGGATGTTAGAAGTTAATGTTTGAGGAGATATATAACGAATATCTTCTTCATAAGAATGAGGAGAATAGGGAGGCAAGGTACGAGGGTAATGAAGGCTGGTATCATGCAAGTGGTGCTGGTCTTTGCTCTCGTAAATTATACTACGAATCAGTCGAAAAAATTGAGCCTACTAACCCACCAAACAAAAAGAGCATGCGAATAATGGGACTTGGTACATTGGTTCACGAGGACATTCAGAACGCATTAATATATTATAATAATATATATTATAATAAAAAAGAAAAAGAAGAAATATCTTCTTACAAAAAGAAAAATTTGGAATTTAAGATAGAAGGTGAAATAACTGTTCCATCTTTGAATGTTAGAGGATTTTACGATGTAGTTGCACTGGATCATACTTATGATGAGCCCATGATTAGACTTTATGACATAAAAACCATTGGTGGTTTCGCCTGGTCTGTACGATTTAGTAAAACAAAACCAGTTGAGAGTGGTCATCATTATCTACAGCTTGGAACATATGGTCTTGCACTGAAAGAAAAGTATGGGAACTTAAATTCAATGAGTTTAATATACTATAACAAAGATACTTCAGTGATGAGAGAATCAGTAGTTCCACTAATGTATTTGGATGAAGCTAGACGCTATTGGCATTCTATCAATCAGGAACATGCCAAAGGACTTCCAATGTTTAAACATGGCACATCGCCAGTTCATAAATGGGTATGCAATTATTGTCAGTTTAAGAAACATTGTAACCCACCATCAATATAAGGAGAGAAAATGAGTAAATTAAATGATTTTATGTTACAGTTTGGAGCTGATAAGTTCATGCACTTTGCAGGTGGTGCATGTGTAATGGCTATCACTAACAGTTGGTTAATGTTAGCAATCGTAGCTGTAGGTAAAGAGATTTATGATTATCAGGATTATGGTCTTTTTAGTAAAGAAGATGTATTAGCCACTGTTCTTGGTGGTGTATTTGGTTTTGTTGCTTCTTGGCTATGGCTATTACTTCCATTTAAAATATTCTAATAGGAGAGAATAATGACAAATAAAAAAAACTACTTCCAGGAGCTTGATAGGATTGATGTCACTAAGCATATCGAAAAGAAAGGTAGATTTAATTATCTTAGCTGGGTATATGCAGTTAGAGAATTAAAGACTAAACATCCAACTGCTACTTGGACAATACATGAATGGGAAGGTGTACCATTTATTAAAACTGAATGTGGTTATTTTGTAAAGGTTACTGTTAATGTTGAAGGTATTGAGATGACTCAAGTTCATCCAGTGCTTGACAATGCAAATAGACCTTTAGATGAACCTAATGCATTTCATATAAATACTAGCATTCAAAGATGTTTAGCTAAAGCCATAGCATTACATGGTCTTGGCATACACATATTTGCTGGAGAGGATCTTCCTCAAAGCACACCACTTGATGCAGAAGAACAAAAAAAATTACTTAACTTACTTTCAGAAAAAGACTTAGGGAAAGAAGTAATTACTCAGGTAATGGGTCAAATAAGTAATGAAACAATAAACAAGGGTAATTTCCAAAATGCAATGGATCATTACTCTAAACAATAAGGAGAGAAAATGTCAACAATTACTGACACCTTAAATGATGAAACTTTGTTTATTCCTGGTGATGATACTGCTACTGATAAGCCAAAGTTTATCCCAAAAGCTGAAGGTGAATACCTTGGGCACATAGTAAGTGCACGTACAACTACAAGAGAATGGACAGATAAAACAAGTGGACAAAACTTTAAAGCTTGTATTTATAACTTTAAAGTTCGTGTAGCACCTGAAAATAAAGAGAAATCTTTTACTTACTCACGTAATGGCGTTAAACATACGACTGATGGAGAACCTTATGTTGGATGGGAAGTTGTATCTAAGGGTATATTTAGATTCTTAGAGCCTGATACTACTAAAGGTGATACCTTTGTATCTAATGCTACTGCTAATGATAGATACATGCGTTTCTGTCAAGCTTTAAAAATAGATGCTACAACCTCTGAACGTGAAGTAGATGGTAAGACAGTTAATGTTCAAGTAATGCCAACACTTACTGAAAAAGACATTGAAGGTCTTCCAGTAACAGCTATAGTTGGACGTGAGAAAGAAGACTGGATGGATAGTGAAGGAAATATGCGACCTGACTATAAAATAAGATGGGTACAAGTATGGGAAAATGGTACTAAATTAACTACTGGTAATGATGACTTACCATTTTAATTACAAGAAAAAAATTGCAAGATTTCTTGTAAGAGTACTTCACTTCAGACCTGAAACTGTTGCAAAATTACTTGGTAAAAGTAGAGCTACAGTTTACAGATACATACAGAATTCGTAATGCATGGAGGTGATCTGATGATCATTGCTAATCTTGCTATGCTAAAGACGAATGATTAACTGGCTGGAAGTTGCAGTATAAAAACTCCATATATCAAGGATGGGGAGGGGTGTGAGGCATCGCTCCCCAATATTTAAAAAATTGAGCAGGTATGCTATTAGTCATATTAGCCTTGATGATTACGCTCATTACGAGTACAATAAACAAGCTGCCTGCTCAAAAAATTGAATAGTACAAGGCTAATATTAGAGTTAATTAAAACAATAGAAGAATTAATAAATTCTATTGCAGATGTACAAGAGAGAATAGAAATTCTTGAGGAAGACAGTCATGCACCAGTTGACTGGGAGGAGATAATCTATGCTAACACAAAGAGAATAGAATATCTTGAAAGGAAAATAAGTGAAAGAGACTCCAAATAGCTGGATAATACAACTAGACCCATATGATAGATCACAAAACAGAAGAGAGAAGGAAAAGAGAAGTAGAGGTATTTCAGTCTTCAACGTCAGACTATGTCCAAATTGCAATAGAGTACATGAGATGTATTATACTGGATCTTCACATGCCACTAATTACTATGAGTCTTTTCCAAAATACAAGCTTAAATCATTAACATGCATACAATGTAATGAATAATAAAATTTTAAAACTAATAGAAGAACGACTTCTTGTTGGAGAAAAAAAATATGGAAATGAAAATGTCATCTCTAATGGTAGAGACTTTGTTCAGGAAGCGTTAGAAGAATCATTAGACTTAGCTGTATATATATCAGCTAAATTAATTGAAATAAAAGAAAAGGAGAAAGAAATGGGAAGAGCATTAGATATGGAAAGAAAGCAAGATGAGTTTGAAATGAGATTGAAAAAAGTAGAAGATGCAGTAATGAAAATTGATAGTATGATTAGTACAACTGTACAACACATAGATTTACATGAGAGTACAAAAGAAGTTATTGAAACTCCAAAGAAAGCTAAGAAAGCTAAAAAAGAACCAGCAAGTGCGTAAGACTGCAGCACAAAGAATAAGAGATTATTTTAGAAAAAAATATGGTATCAAGCAAGATATATTTATTAGAGAAAAAGCCACTGAAGATGTACCAATGTCAAAGGTGCAAAGATTTCTCAAGAAAAAATAAATTCATATGGAAAAGCTGGTTTGAAGATGATAATGATTTTATAATATGTAGAGATTGTGCTTATAAAGAATCATTTGGAACTAAAAACGTAGTAAAAGCAAAAAAGGAAAATAAACTTGAGCAAGAGGAAATTAACAAATAAAGAAATAACAGCTAAGCTTAATGAGATTGATGCAGTGTTGCATGGACTCAGTGGAAATGATCAAATACTTAATGATAGAGTCATCAAAATTGATCAAATAGCTTTTCAAATAAATTCGCTACTTAACTTATATTTTATGTATCAAGATAAGATGAAAAAAGAACATTTTAATCTTGAAGATTTTAATAAGTTCGTCAATGAAGAGTTAAGTAAGAATAAGGAAAAAGTTGAGCCAAGCAAAAAAACTAATAAAAAAAGAGCTTGATACTGTCTATGTAACAACTGATGGTAGAAAGTTTCTTAAATACATGGATGCCATATATGCTGAATCACAACTTCAGATAGGCATTGAACTAAAGAATAAAAGAAAAGAAAATAACATGGATATAATCAAGTTAGTGATGCAAGTGCTTAGAAGTGAAAATTGGGGAATCTTTTATAAGAACCAACCAATACAGCCTTTAGAACTACAAGGTGGAGATTCACTTTACAAGGTAAACCAGGTTGACGATTCTGAAATTGAAGATAGAATTAATGAGGCGTTAACGAAAGGAGAATCTTGGGAGCATTCGCAGACAAATTCAGATCAGAGGAAGAACTCAGAGACTGGATAATATCTTTTTATCGAGATCAGTTACAATATTTTCTCGATAATATTGGTGGTGTTACTAAACATAAAACAAAGATAACATCAAGGCTAATTAAGACTACCATGAAGAGATATCAAGAGCTTTTAGATAGTAATGCCTAAATAGCTGGTAGTTTCATTTAGCTTTGAAATAAAAGGAGATAATATTTCTACACAGCTTCCAAATGATACTTCCATAGAACAGTCCTTAATTGGTTCTATAATAAGCTATCCCCAAAAATATAATGACATAGCCAAGTATATCGTTGCTGACCATGTATGGTATGACCCTAAATGTAGAAAATTATGGGATATCATAAGTGGCATGGTAAGAAGAAAAGAGCATGTTGATCTAATGACTGTTAGCTCAATGCTAAATGAAGTGGACTACATAAATGGCATTGATAGTGTATTTGTAGTAGATTGCACCAATATGGCTGGAACACTTACGACAATAGAAGTGTATGCCAAAAAGATATATGAAAAATATCTTCTACGCTTAGTAATAAGCTATGCTAAAAATATTTCAAAAGAAGCAATGGATAATAAAGTTCATGCTTTAGATACTCTTGTGTCAGCCCATACTGCAATTGGTGAGCTTATAAGTTTACGACCTGATAGTATATTTAACATTGATGAAGAACTTAGTCAAGCTATTGAATCAATTCGTAATACAGATAAACTTTTAATAAAAACTGGATTTGAAAATGTAGATAGATTTTCTGGTGGACTTACTAGGGGTGAAATTACCATCGTTGGTGGTAGACCAGGACATGGAAAATCAACAATGATGCTAAATATGGTAAGTAAGGTTATACAGAAAGATAATAAAGTAATGCTATTCAATAGGGAACTTACCAATGTAGAAGTTCTTAAAAAGTTAATTGCAATTGAGTCTGGAAAATTATCATATGGAATGATACGTCAAGGGATATATGAAATGAGCCAACTGCAAGAGCTTGATAGAACACGTCAGATTTTAGCTAAAAAATATAGTCCTGATAAATTTAGAATGCATGATAAGATTCGTGATTTTGCTTCTTCTGCAACAGAAATAAAAAAGTTTAAACCTGATATTGTTTTTGATGATTATCTACAACTAATAACACCAGGAAGAGAAGATGAGCGTAGATTACAACTTGAGAAAATAGTAAATGATTATAAGTGGATCTCAAAAGAATATAATTGTGTTGTAGTATTAGCTTCTCAGCTTAATAGATCCATAGAAACAAGAGGTAATCCAGTACCAAGACTTTCAGATCTTGCAGAAAGTGGAGCAATAGAACAAGTTGCAGAGAATGTTTTCTTCGTATATTACTCATATAAGGTTGATCAGAAACCTGAGAATAAAAATCAAATAACATTGGTAGCAGCCAAAGTTAGATATGGAGAAACTGGATCAGTACAAATGGCTTACGAAGGAGATAAATGTACAATGTATAATGATGAAGAAGAAATGTTTACACCACCAATAAGAAAGGAACAAGATGAAATCCCCTTTTAAAAAAGTAATAGGAATAGACCCTGGAAAAGGAGGTGGGATTGCTGTTATTACTGATGAGACAGTCAATATATTTCCTTGTCCACGTGATGTGGATGAAATGGCAATATTAATAGGTATGTGTCTCAGCGATGTCTCATCATACAGAACACAAGTATTCTTGGAAAAAGTATGGGCATTTCCTACAGATGGTAGGGCTGGCTCATTCTCATTTGGTTGCAACTATGGACAATGGCAAGGAATATTGGCAGCACATGAATTAAAACCAACTCTTGTAACTCCAAAAGAATGGCAGTCACATTTTGAAATAAAAAAAGGACTCCCAAAAAATGTAAGAAAAAAAGCTTTAAAACAAATGGCAATTGATAGATGTCCTGATATTAAAAGGATAACTTTAAAAACTTGTGATGCTCTTATGATAGCGATTTGGGGGCTTGAAACGCATTTAAGCTATAAAAGGGAGCTACCTTGGGTTCAACCCATAAAACTTGAGAAGTCCTCTTAAATGAGCGATTTGGAGCTTAAAATTACAAAAAGGAGAGTATAGTGGATGGATATGATAAGAAATGGGCAAATAGAAAGAAAAACAATCAGGCTGAAGGCATATTTGAAAACTATTTAGATCTTAAAGGAATTGAATATGTTAAATGTGGCATTGATGCCATTGAAAGGAATCTTCCAGGCTTGAGATATGTTACTGATTTTGTCAGATGTCAGCCAGACTATTTGGTATTCAATGAAATAAAAAAACCAATATTTGTTGAAGTAAAAGGTTTTGCAGATCATATTAAATTAAAACCAAAAGATCTTAGGAGCTACATTCAATGGAAAGATCAGCATCCAGTATGGTTATTCATGTACAATCTCAAGGATGATACTAGATGTCTGGCTAGTATTGATAAGGTATGCAATGTAATTCAAATGAAAAAGCCTGAGATTAAACATTATCCTGAAAGTCGAAAGAATACATACTATGAAATGCCACCAGAGTGGTTCGACTTTGAACCTATTTAGTTTTACAGATGAGGATATACTGAATATTTTCTTTTGTAAGTACCTTTAGAAATAGCTTTATTAAATTGTCTCAACTTAAACTGATATTCTTTTTCCATCGCTCTTGCCATCTTTGAATTCTCTGGTGTTAACCAATCATAGAATTGTTTCTTTAAAGTTCTCTTAGTACCCTTTGGGTCATCTGAAAGATTTAATGGATCAAAATGTGATATGACACTTTTAATTGCACGCTTGGCATCTTTACTTCTTTTTGCTGGAGTTAAGAATGGATCTTCTTTCTCAAGATCGCTGACAATAAAGTCATAAGCAGCCCAATATTTTTGTGCAATTTCTTTTTCACTACCAAATATCAAAGCATCCTTTAATTTTCTGTAATAAGGAGATCTTCTGCTTATCATTCCCTCTGGACTATGCATAGCCATTCCACGCTCATTTTTAAATTTACGTGTCATTGTACGAAGTCTTTTCATCTTTTCATAATATGGAGACTTTCTTATCTTGTATCCTGTCTCCAATTGATTCCAAGCCACTACAGCATTACGTGCAAAATCTGATGAGGCTTGTCCAAGAGTTTTACCACCACCATACAACTGTTGAAATTGTTCAGCAGCATCTTGTAGATGTCTTAATACTATTGGCTCTGACACTGGAGCTACAAGCTTTTGCTCATATGGATTCATTATCTCTCCAAATACCCCAAGAAATTCTGAACGCCATACATTCATCAAAACGCTATCTAACTTATCATCTTGACCAGCCTTAGCTCCTACAGGCTTTTCTTTACCAAGAAGTTCATCATACATCCAGTATAAAGCAGCACCACTAAAAGCATGAGCCATTGCAGCACGAGCAAGTGGAGCAGGATTACCATACTGCTTTAATGGTTTTACATAATTATTATAACTATCAATTGTAGTAGATGTAGCTATTCTTTGAAATAGCGTAAGTGGTTTTGCTTCTTTAGAAGACATCCACAGTGGAAGTAGTATTGCAGATGTACCTCCCTGCGTGGAAACATGAGAAAAGTGTCCTACCTTGTCTATTATATGTGAGTATTTACTCTTTGCTGATGAAGCATCAAAGCTTTCTGTCTTTTCTAAGAAACTAATTTCATCATCACTAAGTTTCCATAAATCTTTCATTAGCTGACGCATTCTTCCTTTATTGGTCTTCATCCCAAATAAATTCTTATTGCCACGAAGTTTAGAAACTGTTTGAGAAAAATATAACTGACCAGCCTGAGAAGATACAACTCTGTTTATGGCTTCAGTTGGGGTCATTAAATTTATATATCTAAATAAATTTCCCATTGACAAAGCTTTATAACCTTTACTTTGAAGATCTAAAGTAGAAGCTCCATAGTTTAATTGCCCTTTAGCTCTAGCCTCTTTCCATGCTGAAGAGCTAAAAAGATTTCCCATTGAACGAAAAGTATTAATATATCCCATGTTCCCCATCGTCCTTGGCATTCCAATTAATAAATTCTTAATACCAGAAAGTGGAGAAGAAAGTCCAATAGCAGCAGATACACTTGTAGCATTTGAAGACCATCTATAATAAGGTTCATTTAATGCAACAAGTTCATTTCTATCTATTCCAAGCTGTCTTTTGATAAGTTTAGCCAAATATTGTCCTTGTTCAGAACCACCAGGCTTTTCCAGTTGTTTTAATAAATCACTTTTTGTTTTTCCACCTTTAATATACTGACTTCCAAGTTTACTAAATTCAGGAAAATATCTAAGTGTAGCCAAATACTTTGACATATTTGCAACGTATGCATTTGAAAGAGATGCAGAATCTTCATATGTTTTTACACGTTTAAGATCTCCATGTTTATCTCTAATCTGCATGAATTCTTCCAAGAGAGGAAGCCTTTTGATTAAATGAGGAGTGTCAGCCATTTGAAAACCATATTTCAATGATTCAAAAAGTTGTGTTCTAACTTTTAATTCAAATTCAGGATCACTAAGTAATTTTTCAGCTTCTTTTTTAATTGCAGATTCAGATTTTCCTTTATGTTTTCTTCTTGCTTCAGACATTGCTGAATCTTTTAAACCCTTTTGAACAATATCTTTTAATGGAGCACTATCTATTTGTAGATGTTTAAGAGCTTGCTTTGAAACTCTTCTATACATATATCCATTAATATATTTATCTTTTAATTCTTCTTTAAGAGCCTTAGCATTCTTTTCTGATAAACCATGTCTATTTACTTCTGTCTCGATTTGCTTGTAAAAATAATCTGTCATTTCCTTGTACTGCATTCTAGCATTATATTCTGGAGTACCTTTTTTATACATATTATCATAAAATTCTTTTTCACCCTTTGAAAATCCTCCATCTTTTTCAGCTAACTTAGACCTCCTTTGAGCTCTAGGCTCATCAAATAAATATTCAAATTTCTTCTTCTGTTTTCCCTTTATCTGCCCATAGCCATCAACAAGAGTTTTTCTTACTGAATGAAGATATGATTCGCCTCTACCTCTAAATATGGAATGCTCTACTACCTCATGATTTAACATTTTATTAGCCATATCTTTTGCACCAAATTTTTCAGCGACTCTATGTCCAGCTGAAATTGCTCTTTCTAATATTGGAGCAAACTGCTTATCTGCTATGTTTTGTATAAAAGATTTTTGATTATCAGCAAGAGGATTTGCTTCTCTGCTTAACCTGACAGCTGATTCATATTGTTTTAAAGTTTCAGGACTAGCGTTCTCAACTTTACCCTCTTTTACTCCAAGAGTCTTTAAATATTCAGTACTTATTTCCTTGCTAACTTTATATTTTCTATTAACTTTATCTACATTTACAAATGAAGG
>CEUX01104731.1_pt1 | contig 19389 bp, 24 predicted proteins | sample 531361 | NCBI WGS metagenome assembly CEUX01 (sample SAMEA2622736, study PRJEB7988) | marine metagenome | isolation source: saline water (ENVO:00002010), including
GTCGTGTGGTTTAGGAGATATACTTTTATCTATTAAGATAGGAAATCACTATTCTAATCTTGGATATGATGTAATATGGCCTGTTGAGTCAACCTATAATTATATAAACGAATATATCGAGGCCCCTGGCGTTACTTTTGTTGACAAAAATACAGAATTTAAAAATAGAGATGAGTATTTCTCGCTTGTAAGCAGGAAAGTTAGTGAGGTGACAGAGTTTGATAGCTGCCTATACATTCCAATAAAAAATTCGTTCTTTTCTACTGCTGGAAAAGAGATGATGAGCAGAACGGGCCATCACGACTATGCTAATATGCATGGTAAATTTAAAATGTGCTCTCTAGATTCTGAAGGGTGGCAAGATTATTTTAACATCAAGAGGGATACAAAAAAGGAACAGAAGTTGTTTTCTTATTTACAATTGCAAAACAGCCGCTATCATTTAATAAATAAAAATTTTGGCACCCCTCCAAGATGGAGAGAGGTATTAGAAAAAGAGATATCAACTCCGTTTGCACACAAAAGAGTAGAGATGTCAATGCATCCTGATTTTACCATATTTGATTGGTTAAAAGTTTTTGAAGAAGCTGATAGAATAGATACAGTCTCTACTTCAACTTTTTATTTGTTTGAAAAGTTAAATTTAAAATGTGCTCCAGCCATATATTCAAGAAACACCCCCTCTAGAAGCTATGAAGAAAATTTTGGATGGCTGCAAGAATTCGCACGTAAAAGTTATATTTTTATACCCTAGGAGAATAATGTGAAATATTTAATAACTGGAATAACTGGTTTTGCTGGCCCTCATTTGGCTAACTTACTACATGGCCACGGACATGAGGTTGCTGGGCTGGTAAGGTGCAGTAACGGTAGTGAAAATGACATTAGAGATGTTGTATCTGATGAGGTCTACAGAGATATCGAATTTTTATATTCTGATCTTACAAACTTTAGAGTTCTGAATGATTTGTTTAAGAAGCATCAATTTGATGGAGTGTTTCACCTTGCCGCACAGTCACATCCTCCGACGAGCTTTATAGACCCAATTGGCACTTTCGAAACAAATGTGATGGGATCCTCAAACCTCATACAAGCAATTACTGACAACCAGCCAGGCTGTCGATTGATGTTTTGCTCTACCTCAGAGGTCTACGGAAATGTTGGGCAGGATGGAAGAAAGATACAAATAGATGATGAAATTTTACCCGCCAACCCCTACGGTGCATCCAAGGCAGCTACTGATTTGTACATGCAAGAAAGGATGATAAATGGCAAATTAAATGGGTTTATTACTAGAGCCTTTTCGCATACAGGCCCCCGCCGCGGAAAAAATTTCTCTATTTCTTCGGATGCTTTTCAAATCGCCCGCATGATGCAGGGCTATCAAGACAAAACTCTCTTAATTGGCAACTTGGAGTCTGTTAGAGTTGTTGTAGATGTAAGGGATACAGTCAACGCATACTATTTAGCCATGGTTAATCCAGACACTAATGGTCAGGTTTTTAATGTCTGCGGCGATGTCCCTCGCAAGATGCAATATTTCACCGACAAATTGATTGAGATTAGTGGGCTTAAGGGCGTTGAACAGACCATTCATGCACCTTTTTATAGACCAATAGATATTCATTATCAACACGGCGATTCGAGCAATTTAAAAAATATGACAGATTGGCGCCCGGAGATAAGTATTGAAAATACTTTAGAAGACTTACTAAGGTATTGGTGTGATAAAATAAGGAGAAGAGAAGATGCAGTATGATAAATTTCTATGGGATTGTAAATTTGCTGCAGAGCAGGGTGTAAGTAAGATTCCTAACGAGTCAGGCGTCATAACAGAGATAGAGGGCATGTCGACACCCAAGATACGACACCTTCTTAATAACTTGAATCGCTGGGGCAGCAACTATCTGGAGGTTGGCTCGCATAAAGGGTCAACTTTTGTTTCCTCTCTTTATGGACACAACAAGAAGGGCTGGTCAATTGACAACTTTTCTGAATTTTGTGATCAAAATTATCGCCCAGGCCCGGATGGAACACATAAAAATGAACTACTTGACAATATCAATAAGTTTTTGACATGTCAAACACAGTTTTACGATCAAGATTCTTTCTCTTTTGACCTGTCCAATATTGAAGAGCCCGTTGAAGTTTTTATGTATGATGGTGACCACGACCAGGATAAACAAAAAAAAGCACTAGAATATTTTTATCCCATATTGAACGACGTTTTTATTTTTATTGTTGATGATTGGAATTCACAAGCAGTCCGAGACGGAACATATGATGGAATTAGAGAGATGGGCTTGTGTGTTTTGGGTGAAATGATGGTCCGCGGCCCTGGATCCAACAGTCAAGAATGGTGGAGCGGAATTTATGCTGCATTTCTGTCTAAGGAGTGCCCTAGCGATCGTTTCTTACAGACCTCTCTTTCTTCCGGCGGGTGCAATTATGCCCACCCTATCAAAAGAAGTCGACCACGAGATAACGTGCTGAGATTAAGACAGCCAGAAAACAACAAAACGGTAGAAGAAATTAATTCTATTTTAAAAATTAATTTTCCTGATTTATCCGATGAGCAAGTCTCTGAAGAGATTAAGGAGGGCCTAGCTTTGCTAGAACAGCAAAAAACAAGAGGAATCTTTTAATGAGCACCGTTTTTGTTAATGGGTGTTTTGATGTTCTACATCGAGGACACATAGAGCTTTTTAAATATGCTAAATCTTTAGGAAATTATTTATTAGTAGCACTAGATTCTGATGACAGAATAAAAGACCACAAAGGTGATTCTCGTCCGCACAACAACATAGATGATAGAAAAGCTATTTTATCTTCTATTAAATTTATTGATGAAGTGACATGTTTTTCTTCTGACACGGAGCTGGAAAATATAATTAAAAAGTTTTCTCCAGACAACATGGTAGTGGGATCCGACTGGCGCGATAAAAAAGTTATAGGGTCACAATATGCTAAAAATGTAGTTTTCTTTGAGAGGATAGATGGGTATTCAACAACCAGAACAATACAGAGTCTTAGTAGTCGGAGATAGCTGTGAGGACGTGTATCACTATGGTACTTGCGAGAGAATGAGCCCCGAGGCTCCAGTTCCAATCTTAAGAGAGACAAAAACAGAAGTAAGGCCCGGCATGTCTGCAAATGTCGTAGAAAACCTTAAATCTTTTGGAATTCACACTTTACACGTCACTAATAAAAGAGTATTAAAAAAACATCGATTTGTTGACGATCGCTTTAAACAACATTTACTTAGAGTTGATGAGGGCGAAGGCCAGGTGTCTGATAGAGTAAATATGGAAGATATTAAGTCGCTAGATGCTCCAATTGATGCGGTAATAATTAGTGACTACGACAAGGGCTTCCTGTTGCCGTCTGATTGTCAAGAAATTACTAGATATTTTAAAAATAAACCAGTGTTCGTTGACTCAAAGAAAACTGACCTGTCTCACTACGAAGATTGTGTTCTTAAGATAAATAAAAAAGAGCATAAAAATTGTACTTCGATAGCAGACAGTAGCGAAGTAATTATTACTTTAGGCTCCCAAGGGGCTCTATATGATAATCAAATATATAATATAGAAGAAGTTGAGGTCTATGACGTCTGCGGCGCCGGCGATGTTTTTTTAAGTGCGTTAGCATATAGATTTATGTTAACAAAAAGCCTACATGATGCTATTATATTTGCAAACAAGTGTGCCTCTTACTCTGTGACTAAGTTCGGCACTCATGCTCTTAGTAGAGAAGAAATTGATGACTTATGTGTTTGATATAGATGGTACCATATGCGAACTAGTTTCTAATGGAAACTATGAAAATGCAATTCCTAAAATCGAAAGAATAGAAAAGATTAATTGTCTTTATGATGAGGGGAATATTATAATATTACAAACAGCAAGAGGCATGGGGCGCCACAACAACAATGTCGCCGCAGCCACAGAGGACTTTTACGATATGACAAATAAACAAATGAAATCCTGGGGAGTTAAGTTTCATTATTTGTTCTTAGGAAAGCCTGCAGCGGATGTATACGTAGACGACAAGGGAGAAAAAGATGTTGACTTCTTCTAAAATAAAGCTTGTACCGAAGGGTTGGGGGTTTGAAAAGTGGATCGTTAATAATGAAAAATATTGTGGTAAATTACTATATTTTGTAAAGGGCAAAAAGTGCTCTTGGCACTATCACAAAATAAAAGATGAAACCTTTTTTATACAATCTGGTAAATTATTGTTAAAGTGGTCATACAATGATGATATTATGAATGCACAAGAGACAATTCTTACTAAGGGTGATTCGTGGCATGTCGACATAGGACAAAGACATCAAATGTTAGCACTAGAGGACACTGAGTTGTTTGAATTTTCTACACAGCACTTCGATGAGGATAGCCATAGAATTGAGAAAGGCGACTGATATGAAGATAGATGTAATCATACAGGGCGGACTTTATCCTGGAACAATGGAAACCGCTAATTTGTATGCCACACACGAACTAGTTAATCGTGTAGTAGTATCAACGTGGGAAGGCGAAGACATACGTTCATCGTACTCAAAGGATGCTGTTGTACTAAAAAATAAGAAGCCGGATTATATTGGTCCTGGAAATTTAAATCTTCATTTATTATCCTCAAAACGCGGCCTAGAACAGTGTGAATCAGATGTTGTTTTAAAGATAAGGTCTGATGAAAGAATGTCTCACGATGGTCTAACAACTTGGATTAAGTTCTTTGACAAAAACAAGAATCAAAAAACTCTTAATTATTTGGATGGGTCGCGACAGAAAAGTAAGATACACGTAATAGCTACCAATATAAACTATCCATATCATCCGCAAGATCATGTGTTCCTAGGGCACAAGGAAGACTTAAATAAGCTGTTCAATATGCCATTTTCACATGAGCCACCTCTAATGCCAGAGCCCATAGACTTTTCTATAAGAACAGGCCACTTGAGAAATCCAATTTACATAGGCGCTAACTATTTTAGTTTATTTTTTGAAGAGTCTGCAAAACACCTATCTAGCTGGAAGGAGTATCTATTAGACGAAGCTCCTCTTCGCCAAGAGGCTTTGGACTTTTATCTTCAGAACAGGAATAGTATTTTTGAACCGCTCCCTAGAATAAGCATGTGGTGGGAGAAATTTAATACAGAGTATTGGTGGGATGGGTATGCCAATGGTGGTGATTGCTATGCTGAACAAGAGACAACACAATGAAATATAACAAAAGTTTAATCAACAATATTCACGCGATGAGTGATTTAATTCCAAAACAAATATATAAAGATCGACCATTAACTTTAGATAATTTATCACAGATAAATCAAAAGTATATGGGCGGAGGAATGTCACAAAATTATTTTGCTATTCCTTGGTTTGAATACTACTTTGATACACATAAATTTGAATATATGATAGAATTTGGAAGCCAAAAAGGGTGCTTGAGTACCTACTTTGCAAACTTTGCTGGTATAACCGAGCAAATGTTTTTTGAGACTTATGAGCTTATTCCTGATAAAGATTGGTATACTAGAGAGTACGAAGGTTGCGGCCATTGGTATGAGAAATTAGCTAATATGTCAGAGTATGTAAACTTTTTTCATCAAGACGTTTTTAGCGAAAAAACACAAGAACATGTTAAAGAAAATATTTCTGATTTTAAAACTTTCATTTTTTGTGACGGCGGAGATAAGGCTAGAGAGTTTAATATGTACGCCCCTTTGTTAAAGAGTGGGGACTGTATTGCTGTTCATGATTGGGGACAGGAGATTTTTTATCAACAGATCGCCGATACGATACACAATCATGGCCTGGTTGTCGATGAACCATTTGCTTCGTCTGCTAATTCGTTAAAAACATGGATTATGCCATTTAGGAAGCGATAAAAATGAAGATTGAATTATTAATATTAGATGTCGACGGCGTGATGACCGATGGCACAAAAATATATAACGAAGAGCATGAAGTCTTAGGAAAGAGGTTTTTGTGTAAGGATTTTACCGCCATTAAAAGATTTATTGCTGCAGGAATAAAAGTTATTATGTTGTCAGGAGACAATTTTAATAGAAAGATGGCAGAAAAAAGAAATATACCTTTTTACTGTTCACGAGGTAGTGATCTTAGCTTAGATAAATCAAGATTTATAGATATTTTTGAAAAAGAATATGGAATATCAAAACAAAAAATGGCCTTTGTTGGTGATGATTATTTTGATTTATCAATGTTTAAATCACTAGAGCACACTTTTTCAACTGCCGATTCACCGGCCATTATAAAACAAAATTCTTTTTATGTTTTAGAATCTTTTGGTGGTACTGGCGCTATCGTTGAACTATATGATCATTTTCTATCCACTGGTTGGCTGACAGACGCAACCGAAGACCAAGTGGCGCATTTAGACAAACTAGAGGCAACTAGTAAGGAAATGGGATAGGATGTACGATTTATCTGTCTATGGTCACTTGACAGTCGATAGAATTTTTGAAGGGTTTGATGAGGTTCGAACCTTAGGCGGGATTGGCAATTTTTGGGAAGCTTGCATGCTGACAAATCCTTTTCTTTTTATTAACATGCAACCAACTAGTATTGGCGAAGCAATAATATATGTAAACAAACAAAAGTGTACTCGTCAAGGCCGCGGCGTCCTAAATTTGTTAACTAAAAAAATAAGTGATACTCTTTCTTCTAGCTGGAGCCATCTTATGTATCTAAATCAAATAAAAGATACAGAATTTATAGCAGGCCTGCAGCCAACAATACTATCTGCAGATCTTACTAGCGGAAAGATTAATAACATGGAAGTGTTTAAGGATTTAGATTATTTGTTTATTTCGGATGAAGACTTGTTTATGAGCTTACCAGAGCTAGCCAAGGTAGTAAAGGGCTGGGTAATATTACACCACCCAGCTGGAAGTATATGCCACAATGGAGAAAGAGAGTTTACTACCACAACAGAATTAATAGAAGATTTAAATGTCCTCGGCGCCGGAGACTTCTTTGCTGCTAGTTTTATAACGAGAATGTTAGAGCAGAATATTGATATAGAAAAATGCATTGAATTTGCCCACCAAAACACAACCAAGCTGCTTTTAAGGAGAAAAGATGAATAAGAAATGTAATATATTGCTGCCTATAGCCGGCTTGGGGAGTAGATTTTCAGAACACGGCTTCAACCTGCCCAAGCCCCTAATAGAGGTAGAAGAAAAGATTATTGTAGAAAAATCATTAGACTCAATTGAGTATAGTGATTGCAATTTAATTTTTATAGTTCGAAGTGAGCATATAGAAGAGTTTAATATTGATTCTGTTTTGAGAGAGAAGTTTGGTGAGGATATTAAAATTGTAGATGTCGATTATGATACTGCCGGCGCAATTTGTTCTTGCTTGTTGGCAGAAGAATACATTAACAACAACGAGCCTTTGGTAATATTTACGCCTGATTGCTATTTCGAGCCAAGGTTTGATCCGTCTAAGATTGAAGATAAGTACGATGGCATGGTGGCTGTTTTTGAGTCTAATAGCCCTGCTCACAGTTACGTTGTATTAAATGAGCAAGGCTATGTTGTTAAAGCAGCTGAGAAAGACGTTATAAGCTCAAATGCAGTAGGCGGCCTGTATTATTTTAAGCGCGGCGCAGATTTTGTAAGAAACGCCAAAAAAATGGTCGCCAGTAATCAAAAAACAAAGGGAGAGTACTATATCTGTCCAGTCTATAATTTATTAATTGATGAGTTTAACGCTAAGATAGGTATAGACGTTAATAGCCGTCATGTTGTTTTAGGCACACCTGAAGGGCTACAAGATTACCTGGAGGGTAAAACATGAAAAAAGAAGATATAAAATTAAAAAAAAGACTGCTTAAACTTTTATATGACCACAACGAAGAACATGTTGGGAGTTGTTTTACTTGTATCGATATAATAGATGATATATACAGCAGAATGGATGAAGACGATGTTTTTGTTTTATCAAATGGCCACGCAGCATATGCTTTGTATGCGATTTTAGAAAAGTACTACGACCATGTTGATGCAGATGAGTTAGTTCATCTACATGGTGGACATCCAAATTTAGATTTAAAAAATCATATTCACTGCTCCACTGGTAGCTTGGGTCTTGGAATCGCCATCGCCGTCGGACGCGCCGCAGCGAGCCCACACAAGAAAGTATATGTTACGATAACCGATGGCGAGTGCGCCGAGGGTTCTGTTTGGGAGAGCTTAAGATATATACACGAGGCTGGTCTAGACAATATAGAAGTGCATGTCAATGCCAATGGTTGGGCGTGTTATGACCCTATTGATGTTGATTATTTAGAATCTAGGTGCAGAGCATTTCTTCCTGGAATTGTTTTTCATAGAACAGAGGTGGAACAATTTCCTTTCTTAAATGGGCTTGATGCACACTATATGAAATTAACTAAAGAGGACTATGAACTTGGAATGGAGATATTAAATGAGCGTTAGGAAGACTTTTGTTAGTATGTTGCATGAGGAAATGAGAAAAAATGAAGATATAGTTTTAATCGCTGGCGATTTGGGATACAAACATTTTGATGATTTAAGAGAGGAGTTTCCCGATAGGTTTTTCAATCCAGGCGCCGCAGAACAGCTAATGGTGGCTATGGGCGTCGGCATGGCTTTAGAGGGAAAAATACCAGTTTGTTATTCTATGACTCCGTTTTTAATTTATCGCCCCTTTGAGATAATAAGAAATTATCTAGAGAGAGACCAAATCCCTGTAAAGCTTATAGGCGCCGGCCGCAACAAAGATTATGATTGGCTTGGGTGGAGTCACTGGGCAGTTGATGATAAATCTCACATGTCTGGTTTTGACAACATTGTCAAACTTTGGCCCGCCGACGCAGATGAAACTAAAAAACTTTTTAATCAAATTATATATGATGAAAGGCCTTACTATGTCAATCTTGCAAGATAGAAAAATAATTTCACATAGAGGAAACCTTAAAGGTCCAAATTTGTTATTGGAAAACAGTCCAGATTATATTCTTAGTGCAATTTCTATGGGATTTGATGCGGAGGTTGATGTCTGGTATGATGACGGCTACTTTCTCGGGCATGATGCCCCAACACACTATGTTGACAAAGATTTTTTTAATGATAAGATGTGGATCCACTGTAAGAACTTTAATGCAGTCGATGCCATGAGAGAAACAAACCTAAATTGGTTTTGGCATAGTGAAGACAAAATGACTCTTACAAGTCATGGCCATGTTTGGTGCTATTCGGGAGTCTACATGAAAAATGGAATAACTGTAGAGTGCGATCGCCCTTTCAACATTGAAGCAAATGTAATGGGGGTGTGTACAGACTACCCTTTAGAGTGGAGAAATTATAATGGCTAAAAACGAAAAAACATATTTATTAAATGAGAAAAGATGGCCTACTCCTGGTAGTGTGCCATTTCTAGAGGCTTTAGAGTCTATAAAGAGTCGCTCAAATATGAATAACATACAAAGGTTTATTGAGTGCGGTAGTGGCGAGAGCGGAGACAACGCAGTTGCTTTCAGTAACTTTTTTGAAGTAATAACAATTGAAAACAACAAAAGCCTATACGATAATTATAAAGATAGAGAAGATGGCTTTAATAAAATTGAGTTTGTTCTAGGCGACGGTCGCGACGAACTAAAGAATATATTATCTAAAAACCCAGATGAGCAGTTTGTAATATTGCTAGATGACCATAATGGATATATCTCTTTTATAAAAGAGGAAATGGAAATTATTAAAGAGCATTCAAGCAGAAATGATCATGTTATAATAATAGACGATATGAACTATGCTGGTATGGGTTCATATCCTACTGTTGAGCAGTTGAATAGTTTGGCAAAAAATATTAATCAAGACTACACAGTTTTAAATACAAAAATTGGTGCTGATATATATATTGTTTATAAGGAAAACACTTAAGGAGTAAAAAATGAAAAGAATATTGGTATGCGGCGCAGGTGGCTTCATTGGCGGCGCCATGGTTAAGAGACTTAAAGAGGAGGGCCATTGGATCCGCGGCGTCGATATTAAAAAGCACGAATTTTTTGACGTAGCTAGAGTTGCAGACGAGTTTTTTGTAGCGGACTTAAGAGACCCAGGAGCTTGTGAATATGTTACTAGAGATATTGATGAAATTTATCAATTTGCTGCTGACATGGGCGGCGCCGGCTTTGTTTTCACAGGTGAGAATGATGCTGATATTATGCATAATTCTGCTATGATTAATCTTAATATTGCAGAGCAGATGGTTAAGAAGGGAATTAATAGAGTGTTTTATTCTTCTTCTGCGTGCATGTACCCAGAGCATAATCAGCTGGATCCAGATAATCCAAATTGCACCGAAGATTCTGCCTATCCGGCCCAGCCAGATTCTGAGTATGGTTGGGAAAAGCTATTTAGCGAGCGCCTTTGGTTTGCTTTTGCTAGAAACTATGGCTTGACAGTACGCGTCGCGCGATATCATAATATTTTTGGCCCTGAAGGCACATGGGACGGAGGCCGAGAAAAGGCACCGGCGGCTTTTTGCAGAAAAGTGGCCATGGCTAGCGAAGGTGAAGAAATTGAAGTCTGGGGCGACGGTCTCCAAACCAGATCGTTTCTTTACATCGACGAGTGCATTGAGGCAACACGCCGTTTAATGGACCATCCAACGTTTGAAGGCCCGGTCAATATTGGCTCTGAAGAGATGATTGCAATTAATAAGTTTGCAGAGATGGCAATTGATATATCAGGGAAAAACTTGACAATTGATAATATTGACGGAGAGAGATTCCAATCTAAATATGGATTTCCATGTCCTGTTGGAGTTCGAGGAAGAAATTCAGATAATGCCTTAATAAGAGAAAAATTAGACTGGGACTATGACCAAGCTTTAAGAGTCGGGATGGAAAAAACATATGCTTGGATTTTAAAGCAGGTGCAAGACCAAGAGGGGGAATAATGAATGTTCTTGTTACAGGGGGCTGCGGGTTTATTGGCAGCAATTTGGTAGATTACCTTTTAGACTTGGGGCATGAAGTTACTGTTATAGATGATTTATCATCCGGCAAAGTAGACTATTGTCGTAAAAAGGTTCAGTACTATTTTGAAGATTTTAAAAATATTTTATTGAAGCACGAGTTTGAAAAAAAATTTGATGTTATTTTTCATCTAGCCGCTGAGGCAAGAATACAACCTTCTTTTAACAACCCTTTATATACTTGCTATAATAATGCTTATGGAACTTCTGTTGTTTGTGAATACGCTAGAGAACACAATTGTAAAATTATTTATGCAGGCTCTAGCTCTTTTTATGGTGGCGTATATTTAAATCCTTATACGTTTGCAAAGTGGCAGGGAGAAGAGGTTATAAAGATGTATTCTAAGGTATATGGAATAAAAAGCAGTATAGCTAGATTTTTTAATGTCTATGGCCCTAGAAATCCTGAAATAGGCCAGTACACACCAGTTGTGGCAATATTTGAGAAACAATTTACTGAAAAGAGACCATTGACTATAATTGGCGACGGTGAACAAAAAAGAGATTTTACGCACGTACGAGACATATGTACTGCTTTAGTAGCCATGTCGCAACTAAACTTATCGGGCAAGGTGCTCAATATAGGCACTGGAGTTAATTACTCTATTAATGAAATAGCCAATTTATTTGGTGGAGAAAAGAGATATTTGCCCGCCCGCCCGGGCGAAGCTCGCGAGACCTTAGCAGACATAACAGAAACAATAAAGACTATCAAATGGAAACCGACTATACAACTTAAAGATTATATTAGCAACTATAAATTAAAAGGAGAAAAAGATGTTAAAACTATCGGATGAGGCTGTTGCAGCTGTGATGATGGCCCTACAGAGGTCACTGATGGAGCAAAGTGATATTGTTCCTGTCTTAAAAGGGTTTGATTTAAAAGTGAATGACGAAAGCGAACTTTATGTAATGAACCCGCCTATACTTAAATTTAATGAAGATGAGGAGGAGCACCCTCCTGGTTCTTTAGATTGATGCCAAAGTATAGCTATAAATGCTCAGAGTGTGATAAGATTACTATCTTATATCATGGTATAAATGATCTTAAGACTGATTGCAGTTTGTGCAATAGTAAATCTACACTTAAGAGGCTGCCATCTAAGTTTGTTCTTCATAAAAATGAAGGCCAGAAAAAAGTTGGAAGTGTTGTAAAGAGCAGCATAGAAGAGTTCAAGCGCGATCTTGAAAATGAGAAAGAGGAGTTAAGAAGTGAATTTTTTAGCCCAGATGAGTAAATATATTTTATATATTTCATTGGTCCTGAATGGAATACTATTAGCGTTCCTAGCAGGCCCGATTCCATTTTTTTTGTATCTTAGTGTTGTCATAAATTTGTTTCTCATATGGTATAGCACTACATGCTTATTGCAAATAAGTAATATGGAAGATGACATGATTGATATGTTACGACAAAATGAAAACTTTTTAGATGACCTAGAGAGTGTGCATGCTTTGGAGATGTACTATGGTGATGAATCTCTACAGGCTCTTATTGATCACTCCAGGCAAATGGTTAATAGTTTTATTGATGTGCAAGAAAAATATTTTGATGTAGAAATAAACGAGTTGGAATATGACGACGAAGAAGACCAGGCGCCGCCGCAGGAAGAATAACTACTTTACAAAAGTACATGAAGAGGCAATAGTTAAATATGCCTTAACTGACGACCGCGCTGAAAGAACAGATCTATATATTACGTACATCGGGCCGGCCTTTGACGAGATGGTGGACAAGATAGTATACACCTATAAGTTTAATAATCTTCCAAATATTGATTACTTGAAAGATGATTGCAAGTTATGGCTCATTACAATTCTTGACAAATATGATACTACCAGAAATTCTAAAGCATTTTCTTATTTTAGTGTTATAACTAAAAATTGGTTCATCCACAAGGTTAAGCAAAACTCTAAAAAACTCAAGAGAGACCTGCAGTATGAAGATTTAAATAGCGAAGTTGAGTTGGAAAAACTAGCTATTGAAAACACCTATGAGACTAATCGTGAGCAGTATGAATTTTGGCAACACCTGTTTGGTGAAATAGCTAAGTGGGAAAACCTTAAGCTAAAAGAGACTGAGAGGCGAGTGCTTGAAGCTATAAAGATCCTTTTTAACAGCACGGATGAAATAGAGATTTTTAATAAAAAAGCTATTTACTTATACATGCGTGAAATCACCGGATTGAATACAAAACAAATTGTTAACAATCTTAATAGAATAAGAAAGAGATATAGGGTTTTTAAAAGCGAATGGGAAAAGGGAAACATATAAATTCGGACGAGTTCGTTAACGAAGCTATCGATAATATAAGAAAAGATAGAGCCATGGCCTCTACGCTTCTAATTGAACTAATGAAAATACTCAAGTCTGATGAGACCAAGCACCAATATACCGGCCCGGTTGCAGCAAAATATCTAGAAACCCTTCAAAGATCTAACGAGCAGCTTGTAAAGTTGGCATCACTGCTTTCGAAAAAAGAAGGCGCTACTACCAGCTTATCGCAGCTTGACAAGTCTGAGATATATGACTTAATTAACGAAGAGGAATAGATAATTGGCCAAAAAGGTACTAGAGCAGGCATATGCTAATAGTGTTAAAGAGGATATTGGCTCTGTAAACTTTGTCAATACACACATTCACGACCCTAGAATACAGCAAGGCAATGAACTAAGGCCGTTTTTAAAAGACCTTTTCCAAAAGCACTACGGCTACGATATTGATGTAAAGGGCATACCCCTCACAGCAACTGTTTTAGCAGTGCTCGCTGGCCCTAATGCTTCGCCTGAAAGTGTGGATAGTCCAAAATCTACAACAATTAATACATCTACAAACCCCAATCCATCTATAGGAAAAAAAGGCGAAAAGCCCCTTGTTAGAGTTATAGCAAGAGTTCCGGAATTAGATGCGTCAGTTAACTTTCCAAAAAGTGAAGCAGACGCTATTCGACTATCTTCTCATGGTGAGTATATTGCTATGTCCCATGATGGCAAGTTTGATGATATTGTTGTTGGGTCTGAGATATTTGTTCAATTAAGAACGCCAACAACGTCTCCTGTAGATGGCAAGCATGCTGGCCATATTGTTGGACACATAAGAAAGCCGTTGTTGAAAGACTTAGTAAAGAAACTAACTTCTTCAAAGACGCCTTTCCGACCGGAATGCAAAGCTGATTTTTCTTATGCAGGGCCAACTCCAAAATTTTTGACGGGGAGGACAGACCCAAAGCCTTCGGTACAAAACCCTATTATAAGAAAATTTAAGACAAGAATCAAGACCGGTATGTATGGCAATGGTTCGCCACAAACAAAAGCGCATTTCAATGCTGCAATATCTAAAACTGACCAGGCAGTAAAGTCTTTTTATTATGAAATACCCGGCGGGGCGCCCGATCAAAATAATTCATTTATATGGGTTGGCCACTTAAGAAATAATGGCTATATGGATGTTTTAGACCGCCCAATCAACCTAGGTCGCGAAACTATTATTTTTGCGCCTATGAACTTGAATATATATGCCCCTATAGAACTAAAGTATTATTTTCACGACCGAGGCGGCTTTGGCCACGCATGGATCCATGGCCCAAATACAACAACTGAGCAGGCGATCTCCTCAGCCGCCTTAGCAAAAAATGATTTTAGAAAGAAGATAGGCCCCGCTATCAAAGATATGATTAGAGATAAGAGGAACTTTATTTTGGTTATACCTGAGATGGCTTTTTCAAGAGGGTTTGGGACACACCAGGCCAACACAGCAAGAGTTAAAGAAATGGCCAAGGGCAAAAAAGTTGACGCTGATCAAGGCGGCTTAGCAGATTTGACAATGAGAACTGCTATAAACCCAAACTCAAGAGCTGTAATTAAAGAATATCTTCGAGGGCTGCCCGCCGCCGAGCTTATGATTTTTGAAGATTCAAGCTGGTATACTCTTGGTTTTGAGGTCTTAGATACACAAACACCGGTAGAAAATCTTTTACAAAAGACTCATTTAAGAGAGCGTGAAACTGTTACTTTTGACGGGTCTTTCACTGGTGGAAAATTTGGTGACTTCCACCAAGAAGTATTAAATGTTATTTCCGAATATCTAAGCAATGACGCTAAAAACAATATTGCGCACACTTCTATTGTGGCCGACGGCCTAGGCGGTATAAACTTAGCGTCTATAGTTAAATCAATGGTGCTAAGTGCTCCACATCGAGCAGCAGAAATTAGTTTTAAGGGCGTTGGCATTGATAGAATTGATTATATTGAAAGCGGGCTAGATCTTGAAGGAAGCTATAGTTTTGCTCATACTCCTGCGTACGCAATATACGAAGATTATATCCTACAAAGAGTAGAAAAGCCCTCTCCTTTTGAGTTTAACTATATCACAGATCCCAGCACTAATGTAGGGATGGAGTTTTTTGCTAATTTAGGAGTAAAATCTCAATTTGAAGAGGGCAATAAGTCTCCAGGGCCAAAAGGAGAAAAGAAGTTTTCTTTGCCAGTTGGTTCAAACAATTCTGTGATTAGCATGCACACCGTACCAAAATCTAATAATGAAGAGACTCATATAAAGGTTGGCTATTGTTTTTCAAAGCCCAACAACACAGAAGAGACTGGTAGCCCGTCGTTGTTTATTCCGGAAACTACCTCTATAATGACGCCGACAATTGATCCAGTACCTGACCATGCAGCGACCACTGGTAGTCCCTCTGAAGGAAAAGCGATTGAATATCAAACAAAGCAAGAAGAGGCGGCATTAAAAATCAACAACATCAGAGGTATGATAGAGGGCCTGAAAAATAAAATGAAAAGGTGCGAAGCCGGCGAGCCTGCAGCAATATTCTGCAACAAAGGTAAGTTTAGTCTTACAAAGTTTCAACCTTACTATGATTCTCTTATAGATGGAATAAAAGATTGGTTTTATTATAAACACATGATAACCGAAGAGCTGGTAATATCAAAAATACTCAACAACAAAGAAGCACTGCAGGAAGAACTGAACAATCCAGAAGCGGGTGTGACTGTACGCCTTAAAGATGTGGAGAACAACAACAAGAGTAAGGAATATTTTGCCGGCCCCGATGGAATAGAAGATTTTGCAGATGCTATTGGCGATGTGTCTCTTGGTGATTCTATCTCTTCTTTAAAAACTGAATATACTTTTCACAGTGCCGCGGCAAGAATTCGCAATGCACCTTTTATTGTTCCATATGTTCGCCCGGGCGTGAATAATCTTGATTCTTTAGTACCTGAGTTTCCTCCAGCTTCTTCCGATCCACCTCCTGGCCTTTTTAGTAACATCCTTGAGAGAGTAGCAAAAGAAGAAGCACTGGCAACAACAAGAGATCGCCTTTCGGCTGCAATTGATAAGGCATCTCCTGCTGAAACAAGGCCTCCTGTAGAGGGTTGCGAACCTGCACCTTATAAAATAAGAGAGTTTGGCACCAGAGTACCATCCCCAAGATATTTTGACCCGGGCAGCATGAGAATCAGTGAGCTTCCGTGTTCTGGAAAAGATATACGCCTAGTGTCGACATTTGATGATTTATATCATCTTATACCATGGAAACCAAAAAAGCCGTTTCTTATTAGCCCGGGCGATAGATACTCAACTACTAAAACAACCTTAAAAGAAGTTGGCCAAGAAAATTTTCAGACAAAAACTTTTAAATATAAAGCCCGCGGCAGAAATAACTCAGTTATTTATAGAACAAGCCCGCCGGTATGGTCATGTATAGCAGATCGTATTTCTTCAGCTTGGGAGGCGGCATGTAATGTCTCCGGCTATGTTCCTTTTAGAGTAACTTCTGGTATAAAGGGTTTTGAAAAAAAAGACACGGGCGTCACAGCTTATGAGACGGGAGTAGCTATTGACTCTTTTGGGCTAGCCATCAACATCGACCCGCCTCTTACTGGATATGATGGCGACGGTGATGCTCTGCATAGTATTTTCACTGGAGCCTGGACCCCCGGGTTCGTCGATCAATACGCTGGTGAGCTTTATGATCTGGGCGTGTTTGATGATGGATATCTTGGGCCCGGAGACACCTTTTTAGACAACGCATATCAATTTTATGGTTACGAACGCCGCGATGCAAATTGGTGGGCTTATGCTGAGCATGAATATGATGGCCCTGCAGGAGAGGGAGAAAAGACACAAGATTATGATAAAATTATGGAGCCGGCCGCCGGCTCGCCACTAGTTCCTCCAGGCGCAAATCCTGTTTTGTGGCTTCTAACTTTTTGTGAAAAAAGTGGCATGCGATGGGGCAATTCATTTTTTATGAAAAAGCGCCACCGTGGTACAAAGACTGGTTGGGAGATCTTCGGCTTTGATGTTCTAAACGACGCACCTCCTTTTTGGTCTATTGCAGAACAAAGAAGAATTGCAGCTATATATGGTATACCTGATGTTGTTGCAAGGATAAATGCTATTTCTTGGACACCAACTTCTTTTGATAAACATATGCATTTTCAATTTTATTCTGGCAAGCCTATAATCGGATGGGAAGAGATTGAAGACAAGGAGGGGATATAAAAAATGGCAACTGATTTGTCAGCTAGTACAGTACAAGCCGGCTCAAAAGCATATTATAGCTTTGATGTTGTTGACTCTGACACGGGCAAGATCATTGAGTCTTTTAACACGACAGACAAGAAAAAAGCTCAAGATTATGTCAATTCTAGAAAAGAGAATGTTGATACAATAAACAACAAACCATCCGACCAGCCTGGCTCTGATCCTTTTAAGGACGGCACCTTTGCAGACCAGGGGGATCCATCAGGCCCTGTAGGTTTTGCATCAGCACCTGAGTATGATGAATATGGAAATCCTACTTCAAGTGACCCAGAGTCTCCTTATACTATTGAAGAAGCTTTGTCTGATAACCCAAGTGCGACTTCTGCTGGTAATTTACCAGAAGGAAAAAGTCCGCTAGGCTCTAGTAAGTTGCAAAAAGCAGCCAGAGATTGGTGCGGTTTAGACCCCGAAGAAAAGAAAGTTATAGAATCTCTCCCTCCAAAAGAGCTTGAAGAAGTCGCCGGCGGCGTCGGTGGAGATAAAATGACAAATGCGATGTGTAATAGGCTTACTTTACCATCAGAAAAAGTTGTTGGCCGCAGTCCTGATGGTAACGCATTTATTATTTGCGGAGGAGATCGAGTTGATAATCCAATATCTGGATATCGAGGCAAAGGGCACACTCAATGTGATGCTATCGATTTAGTCGCCGGGCTCGGCGGCTTCTGTCCGAAAGGAAGTGAAGAGGTTGAAATTACAGATGTTGACGGCTCAACAACAACAATACAGGGCTCCGTAGAAACAAATCCTAATTTTTTTGTTGATGCTGCCAGAATTTATATTTCGCAAAAAACCGATGTTGATAAAAACTTTGGTATTGCTGAATTTGGCAATCAAGAAGACCCAAATAATGAACCAAATGAAGAGGACATAGGAAAGTATGGAGCCAAGTCGGCCGTAGTTGCAAAAGCTGATAATATTAGATTAATAGGCCGAGAAAGCTTAAAATTAGTAACTGGCACTGATGAGTTTAATTCAGCCGGCGGACGCGTATCTGGAAAACATGGTATCGAATTAATAGCTATGAACAAAATTGAGGATTTACAACCACTAGTAAAAGGTGATAATCTAGCGTTAGCACTAACTATGTTAGTAAAGAACGTAGAAGCATTAGCAGAGATGTTCCAGGCAAATATGCATTACCAGATGAAATTCAATAAGGCGTTGCAGTCGCACACACATATTACTCCATTTTTCGCCATTAGAGATTTGCCGTCAGAGCCGGCAATTATGGGCGGCATACAATGTGACATAGAGAACATGGTCAATACTGAGTTATCTGTCGTAAAGCATATTACAAATCTGCAAGGGTTTATAACTAATTTCTTAGCAGATAGCGGTGAATCATATATTTGCAGCAGCTTAAATAAAACCAACTAAGAGAAAGTATGTCAAACACAGAAAGTAAAAAAACTAAATTTAAGAATTTTCAAGCAGCCTTGCGAGATATGCAAGATTCTGTTGAATCTGTTGCAGAAGGCTTTTGGAATACTTTATTTGGTATTGAGCCTGACTACTTAGCGCCCGACCCAACTCCTACGAGTACTTTTGGCGGTTTTCTTAAAGAATTAAATGGCACAGAACAGTATTATGCCCAGTCTGCGGTAACTCTCGCCAGCCGCTTTAAAATATTTGCCAGAGCAGCTTTTCACGAACCTATTTCTGCTGAAGGCGCCCCAAATGACTGTGGCAACCCTTTGATGGATGAAGATTATCCTGAAAATATGGACTATGTTGGCGGTTGCGAAGATTACGAAGTATATCCGGGATCCATATGGACTGCTGATA
>CEUX01007792.1_pt1 | contig 19189 bp, 10 predicted proteins | sample 531361 | NCBI WGS metagenome assembly CEUX01 (sample SAMEA2622736, study PRJEB7988) | marine metagenome | isolation source: saline water (ENVO:00002010), including
ATTTATCAAATAAGAAAGCAAGAGTCTTTAGAATTAGATAATCTTATCGCAGCATACAAATCATCGAAAGCTGGCCCAGTTCAAGTGGCGGGTAACGATACCAACGAGCCTAAGTTCGCGCTGACTTCATATAATAGAATAGGTTAAATATGGCTAGTTTGTTAACGGCAACAGAGAAGACGAATCTGTCGAATATATTTACTGATATATTTGATACTTTTAAGCGTACTATCACTATTCATAAAGAGCCCACTAAGACTATTGCTACAATAAATCAAAGTGCACTTTTCGGCTATAACGACGCCTCTAATGTGGTTAACTACAGCTACGAATCTGTTTCGTCTAGTTTCGATGCTACTATTAGATATATAGAGGCCGGAAGAGATGACAACTTTGCTGGGGATTTGAATTCTTACATAGAAGGAACTTTAGTTAGAATAAAAGTCCAAAAGGCCGCTAGAGATTATATGGAAGATGGGCGGACTGAAAAAATAACTTTTGATGATAGGTGCTTTAAGGTAATTGGAAACGATACAGTTAAGAAGTTCTTAGATTCTACATTTTACGTTTACTACCTGAAGGAGGCATAATGGCTAGCAAGGTTACACTAAACCGAAATAGCATCATTAAAAAAGTCAAAGTTTCTAAAGGTGCTATAAATGCTTCGAGAAAAAAAGCCAAACAAGCTTTAGATAGGGCGAAGAAGGCTTACATGGATGAGTTTGATAATCATCCAATAACAAAAGAATTAAGCGCTGGCATACATACTGGAAATACTTCTGGCACTTTGGGGGGATATGGGAATTTAAGGACTTTTATGGGTTTTTCAAGTAATCCAATCCCAGTTTTAAGAGAAATACTAAAAAGAGGTTTCTCGGTAAAGAAAGAAATACCAGCTAAGAGGCGAGATGAAATTAGAACTTTCGTATTTTCGTTCCCAGACAAAGCTTATCTTCAGGCTAATACTTCTGCTTTGCATTTAGAATTTGAGTCAGGGAGAAACTGGGTGCTAGCTATAGAAAGAGGTATTAGTGGATTTAGTAACTACATGTATAAAAAGTTTAGGGGTGGAAAATCTGGAAAAGGTGTGCAAATAAAAGGTACAATAAATAGAGGAATGTCTACTTTTAAGCCAACTCCATATAGATCTACTTTTGAGAACGCGTTTAAAAATAGTCTTAATAACTTTAAATGAAAGTACAATACGAAAATTCACTAATGAGTAGCTTTTTGTTGTATGTAGACAACAAAGTGCTAAAAAAAGGTGATGCCTATACAAACCATAGTGGATACTTCTATCCTGTTACCAACTCTTTCAAAGATTATGATGTAGTAGCTTCCCCTTTCAAACAGTTTGTTTATGACACTAGCGTTACTGGCGCTACTGTTATGTCTGGTATATATTACGATACGTCTTCTTCCTCTAGTACGACTTTCGACGGTAGAGCTAACGAACAACACAAATTCATAAAAGTTGGAACGAGTGGATTCCAGTCCATTAACCACCACGAAGGATCGGTTTATTTTAATACAGGCAATTTTGTTTCAAATGGTAATTATAGAGTTAGCGGTCACTATTCCGTAAAAGACTTCAATACTTACATAACTCAGGAAAACGAAGAAGACCTGCTATTCGAAAGGAAATTTTACCTAAAACCTAAAACAAATCAGTCTGTTACTGGTTTAGCTCCTGATGCAGAGCCTTATCCCGCTATTTTCTTGAAGTCTATTAGTAGCGTAAATGAGCCTTTTGCTTTTGGAGGAGAAGATAGTACTGTCATTACAGCTAGGGCGATCATTTTGTCTGATTCGGCATTTAAAATGGATGCTGTTTGCTCTATCCTAAGGGATACAGCAAGAGACTATGTGCCCCTAATGTCAGCCGAAGAATTACCTTTTATGGCTCATGGCGGACTAACGGGTTTAGAATATAATTATGATACTTTGAAAGCTAATAAAGTATCAAATGACAGTGGAGTTTATATATCAAGCGTGAGTGTTTCTAAGAATGTAGCGCGGCAAAGCGATATGAAAAATGTAAACACCAACGTCTTCACGGCTTTTGTTGATTTTGAGTTCGAAAAGGTTAGATCCCCTAGAGCTTCATAGCAGTATAAAAAACTTCCCATAATGGGAAAAAAAATGTAAATAACAATACATCGAGGATTTTTTAAAAAATGGCTAGAAACAGAGTAATTTATCAAAGTGAGGCTCTCTTTGTTGGGCCAGACGCTACAAGCGGTCACTACAACGTCCCTACAGGTTTAAATATCAAAAGAGTAGTAACGGGAGCCGGCGGCGTGTATACATCGGCGGTTATCGATATGAGGACTAGTAAAGTCGCAGCAAATACTGCTGGGACAAACAATGCTGCCGTCTCTAATACCGCAGTGACATTGTCAGGCATATATACAAGACCAGCATTGGCTTCTTATAGTAATGGCCAAGCTTTTGCTGGAGCCAGAAGGGCTGAGTATTCATCAATTAAAGCTAATTTTGGAGCAATTGCGTCTAACTCAGTTGACGGAGTAGTTAATCATAATGGGTCGCCTGTAAGAATCACTGGTAGAGCTTTTCCTGCTTCAGGGTCGAAATTAATTGCCCAAAGTGATGGAGACGGTTCAGAAGGTTCCACAAGCTCGACAGGCATCGCGCTTATGTTGCCTCATCCTTTGACAGTTATTCCTGTCTCTGGCTATAGCGGAGCGAGCTCAATAGTTAAGGAAAGTGGATTCACTGGTTATTTGCCAGTAACGAACCGAGTAAATCAGTTGATTAGAGTGCAGAGCGCTAATTATGGTTTTGACATTGGAAGAACAGACGTTAACCAGTTTGGTAATTTGGCAGCAATTGATAGAATTATTCTAGAGCAGCCAACTGTTAATCTAGATTTCACTTACCTACTCACGGATGGCACAAACGAAGACAAGTTAGGATTTGGTATTAATGGTGAGGCCTCTGCTGTTGGCAACTTCTTAAGTGGAATTGGCGACTCAAGAAATTATTGGGTTTACGTTGCTTCCGAAGGTAATGACGCCAACGAAGCAAATACAACCATTAACAATCAGGCTAAGTCGATTGGTATTGGTAATGGATTCTTAACTTCTTATACCGCAGAAGGATCTGTAGGGGATTTCCCAACAGCGTCTCTTAATGCTGAAGCTCTTAATATGAGATTCTTCGCTAAGAATAGTGGAGATATTCCTGCTGTTGAGCCTGTGAACGGAACTAACTATAGTGGTTCATTTCAGCTTCCAGCCCCCAAAACTGACGGTGGTATAGCAGGCACGGCAATTAAAGCTTTGCGTCCCGGAGACGTTACAATGAACATCTCTGGAACTAAAGGTGTTGCAGTAAGTGACTTAAAACTTCAGAACTTCTCTTTCAACTTTGATATGGCTAGAGAGCCTTTGAATAAGCTGGGAAGCAAGTTTGCTTTCTCTAGAGAAATCTCATTCCCTGTGGTAGCTACTTGTAGTGCTGACGCAATCTTGGGTGAAATCGAAGCGGGTAACTTGGCTGACGTTGTAGCTGATGACTCAACAGAGTTTACAGTTCGAGTCAAAATTAATCAACCCGGAACCAGCAATACGGCGATCCAATACGATCTTAAAGGATGTAAGTTGGAGTCTCAAAGCTTTACTTCTTCAATTGGAGATAATAAAGCTGTATCCTTAGAATGGGCAACTCAGGTAGGTGGCCCTCAGGATACTACCCATGGTATTACGATTACAACTTAATCGATAATTTATCCCACACCCCACCCTCACGCGCACCGTGACTAGCCCCTGCCGAAAGGCGGGGGCTTTTTCTTTTTATTGGTGTATAATAATAGTAGGCAAAAGGTTATAGGAGAAGTATGGATACAGATCCAGAAAGGTTAAAGGAAATGATGTCTTTCCAGTTTCACAGGAATATAGTGGGACTGTATAAGAAATACCTCAACATGCTCGAAGACATCAAGAAAGACCACACCATTCTAATCAATAAAGTTGAAGAAAAAAGCGGCAAGGAATTCGCTCAAAATATTGATTACTTCGACGCCGAAAAGTATAATTACTATAGGAAAAAAGTACTAGATTCCGGCAATGAAATTTACCGAGATTTAGAGAAAACATTAGAGTATTTAGAGATTAGAATAAAATGAAGTGGGTACATAAGTTTACTGTAAACAAAGAAAAAGAAGTAGAAGTAACCGAAACTAAAACAGGGGAAAACGGTGAAGAAATTACTACTAAAAGAAAAGAAGTCCAGCAAGTTCCGATTGAGTTTTGTATAAAAAAGCCAACTCGAAAAACGTATGATGAAGCAGAATTATTTTATGGAGTCAAGCTTTCTGAAGGAATTAAAGCGGGGCTGCTAACTAAAACACAATTAGCCAAAAGATATGATAATGATGGCGGGCCTTTTTCCGACGGTCAAAAACAAGAGTATTCTACTTTGCTTTTAAGCATATTTGATAGAGAAAGTGAAGTTCAAAAGCTACAGTTAAATTTAGATAATGTAGAAGAGGAAGAAAAAAGAGAAAAGCTCACTACTAATTTAATTGAACTGACTCAACTAAGGGAGAAAATGAGAGAATTCGAGGTATTTCATTCTTCTATATTTGATCAGACGGCAGAGGGAAGGGCTAAAAACCAAACTGTAATTTGGTGGGTTTTATTTTCTTCTTACTGGAAAGAGGAAGAAGACTCTGATTTTGCGCCAATATTTGACGGTAAATCTTTCGATACTAAGTTAGAAAGCTACGATGAAATAGAAGAAAAAGAAGATTTGTTTTGGCAGGAAGTCATTAGGAAGTTTTCTTATTTTGTAGGTTTTTGGTATAGCGGAAGAGCCACTAACGAAGAAGAGTTCAAAGAAATAGAAAGCTTATATGATTCCTCTCAGTTCGAAGAAGGGGGGAAAAATGAAGACGAGCAAGAGGAGAAGGAAGAATCACCTCAAGAACCTCAAGAACCTAGTGAGCCTGAAGAGTCTTGAAGAACGAATTAAGTGTTCTTAGATATCTGTATAAAGACGTAATTAACGGCTACTCTAAAGTAGACGAAAAAGAAGTCTACATATCTCACCTCAAAGAGACGGACATAGGTCAAATTGAGGAAAGGAAAATCAAGCTAACTGAAGAGGCTAAAGAGAAGGGCTTGCATGATGAAGAGCAGAAAATACAGCTTTTGATTTCCCAAGGCTTATGGACAGAAGATAAAGAAGCCGATATCAAAAAAGTAAGAAGCCAAATAATTGAGCTAAGAGAGACAAAGAAGAAGCTAATACTGGGTCGTCAAATAAAGCAAATAAATAAACAGATACAATTCAAAGAAACCACTTATAACGATTTAGCCAAAGAAAGGAAAGAAGAAGTAGGTCATACAGCAGAACGTTATGCTGACAAAAAAGTGAACGAAGAATTAGTTTATAAGACATTTTTCAAAGGCCCAGAGCTAACTGATCCATATTTTTCTGAAGAGCAATTTGAAGAGCTAACAAATAAAGATCTTGAGGGTTATACTCTGCTTTACACCGCTGTAAATTCTCAATTTTCAGATATGATTCTGAGGAAAATTTCAGTTTGCCCGTTTTTTCTTAATTCTTTTTTTGTGTGCGAAAATAATACTAATTTATTCTATGGTAAACCTGTAGTTCAGCTAAGTAACTATCAGATAGATATATTTTCTTACGGAAGATATTACAAATCTATTATGTCTGACGCTAAAAACCCTCCAAACGAGCTATATGAAGAGCCAGAAAAGCTAATAGAATATTACGAAAACGCCAAAAAAGCCAAAGAAGCTAAAGAAAATAAGAAGGGATTTGGCAAAGGAAAGCAAAGTGAGTATATGGGCTCTACCGTTTTTGGAGCTTCGAAAGAAGAGCTTGAGGCGCTAGCTGGAAGCGAAGGAGATGAAGGTGACGCTGTTATGGTTAATTTTTCAAAAGAAGCTAGTAAGACACAAGGGGATATGGGTTTAAATGAGTTTCTGAATTTACACAAAAAATAGTGTAATAATAGCCAAGGCAAGAGGATTTCTATGGCTAAAACAGATGCAACCTTAAAAGTAGGCTTTGAAAGCGATAAGGCGTCGCTAAGGCAGATGCAAAGAGACCTTGCTAAGTCTTCTGAGCTAGCGGGCATATCACGCCAGACGGTCAACAAAAGATTTAAGCAGCCATTAGGAAGGATCAGAGGCGAGCTTGGAGAGTTCAACAAGTCAATGGAAGCCTCAAATGCTCGCGTTATAGCTTTTGGAGCATCGACTGCAGTTATAGCTGGGATGGCTACAGCCTTAAGAGGGGTAGCTAAAGCTTCAATAGACGTTGAAAAATCTCTAGCAGATATTAACGTAATCCTAAATACAACCACCAAAGGATTAAATAACTTTGGAAATGAATTATTTAAGATAGCCGCGAATACTGGACAATCTTTTCAGGTTGTGGCTGATGCAGCAGGGGAGCTTGCTAGGCAGGGTCTAGGAATGGAGCAAACCCTCCGCAGGACCAGCGACGCTTTAATATTGGCAAGGCTCTCTGGCATGGATACAGTTGATGCTGTAAACTCTCTTACCGCAGCCATAAACTCATTTTCAAAGTCGGCCCTAACGTCAACCGAAATAGTTAACAAATTAGCGAATGTTGATGCTGCATTCGCAGTTAGCTCAGCTGACTTGGCTGAAGCTATCAAGCGAGTTGGTAGTAGCGCTTCGGATGCTGGTGTCTCTATGGACCAGTTGATTGCAATTGTAACAACAGCCCAGCAGACAACCGCTAGAGGTGGAGCTGTAATTGGTAACAGCTTCAAGACTATTTTTACCAGATTGCAGAGGCCAGCTGTGCTAGATCAGCTAAATCAGTTAGGCGTGGCTACTCAAGATGCCCAAGGAAACATCAAGCCTCTAATTAGCGTTCTTCAGGGTTTAGCTAAGAACTTCGATAGTCTTGAGGATGTCCAGAAATCTCAAGTCGCTGAGTTGGTTGGTGGCGTTTTCCAAGTTAACGTTTTAAAAGCTGCTTTGTCTGACTTGGGGCAAGAATATTCTGTATATGGAAGAGCTTTAGAGACTTCTATAAGCTCTACTGACGAAGCTATAAAAAGAAACGAACAGTTAAATCAGACTCTTTCTGCCTTAATAAATAGAACTTTTGTTAATTTACAAAACGTCGGACAGCAAATAGGAGATATAGGTTTTGCTCCTCAAGCAAGCAATATACTTCAAACCGTAAATAAACAATTAGAAGGTGTCGATGTTAAGGCAGGAGAAGATGTCGGGGATAAGCTTGGAAGAGGTATTATAAAGGGATTAGGCAATTTCTTTTTAGGTGGTCCGGGATTGATATTGGGCGCATTGGGTATAGGGAAGCTTTTTGGGCAGCTAGCTAAATTTTCAACTGACGCCTTCAAAAGTATAACTGGATTAAACGCAGGACAAAAACAAAGAGAAGATGTCCAAGCCAGAATAAACGCTTTATTGCTAGACGATAAAAGTTTAATGGACCAGATTACAAATGGAACTTTAACAGCTGCTCAAGCTGCTGATAAAGTCCTAGCAAGTTATCGTTCGCAGGAAGCAGTGCTCAAAAGAATAAATTCTCAAACTAAAGGAGCGGCTGGCCTGCTGGGCGGCACTGGCATAGCAGGAGGCAAAACCACCGCTAGTGGGTTTATGCCTAATTTTAGTGGTAGCGCTCAAGAAAGATTAGCTATGCTTGCGGCTGGTTATAATCCTTCAGACGCTAGAACTGCGTCAGTAAGAAAGACAAGAATTTATGATGGAAGTGGCGGGAGTTTTTCTTCTTTAGTTAATAGTAAAGAAACAGTAAGAACCGGGACAAATGCGTCTGGATATAAAGCTACTTTTGTAGTGCCGCCAAAGAGTAGTGCCGCTTACGGAAATTACATTAGTAACATTCCAAATTTCGCCGGTCAAAAAGCGTTTCAGGATATGTTAGCTCGGGCTAGCTCTTCTAAGTCGGCTATAGGTACTGAGGCATTTTTTGGCAAAAGAACGCAATCATCCAGATTCAACAATCTTTTTAGAGAAATATCTGGCGGGGCAGGAGGTTTCAACAAGGGACAGAAAAGATCAGTAATTGAGGCTTTTCTTAGAAGCGAAGGGGGTAGGGCGACCAAGGCAAATATAAGAAGAGGAGCTGCGAGTCGAAGAGAATCAACGACAAATAATTTAGCTAGTGCTTTAGGTGGCAGAGGAGGAAACCCGTTATTAATTTTTTCCGGAGAAAGAGGTTCAATAAAAGGAGAGCTAGTTGGAGGTGGGACAGCCTATGAAGTTGGGCTGCCAATAAATAAAGCTTTATTAAATCAAGGTATGATGGCTTCATATCCAAATTTTGTTGAAAGATCTCTAGCTAACCCTAATATCTTTGACAAAGACTTACCTAATCAGTTTGTTAAAAACATAAAAGCTAGAGTAAAGGGGGCAGCTCCTGACCCGCAAGGGCTGGGCCAGATATATGGGGCAGTTCTTCAGACAATAACTTCAGGTTTTGGTTCAAGTGCTCAATTTGGTAATGAGCGTTACGACTTTGCTAGAGGCGGCAAGTTGGACCCGATGCTAGCTAAATACTATAACAAAAAAGACCCAAGAGTAAGCGAGCTTTTTGGTTTTGGGGCAGAGCTTAAAGGTGGCGAATATACTTTTGAAAATATATTCGGCAAAATGGCTGGCGAGGATAAGTTAAGCAAAAGCGCGCTAATAGGCGTAGGGGGTAAGGGTAAAAGGTATGCAAAAGCTGGAGGCTTTTTTCCAAACTTTTCGGCTAAAAGCAGAGCAATGAGCACTGAAAGAGCTTTAGGCGGCTCCCCAGAGTTTAGAATGTTCCCTTTCCCCCATGTAGCAGATAGAAGGACACAAAAAGATTTTGGCGATGTAATGAGAGACCACCCAGAAGGGCTCGGCAAAGCCATTCAAAACTCTTTTCAAATGCAAGGCGTACCTAACTTTGCTAACCCACTTACTAAAATTGGAGAGTTTTTCGGCATGGAAGAAGACCTTTCAGAGGTTTTATTTTCTAGTAAAGCTGATAGGAATCTAAAGAAATTAAATTTTGGGATGGAAAAGTTCGCTCAGTCTTCGGACTCTATCCAAAAGGCACTTTCAAAAGCAACAGCAAAGCAAGCGAAATATGAAGAAGCTTTAGACAGCTTAGATCCTGATCAGTTTGCGGAACTTTTAAAAGATTCTAGTCTTCCAATAAAAACCGTAGGGCCAGAAGGGGCAAAAAGAGTTGACAAAAGAAGTAAAGCTTTCAGGCAATTACAGATGGATGCTGCATCAAATACTGCATTCATGAAGTCAAGGCAAAACTTCTTAAAAGCAAATAAGAGCGGATTACAGTCACTAAGTGGCCAACGTGAAGAGGCTGTCGCCAAGCAAGCTAGAGGCCAAAATATGAGAAGCAAAGCTTTAGGTGGCGCTTTTCTTATTCCAATGTTAGGTAGTCCTTTAATAGAGCAGTTTACAGACTCCGGAAGCCCAGCTAATGTTGCTTTAAACGAAATGACAGCTAATCTTGGCACCGCAGCTACAGTCTTTAGTACTGTACCGGGGCCGGTTGGCGCAATTGCTGGTGGCGCAGTTTTAGCAGTAACATCACTCGGGACTATTACTAACGCTGCCACAAGGGTAGGAGAAGGACTTGCGGAAAATGCGGAAGAGTTAAAAGGCAATTTACAGACCTTACAAGATGCAAGCTCTAGATATTTTGACGTAGCTTCTAAACTAGACAAAGCTATATCATCAGGAGAATCAGGAGAAATAATAGGTAGATTAACTAACAAACTTGCAGAAACACTATCTGAATTAGATCCAGCCCAACAAGCTTTACTCAGCTCGTCCAGAAACCTAGCTGAGAAGCAAGATGAAATGGCGAAAGTCATAGATAAAAAAGCCCAAGAAGTAAAACAAGCCGAACTGGCCGCGGGCATCGCTCAGACCATAAACGAAGGGAAAGGCTCGGGCATAATGGCTGGCTTTAGGGGAGTAGGCGCTGCTTTAGTTCCCGGAGGACGAGGATTTGCTGAGGCGGCAAACGACTTTGCATCTATAACAGCTAGTAACGTAGGAGGGTTTGCTCAAGGAATATTTGGATCTATAGATCAAGCTGGAATGAGGTCGGCTGCTTCTACAGGCGGGCTTTCTTCCGGAAACTTTTTAGGAACTTTAGAGAAGCTAGGGGCGGACTCTGATTTAATGACAATGTTGAATACATTAAACGATGAAAGTCTTGACGTCCTAAGACGAAACATAGTCAGGATCAGCAAAGAAGCAGATAGGAACACTAAGATAGCTCGAGAGAATGTAAAAGTTCAACAGCAATACAACGCTTTAATTGCAGCAGCTACAAGAGCACAGCAAGAGGCAGCAGATAATCTCGTTCATATACAAAAGACATTAGTTGACAATTTTGTATTTAATCGAGAAATGCAGTCCGATACTATATTCAATCAAATAGATACGAACATTGCAAAATTCGATGCTTTATTTGGAGCAGCCGCTCAGAACTTAAACGCATTTGAAAAGGCAGATATAAATTTCAGGCAGAAAAGATTACAGGCAGAAATTAACTTCCAGAAGCAAATAACTAAAAACCAAAACGACTTTATCAGAACAGCTTCTGATTTAGCCTCTGTTTCAACAGGGATACTTCAATCACCGACTTCAAAGAAAGCGGCTACAAGAAGAGGGTCTCTGCAGACAGAAATTTCTAAGGAATTTACAGAAGCTTTAAGGAACTTCGATGCAACACAAAATATGGAACAGTTCACTTCTGATATTGGGTTTATATTAGAAGGTCAGGGAGACGCTTCTCAGAAAAATCAAAGGAAACTAGAAATAGCGGCGAACAAGCAAAATCAATTAAACGCAAAGCTTTTAGAGGAGCAAGAGAAGCAGGTAGAAATAGCAGCAGAGATAAGAGATATAGAAAAATCACAAGCCGATTTGTTAAAAGGAGGAGGAGTAAAAAGCATATTAGACCCTGCCTCTTTTGATAACCTGAGGGGTAGTTTAGTGGACTCTATGGAAGATGTTTTCCGCGGTAGAGGCGGAGGTCTGGGCGCAGCTGGAGTTAACGACTTGCAGGCTGGTAGCGGGTTCTTAAATATTATCCAAAGCCTAAGAGATCAAGGGTTTGATACTTCTGCTCTTGCTACAGGGAATGCCGGACTAAGGCAGCAAGCTATAAACGCCAGACAGCAGCAAAATTTTGCTATAGCAGACGACTTGAGAACTTTAGGTCAAGCTGTAGGAGATCCAAGCTTAACAGCTTTAGCGAGTCAATTAACTGATCCAAGTTTAGCAGGTAAACAAATAGACGACTTTTTAGATCCCGGAAAAGCTGCCAGAGAGCAACAGGAAGCAATACAAGCCCTAATAACTGCTCAAGGAGATACTTTTAAAACAGGTACTGATGAGATTAGAGATATATTGAGTAGAAATGTAGATGATCAGTCAGAAACTTTCGGAAGATTAGATGAGGCCTCTAAGGAATTAGACGAAGCCGCCGCTTCATTATACAGAATAGAGCAATTAAGGCTTACTGACGATACCGCAGCGAGATTAGCAGCCGAGGGAGCAAGATTGGGCAAAGAGGAAAGTGTTTCATTAGCAGCTCAGGGAGCAAGAGCTGTTGCTCAACAATTTGGAGCCAAATCAGCAGCTGGATTTGCTGGCCAAATTGCACCACTAGGTTTTGGAAATATATTAGCAAACTATAACTCTAGTGCTGCGGAATTGAATAAGCTTCTTGGTGGCGAAAGTGGGGGATTTGGTGTTGATGCATTCTTGAAGAAAGGCGGGCTCGCGGGCTTTGAAGGGATTAATGCACTAAATTTCGAAAGCGCCTTTGGTAATGAGGAGTTTATAAATGCCATAGCTAGGGCCTTGGTTAAAACCGGAGGAAGCATAGGGGACCTTGCAAGAGGTAAAACCATGCCAGAACAGTTCGCTAGAGTGTTAGCTCAAGAGCTGCAGGCAGCAGGGTTAGCAACTGGCGCTGCTGAAGGAAGACTTGGGGATCTACTCGGCCAAACTCTTTTTAGTGATGACCCTAACAGTGTAGGAAATAGAGTAAATGCAATAAAGCAATTGCAGGATATGGCAGCTAATGACGACGCAAACGCTAGAGAGATTATCAAAAACTTAACCGAATCGCTTAAGTTTGCTCGTCAAGAAGAGTTCTCAAATAAAGAGGTACAAAATCTACTACAAAAAAGAGATGAGGTAGAGATGGACTTGCGAGAATCCGAGAGGCAAAACAATCTAAATACTTCAGATAATCTTAGAGGTATCCGAAGCTCCGCCGCTAGCTCTATGATGCAAAGTGGAGCTATTAAGAGTATGGATGATGCCTTTAAGGTGAATGAGAATATATTTACAGAAGCTAAAAAATCCATAACAACTCCATTTGTGGCCGCCATAGATAAACTGAAAGATTCTCCTATAAAGGTAGAGATGGGAGAACAGGTTGTAAATTTACAAGGCGGAGAAGAGTTAAGGGATGCGGTTTCTCAAGCTGCAATGGCTGGGGCTCAAGCGTCAGTTAATAAAGCGTTAGGAGAGATGGCTAATGTATTCACAAGCTTTACTAAGATGATCGATATGGCGAAGGAAGGCCTTCCTACTAATGTAAGGCAAAAGATAGACACATACCAAGCAGTTGGGTCTAATATCTTAGCTAACCAGAGAGCATTCGAAGAAGCTAAAAAACGAGGCTTTAAGTAATAAAAAAAATTGAATCGTGATTAATTTCCAAAACGCAACGTTGCTTTCTTACAGCCACCGAAACAACTTCGGGGGAGGAGAAATCTTTAGGGTTGGCTCTGTTAAAGAAATATCAGTTAGAGGCTTCATACAAGTCAAAGCTAAAAACGAAGATTTACAAGGCGTCAAAGAGGCTCAGTTAGAAATACAAGACTTCATAGATGTAGCTAATGACTGGGAAGATATAACAATTAACGGACACAACTTTGGCAAAGGAAGAGTGACGTCTATAAATTTCGCTAGTAACGCTAGCACTTTTTTAGATAATATTAGATTTGCAGAGTTTCAAGCCACTATAGAAATCCCAACATCAACGAATGGTGACGCTCTGTATAACTTACGCGGTGAGACATACAGAGGCGTGCTTTCTTCAATAGATAGAACTTCAAGTGCGCTCTCTGAGTTTGATGAGAGCTTTGACTTTGATATTGGAGAGGACAATACATATAGTTATGGTCATAGCTTAACTGTAAATTTTATTAGCGGCGTTCAGCCAGAAATGATTGAAAGCGGGGCTAGATATGATTCTAACAAATACTACTTCCTAAAAAATCTAGAAAGCGATGAAAAGTATTTATTTACTCAAGGGGCTTCCGAGTCTCTTCGCAGGATAGATACGTCTGCTAATATAATTACAAGTAACGGAGAGTTTACTCCTACCGATACTTCAGCAATAGATATAGCTGAATCAAGCAGATTAGGAACTACCGCTTCAAGCTCGAGTTATAGTTCTTCATTCTTGCCAGCAAATGCTATTGATTCTGATAACGACACAGACTTTGTCGCGAAGACTAGAAGTTCTGGCGACGACGATTATCAGTGGTGGGAAATAGATTTAGGTTGTAATGTGCATGACTTGACAAAAATAGTCATAAAAAACAGAGACGATAGTGCTGCAACTAAACTGTATCTGAATAACTTCAGAGTCAGCGTATTTGAAGAAGGGTATACCAAGAGTCAAAATATTACAGCAGCCGTTCTAGCTACATCTTACGCTAAGTATTTAACTTATAGCAGCGATCATTATAATACAGACGATACTTTTCCCGATAGAGATCTGACTATCAATTTACCAGTAGGAGTTTTCGGTAGGTACATTAGAGTACAATGGTTAAGCCTTACTACTACTGGAGGAGGTAACACTAGGTTAAGTAATGCTGCTATAGGATTTTCAGAATTTCAGTTATATAGCAGTAGGTCTGTAGTTAAAGTATACAACGCTGCAGCTTCGACTAACGATCCGGTTGCTGCCTCTGTAAAACTCACTAAGGCAGACCCTATAACTCAATCTAAAAAGGCCGCAAGAAGAATTTTTGAAGCTAGACCCGCATTAGGATTTATTGACGAAAAGTATTCTGGTTATTATCAAGTTACAGGTAAAAGCTTATATTCAGAAACGTATGATATGTCCAATCATACATGTTCGTTTAATAAGAGCTTTACCACAAACAGGGAGACTGGGCAAAACTATTCAGTAACCCATAGCCATAGCTTATCGATTGGGGAAGACGGGATTACGACTATAACAGAAGATGGAAATGTAAAAGGCAGAGCTGTTCCATTTTTTGCTTCTGCTAGAACTGCGGCTGAAACAGAAATAGCAAATTCTTTTTCTAGAGTAACTGGAATGTTTTCTGGGTATTGCGCTGGGTATAATAATAACGCCTATTTTTTACCGTACACTAGCGGGTTAAATCATGGTCCATCAGGGTTTCATCGAGATATTTTTGACAGGCCCGTTGACATAAACAGAACATATAATAGTGGAGAAGGAACAGTAGACTATTCTATAACTTACTCTAACAACCCAGCTATTACAGGCGATTTCTTTATAGAGAGAAGTGTAAACATAACCAAAGAAACGAATAATGATTTTTCAGTTCAAGAAGACGGGACAATAACCTCTTACAAGACCAAGAGAAAAACACCAGAAAGCTTAAAGAATTTTTATACAAGCACGACTGCCAGTTCAAGGGAGAGGTGCCAAGCAGAATTGAATAAATATAAGGTTGGAGGAATTGGGCAAGGCGTTGGGGACTACGCTGCTGCTAGTGTCTCGACATTAAATCTTGTTTCCAGCAATGTTAATATACAAGCGTATGGGAAAAGCTTAACATACTCAAAAGCTTTTACAGACAGTAAGGAGATATTAAGTAGTTCTGACCAGACAAGTAGTAATATGACTAGAATGTCTATTTCTTATTCTGACGCTTTGCCTATTTTTATAAGTACTGACTATAACGTCCCTAACTTTACTCATGTTGTTAATCAAAAAGGCAACTTTACTTCAATAGGTAGAAGGACTGTAGCTTGTAATGGATTCCTTAAAAGAATTAACAATAAGAACCTAATAGATATATCATACGATACTACTGGTATTACTTCAGAAGATTTGCCTAATTATGAAGCGAACAACAGTAATAGTCTAAGCGTAATGATGGCTCTCAAATTCATGAGAGACAAGTGCAAAGAAAAAGCTAGAAGAGTTTGGGTGAACTATGGAATAAATCCAAATGATTTTTCCGAGATATACGTTTCGGACGCTAGTTATTCTTTCGACTCAGTAGGTAACATTTCTCTAACTATGTCTTTCGATTACGCCTCTAAAAAGTCGCCGCAAGATCTAGCTTTCCGAGATGGTGGGCTAATTAACAAAGTTTTAAACGAGCCAAGCTAATATGGATAATCCAGCAACATATGTTTCTTACGGAGATTTTGGTTTTAAAGGCGAAGGCTTTATAACGCCTTACGTCTCAAGGGCTCAAACTCCGATATATTATGGAGTGAGATCTGGTCAAATAACTCAAATAGATTTAAACGGGCAGATTACTGGCTCGAATTACGACGCTTTAATATCAGCTCAAACAAAATTGATTAGCGGGTTTTCTAAAGATTTCCAAAGTCTAAGTTTAAGAGATGGCTCTGCGGTGGTAGAAGGCTTTCCTATATCAAACTGTATAGTCGATAATATTAATTTTTCAGAGGGTCAATACAATCAGTTGCTAGATTATTCTATTACCCTAAGAGCTTATGAAGCTAGTTTGTTTTCTGGAGTTTCAAAAGTATTGAGCCCAGTGAATTCGTTTGTCTTCTCAGAGACTAGCGAAGGTCAAAGATCAATAACTCATACAATTTCAGCTCAGGGCATAAACACAAACGCAAGCGGAACGATTGAGGGAAATGCGCTAGATAACGCTAAGGATTTTGTTTTATCTTTGACTGGTTGGTCTAACCAAATAATGCCGGAGATGATCAGAAAGGGGGACTTTACTAAATACACTACAATTAGCCCGAGTCTGAAGAGTCAGTCTGAATCAGTAAATAGAATGAATGGAACATTTTCTGTTACTGAGGATTGGGTCTTTGACGAGAATAATTCAGAAGACGCCGCCAGAACCGTAACTGTAGACATTCAGTCAGGTATAAATACTGATTTCGTCACCGCAACTGTAAATGTAAACGTACAGGGTGATAAAAGAAAATCTATCAGAGAAATAAGAAATAAAGTTCCAAGAAACAATGAGCTTTATAAAATAGCAAAAGATAACTTTGAGGCTATGAGAGCTGATGCTTCAAGGCAATTAAACTCTCAGCCCTCATCGGTAAATGTAGATGAAGACGCCGAGTCAAAGACTATATCAGTTTCAGCAGTATTTTCTGATAACGATATTCACCCTTATGCAGTAATTGGTGCATCAAATGCTCCAGAGGGTCATCCTCATAAGAAGCAAGACTATGCTTATTTTGACTATTCTGTAGATTTAAACAGAGATGAAATATCTTCTGTCACGCAGGTCTCAATAAACGGAACAATACTTGGAATTGGAGGAGATCTAAAAAATAGATATGCGGCCGCTAATCAATTTCTTACAGGTTTAAATAAAAATTTGTACGCAACTGGAACTGGATCTAACGCTAACGTTTCTTTCTTTGGGTTGAGCGGGTTTCTTTACGAAAAAGCTAAAGGAGAGTATGACAGCTTTTTTACTTCTTCAGATAACTATGGATTAAATCAGACTTTAAGCAGTCTAACAATTTCTCCTAACGAGTTTAATGGGACAATATCAGTGACTGCGTCATTCGACGATACAGATAAATTCTTAGGAGAGCAGAAGCTATTTGACTCTGCCTCTTACTCTGTTTCTGTAAAGCCAGCTTTACCTGCGATTTCAGTAAAACCAATAGTAAAAACAAATGAAACTGAGCAGAAGTTCTTTGATTTAGGCTATATGCAAAAGTCTCAAGTTGATTTATCTTGCTCATTTCAAGGAAGCAAAAACTCTTTTTTTGGCAAAGAAGATCTTGTGGCGGTAGCGAAGAACGACGCGTATAATCTTAGAAGAGCTTTGAAAGAAAAATACATAGACAATGAAGTTTTAGGTAAGCCAAACAGTGACGCTTCAGATTCGTCAGATTTTGTTAAGGTTGAGTCTGATAGCTTTGAATACGACCCTAACAACGGAAATGTTTCAATGTCGTCAAGTTATAGCTTCAATAGCCAAAAAAATTATTTCATGAAGAAGCCTAAAAAACTTGGCCCTAACGAAGACCCTCTAACTAATACTGGACTAGATTAAGATGATAATTGATAGGAATTTACTTTCTAAATACTGCAGCGGCACAAGTCTAACCACTGGATCTGTGCTTGCTTACTATTCTTTCTCTGAAGTCGTCCCTAATCAAAATCATAAGATATTCAACTCTATCTATACTACTGGAGACAACTTCGCTTCGGGGCAGGCTTTGAATTTAAGTAAATACGCAGGGGTATCATTAGGACCCAGAAACAACCCTGTTAGTGGCCTTATAGTTGGAGCTGGTAGGAACCTCATCACTGGCTCTGGCTATTTTGATGGAACTGATATAATCAAAATTGGAACTGGAGTCGGCATTGACTCTTGGACCGCTTTTTTTAATTACTCAGGAGAAGGTCATTCTTTAGGGAAAGAAAAAGTGCTACTTTCTTCATCTGAGACTCCTTTAGGGACTTCTGGATTTTCCCTTGGAATATTTGATAATGGTTATGCTGCTTTAAAACATTATAACTCTTCAGACAGGAAGTCAGTGCAGCTTGCAAGCAAGTACGGTGGGCAAAATATAATATCATTATCCAGAAACAATGAAACTAAAATATCAGTAATTGGACACCATAACACATACGAAGATCAACACACTTACAAATTATTTTCAGACGATCAGTATGTAAAGTCAGATCAGTGGTATATTGGGCATCACAATGGAGTAGACAATTACGATAAAGCAGTACTTCATCAAGCTACCGGATTTAAAGGTTACATTGATGATTTTGTTTTATTTAGTGGCGCGTTATCAAACACGCAAAAAGAAAAGTTCTCTAATTTCTTTTCTCTTAGTAGCTACGAGCCCGCTAGGACTGGTATTATCTCAGGCTTTTACAGCGGGGTGACTGCGGCAAGCACTGTCCAAGGGGTTATTGGTACAGAATTTAGCGGCTATAGAATGGAAATGGTGCCAACAACTGACAGAGCTGGAAATACTATTGAGGTTTTAAAACAAGTAGAAGTTTACAAAGATTTAATCGGAGACGTAGTAAATTACACTACAGGTGAAGTTTTTGTGAGTTTGACAGGGGTGGTATCTGGAGAACAATTTAATCATTCAGAAGACCAAAGAAAGAGGCAGGGGGTAAATTCAATAGTGTTCGAAAAAGGTAGTGGCATTTCGACGATAGTAGATTATTATAGTCATAATTCTGGAGTTGAGAATGTAAACCTAAGCGTCAGGCCAATAAATCCTACATTAAATAGCGGCGCTGGATTTATCGTGGACTCTGATCAGATAGCGGACTCTTTTAATGTTTATGTGAGTGGTTTGTATAAATCTCCAGACGCTAAAAATATAATTCCAAGTAGCGCTTCTTTTTCTTCTTACACGAATGGAAGCGATGGATTTCAGACAGGCACATACACGTTCAATAATGTGATGACAGGCCAAAGCTATACTTTTGATCCAGTTGGCCTAAGGATATCTAGCTACAGAGAAACAGCTCATCCTCAGTCTTCAGTTGGAATTGGTCTTAGTGGGTCGGTTCATGGAAGTGACGTCGTAAATCAAACAGATCCAATAACAGTTATTCCTAAACTTAATAATGTAATAATATTTCACAAAACACCAACTAGCGCGGCAGATAGATTTACTGATTTTCCTGTTAACTTAACTCCCGTCTATTCTCACGACTATAAAGTTCTGGGCTCCGGCGAGTTTCATCCAGTTAGCAGTTTTGGAACGGACGCTAACGAATTGGTTGTTGATTACACTGATGGGTCTGAGAACGTCTTATACCATAACTTTAATCATCATCAAAGTGGCAATAGTACACTTTTTGCCGGATCGGGCTATTTGAATAAAGATTTATATTTGGACGGAGTTAAACT